>Ga0208057_1000001_pt1 | contig 179932 bp, 173 predicted proteins | sample DeeseametaMP1649_FD_184183 | JGI IMG/M metagenome (GOLD analysis project Ga0208057, IMG submission 184183) | Marine microbial communities from the Deep Pacific Ocean - MP1649 (SPAdes) | ecosystem: Environmental > Aquatic > Marine > Oceanic | place: North of Tokelau, South Pacific Ocean...
TCTGTTCATTTTCATGATGATGCTGGGGCACTAGACAACCATCCTTGATTTCCAATCGTGCGATCATGGTGTGCTCGCCCCAAATCATTTTACGCTTGATGAATCGACTAACTTGCTCCCATTCAACCGTATCCCAATTGACTTTATTTACCATTGTCCTGCTCCTTCTCATTTAGGAATTAGACCATAAATTCTAATGACAAAAGGGGTAAAAAATATTATATGAATCATTTTCTTTACATCGATTCGTTGACTCATCGATGTAATCCATAGATCCAACTCACCTTATTGAATAGAAAATTAAAAACCAGTAATTAACTCCCCTCCCCTTGTATGCTTACTTACAATTAAACTTTTCAAAGGACGTCATGTGATGAGATGCATTTGTTTATGGATTTGGATTCATCGTTTCCATAATCGTTCTACAGCCAACTTTATAACTTCAAATTAACTAATCAGATTTTGGGGCACCGCCACGCAGTTTCACTTCTCCCCAAGAATTCCCGGTTTTTGATTCCATTTTATTCGGACTGATTCTGCCACCTTCAACATTGCCATTTAGCCTAATAGTTTGAGCTGCATAAGGCGCATAACCTGGGCTGGGGCCAATAATGACAAATACATTCCCGTCTTTATCCAATATACCTGCGGGTGTTCCCCGAGTCATACAGCGTGTGGCGCAGGATTTATGATCTTCTCCTTTTGCACCACGGGATGTATAACAGGCCAAATCTACGACTTCACCTTCAATCAACATTTCCGATGGTTTTTTCTCATCCTGTGCTAATAACAATCCGCATGCCATTAATATGACAGCCAACAAAGTAAGGGGGGTATTTTTCTTATTCATAATAGTCTCCTTTTGAATATGAGATAGGGACGTTACCACCAGAAACTTACTGATCATTTTCCCCCAATGCGAGTGTCTCTTTTGGTAAAAAAAAAGCCCCCCACAAAATGCGGGGGGCTTTTAATTTTTTCCAATTCAAATAAATCTAAATTAGAAATCGAATACCAAATCTAATTTAGTATCTGGGACGAGAAGGTCTCTCTTCCCTTGGACGGGCTTCGTTCACTTTCAATGGGCGTCCTTCAAGTTCTTTACCGTTCATTTCTTGAACAGCAGTTTCACCTTCAGATTGGTCTGGCATTTCTACAAAACCAAATCCTTTGGAACGTCCGGTTGCACGGTCAGTAATAATGCGAGCACTATCGACTGTACCAAATTCACCAAAAGCAGCTTCTAAACCGCTTTCTTCTAATTGAAAGGAAATATTCCCTACATATATGTTCATTTATCTATCCTTTTCAGGGCTATTAATACCTGAATCTTGTTAATACGAATAATGCATTACTGCACTATATCACCTTGATATTATTATTTCTTCGAAAGTAGAGATATGTAAAACTCAACGATAAAGATCATTTATATCCTTAGCAACGCGGGGAACTTACTCCATATTGTACAATTATACACTTTTTCTATAAAATTATATATTGGGGAAAATTTATGTAAATATCCACCATTCGGAGGCTATTTAAGCCAGAGGCGTTTCATACTGAAAATTACACAAAAATTTTAAGAACCGATAAGAAAAAGTATGAGTCTGTCCTTGGTGTTTCTATAAATAAATAAGCCCCCTCACCAAAGGTGAGGGGGCTTATAATGATCTTTAAATGGATCGTTTGGTTTGATCCTTCAACCGATTTGGATTGTGCCAGGCTGAAAGCCGACCCAAATCCAAAGGATTTTCGGTCATTCGACTTTGGCGATGAGACCGTTTCAAACGATTCAATATCCGATGCTTCAATTTCATTGGAATGTGTCCCCGGAAATTCTGATTTCAATTAGCAACTTCATATTCAATATGCCGATATATAATCAGTATAGATTTGCAAAGATGCGTGGGCGATGAGGGAGTCGAACCCCCGACTTCCTCCTTGTAAGGGAGGCACTCTGACCAGCTGAGTTAATCGCCCATAAAACCGGCGCGAAAGCTACGATTTCTTTTTTGCTTTTGCGGAAGACTTTCTTGGCTTTTTTCTGCCATTCAACCCCGGAAGTGCAAAATCCGTTATATCCATCATTTCTTTCGCAAAATAAAAATCCAAATCTTTTTTAATATGGTCAGGAATTTCTTCTAAATCCTTACGGTTATGATCCGGTAAAATGATCGTTTTAATACCGGCGCGATGGGCCGCCGTTATTTTTTCTTTCACACCGCCGACGGGCAATACATTTCCCCGAAGGGTAATTTCACCTGTCATGGCAACACGATTTTTTACCGGAATACCCGTGAGGAGTGAAACGATGGCTGTAAACATACCCACACCGGCAGAAGGTCCATCCTTAGGAATAGCGCCTGCAGGCACATGGACATGAATATCGGTATTTTCATTGAAATCTTCATCCAAACCCAATATATCTGTATGAGATCGAACATAGGTCATGGCTGCTGTGGCCGATTCTTTCATCACATCCCCCAATTGGCCTGTGAGAGTAAGTCTGCCCTTCCCTTTCATTTTTGACGCTTCAATAAACAGGATATCACCTCCGGCTGCCGTCCAGGCAAGTCCCGTGACCACTCCGGGTTTTGTGGTTCTTTCAGCCAATTCAGAATAGAATCGTGGTGCACCTAAATAATCGGATACTTTCTTTTTATTGACTTTAATCTTTTTGGTATTTTTTTCAATCTTATCCCGGGCAACCTTTCGAAATACATTGGCAATCTCCCGTTCCAGGTTACGCACTCCTGCTTCACGGGTATAGGAATTAATTAATTCTTTTATGCCTGTTTCGTTCAGAGCCACATCTTTTTTAGTCAAGGCATTTTCCTTCATTTGTTTGGGAATCAAATGCTGCTTTGCAATCTGCACTTTTTCATCCTCGATATACCCAGAAAATTCAATAATTTCCATCCGGTCTCTCAATGCTGGCGGAATGGGATCTCGATAGTTTGCTGTGGAAATGAACATGACTTTACTTAAGTCAAAATCCACCTCCAGATAATGATCAGCAAATGTATTGTTTTGTTCCGGGTCTAATACTTCCAATAGTGCAGAGGAAGGGTCTCCTCTAAAATCACCCCCAAGCTTATCAATTTCATCCAGCATAAATACAGGATTGTTAGTCCCGGCTTTCTTTAAGGATTGAATAATCCGCCCCGGCAAGGCACCAATATAGGTTCGGCGATGACCCCGAATTTCTGCTTCATCTCTCACACCTCCGAGAGAAATTCGTACAAATTCACGTCCCATGGATCTGGCGATTGAACGACCCAGCGATGTCTTTCCAACACCTGGAGGACCTGCAAAGCAAAGAAGCGGTCCCCGAAGGGCACCTTCCGGATCTTTCTGCATTTTTAATGCACGAACAGCTAAATATTCCAGAATGCGTTCTTTAACTTTTTCCAGACCATAATGATCCTTATCCAAAATAGATTTGGCATCTTTCACATTGATGGAATCTTCAGATGTTTTGGACCATGGCAATTCTGTAAGCCAATCCAGATAGGTCCGTGAAACGGTATATTCTGGTGATTGAGAAGGTATTTTGGAAAGTCGATCTAGTTCTTTCAACGCCACCTTTTCGGCATCTTCCGGCATCTTGGCCTTTTTAATGGCATCTTCAATATCTTTCAGTTCGACTTGGGATTCATCTTCACCTAATTCCCGTTTAATCGCCTTCATTTGTTCCCGGAGATAATATTCCCGCTGAGATTTGGTAATTTCATCATGAACTTCAGTTTGAATTTCTTCACCCAGCTTAATGCGCTGTATTTCTTTTGATAAAATTTTAATTGCCTTTTCTACTCGCTTTTTTACATCCAGCTCCTCCAACACCTCCTGTTTTTCAGGATTGGGGACGGTGAGGAGAGAAACGCTCCGGTCAGCCAATCGAGATGGTTTCTGAATATTGGATAACATACCTGTATGTTCTTCACTCAGGTTTGGTGCTACCTGAATCAGTTCACTGAATACCTGGCGCAAATTGTTACCTAATGCATCCAGTTCAATATCTTCCGAAGGAACATTGTCAGATAATCGCTGAACAACGGCGCGATAGTAAGGTTCTTTTTCTTTAAACGATAAAATTTTAACCCTGTCAATTCCCTGAACAATGGCGGACTTACTGTTGTCGGGCATATCAAATACTTTTAACACTACAGCCAGCGTACCGAATGAATACATTTCATCAGGTTTTGGATCTTCAATCGATCCATCTTCCTGGGCCACCACCACAATATGCTTACTGGATGCTGGTAATTCACTGATTAATTTTAATGACTTCTCGCGTCCGATATAAATCGGAATGACTTGCTGTGGGAATAACACCGTATTCCGTAGAGGCATAACTGGGTAAGATTCACTTTCCTCAATTATATCTTCATTCATATCTTTTTCAAATTCGTCTTTCATGACATTCCTTTTCGTATGTTCGGCTTATGTTTGTCAAACATTATACCAAAAATATTAATTTGCTTTTATGTCGTAAAATGTTCCAATATTTTTCAGTTCTCTGCCAAATCGGTTCACTTTGGCAAAATATGACAGGAGACACAATTTTCACGAAATTCGTGGGGCATTTTTTTAACCATCATAGGTCCCGATCCAAAATTCATTTCCCGTTCAGTAGCGTGGCACTTCAAACAGGTGCTTTCGTCAATATACTGCATGTGAGCCACAAAGTTCGATAACTTCGGTGGTACCTTTCCATCAACGAGTATGAGCGGTGTCTCATCCCTAGCTATTTCTGGTTTGGGATCGATTCCCTGATCTGCATAGATAATCCAAACCAATATGAATCCTGCAGCCACCACTAATCCATAAATTAAATTTTTCTGATGATTCATTTATTAACCTTTACCATTCGTGCTTGTTCATCTGCATGATAAGAACTTCTGACTAATGCCCCCGATTCAACCACCCTAAATCCCAGTTCCAACCCGATCTTTTTATAATCTTGAAATTCTTCATTTTCAACAAAGCGATCCACAGGAAGATGATGACTTGTGGGCTGTAAATATTGACCAATGGTAAAAATCTCTACACCCAAATCCACAACTTCTTTCATGGTTTCGATCACTTCCACTTTGGTCTCGCCCAGACCCACCATCATGCTTGTTTTGGTAAGTAAACCAAAATGGACAGAATGTTCTAACACATCTAAACTCCGGGACCAAATGGACTGAACTCGAACCTGACCACTGATTCGTTCCACACATTCCACGTTGTGAGAAAAAATCTCCGGTGCCGCTTCAAAAACGGTTTCCAGTGCGGGACCATACCCCTGGAAATCTGGGGTTAACACTTCAACCGTACACCCGGGAACATTCCGGTGAATTTGACGGATCGTTTCCGCCCAGATTCTTGCCCCAAAGTCACCCTTTAAATCATCCCGATCTACGGATGTAATGACCACATGACGCAGATTCATTTTTTTCACTGCCATGGCTGTTCGGAAGGGTTCAAATTCATCCACGTTGTTCGGTTTCCCGGTATTCACGGAACAAAATCCACAGGATCGAGTACAGGTATCCCCTAAAATCATAATTGTCGCCGTCCCCCGTCCCCAGCATTCGTAAATATTGGGGCAACGTGCTTCTTCGCATACCGTATTAAGTTTATTGGTGTGAACCACCTTTTGGACAAATTTGTATTCATCACCATATACTAAGCGGATTTTTGGTTTTCCCACCGGTATTTTATTCATGACAACTGCCATCAATCCACCTTCTGAAACAGGTAAATCATGTATCGTTTATATTTCCGGAATTCATCACTTTCCAGCAACGAAAATTGTTTCAATTTTTTATCCACCTTATTACCAAATGCTTTCTTAATAACCTTTAGAATGAAGGGGTAATTTTTATCCATATATTGGGATGAAAATTCCACCGTAGGATATATAAATCTTTCCATAAATGCTTTCACCCCATCCAGCGTTGGCATGGTATTTTCCGTCTGATCATATTCCCGTATGAGTTTAAAACCATATTTCTCTGCCGTCTCCATATATACTTTTTCATCATGTGCAGCTTTAATATGCCAATCTCCACTACCATCATTGTGATGAAGAAAATAATCGGAAGCCAATAAGTATCCACCATCCCGAATGGTTTTTCTTGCTGTTTCCCACCCCGGTTCAATCTGGATATAACAAGCACTTTCACTTTCCAACACCAGATCATATTTTTTCTCAGGTTTAAAATCTTCGAACTTTGACCGATAAAATTTTACTTCACCATTATACTTTTCAGCAAAAACTTTCTCCTGATATTCGTCCGGAGAAAGGGCTTCTACTTCATATCCTTTGGATAAAAGATAACTGGAATTCCCTCCGATCCCCGCGCCCACATCAAGCACTGTTTTCACATCTTCTGGTATAAACGAAACCAGATGCTCAATATAGCGGCCCTGAGCTTTCACCATTTCATTTAATGTGAACTCTGAGGCATTGACAGACTCGGGATTATCCCAAAATCCATAATGGAGATAAGGCGAGCGCACCGATTCTGAATAAAGCTTTAGGACATGATCAATGGGCATTAGACTAACCTATCTAAATTCATACTCTCAAGATTCTGCCTGACAGAATCAATAAATTGACTGCCGCCAGCACCATCAATCAAACGATGATCAAATCCCAGGGAGAGGTTCATCATGCTCTTAATACCAATAGTATCCCCAGCGTCAGTTTCAATAACAACCGGTCTTTTCTTTATAACCCCTACTCCCAGGATTCCAACATTGGGTTGATTAATAATTGGTGTTCCTATGGTTACATTAAAAACGCCAAAATTAGAAATGGAAAATGTGGATCCCTGAAGTTCATCCGGGTTCAATTGTTTATTGCGTGTTCTTAACACCAAATCTCTCACTTTTCGGGTTAGGCCGAGAAAGTTTAATTCTTCGCATTTTGAAATAACCGGCACCATCAATCCCTTGTCCACAGCCACCGCCAACCCGATATTAATATTTTTACGAAATATAATTGTGGTGCCATCTAGAGATGCATTCATTTCAGGAAAACTATTTAAAGCGATAACACATGCCTGGATAATGAATGGCGTATAGGTCAATGCAAATCCTTCTTTATTGTAAAAATCATTTTCACGCTCGTTTACATATTGTACGATAGCGCTCATATCAACCTCAGTCACAACATAAACATGGGCAGCAGTATCTATGCTTTTTCGCATATGGCCAGCAATCAGTTTTCGCATATGATCCATTTCAACCTGTTCCTCTACTCCGGAAGAAACGATCGGTTCTTTTACTAAAGGGATATTCAAGGGTTTTTCCATGGATGGTTTTAAATGCGTTTTCAGATAATTAAGAATATCTATTTTGGTTACCCGGCCACCTTTACCGGAACCAGGGATTGCCATGAGTTCTTCAACCCCAATGTTATTTTCAGCAGCAATTTTATTTACGACAGGTGTAAAAAATTTCTTTTCCCCAGATATTTCCGATGGTGATTGGGATGGTGAGGGCGCTGGTTTTTGCGCTACAATGGGTTTTTCCTCAATAGGAATAGGTTCGGCCTCTGACATTTCTTTTTTAGGCGAAGTAACCACTGGTTTTGCTGCATCAGCATTTGTTTCAATTCGTGCAATCACGCTGCCCACATCCACAACATCATTTACCGCCGCAAGAATTTCTACAATGATACCTGAATCCGTGGATGGGATTTCTGAATCAACCTTATCTGTCCCAATTTCAAGAAATAATTCATCTTTTTCAACGGAATCACCTACCTGCTTCCGCCATTCAATAATAGTGCCTTCCGTAATGGATTCACCCATTTTTGGCATAATAACATCTATAATCATTAGTACTCCAGCAATTCTTTTAATGCAGTTTGAATGTTATGGGTTTGGGGAAGGATTTCTTCTTCCAAAAACCAATTAAATGGAACATGGCTGTCCGCTGACCCCACCCTTTTAATCGGACCATCCAAATCCTCAAAATGTCGATCAGCGATGATTGCGGTAATTTCAGCCCCAGGACCATTTGTTAAATTATCCTCATGTACCACCAATACCTTGCCTGTTTTTTTAACAGAGGCGCTTATGGTATCCTCATCCAATGGATTGAGCGTACGGAGATCAATAATCTCTACTATGCCCAAATCGATTCTTTCCTTTTTCACTGCTTCAATGGATTTTTGTACCATAGCGCCCCAAGTTAGAATAGTCAAAACGGATCCTTCCTGAACGACCCGTGCCTGACCGAAGGGGAGGATATAATTTTCATCTGGTTCGGGGGTCGCTGCAAATCCCTGTCTGTATATTCCCTTATGTTCTAAAAACAAGACCGGATCATCCATCCGGCATGCCGCTTTCAGCAGGCCTTTGGCATCGGCCGCATTCGAAGGATAGGCGATACGAATCCCCGGCATATGCATAAAATAACCATCTATGGATTGACTGTGGCAAAGTCCACCGTGAATATAACCACCCACAGGCACACGCATTACAACGGGACAACTCCACATATTATTGGAACGGTACCGCATGGAAACCAATTCATTTCGAATCTGCATCATGGCTGTCCATATATAGTCGCCAAATTGAATTTCAATTACAGGCTTCCAACCGGAACAAGACATACCAATAGCCGTACCCACAATGGATGCCTCTGCCAGAGGTGAATTAAAAACGCGGTCTTTCCCAAATTTATTGGTTAATCCCCGAGTGGCTGTAAAAACGCCACCTTTGGGATCGGCCACATCTTCCCCAAATATCACCATTTTATTATTCCGATCCATCTCTTCAGATAGGGCATGATTAATCGCATCTACCATCACGACCTTTTCACTAATTTCATTGAAATCAGTCTCTTCCGGGCTCGGATTAGGTGAATAGTTGAAATTCAATGCCGATGACTTTGGCGGATGATCATGCTGTTCCGCCCAATCCGCCTCTTCATCTACCTGATTTTTTACTTCATTGCGAATTTTATCAAATTCCTTTTCAGTGATAATTTTTCCATTAACACATGCTTCTTCGAAGCGAAGTATAGGATCTCTTTTTTTATCGGTTTCCAAGTCTTCTTCCGACCGATACTTTCGTTGATCGTCCGAGGATGAATGGGGTAATAATCTGACAACATTGGACACAATTACGGAAGGTCCTTTTCCCTTCCTGGCTCTCTCTACCGCTTTTTGGAAAGCCAAATTTGTCTCGAAAAAATCAGTCCCATCTACATTATACCGAGCCAGGTTTTGATACCCGGCCACCATGGAATACACTGAGCCACCGGAAGTTTGTTCAGAAATATGAACACTAATCGCATACCTATTATCTTCGATATGGAAAATAACAGGTAGTTTTTCCCGGCTGGCCCAATTCAACGCTTCGTGAAATTCACCCTGACTGGTTGTTCCCTCCCCGGAAGATACATAAACCACTTCTTTCTTCTTTTCCCATTTTCGGGTTAATGCGGAGCCGACCGCATGTAAAAATTGGGTGCCTGTGGGACTGGATTGGCTGACAATACGTAAGGACTCATTGCTAAAATGTTGTGGCAATTGCCTTCCTCCCGAAATCGGATCATCCTTCCTCGCAAGAAATGCCAATAAGTGATCCTTGCTTTCAACACCCAGTCCAATGGTTAAGGCTGCATCGCGGTAATAGGGATAAAACCAATCTTCTCCTGGTTTAAAATTACAGGCCGCCGCTAACTGTGCTCCCTCATGACCAGAACATGCAATATGAAAAAATGATTTTCCTTGTCGGATTAAAATCATCATTTTCTCATCCAGTCGCCGGGTCAATACCATATTCCGATAAACAGATAATAATTCTTTCTTCTGGAATCCATGCAGTCTTGCCATCAATGTACCTCTAAGGATTCTACCGGTTTAAATGCATCATTAAATGCTTTGATAATTATTTTTTTCACTGCGAAAATATCTTGTTTTTTCTCGAGAATCTTTTCCATAGATGTCACACCATATTCAAATATTCCACATGGAATGATTCCATCATAATAATGCAAATCTGTATTCACATTTAAGGCAAAACCGTGCATGGTCACCCATCGGGAAATACGGACGCCTTGGGCACCTATTTTTTCATCACCCACCCATACGCCGGTTAACCCATCCTTGACGCCTGCATCAATTCCATATACTTTCAAAACCTGAATAATAATTTCTTCCAATGACCGCATATACCAACTGACACTTTTCTGATAATGATGGAGGTCCAGTATGGGGTAACCTACAACCTGACCTGGGCCATGGTACGTGATATCTCCTCCTCTTTCAATATTAAATACTTTCGTATTCTTCGGAGCTGATTGTAGTAAATGATTTTCATTCGCATTTTTCCCAAGTGTATATACAGGTTCATGTTCCACCAATAATAATGTATCTGGCTCTTTACCCATTAACACCTTTTGGTGATAGTCTTTTTGATAATCCCAAGCGGATTGGTAATCCATGTGGCCTAAATCTAATGTTTTGATTTTGTTATCCATGTTTTAACGAATCTTACGAAGGGTTAAATTCTTCGTAAGGATTAATAATCGTCGAAGCATTACTGATGCACACCTTGCCCAAATGCATCCAAAGCTGCTTCCATTACTGCTTCTGATAATGTGGGGTGGGCATGGACGGTCATGGCAATTTCCTGCCAGGTTGTTTCCAAAGCTTTAGCCACACCTAATTCTGCAATCAGTTCCGTCGCTTCACTACCCACAATATGACACCCTAATAATTCGCCATATTTTGCATCAAAAATTATTTTAACAAACCCGGTTGAATCTCCCGTTGCCAATGCTTTTCCGCTGGAACGGAAATCAAATCGACCCACTTTTATGGCAATACCCTTTTCCTTTGCAATCGCCTCCGTCATTCCCAAGGATGCCACTTGGGGCTGACAATATGTACAACCGGGGATATTGGTATAATCCACCGGTTGAGGCGTATGACCAGACGCATGTTCTACCGCAACATGCCCCTGGGCCGAAGCCACATGGGCCAACCATGGCGGTCCTGATACATCCCCAATGGCATACACGTTGGGCACAGATGTTTGGTTGAATTCGTTAATCGTAATTGCCCCTTTGTCAGAGGTAACACCAATTTCTTCAAGTCCGATATTTTCAATATTGCCCTTTACGCCCGTGGCAATCAAAACTATATCTGCATCTATGATTTGTTTTTCCTTACCTTTTTCAGCATGGACTTTTACTTTTGTTTTCAGCTTTTCAATTTGAGTGACTTTGGTTTCTTTATAAATTTTGATACCGGACTTTTTAAAACTTTTTTCAACTTCTTTCGAAATATCTTCATCCTCTATGGGCAGGATATTGGGCATCATTTCGATCAAATGAATTTCTGTGCCATATTCATTATAAAAATAAGCAAATTCAGCCCCGATTGCCCCGGCACCAATAATGACCATTTTCTTCGGCGGCTCTTTTAAAACCATGGCTTCTTTTGATGTGATCACCTGTTTTCCGTCCGATTCCATTCCTGGGAAAATCTTGGGCCGCGCGCCAGTGGCAATTATGATTTTCTTTGCTTCAACGATTTCTTTTTTCTTCCCGGAGGTCACTTCAATTTTATTTGGCGATTTGAGTATTCCTCTTCCTGATAGATGAGTAATATCATTTTTCTTCATAAGGAATTCAATTCCTTTAGAAAGACGATTGGATACATCTCTGCTTCTTTTCACTGTCTTACCAAAATCCACTTCATATTCAGGAATTGTAATTCCATATTTTTTACTGTTTTTTATATAATGGAGAATTTCCGCATTTTTCAACAATGCCTTGGTGGGAATACACCCCCAGTTCAGGCAAATTCCACCCAAATTATCCTCATCAATGACGACTGTATTCTTTCCCAATTGGGCTGCCCGGATTGCAGCCACATAGCCACCAGGTCCACCGCCCATAATAGCTATATCAAATTTTGCCATAGTCTTTTTCTACCTTGGCAATTCTGACAATATATTTTTCGTACCAAATGGCTCTTCCCCGTTTTTTGACAACTTTATGTTCCTCGTGATTCCGCCAAGCCTTAATCGATTCTTTATCTTTCCAATAAACAGATGTTATGCCGAAACCGGATTTATCACGGAGGGATTCAACTCCAAGGAAACCGGGCATGTTTTGTGCCAATTCAACCATTCTGGCTGACGCTATATCATATTCTTCTTTTTCTTTATTAGTATGTATAGAAGTGAAAATTACAGCATAATAAGGTGGTTTTGGTGTATTGACTATACTCATAATATTATTTTCTTATAATGCTTAAAAATTCTGATCGTGTTTCTGCGGACTTCCGAAATTGGCCCAACATGGCTGATGTGGAGGCAAAACTATTTTGTTTTTCAACCCCGCGCATCTGCATACATAAATGTCGGCCTTCCATTACCACAGCCACACCTACCGGGTCCAGCACTTCTTCTAATGTATTGGCAATTTGGGATGTGAGACGCTCCTGAAGCTGGAGCCGTCTGGCAAACATATCCACAATCCGAGGGATCTTAGATAATCCTATTACTTTTTGATTGGGTAAATACCCTACGTGTGCTCGCCCAAAGAATGGAATCATATGATGTTCACACATGGAGAAAAATTCAATATCCCGCACCACAATCATTTCGCTGCAATCTTCATGAAATATGGCATCATTAATAATATCACCCAAATTGGCATGATACCCTTGCGAAAAGAATTCCCATGATCTAGCCACACGGTTAGGGGTCTTGACCAATCCTTCCCGTTGAGGATCTTCACCGATTAATTCTAATAATTCTCTATTATTGGTTTCTAATTGATCAAATTTTTCTGTCATCAGAATGCCTCCTGCTTAAATGAAAGTTTTTCCCAATCCTCTTCGTCAGGATCTTCATGAATTTTATCCTTCAATGCCCACACGCCCAGATAGAACAATGGTGTGTCCAAAAATGCTACCATAACTTTGAATAGAAACCCATTCGCCAATAGGGGCCAGAAACGAATCCATTCAATGGTGCCTGTACCACACAATAAAACCAATACGGCCGACGTATCAACCAGTTGGGACACAATCGTTGAACCATTATTCCTCAGCCAAAGATGCTTCCCCTTTGTAAGCCGTTTCCAAAAATGAAAAACACGAATATCAATATATTGTGCCGCAAGATAAGCCACCATCGATGCAAATACAGCGGGTCCAAAGAGCCCAAACACATTTGAAAATGTTTCACTGTCAACCGGTGACCAATCCGTTTGGGGAACTGCATTAGCAATCATAACCACGGCCATGACAAAAATAGATGCCACCAATCCAGATAATACCACTTGGTCCGCCTTCTTTTTACCATATAATTCGGAAATAAGGTCCGTCACTAAAAAAGTAATTGGGTAAGGTAAAATTCCGACGGATAATTCAAAGGTATATAGCCCAAATGGTGTCCAGGTGAAAAACTTTTGGAAAATTAAATTCGCACTAATAAGAGAGGCGATAAATATCCCCGCCAGAATGAGGTATAGCCGGTTTTTAAAATGCATTAACCCTGAATGTCCTAACCGTAGTAATCTGTAAAAATAGTGGGCGTTTCTCTTAGGCGAATACGATGCAGTTTTGCACCTTCCAAACGAGAATCAATCTGTTCCCATATGAACTGGACTAAATTTTCGGTACTGGGCTGTTTCCCTTGAAACCAAACCACTTCTTTTTCAATTTGACTATGATCAATAATATCGATCACATTGGTTTTAACAATGTTTTTCAAATGGCCTAAATCTACGAGAAACCCAGTCTCCGGATTGATCTCACCCGTCACCATAACTTCCAGTGTATAATTATGGCCGTGGACTCTCGCATCCGGGCCAAATACTTCTTTGTTTTTTTGCTCAGTCCAGTCTTCATGACCGTATTGATGGGCCGCATTAAAGTAAAAAGTTTTGGTCAAATAGGGGTTGTTCATTTTATTTGTACGCTGCAAACATAATTGAATAGGTAATTTAAGCAATTGGTCGATGGTGACAAAATGATTCCGGCGACCAAACGCTTTTTTACATATTAATCAATTTTTTCTAAATTACAGCAGATGGACATAATTCATTAATCACACAGGCCCCACATTTCGGTCGCCGGGCGATACATACAGCACGACCATGATCAATAATTAAATGTGTGAGTTTTACCCAGTTTTTATATTCGAATAATGCCATCAATTCAAATTCGATTTTTTTTGCATCTTTGGTGTGGGTGAATTTCAAAAGATTCATGATTCGAACCATATGAGTGTCTATGACCATTGAAGGTACATTATATATTTCTCCTAATACGCAATTGGCGGTCTTTCGCCCTACTCCGGGGAGACTCACCAATTCATCTAAATTATTTGGAACTTGCCCGCCATATTCTTCCACAATCTTTAAACTGGCACCCTGAATTGATTTTGACTTTTGGTTATGATATCCACAGGAATGAACATCCTTTGAAAGTTGCGAAATATTACAATAAGCAAAATCTTTAGGAGATGTATATTTTTCAAATAAACCAAGCGTCACCTGGTTGACTCTATGATCGGTACATTGGGCCGAAAGAATTGTGGCCACCAATAATTCATGGGGTGACTTATAATGAAGAGAACATTTAGCATCGGGGTACTCAGCAAAGAGCGATTGATAAACCCCCTTTGCCCTTTCAATTTTATTTGTTTTGCTTTCCCTCACTTCAAGAGTTCTTTTACCAAAGATTGAATATTTTTCACCACAGATGCCTTGGGTAAAATCATATCACAACCGGCCGCTTTCAGCTTGTCTCTCGATTCCTTTTGCACTTTTTCCATATATCCCAGCAGAGTCATTTTCGTCTGGCTGTTTAATTCAGATACAAATTGCACAGTACCAAATTTCTCATCATCTAAATCAATTAGCCCAATTTGACACTGGTCCGGCAAATCATAAATGGATTCAGCAAATGTGATATTTATATTTACTGTGGCGAGACGGTCCGATAGTTCGGTGCCCTTTTGAAAATCCTTTACAAATAGTGCAATATTGTTCATACTATTCTTTCAAATTCGGGACTAGGTCCCAGTCAAATTCTGATGTATGTTTCAAATCCTCGTAAACCAATTCAACCGCTTCTATAGCGGATGTCAATTCTACTAAATTAATGCCCCTCTGAATCCCTGAAAAGTCAGAAAATTTATCCTGACATTTTTTCAATAAACTTTTAGCACCAACCATATTGCCATTCCCTAAATGAACAAAACTAACGGAAAGTTGAATCAGCCCCTGAATAAACCTCCGATCGGGAATAGAGTAATCAGACCATAGATCTTCCCACGCTTCATGCGCTTCAAAAAAATCCCCTTTTTCATATTCGGATAATCCTTTTTGAAAAAGGATTTCCATTTCCAGCGAATCACCCACTGATGGCAACCGACTCTTTTAGGCGGTAATGCTTTCCATCCAAATGAACGGTACAAGCCTGATGAACAGGATCATGCTCAAAAAATAGAATCCAATTTTCTTCCACAGCCTTAGGAAGAAATTTTTGTTTTTCCTGAACTGTGAGGACGGGGTTAATATCGTAAGCCATGACCCATGGTAATGGAATATGAGCTGCCATGGGAATGAGATCTGCCATGTACACAATGGTATTTGAGCTATTTTGAATTTTCGGCAGCATCATACCTGTGGTATGGCCGTAGGACAATTCTATATTTATTTCCGGTAAAAATGATTCTTTCCCATCGACCAAATGTATCATACTATTTTCTGCCAATACGGACCAATCTGCTTCCATGAAACTGCCCTGATCCTTTTCCGATGGTGAATTAGCCAAATCCCAATTTTCTTTCTGCATCCAATAGGTGGCATTGGGGAAAACTGGTTCCAGTTTTCCATTCACTAATTTTGTATTTCCACCAATATGGTCAAAATGCATATGGGTACAGAAGACATCTGTAATATCATCTGTCGTAAAATTATATTTTGCTAATGATGCATTCAGGTTCACGGATTCTGTATCAATATTATAAATTGCTTTGAATTTATCCTGCCACTTGTCCCCATTCCCGGTATCCACAATAATTTTTCTACCGTTCCCCACTAAAAGTAAGGAACGGGTGACCATGGTGATCCGGTTCTGATCGTCCGCTGGCGCTTCTTTTTCCCACATGGTTTTAGGGATAATCCCAAACATGGCGCCACCATCCAAACTAAAACCGCTCGTTTCTATGCTGTATAACTGATATCCACCAATATTCATCAAATTAATTCCTTTAAATGCATTGATATTACAGCTTGTCCTTGTTTAGTTGCATTTTTTATGAAATAACGAAGCGCTTCCAGCTGAATAGTTTTTTCTTCCCCATTAGACTGATCTTGTAAATCTTCTGCCATTTGAATGAAAAATTTACCGCCATTATTTACATAATCCCCCAGGCCATTCATGATTTTTTTACCATCCACTTTTTCTGCCCCCTCATCCAATAAACTAAACCAATGGGAGAGTTCTCGGCGATATCCGTCAATCCTGACGTAATCCCCTTCCCATAATCGTCTTGCCGCTGCCATTTTATTCAATTGACTAATGTTCCCTGACACTTGATCCATAACCCATAGTTCGTGTTCTACTTTGTCATGTGGTTCAGGCAAGGATGCCTTGCATATTTCTTTAAGGAGGCATCGCGTATAAATCCATGTATTTTCTTTATTCTGCTGAAATGCATTGGCCCGTTGAAGGTGATAGGCAAATAGTCCCAATCGGTCGAAACCCTGGAGGGCCACTTCAATCAGGACTTCCAATCCGCCCAGACCCGTTTCATTCACCCATTGAAGGCGGGCCGCTTCCTGTTCCATTTCAATGGGATTTCCTTTTTGGCAGGCATCCTCCAAATCCGAAATAAAAACCGTCAAACCCAACCCGTCTTTTGCTGTTTGATCTAATACTTTCTGATCATCAGTTCGTTGTGGATATTTTTCAGACTTGTCAGCCATGGAATCCAGCAATTTTTGGGAAGGATTATTTCTATTATCCCCAATAATATTTTTTAATGCATTTAATACAATAATTGGGTGAGCCATGGTTGGACCGTCATAGTCCATAGCGACAGCGGCATCGAAATAGGATTTAATTCTTTGGGGTAAAGACATTTTAAAAATCTAAAATCAGAAAAAAGTTACTTTTTCTTCTTTGGTGCATCAAGGTCAAAAAAGATACTGAAAGAAAGGCCGGTCAACCGTGAGTATTCGGATGGAAATCCTGTGGCAGGATCTTTCATAGGTTTATCTTCAAATCGGGTAGAAACACCCTCAGCTGTCGGGTCCCATTTTGGGTTGAGAATCTCAGTAATCGGCATAGCTGTTGGGTCATGAAAATAACCGAGTTCCATTCCCCATCTCGGATTTCCCTGAAACCCCATTAGCAAGCCAAGTCGATTGCTTGTATGATTCGTAATGCCATTTCGAATGATCATTCCCCGAATACCCCACCAACGAGATTTTAGAAAGCCGTCATTCCCTTTTTTAGTCTTGAATTTATAGTAAGTACCATCCATATTAAAATTTGGATTCACAGACCAAGCCAAATTGATCATATCCCATTTATTGTCCTTTTGATACAAAACACGGCTGTAATCGATACCTGTACCATAAATGGGTAAACCGAGGCGAAAACCAATTTCACTTTTATCGGATAACCCTTTTCTGACCCATAGATAGGGAAACACATTTTCAGTTGATAGAGCATACCCCTTTTTAACTTTTCCCGCTTCCGGCAAATGGGGGTTGATTGTGGGGTGGGATGCGCATCCAAACATGATCAGAAAACACAAACCGGTAAAAATGAGCCGTGTCATGATGAAAAACTAAGACGGAATGATAGAAGAAATAAAAATATATCCCGAGGGAATATTATCCCCCTTCTGGCCGATCCAATGCACTTCTGCCATGTTGAGGCGGTAAATTTAATATTTGTTCTGAAAAGTAGTTCCCAATATGGGCAATAATATCTTTAACGGAAATTAATCCATAGATTGATTGATCCTGATTCAGAATTGGAATATGCCGGATACCAAACACATGCATTTTGTTAAGGGCAAAAGCAATGGGATCCTCCGCATTTAATGTTTCTGGATTCTCTGTCATATAGTCTTCAATGCGTTCTTTGTTCATATCCAACCCTTTTGATATGGCACGGAGTAGAAAATCTCGCTCTGTCATGACTCCCACAATTTTCCCATTGGACTCCACCATGACAGCACCTACTTTTTTCTCACGCAAAATGTCAATCACTGATTCTAAAGTTGATCCTGATTGCACGGTGGGATGATTCCTCAATTCTAAATCAGAAATTGCATCTTCTAAAGATAATGCTTTATTTATTGGCGCTTCGGATACCTGTTCCAACTCATCCATTCGCTTTAATTCATCATCAAAATCATTTGTCATAATCATCACTCCAATTTTACTGAATTTACATTAAACTGTCAGATATCACAAATTTACCCATTATGTATTCTGCTTGATCCACTCCGTCGTTACGGATTTTGGGCGGGTAATTGGGATGCCCATGGCACGATTAATCACCATTTGAGCAATCATCCCCATGGAACGAGATATGCTAAATAAAACTGTATAATAATTAAATTCAGTTAACCCATAATAATACAGAAGTGATCCGGAAGCTGCATCCACATTAGGCCAGGGATTTTTAGCTTTTCCCTGTTCCTGAAGCACGGGCGGTACAACATCAAACAGACTACTCACAATAGAAAAAACATCGTCATCCTTAATATGTTTTTTTCCAAATTCTATAAAGGCGGTGTACCGTGGATCTGGGCAGCGCAAAACGGCATGGCCATAGCCGGGGATGACTCGACCATTATCTAACCGATCCCAACAAAACTGTTTCAGTTCTTCTTGAGACGGTGCACCATCAAAGTGATCTCGGACTTCCAATACAAATTTTAGACATTCCTGATTCGCCAACCCATGGAGTGGGCCAGCTAATCCATTCAGGCCGGCGGCTACAGATAAGAAAGGAGAGGATAATGCGGATGCCACTGTTAGGCCACTAAATGCGCTTACATTTCCACCTTCGTGATCACAATGGAGCATCAAATAAAGCCGCATCAACTTCTTGAAATCATCTCCTTCAATTCCCAGCATATGAGCAAAATTTCCCGACCAATCCAAATTATTATCCGGTTCAATTCGATCACCTTTATTAAATCGGTGGCGATAAATCCATGCGGCTATTCCCGTCACTTTTGCAACCAATCGAATGCCATCTTCCAATGTCCATTTCCAATAGTCTGTTTTTGGAATTCCCTCATCGTATTTACTTGCAAAAAAGCTATCCACCTGCATGCTTTGAATGGCTACTGTCAGCATAGTCATGGGATGGGAATTTTCTGGCATGGCTTCTAATATTTTCCAAACATAATCCGGAACATTTTGATGTGTTTTCAACTGGTCTTGTAAATTAGACAATTGACCATCGTCCGGAAGATCACCCGTTAATAAAAGGTAAAATACTTCTTCCGGTGAAATATGGGTGATATCCAACAAGGGATTCCCACGAATAATGAGCCCCTTATCTGCAGAAACGGCAGAAGTTTCGCATGTGAGTCCTTTGATACCACGCATCCCACCATATAATTGAGATACTGTTACATCTCCAACTTTCGCATCACCTCTATCCTGAATCACCTTGCGGATTTCATCCTGCCATTGGGGTATCTTTTCTGAAAGAACTTTATGAAGCATAACGATTAAAACCTTATAATTGTAAATTTATATTGAAGCGGAATTTAAGGAATATTAGAGAATATTATTCTGCCTAATCGAGAACAATTTTAATAAAGTCATCAAAATTTGACAGTATTCCATCAGCGAGTTTGCAAATATTTTCTCTTCGCACATTTTCAACAAATGCATAAAACTTTGTGGTGGGACCTTCAACTTTTAATTGGTAATCGGTAAATCCATCACCGATAACATGAATTTCTCCATATAACCTCAGTGCTTTTGCCTGGGATACCTTCCCACCTTCTTGGGCCATAACATTTTCTTGATTTACTTCGGTGATACAGTTATTTACATCATATATAAATTCATTGGCAAAAACATGTTCAGGTGCAATTCCATAATCAGCAACAATGGGTATAATCATTTCCCGAAATCCACCTGAAATGATTAGAATATTTTCTGCATGATCAAAGATGAATTTTTTATTGCGTTTAAAAGAAGGTGTTATTTTTTCTGATAAAAGTTGGGTGACTTCAGCAATATCTTTTTGATGGAAAATCAGCAATTGTATACGCTTGGACAATGACTCATCAAATGGCATTTTACCTTCCATTCCGGCACGAGTCAATTCATGAATTTGATTCAAATGCTTTGCACTGTCAGGATAGTTTTTTAGAACGATTTTGGATAATTCATCCAAGGATTCCCCTGTAATGAATGTGCTGTCAAAATCAATTATCAGGGTATCGGGAAACACAGAATATTAGTTAAACCAGTCAGACTTGACCAATTTGTGGGCCTTTTCAAGGTCCTCTATAAAATCAATTTCTATACAGGGCAAATCGGACACATCCTCATAATAGACTGAATATTCAGACATAAGAGGGTGAATGGCTGCTTCAAAATAATCTGCTTTTCCTCCCGCCGTAATAAGCCGATCAAGTGATTCCCCGAATGCAGTCGAAAATTCTGCGGAAAATTTTGCTACCCCGATAAATTCACCCAATGCATTATCCTCAATTAATTCTTTCCCAATCGCCACCAATCGATTGTCATCACCTTCAACAACCTTCACTTCTTCTCTCCCGCAGGGCTTGATTTCTACCGCTAAAGATGTATCATGATTAGAATGAATCACGCGATTCAAAACTTCCTTTGGATAAAGCACATCCGCATTCATCAGAATAAATGTTTGGCCATTAATTTGGTCCTTGCAGAGTCTCAGTGAATAGGCAGTATTGGTTTCGAAATAATGGTGATTCACTACATAATCAACATTCATGCTCGGGAAATTCGTTTCCACATGGGATATAATTAATTCGCGAAAATAACCCACTACCATTACAATATCATTTATGCCAGATGATTGTAAAGCTTCTAACTGATGATCTAAGATCGATTTTGCACCCACTTCTATCAAGCACTTAGGCATTTCGTATGTAACAGGATAAAGCCGGCGGGAAACGCCAGCGGCTAAGATGACAGCTTTCATAAGTTTAGAAATTAACGCTGATAGTAATTGTCATGATATTAATTTATCCGCTTAATTTCTGCATTCTTAAATCAATCAATATTATTAGTTACCCAATGACACGATTAACAATTTTCTATTTTCTAAATTGGATAGCATTTATGATATACATCATAAATGCTTCCATTTATTTAAGTCATAACGAAATGGGATTTTTCCAAGTTTTAATGGCATTAAATACACCTTTATTTTTGATTATTGTCATAAAAGCATTTACCAAAGGAATTGCTAAACTTTTTAAATCGGACGAATATGTATTTCGGTATTTGGCTGGTTTCCTTTTTGTCTTCACGTATATTTTTACCGGAATTGATTCCAAAGTACTTGCCATATACCGGGACCACTTCAATATAAAACTATTTGGAATTCTTTTTGAGACCGGCGTCATGCAGGATTTGGGTGTACAATCATCTGATATTTTTTCAATGGTGCTGAAAATTGCGGGAATTTGTATTTGGGTATGGATCACATTCATAGCATCAAAATGGGTATTTGAAAAGAAAAGAGAAAAATGTCCAGAATTTTTTTCCTATTATATTCCAATTGGATTTAAGATCCTGATTTATTTGTCGTTGTCAGAAAAACTATTTTTCTCCTATTTCCACTATACAGATCGGGAAAAAATTAATGGGTATTGGAATGCTATCCCATCCTATACCGTTCTTCGAATGAGTAAAGTTTGGCAACCCATTATAAATTCTCCAACTGAGGCAGAACGTGAAGCTGCTAAAATTACATGGGATTTTGAAAATGATTTTATGGCTGCCCAAGAACAATTCACATCCAATTTGGTAGATGTGACAGCAGAAAAAACAAATGTCAATATTGTATTCCTGGTTTTTGAAAGCCTACGGTCTGACATGAAAACTCCCGAAATTATGCCGAATCTTTCCCGGCTGAGCCGTGAATGGATTTCCAGCGATCAACATTTCAGTAATAGCAATTGTACTGGCAATGGTACTTTTGGCATTCTCACTGGAATGACTCCATTTTACTGGTATCCATCATACAAAAAGGAATTTCAACCAACCGCTTTAACCATTCTGGATCATCTTGGATATAATATTGATGTATATACTACCACGGCTCTGGGTTATGCTGATATGGATAAACATATCTTCACCGATGCCGTTGACCATGTTTACGAATATACTGGTTACGGTGGCGGATTAGGGCATCCTATGGTAAAACGAAGTGATTTATATAAATGGGATGAAATAATGGTAGATGAATTTTTAACAAATTTCAAGAATAACAATTCTTCAACTCCAACCATGAGTTACTTGTGGTTTTATTCTACTCATTTTAATTACTATTTCCCGGAATCATTTGGGAAGTTCAAACCCTATATTGATCGACATTATCAAATTTATGAACCAGAACTTCAAAAAGAATCCCATCTTGTTTTTAATCGGTATAAAAACAGTGCCTTTTATGCGGACCACCTTATTGGGAAAATTACGGATGAAATCAAAAAAAGCAGTCAAAGTGATAACACGATTATCGTTATTTTAGGAGACCACGGGGAGGAATTCAATGAATTTGGGCGATTTGCCCATTCATATTCTTTTAAAAATGTTCAATCATCCACTCCATTCGTGATGGTCCTCCCCGGATATACAACATCAAAATATAAGATAACAAGCCACGCAGACATTATGCCTTCCATCATGGACTATATGGGCGTTTCCATTCCTAATGATCAACTATTCTCCGGAAAATCCCTATTGCAATATAAGGAAGATTTGGATTTTGCAATTGTACAGGAATGTGAGATTAAAAATCGTCCAAAAAAGTTTCTAATCGCAAACCCCAATTGGAAATTAGAATTCACATTATCTAAAGGGAAAATTGAAGCAGGGAATCTTGAAACGATATTGGATAAACCAATTCAATTAAATGATGGCGTTGATTATACCAGTATTAAAAAAGAGTTACTAACAAAAGCCCAGGGAAATCTGGGTCATTTTTCTAATTCAAATCAAAATTAGCATTCTTCATTAACTTAGTCAAAATATTCCAGGGCAATTCTGGGGATATTTCGTTAATACATAAAAGTGGTTCTTCCCGATTGCTACATGTGTTTTTTAAACAGGGGCTACAATGAACATTTTCATTGATGACTTCAGTTTTTATCCCAATTGGGCTGGATAGTTCTGAATCTCCAGCACCAAAAATAGAAGCAGTCGGTACACCCAAATTCGCAGAAATATGCCCCAATCCGCTATCGGAAGCAACCGCACCATTACACATTGAAATCAGGGCCATACTTTCCCTGAGATTATAATGCCCCGCCACCGTGACCATATTCTTTTTTTGAGAGGCGGTTACCAATATTTCTGCTTTCTCCTGATCTCCCCTCCCCCCAAAGATCACAATGGATTCAGTTATTTTTTCAATAATTTCTAATATTTTCAACTGAGGAATCGACCGAGAGGTGGCTACACTAAAGGGGAATAAAGCAATTGGATTTGATAATCCCATTTGATCTAATTCCATTCTAGCCCAAGATATTTCTTCCTCTAACAATTTTATACCACATGGTTTGAGGTTTAACTCAATATGGTCACCATTCAATAAATTTAAATATTGCTCCGTTCGGTGCATTTTAATTTTTGGCCTGGGAATAATTTGAGTCAAATATCCAGATCGCCATTGACCGGGATATCCGATTCGATGTTTTGATTCTGACTTTTTACCCAAATAAGCTGACCGAAATGAATCTGACAATAAATAGAAATAATCTAAATCCAGGGACCTTAAACTTTGGCCAGAATTACGGGTAGAACGATATCCATTCAAATCCTTTCTTTGGAAAGAAACAATGCCATCAACAGATGCATGATTCTCAAAAATGGGTGCCACCCATGACTTGCAAATAACCAGAATAGTCGCTACGGGATTTTCCTGTCTACAAGCAGTTAAAAATGGAAGTGCCATTACTGCATCACCCACCCAATTAGGGCAAAAAACACCAATCCTCAATGTAATTTTCCTGTCAACTTTGTTTCGATAGCATCTACCAGGCGAATAGATGCTTGTCCATCGACTTTAAATAGATACTCTTTCTGTGCAATTAAACGCTCTGATTCCAAATCTGATGGATATTCCAAACCATGGTAAACAAGGGCAGGTAAATCGTCAGGGTTATCGAAACGAAAGCTGAAATCAATATTTTCCATCCGTTCTACATCCATTTTTTTCAAAAATCGTTTTTTCAAAATCTGGTGTTTCAACCGGAGGGTAATGCATTCTGCCATAATGATTGGACGATTTAAGTAAAGATATTCAAACATGGTTGAAGATATATCAGATAAGAGTAGATCAGACGCGCTATAATAGGGAATTATATTATATTCTTCCGGCGGAGCTAAATATATATTTGGAAATTCGTTCGCCAGTTTTTGCATTTTTTCACTTTGATATATATATCGCTCCTGATACCAGCTAAAGTTATGAAGCTTGATTATTATATTGATTTCAAAACTGACTTTCCCTAAAATCGATTCTAATTTATCCAACGAAGAAGGATAAAAGCTTGGGGCGTATAATACTGTTTTATGATTGGGATTCAACCCGAATTTTTCTAAACTAACTTCTTTCGAATCGGTCATAGTCACAAGTGGATCGCATTTGGTAAATCCTGTAAGTACCAAATTTTTGTGGCCATGGGATTTTAGTTCCAGTAATCGTGATTCCGATTCCACTGCACGCAAATCTATTCGCTCATCAATATCATTATAGTAAGATTGTTTCAGCCCAATTCCATGATACACCATAACAGCCAACACCTGATTATGCACAATGGGTTTAAGTTGACCCACATTTCCCACCACCACCACATCAAATGCCTTTTCTCTTAATAAGCGAATGCGTGATTCTTCAGCTACATCAGATATAGTTTCGATATCCAGATTTTGGCAAACAGAATGAAATATAACTTTTTCTTTTCGATCCATCATCGATGGAATGGAGGCGACAATTTCATATTGACCTCGCTGACGCATTTCTTTTATAATTGGAATGAAATTGGGTAAATAATAAAGATGGTGATTTTCGAATAGAACTTTAGTCATTCGTTAATTCTTTCAATGCAGAGAATACTTCAGATGGTTCAATTTGTTGAATCGACAATGTGTTTGACTGCAGAATTCTGTGTTTAACCCAAGAGGGACGATACCTTTCTACATTTCGATTATCCCCGGTGTATAACCCCACAATCGGCGTCCCTACTGCATCTGCAACATGAACCATCGCCGTATCGGGTGTGATTAAAAGTGATGACTTTTGAATAACCGGCCCCGCATCTAGGATGGAATCAAATTTGTATAAGTTTATGGAGGAATTAAACCGCTCTTTTATTTTCTGTGACTGAGCCACCTCTTTGCCAGTACCAAATAAATTGATGAATAATTTTTCATTGTCTTTGATTATTAAATCAATCAAAGAAATCCAATTGTTTAATGACCATTTTCGAGAGTCACTTCCGGCAGAAAGATTTACGGAAATTAAATTTTTCTCTTTTGGGTTAGATAATACCACATTCGGGAAAGAGGATTCCACATTAAATCCAAAACTGTAGGCCTGAAGAATGGCCCCATTGAATTCTAAAATATGCTGTGCAGATTGTAAAGATAACCCATAATTATAATGTTGTTCTTGCCGTCTACCGGCAATACAAACTTTCACATCTGCCCGAACGTTTTTTGCAATTTTAAATCCCGTAATTGATGGGTGGTCCTTTGGATTATAAAATAAGTCGTATTTAGTCTCCTGGAGGATTTGCCAAAAACGGCGCCCGGAACGATAAATCATTGTTTTTTCTACATCTTTATGTGCCTGAAGAATGGGTTCATTTTTCGAAGAGCAGAGTATATGAATGGTAGATTTTGGAAACATTTTTTTTAATCCAACAATAATCGGGAATAGTAAAATAGCATCACCAATTTTTTCCTGAGCCTGAACTAAAATCGTATGGGGGTTCGATGGTAAAGGATGATAAGGGAGTCGTTTTGAAAAAGTATTGTATATCCCCACTTGAAATTTTCGGGGATAATGTCTTGGATTTTCCTTAAAAGAGCGAGCCTGACTAACGGTGTGACTGGCCATATTGCTCATAAAAATAGGATTCCAACCGGTCAATCATAGTATCCAATGTAAAGTTGTCTGCTACATGTTTTTTGGCTGCAACTCCCCAATTTGCAATTTCTTCACTCCCATGGTGATTCATCGCAAATGTCATAGCTTCACAAATTGCGCTTACTTTCATCGGATTAAAAATAAATCCCGTTTTACGATGGTCCATCAATTCGGGGACACCGTTAACATTGGCAGCTAGGACGGGTTTCCCAAGGGCCATGCTTTCCATTACAACATTGGGCATACCCTCCTGTCGTGAGGGCATAATGATATAATCGGCTGCCTTAAGAATAGCAGAAAGATTATTTTGGAAACCTATTAATTTCACATGGCCATTCAATTGACTTGCTGCAATCTGCTTTTCAAGTGATTTACGATTTTTTCCCATCCCCGCAATTAATAGGGTAAATGGTCTAAGAGTTCTATTCATTCGGCGGGTGGCTTCAATGAGTAAATCAAATCCCTTTTGACGGGTCAATCTACCCGCAGCAACAAATATCAAATGGTCCTTTGGAATATTCCAAATGGTTTGAACTTCTGCGGGATCAATGGCGCCATTCATTTTTAATCCATTATAAATGACCGTTGTTTTGTCTTTATCCATCCACAAAAAGTCATTATAAGCACGGCGAATTGATTCGGAATTGGTTATAATTCCATCTACGAGCCCAATGGTTTTTTTATGTTTCCATTTATCAGAAAATAGTTGGATACCATTTCGGGCGACAATGACGGGGACGTTCGCCATCCGTGCCGCAATCCCTGCCACGCGAATATCCTTGTTTAAATTCAGCATGATTACATCTACTTTTTTTCTTTTCAGGATGCGTTTTGTATACCAGATTTTAAATGGGCTGTAATCTGCATAAATATTAAGGGGAATAATATCGAGCCCCGCTTCCACAGCATTATTCAGAAAAACGGAATTTGCTTTCCCCGAAACAGTAACTCCATGCCCACGATTTTTAAGACCACAAGCTGCTGTAATCATCCATTTCTCTCCCCCGCCCCATTTATGGGCCGAGATTGAGTTACTAAAAAATATATTTAATTTTTTTTCCATAGAAGTTCTTTATTCAAATTGAATGTCATATAATCGCCTGTAAAGTCCACCTTTATTATAAAGATCTGTATGTGAACCTACCTCTATAATTTCCCCTTTTTCCAGCACAATGATTTTATCTGCATTTTGGACCGTAGATAAACGATGGGCAATGACCAATGCGGTTCGGTCTTTCATTAATACTTCAATGGCTCTTTGAACCATTTTTTCTGACTCTGTATCCAAAGCAGATGTGGCTTCATCTAAAATAAGAATCGACGGATTTTTTAAAAGTGCCCGGGCAATGGCAAGTCTTTGCTTTTGGCCACCGGATAAATTCACGCCGCGCTCACCAATCAGAGTGTCGAACCCATCAGTCGTTTCTTCAATAAATGTTGTAGCATTCGCTGCATCTGCGGCTTGTCGAATGGCCTCCTCACTTACATTTGGCTGACCATAAGCAATATTATTTCGAATGGTATCATTAAATAAAATCACTTCCTGAGTGACAATCCCCATATTTCCTCTAAGGGAAGATAGGGATATTTTTCGAATATCATGACCATCAATTAGAATGGATCCACTCAAAACATCATAAAATCGAGGGATCAAATCAGCAATGGTTGATTTTCCCGAACCACTGGGACCTACCAAGGCAACCACTTCTCCCTTATTAATGGTGAAACTCAGCTCACGTAAAACACGGTCATCCACATCGTTATATTCAAAATGAACTTTGTCAAATTCAATCGAAGAATTAAAAGTACCTAAATCAACTGGATTGGGATCTTCCACAATCTCTGGCGGGGTGTCTAATAAACCAAAAATGCGTTCGGCAGAAGCAGCGCCCATCTGAATTTTAATATTAACATTACCCATTTGTTTGATGGGACCCAATATTGAAAATAAAATTAAAATGAATCGAATAAAGTCTTCTGCACTTATACCTCGATTTGCCAACACTTCCATACCACCATACCACAACAATACAACACCAATAACGACGCCAAAACTTTCTGTGATGGGACTGGCAATTAAGTCCAGACGAGCTCTTTGCAACAGCAATTTAAAATAATGTTCACTTTTTCTGGTAAATTTATTGACTTCTTTCTTCTCATTCACAAACGCTTTTACTATTCGAATGGAAGATAATGTTTCAGTCAGGATTTGCATAATTTCAGCAATTTTGGATTGCGTTCGACGCGATTTTCTGCGAATACTCCAACCGATTCCAATGATGGCAATCCCTGCCAATGGAATGATAATAATGGCAATCAATGCCAGCTTCCAGCTGATTATAAACAGTAATGCCACAAAGGTAATGATATTGACTGGCTCTACAAATAACCGTTGGAAAACCACCCCAAGAGCTATTTGTAATTGTTCTACATCATTCATGACAATTGAACTAATTGTTCCGGTTTGCTTTTTGTTGAAATAACCCAGTGACAAGGATTGAATATGTATATATAGACTGTCCCGGATTTCTTTTACCAACTTTAATTCAACGATTCGCAGTAAAATATTTTTTATATAAAGAAATATATTTTTCGTAAAAAATACAGTTAATATTGAAAAACACAATACCTTAAGTGATTCCAAAGGTGTTTCCCTTAGAATCAATACATTGGTCCAATATTTCAGCTTTTCATTAAGGGTTAATTCTACCTTACTTGCCCATTCGGCCTGAGACTGAACAATTTGATCAAAGTCTGACAAAATATTATTAAGAAGAGAAGCCGTGAGCCAAATAGAGGCACTATTTAACAATACGAAAACGATCGCGGACAGAGACGAGATGAGGATATAGGGCCAGAAATGGAACAATAGTTGTCCCATACGCCTATAGATTGAACCGGACATTGCGTTTATTTCTTAGTCTTTTGAATGATTGAAATCAAATAGAATATAAGTGGAAATTTATGACTTAAAAACGACTGCTTTTACCTGTTCATTTATTAATAGATTCTCTAATAAAGATCATTTTTTGATGTGGAATTCCCGCTTCTTCAAATATTGATCCAACTGGGTGAAACCCTCGGCGACTATAAAAATGAATAACATTCTCCTGCGCATTCAAATAAATTTTGTCCTCAACACTAATTTGATCGACGACAAACTGGGTTAATTTGCCACCAATTCCATGTTTTCGGTGTTCTTGTAAAACAGCAAGACGTTCTAACTTTATACCTTTAAATGTTTTCCGCCAACGAAATGTGCCCACTGGATGGTCATCTATCGTGGCCAATGCATAGATGGCTTTCTCTTCATTTGCATCAATTTCAATGGGTTCAGGTATTTTTTGTTCTTGAATAAAAACCGCCCTTCGAATATCGAGCACCGCTTCCTTTTCTGCAGAAGTTTCAACTATCTTTATTTTCATGCTATAAATTTCGGTTCCTTTTCTTACATAATTCAATCATTTCATCCTGCTTGCTCAATCTGTTTGAATTACCCTAATTTCTATTATGCATAGCAAAAATAAACAAATACTTGTGGTGGGCGATCGCGTGTTAATTCGCCCCGATAAAGGTGAAAAGAAATCTAAAGCAGGTTTATACCTTCCGCCCAGCGTAGTTGAAAAACAAGAAGTCTTCAGTGGTGTGGTGGTCGAAGTGGGTCCGGGGATTCCTCTGGGTAATCCGGAAGATAATCTGGATGAGCCTTGGTCAATGAGCGATGGTGGATCTGTTAAATATATACCTACCCAGGCTGACATTGGAGATATGGCTTTATTTCTAAATAAAGCATCTATCGAAATAAAAATTGAAAACGAAGATTATCTGATTGTTCCTCAATCGGCCATTCTCATCCTGATTCGGGATGACATTCATAGTTTAATTGAATAAATTTCACCGCCAATGCTAACGGCTGGCATATATATCCACACCCCATTTTGCAGGGTTAAATGCATGTACTGTGACTTTTATTCTGTCGCTGACAAAGATTTCGAGATGCCGTCCTTTTTTGATGCGCTTCTGAAAGAAATCGAATTATGCGAAACGGATACGAACAACTGGACTATCGATACTATTTTCATTGGTGGCGGCACACCAAGTTTAACAGATCCAAGACATATTGAAAAATTGATACGAACATTGGAAAGCAAATTTGATTTATCCAATGTCACAGAATTCACCATGGAAGCTAATCCGGGAGAGGCACCTGCAGAACGATTAAAAGCATTTTATGACTTAGGGGTAAACCGATTATCCATGGGGGTGCAATCTTTAGAACCGGATCTACTCCAATTTTTAACTCGGATTCACGGACCTGAAGCTGTATTTAAAACATTTCATGGTGCACGGAAAGCGGGGTTTGATAATATCAATTGCGACCTCATTTTTAACATTCCCGGACAAACCATGGATATTTGGAAACGAGATCTGCAAACTATTATCGACTTAAATCCTGAGCATCTCTCCTGTTATTCACTCACTGTTGAAGAAGGCACCCAACTTTATCAATATGTGAATCGAGGTAAGGTTACCATGCCCAGCGATGACCAAAGTGCTGATCTTTATCTTTGGACGCAATCTATAATGGCAAAAAATGGTTATGAACAATATGAGATATCCAATTGGTCAAAACCAGAAAATGAATGCAGGCACAACCTCCATTATTGGGAAATTGATCCTTATTTGGCATTTGGCCCATCGGCCCATGGATTTGATGGAAAAATTCGATTTTCAAATATTCGAAATTTAGATGGGTATATTAAAAATTTGGGTGACGGCAAATCGCCGCGCCAGGATCATTATGAATTATCAGATAAAGATAGAACGAACGAAATGATCGGTTTTGGGCTTCGTATTAATAATGGGGTAAACCTAAATCAAATCCCAGAATCATTCAGGGAAGCAGTCAATCAATCAATCATTGACAATCATTCAAAGTGGGGCGGTTATTTAGTTATAAAAGATGACCGTATAAAACTGACATCCGCAGGGTTTGCATTTGCCGATGGCATTGCAGTGGATTTGATGATTGAATAAATGTGTTTTAGTGTTAAAGTATAAAAAGTATTCACGTGAACACCAGAAGACATCCCCACTTTAACACTTCCTAATACGTAAAATGTTTTATCTGTTCCCCCTCTTTACCAATACTCTCCATGGCATTCATCCCGATTTCCAAATGGAGATCCACCCATTTTTTAGTCACTGCCTTATCTGATTCTTCTGTTTTTATCCCTTCGGGCGTCATAGGAACATCTGAAACAAGCAAAAGGGCACCTCGGTCAATACCATTTGCGAACCCGACGAGAAATAATGTTGCCGTTTCCATATCAATACCGAGGACTCGTATTTTTTTTAAGTATTTTTTGAATTCATCATCATGTTCCCAAACCCGTCGATTGGTGGTATATACAACCCCCGTTCGATATTCCAATTTTTGATGTACCAATAATTCTGAAATATGTTTGTGAATTTTAAAAGAAGGCATTGCAGGTACTTCTTTGGGGAAATAGTCATCGCCAGTCCCCTCGCCACGGATGGCTGCACTGGGCAAAATAAAATGGCCAATTTCTGTTGAATGTTTCAAACCACCACACTTTCCTAAAAATAAAACACCTTTAGGTTTCACGCTGGATAGGAGGTCCATGACCGTGGCTGCATTGGCGCTGCCAATACCAAAATTGATTATACTCACTCCATTGCTATTGGTGGCGGATGTCATGGGACCACCCTTCCCATTCACTGCTACACCATACTTTTCTGCAAATTTCTCCACGTAATTCTGAAAATTAGTTAGAAGAATCCATTCTCCAAATTCATCTGCTGATGTGCCCGTATATCGTTTAATCCAGTCTTTTACAATATCTGCTTTTTCCATTAGATACCTTCTCCTTTTAATGAAAGTGAAACAGGACAATGGTCCGAACCCATAATATCGTCATGAATATCCGCATCTTCCAGTTGATCTACGAACCCTTCATTCACGAAAAAATAATCAATGCGCCAGCCTACATTTCGATCCCGTACACCAAACCGATATGACCACCAGGAGTAACGATCCGGTTCCGGATGGAAATGCCGAAATGTATCGACCCACCCATGGGATTCATAGGTATCCAGACGCTCCCTTTCGATTGGCATAAATCCGGATGTTTTTAAGTTATTCTTCGGTCGAGCTAAATCAATGGGATGATGGGCTGTATTCCAATCTCCCGTAACAATAACATTGGTTCCATTATCCACATTTTCATTTATGATTGGTAATAATTCATCATAAAAATCCAACTTATACTGCAATCGGTTTTCATCTTTTTGGCCATTCGGAAAGTAAATATTATAAAGTAAAAAGTCATCGTGCTCTGTAATCAAGACCCGCCCTTCTGCATCAAATCGGTCTATGCCCAATCCTTCCTGAACATTGTGGGGCTCGTCCCTACAGAATGTCGCCACACCACTATAACCAGCTTTCTCCGCTGAATGCCAATAGGTATGATAGCCATGGTCTTCAATGAGGGATGTCCCCAGTTGATCCACTCGCGCTTTTGTTTCCTGAAGACAAACAATTTCAGGTTGGGTTTCATCTAGCCAATCTAAGAATCCTTTTTTCTCTGCGGCACGGATGCCGTTTATATTCCATGAATATAATTTCATTTATTCCTCAATTATTGGGTTGGAAGTTGAGAATAATTGCTGAATTACGATAATGATAATTACAAAATTTTGTTAATTACCGTTGTAATTTCTGCCCCTAAATTTGAAGGCGATTGATGGAACCAGATGTAATAAAGACATTAATTGAAGCGGGAATTCCCCAAGCTAAAGTAGAAGTGGTGGATACAACCGGCACGAAAGATCACTTCAGTGCCATTGTGATTAGCGACCTCTTTGAAGGACTCTCCCTTGTTGAACAACACCAAACGGTGTACAAAGCAGTGGGGAACCATTTGACAAAAGAAATTCACGCGCTTCAACTCAATACATATTCGCTCGCGCAATGGGCACAACATAATTCATAGGAATCAACAATGGAATTAACCGAAAAAATAAAATCAGATATTTCTGACAATTCAATTATCCTGTTCATGAAGGGAACAAAGGATATGCCAATGTGCGGGTTCTCAAATCAGGTGGTGCAGATACTCAATCATTACGGCGTAGATTTTAAGGATGTAAACATTCTTGAAGACCCCATGATTCGAATCAAATTATCTGAGCATTCCGGATGGCCCACCATACCCCAATTATTCGTTAAAGGAAAACTTGTGGGTGGCGCTGATATTGCCATGGAACTCCACGAACGGGGTGAATTGTTGGATATTTTAGATACATCTGAAAATGAATAGAATTTGATTTGGTGATAAACCACCTCATCTTATAATTTCGCCACCGCTCTTAGACCGTTTCTCAATATTTTGGCCCGTTCGTCTAGTGGTTAGGACTCCAGGTTTTCATCCTGGCAACAGGAGTTCGATTCTCCTACGGGCTACATTAAAAACCCTCGCTATTTACGAGGGTTTTTGTTTTAATGAGTAACGGACACTTTTTCCCGCCAATCTTTATACCAACTAGCAAATGTCCACCAACCCAAAAATGTATCTTTTTTAATGGCGCGAAAAATGACTCTCTGATATTCTAAAGAATCTTTAGGAGACATCCAGTAAGTACGCCTAGGATTTCCATGCAATCCTTTGATCACCAGCCATTGACCTTTCACATATATTAAGGTATGTTTTGAGGCATCTCCTCCGGTGGGATTAATTAAATACACATGAATGAGGTCTTCTACGCCAGCCAGTTTCCTTCGCCAGTTTATTGATAAAACCGGGGTTTGAAGGGTCACCCTTGTCATGGGCGTAAATAATACATCCACAATTCTCCAAGATTCACCTGGATTAATTTGACCATCCTTTGCATGAACCACCATATTTTTAATATTCTGGAGCTGTACGGGAACAATAAAATCCACTTCTCCTTCATGAATTCCTTCTTCAAAGGAAAATTGTGTACCTAAATGGTGTATGGTAAACTGTTCACCCGTTTCTTCCACATGGATACCCAGGTGTGTAGAGACGACGCAACTTGGGAATTCAGGGAAGTGATAGCGATAATACTGAGTATTGCTTTTTTTATGGCAACCTCCTTATGGTGTAACCATTGGTATTTTCCAATGGAACCGAAAAGAAATATAACTTTAAACAGTTAATGTTCGCTAATTTTTTCCATGAATTTCCCCCTTCATCCAGCACTGGTGCACTTTCCCATTGCATTTTTGTATGGGGCACTTATTCTCCATGCGATTCAACTATGGCGACCGCACTGGATGTGCCGAATTATCGGCTTGTGGTTATTAGGCATGTCTGCCGTCATTTCTATTGCCACATCTATTGCTGGGGAACGGGAAATGATTCGCGCTGGTCAAATAGGTTATTCGACTGAAATTATTGAAATCATGAACCGCCATGAGTTTATGGGAAATATTGTTGTTTGGGGATCCATCACACTTTTCATTATATGGATAACCTTATTTTTTAAAAATATGGAAGATCGCCGTGTGGATATATTGGCCTTTGCATTTCTGGCCTTACTGGTTTGTGCCGTTTCTTTTACCGCCTATTTAGGTGGACAATTGGTATGGGTTCACGGGGTAGGTACCCCATAAAATAGTCTATTTTATCAAACCAACCATTGGATCAACTACATGACCAACGGGCTGGTTACTGATAAAATCATAGCCGAGTAGATAGCCTAATGTTGTGGCCAATTGACTGGTAGCGATCGTATCAGTATTGGTCATTTCACCAATTGCAGGCGTATCCGGACCAATAATGGCTGTCCATAGAAATTCAGCCCCCGGCACACCATCGCCATGTGAACCCCAGGCACCATGTTCATAACTTCCACGACCATGGTCAGTTGTTATCATCATAGTTGTTTTACCCCGATACATTTCATTGGATTGTGTCCAATCCCAAATCGCTTTTATATAACCATCGGACCGGTTGGCTGTATTTAAATATTTGTCATATTCTCTTTGATGTGCAAACTCATCCGTTTCATCAAAAGAAATATATAAGAATCGAGGTTTATTCAGTTTTAAATATTCAAAAGCATATTCAAACGTAAACGCGTCCCAACGTACAGCACTGCCATACCATGGAGAGGGAACATCTTCAATAAATGTGTTGAGCCACTGCTGTTTTGGAGTAAGCTTTTCATCATAAAATGGGTACCCGCCAGAATTAATAGTAAAATCATTTCTTTCCGTATTGATAATCCAGTCAAACACATCCCAAGAAGCAAATGCGGCCACACGATCCTCAAAGCCTTCCTGCTGATCCAAAAATTCAAGCAAATTGATATTTGGATTCCATTCTTTTTCATTACTATTCACACTATCGTCATTAAAGCCAACTAACAATTCATTATATCCTGGGTAGGAAAACCAATATGGGTTGGTCAATCGCATGACGCTCCCTTGTTCTTTATTCCCATAGATTTGACCCTGTTCTCCAATCGTGTTCCAAAAAAAGGGGAAAACTAATTTTCGTCTTTCACGATAGTCCTCAGACCAATATTTAGCAGAAGTTGCTTCAACATCTTTTACGAACAAGGTATCAAGTACAATATTTTCATCGGCGCCATAAAACAAATCTTCCCAACGTACACCATCTAATGTAATTAAAATGACATTCTCAGTTTGGTACCCCTTTTGGTTTTTCGAATCATTTTTTCCACATCCAATCAGAATTAGACATAGAATAAAAATCTGCTTTTTCATTGATCATCCTTTTTGACATAGATAACAAAATAAATAGAGTGTGTTGATGAAAATAATCCATAGCCCCCTTCAATATTACTTTCCGGTAAAACATATTGGTTTTGAGGCGGACCCATTGGAAAGCCCTTGAAATATTTTCGAAACGATTCATCCGCGACTTGAATTTCTATCAGGTGGGGACCATAATAGTTAAATGACAGCCATCCAAAGTCTAAATAGTGCTGACTCAAATGCCATACAATTGGGTTAGCCCAATAATATTCTCCATCATCATTTACCATCATATGTCCTTTAAATATATGGGCAGAAAGGGATGTATCTACAATCGCATTTGCAGGCGTCGCATCCATTGCATTACTAATAAGCCTGATCATACCAGGATCACTGTCCGCCTTCCAATCAACCACGAACATGGGTATAGAAGCAAAACTGGTTGTGTAACAACTTCCCTCTTTATAGGTCACTGTATCCATTTTTAGGATAGAAAAGTCTTTGGTTTTCATTGCAATAGAGATTTCCTGTTGGGTATTTTCATTGAGAAAAAGGTTAATCGGATCGATGATTATTTGTTTACCCGCACATTGGTAATTGGTAGTTTTAACCGATTGAATATGCAGACTGTCAGGAATGATAGTTTGAGACCTCAACTCTTGACCATTCCATTCAACCGATAATTCAAATGTTTCGTTTGGTTGAATCTGGCCTGCTCTATGTCCTACAATGTATCTCCCAGAATGGTTTGGATCAGACTGAAAAGGATATACTCGTGATCCTGTCCCGATAGATACTACCGCATCCGTAATCCAGTTGGCTTCCGCCTCATGGGCTTGATTAATATCATACGATCGTGAAACATAGATGGTATCCATCATCCATTCATTGGCTTTCAGATTTCCAAAAACCACCACTTTTTCTTCATATTTATCCGCATCATCCACCGGTTCACAGGATGATAATAAAATACCAAATGTCATCCCAATGAAAATAATTCGGTTAAAAGTCAAAACTCACTCCAATACTAGGGATAATGGGTAATCCGTTTATCACCAAACGCTGGGGTCGGCCTTCATCCGCTTCATCTATTTCTTTATCCCCATCATCATCCATCCCATTTTGAGTGCTGCCAAACTGGTATGCATACCGGAATACATTTTTATGCCAATAGGAATTAACGATTTGAATAAACAAATCCATCTTTTTTCCTTTCACACTTGTATGCCATACAGCACCCAAATCCAACCGATGGTACAGAGGATAGCGGCCACCATTCCTTGTGCCGGGAATGGTTCGATAGATCTGATTGGACGCGTCAGGTACTTTCTCAATATAATACCCTAAAATGGGCGTATAGGGCTGGCCAGTTTGATAGGTCCACTTACCGTTAATATCCCATTTTTTATTTAATCTGTAATTACCGATAATATTAAATACGTGTCTCCGATCCCAGTTGGTATAATATTCTTCTCCATGGAATTTTTTGCGTGAGAGTGACCATGCATATGATGCCCAGCCGTTTAATCGCCCCAATCGTTTTTCAAGAAACAATTCGAATCCATAGGCATGACCGTCTCCCACATCCACCAAATCATCCAATGTTTCATCTGGAATCATTTCGTCAACCGTAGACCGAGTATCCACAAATGTCAGGAGATTTTTCATATCTTTATAATAGGTCTCAATCTGCACATGATAGGAAGAGCCGAAATATTCTTCATAACCTAAAACAACCTGAATGGCAGATGCAGGATCCACCGAGGAATCAATGGCAAACCAAGCATCTAAAATTTTAGGATTAAAATCATCTTGGATCGTTTCCATAAATTGATGATATATGCCGGTTGAAAAATTTATATAACGATCATTGGTCAATAAATATTTCATCCCAAGCCGAGGATCCATAAACCAGTTTTCGGCGGCCTTGTCATAATAATTCACTCTAAATCCTGGTTCAATCATTAGCTTTTTTGAAAGCCAATATTTTGTTTTTATATAGGCCGCTGCTTCAATCGGGTGAGACCGGGTATCAAAAATGACACTATCCAAAAAACTGCTACTATATACAAAATCCAAATCCTTTATTTCTATTCCAAACCGGACTTGGGCATCCTGGGACGCAAACCATGTCCAATCAGAGCGAAAGGTTAAATCATCAATATAATCTTCCTCATTAATGCCCGAATCACCCCCGAGTCCAAAAAATATATCGAATCGACTTTTTGCCAACAACCAGTTTGAAACCAACTTTGTATTAAAAAATTTGCGGTAATTCATACTGATGGTGCGATTCCCCCATACACCTTTCAGCATTATCTCATCCCAGAATAAATCATCTTTCCCCGTATAAAACGACATAGAAATCCGATCATTTTTCCCCACATCCTGAAAAATATGTCCCTGCAAATCATAAAAATAATAGGGGAAATCAAAACTGGTTCCTTTAAAAACTTGATCAAAATATGTCCTTCTGCCTGACATGAGCCATGCGCCCTTTCCAATGGGTCCTTCCATGGTGGTTTGTGCCGAAAGAAGGGACACGGATCCTTTGCCGTTAAATTTATTTCTATTTCCCTCCCGGCTCCGCACATTCAACACTGCGGACAATCGGCCGCCATATTCCGCATTGAACCCCCCTTTTAAAAGGTCCGCTTCTTTAATGGCATCCACAATAAAGTTGGAAAAAAATCCTCCCACATGAGATGGATTATATACAGTGATGCCATCAAGTAAAATTAAATTTTGATCCGAATTGCCGCCCCGAATAATTAAACCTGTGCTGAATTCAGATTCTGTTAATACGCCTGGCAGACTTTGGAGAGAACGGAATAAATCGGCTTCACCTAATTGGGGTACATTTTTTAGTTGACGCATATTCAGGGTATTCCGACTGATTTGGATATTGACTCTCCGGTCAACCTCTTCGCCTGTTACCTCAATCAAACTCATTTCGATTGGCGTTATTTCCAATGTGACAGAAAATGCTAAGTCAACGTCATTTTTGAGAGAAACTGATTTTTTAAGTGTATTATATCCTAGATAAGAAACAACGACCGTATAATTCCCCGATGGAATTTCACTGATAACAAAATATCCATCATGATTTGTAGCCGTTCCTCGATCCGTCCCTGCCAAATATACATTGGCACCGATAAGAGCTTCACCAGAACTTTCGTCGGTGATAAATCCATAAATCTGATTGAATTCTTGGGATTGAAGAAATCCCAGTAACAAGATTAGGACTAAACTATTTTTTCCCCAAGATGTCGTCAAGAATTTCCCCTGCATGTGTATTGACGTTCATTTTTTTGTATATTTTTTCAATCCGTCCTTCCGGACTAATGAGAAATGTCACCCGGCTTGACCATAAACGTCCTTTTGTACCATATGCTTTGGATACATCTTTTCCTTTATCTGATAATAAAGTGAATGGAAGCACATGCTTTTTCTTAAATGATTTTAATGCTTTGGGTGAATCATAACTGATGCCAAATACAATGATGTTTGCTTTTTCATATTCACTGAATGCGTCGCGGAACCCGCAAGCTTCTTTCGTTCATCCGGGCGTATCGGCTTTGGGAAAAAAATAAACCACCACTCTTTTCCCTCGATAATCCTTAAGGGTTACTTTTTGTTTATCGTGAGATAAAAGTGTAAAGTCCGGAGCCATATCTCCAACTTTGAGGGTATCACTTTCCTTCTCAAATATTTTTAATGTAGCAAAAAGAAATCCAATTGCGAGTATAATTATGAGTATTACCTTCATTTTCCTAACCATTTTGTTTATTTAATGCCTGAAAATCGATAGGGTAAAATAAACCTATTCTCATAACCATCCTTTGAAATATATCAAATTTTATCACAACTCAGAAAAAAAGCTTAAATCAATCTTCCCTTTGACTCCGAACAGTCGCAAACTCCCTAGGGACAGTTAAGAGAGATTTTCTCGGATCTATTAAACTATATAGCAATCCAAGTTAAAAGCAGATAAATCCCAATTGTTATACCCATAATGGCGAATTGAGGTCGAACATACCAATCATGGCTAAGGATCCTGTATATAAGACCACGGGTAAAAGAACGGTAACATATCCAAATAAAAATAACCCGGATACCAGGGAACGCGTGGTTTTATCAAAGCGTTTTTCCAAAAACGCCGGTGTAGTTGGAAATCTAATGGCCAAATACCTCGGCAGAAAAACCAATGCAGTTGCAATCATGGCGAAGGCCGCAAGTGCTTCCCATGCGATGCCCACCAACGCTTTATCCCCAAATACGGAGCCATTTAGCCCTACCCAATTGTTCTGTGGAAAGATTGGTCAGTAATAAGGAACCTGCATCCACGGGACATGCCAAGGCACGGTCACCGGTAAAATATTCTTCTGAGGCATTATCAGATTTTCTTATGCCATGAACGATCCGATATGTAAAAAAGGCCACAGCACCTGTAGCCAAAACGAATGAAATAATGGAAATTGTATTCATTTAATCCAACTTCAATTTTGAAAGCTTATTTAAATCTTCCCCGCCTTCAAAGGGAATCAACATGAATGAATATTCATATTTATCTGAGTTCAATAAATAATGATTGTGGGGTTTGGCGCCCCAACTGTTGTCACCGCCTACACCCATTTGTTTATAATCGATGAGCCAATCCACATGATCTTTGGGTTGAATATCTAACTTCCCATGCTTTTGACTTTTTGGCACGTGGTCCAAATCGGAATAGGGGTATTGATGAACACTGCCGTCAAAAGTGGGTAATCCCGTTGCCATGAGGCCCACTTTTCCGTTGGATAAAGCCATCCAGCGTATATCTGTTTTATTCCCCGTTTCCTGAGGACGGACATACCGATACGATTGATCCCATACCGATCCCGAATAATGGCCAATGGCCGCAGAAGTTTTACGGTCCCAGTAGGATTCATGGGGTCCGCGTCCAAACCATTCTACCTTTTTAAAATCATTGGGCATATCAAATTTCATGCCAAATCTTGGCATTTCAGAATGCAGTGAATCCTCAATTTCAATTTTTTGTTTCACTTTAATTGCACCATTCCCATATACATGATATGTGGATGTGAGTGTGGTGCTGCTGAGTGAATCCAAATTGATTATTAAAATTTCTGCCGTATTATTTTTGAGGGATCCATATAGTATTTTGGTTTTCATTCTTGAACCGGCATATTTCCAAAGCGCTGTCCTTTCCGGCATGCCATTCCCCAAATCATTATCCGTAGGAGCTCGCCAAAAATGGGCTTCGGCTGGTGATTTTATTAAATCAATTCCATCGACAGAATATTGGCTTAATTGACCCGATTCTCTTGAAAATATTGCTTTGAACCCCTGACCATATATTTCAATCCCCTTATCATTTTTAAAAAGATTTATTGCAGATAGCTCCGATGGATTTGTAATAATCGGTTTTCTGTAAATGGGCAATTTAAATTGTTCCCAGGCAAACAAATGCCCTTTGGGAATTAATGGTTTTTTATATTTTGTTTTCACTTGAATGGTTAAAAAATACTCAACACCTGGTTTCGGCCGAATGCTGGAAAGATTAAATATCATTGTTCTTGATTCTCCAGGCTCAAGGTCTAATGTTCCCATTCGCCCCGAGGAAACATTCACATTATCTCCTTTGATTACCCACGTAAATGTTAAGTCACTTAGATCTATAAAATCATACTTATTGGTTACTTTAACTCGACCGCGCTTTAAATTATTTGCTTGAAACTTTATGGGTTGATAGACCTTCTTCACTTCATGAATATGGGGATTCAGACTGCGATCGGCTGTCACCAACCCATTAGCGCAAAAATTGGAATCATTTTCTGCAAACGCTATGCCAAAATCACCGCCGTAAGCCCAATATTCTTTTCTTGTTGAATCGGTTTGTAAAATAACCTGATCGGCCCAATCCCAGATAAAACCACCCTGGAGTGATTTGTATTTTTCAAATGTTTCCCAATAGTCAGCCAGATTCCCCACACTATTTCCCATTGCATGGGCGTATTCACATAAAATTAATGGTCGCTCAGGATTGGTTTCTGCATAAGTTGAAATTTCTTCAATCGTATCATACATGGGGAAGAAAACATCTGTATGGCTTTCTGTTCTTGCCGGCTCATACACAACCGGACGACTGGAATCTTTTCCTTTTAAATAATTGTAGAGTTTTACAAAGTTTTGTCCGTCGCCGGCCTCATTACCCATGGACCACATAATAATGGATGGTTGATTTTTATCCCGTTCAAACATCCGTTCACCCCGATCTAAAAATGCGTTTGTCCATGTTGAATCATTGGTAATATGACCAAAACTCTCATCATGAAATTGCATTCCATGGGCTTCAATATTTGCTTCATCAATCACATAAAGTCCATATTCATTACAAAGTTCATACCATCGTTCCTGATTGGGATAATGGGATGTTCTCACTGCATTAATATTGTTTTGTTTCATCAACTGAATATCTCGCACCATTGATTCTTCTGTAATGGCTCGCCCCCGAACCGGATCCCATTCATGACGGTTGACACCTCTAATCATAATAGCTTTTCCGTTCACCAATAAATTACCATTTTTCACTTCCACTTTTTTAAAGCCAACTTTTTGGGAAATTGCTTCGATTAATCGCCCAGTTGAATCAGAAATGGTTAATCCGAGCGTATATAGATTTGGCTCTTCCGCTGTCCATGACTTTACCCGATTTATCTCAGAATCGAAACGGATAGAATTAGATGAATCAATTGTGGTAACAAAGGTTGAATCATACAGCTCCTGTTTTCTCCTGCTTGAATCCGTTAATTTTACTCGAATCGCATATGGTTGATTGGGCTCGCCTTTATTCTCTACATCAATCTTTAATGATATGATTCCATTTTTAAATGTACTGTCTAATGATGTAATTGCGAAAAAATCTGAAATTCTCGTTTTGGACCGGGCATAGATAAAAACTTCACGTTCAATTCCGCTGACGCGCCATGTATCCTGTCCTTCTAAATAGGACCCATCCGAAAAGCGATAAACGGCCACCGATACGTTATTTTCTCCAATTTGAACAAAATCAGTAATGTCAAACTCAGCCGGTGTTTTGGATCCTTGGCTATACCCAACGAAATCTCCATTTATCCAAACGTAAAAGGCAGATCGAACACCCCCAAAGTGTAAAAAGATATGACGGCCATCCCAACTATCTGGGATGGTAAATGATTTTCGATAGGATCCAACTGCATTGTAATCATGAGGAACAAATGGTGGATTCGGAGGAAATGGATATTCTTCATCCAAATAGATAGGAACGGACCATCCTTGTAATTCCCAATGCCCCGGTACTATTATTTCTGACCAATCTGAATCATCATAATTCGCCTTATGAAAATTCTCAGGCCGGTCATTGGGATTAGGAGAAAAATTGAATTTCCAATTCCCATTCAAAGATTGAAAATATTGAGATTGCGTTCGATCATTTTGTAACGCCAGCTTTTCTGATTCAAATGGAAAAAAGTGGGCCCTGGCCGGTTCACGGTTTAATTGCAAAATGGTTGGGTCTTCCCATTCTGCTGGTTGGTTTTTATTACATCCGGCCAAAAAGATGACAAGGAAAGTAAAAAATAGAGAACTATATTTATTCATCAATCTTTAGATAATTCATTAATAATAGCCGCCAAATTAACCACCAACGTATCAGCATTTTCACGCGTAAATATAATGGGCGGTTTTATTTTGAGGACATTATGGTCCGGTCCATCCGAACTTATTAAAATTCCCGAATCTTTCATTTGGTTCACTACAGTATTTGCTTCTTCTGTTGCCGGAGTAAGTGATTCCAAATCTCTCATTAACTCAACACCAATAAAAAGACCTCGGCCTCGTACATCGCCAATGATTTCATGCTTGGATTTCAGTACTTTTAATTGATCCAATAAATACGTCCCAACATCCAGTGCGTTATCCTGAATATTTTCCTCCGCAATCACATCCAAAACGGTCTGCCCCACCGCACAAGAAACGGGATTCCCTCCAAATGAATTAAAATATTCCATACCATTATTGAAATTGTCTGCAATCTTTTTCGTCGTCACCACTGCTGATAGCGGATGGCCATTTCCCATGGATTTTCCCATGGTAACAATATCAGGGATTACATCTTCCGTTTGAAATCCCCAAAAATGATTGCCCATCCGACCAAATCCAATTTGAACTTCATCCGAAATGCAGAGACCACCGGCATTTCTAACCAATTCAAATGATTGTTTTAAAAATCCCTCCGGTAAAACCAATTGGCCACCGCATCCCATGAGTGCTTCCGTAATAAAGGCTGATACCCTTTTATTTTTGTGATGGATTTCCTCAATTGCTTCAACCACCTCTTGAACATATCCTATTGTCGATTTTTCACCACGATACTTCCCTCGATAACTATCCGGCATGGATATTGTATTGACAAAATTGCGAGCGCCTTCGCCACCTAGACCCCCATGTTTATATGGGCTAATTTCAATGAGTGAAGACAGGTTTCCGTGATAAGCGCCGTCCAATACAATTGTTTCTTTACTCTGGGTAAAATGGCGGGCTATTCTCAAAGCCAAATCATTGGCTTCGCTTCCAGAATTTGTGAAGAAACACACATCCAAACCTGGTGGAAGTTTATCCGTCAATGCCTTGGCATAATTAACAATAGCCTCATCCAAATAGCGCGTATTGGTGTTGAGTCTTTTATATTGACTGTGAGCAGCTTCCACTACTTTTGGATGACAATGACCTACATGTTGAATATTATTCACCGCATCCAAGTATTGTTTCCCATTCGCTTCATAAAGATATTGACCTCCACCACGAATAATATGGAGTGGCTCCGCATAAGATAGACTTAATGATGGGCTCAAATGTTTTTCCCGAAGGGAGCGGATCGAATTTTTATCAAGCATTTACACAGCCAATTAACTTATCTGACCACATCGCCAAATTTTCACTTTTCATTCTATTTAAAAATTCTCTGGCTGGAGATTCAGATACGGATAAATATGTGTTCTCTGGGAAAAGAGATTGTCGATAGGATGCAATGGTAATTGAAATACATAAACGAAGGCACATTAAATAAATGACGGATTTCAGTTCATTTTCATTGAGGGGAAATGATTGATGAAAGCCTTTTAAAACCTGTGAAATAGCGTGTAGAGGCTTATCTTTATCTAAGGCGACATAAGCCATACAAACCGCTGGCTCTAAGGCCACATATGAATAAATCATGTCACCAAAATCAATGATACCTGTCGTTTTGCCATTTTTATTCACCAGCACATTATAATCATTACCATCGTTATGAATGACCATTTTTCGTAATTGATCATCCAGAGGTAATACACTAATCTCATATTGATTCATAAACCATTCAACCAATATTTTATCTTTGATATTTTTATAATGATGTGTTTTTAAAAAATCAACAAAACATACATCCCATGGAAAAGGCCTTTTTGATGCTGGGTGGTTAAATCCTTTAAGAGAAAAATCAAGTTTCCCCAAAAACACGCCCAATTTGAAAAGGCTATCATTCGATTGATAAACGTCCTTTAAAAATTGGCCATCAACATAATGAAGGAGACGAACCCAATTCGATTCGCCATTCGATTCAATTTGGATAATACCATCACCATTGATGGATGGAATCGCCATTGGCAGTTTCATATTATTATCTGTCGCCGCCAAGTGTTTCATGGCCATATTCTGCATATCCAACACATCATATGCCTCAGCTGCATTGGAAATTTTTAATATATATGATTGGTGATTGTCAATAATCTTAAAATTTTGATCTCGATCGCTCACCAAAGATTCAGCGGTCCCTTTGATGCCAAAATATTTTAGAGCAATTTGGCCCGCTTCATTTTTTGACAATAATGGTGCAGGTGTATCAAAAACGGAAGTCTTCATCCAACTTGCTTGATTTCAGCACTGGCTCGAACACCCGATTCAATCGCACCATTCATTGAAGCTCTGTGTATCGCCGTATGTTCGCCCGCAAAAAAAATCGGTCCTTCCTGTTGGGCTAAAATTTTGCGGAAATCTTTCTGACCAACACCTGCTACTGAATAGCTTCCCTTTACCCAGGGATCCTCATTCCAATATTTAGTGACGCCACCTTCCCAATGGTTCGGTGCTTCGGGCCAAATATCAGCACAAGTTTTTCTACTTACTTCCATTCGATTATGTTCATTCATTCGACCCAATTTCCTTGCATCATCTCCAGATGTGAAAGACAATAGAATTCCCCTTGGCCCTGGTTGATCGATTGAAAAATGGTAAACGCGCCGTAAGGGAGTATCTGTAAAAATGCGCTGCCCAATTGAACCAGGCTGGTCCCAAAACCGACGACGGTATTGCATGGCCACTTTCATTACATGCCCATAAGATTGTTTATCAATGCAATGGGATTTTTTATCTGAAAATCCTGGGGTGATTCTGATTTTTCTAAGAACAGGGAGCGGTAAAGCTAAAACACATTTTATTCCGGTAATGGAATGCTGTTTTCCTTTTTCCACAAAATAAGCAGTGACATTTTTTTCATTAAAATCTAATCGGGTTAAAGGCCGATTATATTTAATCTTTTTTGCTAGTTTTTTCGCGAATGTTTTCGGGAGCTGATCATTCCCTCCAAAGATCCTTCCCTCTTCTGTATTTTCAGTGAATGCCGATGTTCTCGAATTGGCCAGTACCATATAAAGCGCTGACATTTTTGATGGGACAGCTGTGGATTCGGTGGCATTGGTATAAGTATATAAATCAATAATGTCCTTTGGCGCATTTCCTTCCTTCAGGATTGCTTCTATCGATAAGTTATCTAAAGCTAAAACGTCGGCCGATTGTTCTCCCTTTTCTTTGACAAGGTCAATCCATTGTTGAATATATGGTACTTCCTGGCCAAATAACTGACCACTATGTGTCCCCTGATAGGGCAATCTTAGTCTTCCCGATTTCAATCCCTCCATAGATAGATGTTTTCCACGGACGTACGCACCGTCGTATTGTTTAGCAGGTAAAATGGTTAAATTGAATTTTTTACAATAATCACGGACGTAGGTGTCCGTACTATCTACATACTCGGCGCCCATTTCAGCATATAGGTGATCTGCAAAAGGATCACGATAAGTCCTCACCCGACCCCCAGGTCGTTTTCGGGCTTCCAGTAAAATAACATTGTAACCGGCATTATCTAATTCATAAGCACAGGATAATCCCGCCAGACCGGCACCAACAATAATGATACGATTATCATCAGATCCACCTGAGAGAAGTGTAGAAATTGCAAATGGTGATACGGCCGCAGCAGAGACAAGTGATCCTGCTTTTTTAAGAAATAATCGCCTAGTTAATTGATTCTGGTTTAACGCAGATGCCATGATAATTCCTTACATTGGTTTGGTGAACTTAATTCGCCAATGGGCAGAGACAAAAAGAAATTAGTCTAATAATCTCGGTATGGTAAAATATAAAATAGTGCCAGTCACTAATGCTGCGAATCCTTTTAAAAAACCAATATCAGTCGGCATAATACCCGATTCCTGAAGCCAGGATAGCACAGCAAACATGATGCCGAATGAAGATAAATAAAACCAAATGACCTTACGCATTATCCTTCATCAGATCTTCTATTTCGTCAATTGTTTTTGGAATAGGTGGCCCGAGGATTCGATATCCCTCATTTGTAATGACAATATTATCTTCAATTCGAATGCCACCAAAATCACGATAAGAATCCAACTTATCATAATTGATAAAGTCATTATTTTTTTTATCCGCTTTCCATTGATCGATTAGGTGGGGAATAAAATATAATCCTGGTTCCACTGTGAGTACAAAGCCAGGTTCAAGTTCTTTGGCTAACCTCAAATAAGCTAAACCAAATTGATCGCTTCGATCTTTTTTATGGTCGTATCCAACCAGATCTTCTCCTAATCCTTCCATATCATGCACATCCAATCCCATCATATGCCCTAGGCCATGAGGAAAAAATAAGGCATGAGCACCTGTGGCAACGGCATCCTCCACTTTCCCCTTCATTAATCCTAGAGATTTCAATCCTTCCACAGCGATAGAAGCTGCTTTTAAGTGAGCATCTTTATAAGATTTACCTGGTTCGCAATAATTAAATGCTTCAAATTGCATTTCATTAACAATATGGTAAATGGCTTTTTGACGTTTATTAAATTTGCCATTTACTGGAAATGTCCGTGTAATATCGCTGGCATAATGCATGGGTGATTCTGCGCCAGAATCATTCAGAACCAACTGTCCCGATTCTAAAGTATTGTTATATTCATTATTATGTAAAATTTCACCCCGAACAGAAAAAATAACGGGATAGGCCAATCGTCGTCCGTATGATAATGCAAATCCTTCAATTTGCCCAACAATCGTTTGTTCTTTTGCACCAGGACGTGTCAGCATCATGGCTAATTTGTGCATTTCTGCTGTAACAAACATTCCCTGATCAATTTCTATAATTTCCTCTTCAGTTTTAATAGATCTTTGCTGAATAACCGATTGAATGAGATTTTTTGATGACCCTTTGCCATTAAATAACTGTTCCATCAAGTTTTTTTGATCTGCTCGATATTGAGGAAGATAATGAATGGTTTGCTTTTTCATTTTTAAATGTTTTGAAAGATCTTTATTTGGGCGGAAATGGTTAATGCCTGCAAGACCAGCCATTTCCTTAATGGAAGTACGTTCGCCTTCCCAGACAATCTGGTCAACCGATAAATCGTCTCCAAATATTGTTGATTCGCCTGAATCAGTATCCATAACCAAATTGAGATTTGGGAAATCAAGTCCACAAAAGTAGAGGAAATTGCTGTCTTGTCGAAATCGGAGATGGTTCGATGGATAATTCATGGGAACGGGGATATTCCCCGGTAAAAAAATTATGCCATCTTCTATGGTTTCAGAAAGGGCTTTCCGACGATTTTGGTATGTATCAGGTGAAAACATAGTCGCGAATATATGAAGGCAATACTATTTTCTATATTAATTTTTTCATTATCAATTCTAATGATGATAATTTTATCCATATTATATATTCACATAAACATTCATAATATGTATGATTAGTACACATGCGCTATTTGTGTTGAAGATGAAATCAAATATTGTGCTATATAGTATGTCAGTAATGCGAGGGTATTCCCACATTTAAAGCGCCGCATAAACCGTTGGCATGCCAATATTGAATCAGATACACAAAATATGAATGCTCCTGATCCGATTAATAATCCAAATGTATTTTTTTCTGATAGCCAAATACCCATTCCCTGCCAGACCATCAACAGAATAACAGACATATAACTCCCAACTGGAATTAATAATTTTCCAAGGTGTGGCTTAATCATTCTGAATAACCATAAGGCGAACCCAATTAATGGCAATAAGGGTAAAATATCCCAATCCATTCCCTTATAACTGATAAATGCAATAATGTAAAAAATATGACCGACAAGAAAAGCTGCCAAACCCAACTCAAATTTATACCATGGTTTTAAAAGCATCATGTCACCCAACAGAGAAAATATTAGCCCCCAAAATATAAAAAATGAAAATCCTTCCAGTTCAACCCCGCCAGTAAACAGTATTGATATAATCAGAATCATTGTTAATGGTTTAAAAATAATAGAAAGAACATGGTGTCGATGATAATCTGCCCACATATGAATCGCGGCAGAAGTGATGATGGCCAATGTTAACAAAACTATTTAATGGAACTTTTTTGTTTTATCATGGGTTAAATCTACGAAACCTGGGAGGGAGTGCCGTAAGGCATTCCCTCTTTTTTTTTAACAAACAGAATCCTTTTATGGATTCAAAACAAAAAGGAGCACGCCATGCACCTAAATAAAAAAGACGGATACACACTTGGATTCGTACTCATCGCAGCGTTTGCTGTACTACTGAATGGATTCCTAAAACATCAACCGGACGATCCAGTTGAACTTGCAGAGTCAAGTGCCATTGAAAAATCATACCCATACCCATTGGATATTAAATCTTCTAATATTGGAATTATGTTGGAGGGTAATCCTGGTTCGATATCAGTGGACAAACCAACTCCCACATCCTTCGCCGAAGCATTTTCTGAAGCCCGAAACACCAGAGGGCCTGGTGCCATATTTGAATGGAATGGGCAATCTTACACGACCAGTTTTGCTGAAGAAATTGTAAAGCCGGGTGAAAAATTAGACTCAACCCAAATTAACATCGTATTGAATCAAATACCTGAGAAATAAGTTAATACCATATAGAGGGGCAAATTTTTGCCCCTCTATAAAATCCAACCTTTATTTATCATATTATATACAATTAGAACCACCACCAAACCAAACATAGTTATAATCGTGATAATGATAGTATTCCCTGATATTTTTTTCATCACTATAGAGGCCATGTTAAATAAACTTGTAATTGTTGGCCTTGAGGAATAACCCCAACAACTGGAGAAGGGGATTGTTTGTAAATCTGTCCAAACCCTCGTCCAACAGCCATTCCCAAGACAGCCCCAAAAATAACATCACTTAAATAATGTTCATTGTCATGAATCCGGCTCAAGCCTGTAACGCCTGCCAATATATAGGCAGGGATCCCGATTTTTGACCCATAGATTTCCTGGGCAATGGTTGCGGTTAAAAAACTATTGGATGTATGTCCCGATGGAAACGATCTTTTATTTTTCCCATTTGGTCTATTCCGACCTACACCGAATTTTAATCCGTATGTCAATAACCCATTTGCTACAAATGCAGTGCTTGCATATCTTAATTTTTCATTTTTATGCTCAGATGTTGCCAATACCCCCCAAAGTAATAATTGACCACCGATTCCCCAATGATCACCAAAAACTGCCATTTGATGAGGCATGAGTTCATTATTTTGTGCATAGTCATTGAAGGCGTCATCATATTTATATGCAATTCCCGTACCGATCATGCCGCCGATCAAAAGCCATTGGTTCGTACTATTTGATACTGTTTCCGTAAGCTCATCCTTAAAATAAACGGTCGAACTGGATTGACCTGCCAAAAGTGAAGATAAGATTAGAATAATTGATATATACCGCATCGTTGATTTTTCCACACCGGAAATTAACCAAAACTTATAGCATTACCCTTCTACTTTCACTTATGACTTCAAACCAAAATTCAATAAGTTTCATCCTCTTTTAAACTGATAAAATTATAATGAACACACATCCATTACGAGAATTAATTAAAAATACCAAATTAATCTCGGGAATCGCCCAATCATATGGAACACCTACTTATATCTATGTGAAAGGCCAAATTGAGCATAACGTAAATCGATTAAAAGATACCCTCGCCACTTATTTCAATAAATCTCATATCTGTTATGCCGTCAAAGCGAATAGCAATCCACACCTTTTGAGATTGATGAAATCAGTTCACCCTGCGTTGGGCGGTGATTGTTCCAGTCCGGGAGAAATATATGCAGCTGAATTATCTGGTATCGATCCAAAAGATTGCATTTATACGGGCAATTATGAATCCAATAGTGATATAGCAATCGCACTGGACAAAGGAGTTTATCTTAATTTGGATGACGAAACTTCATTCGATCGTCTATTAAGTATCGAAATGCCGAAACGCATCTCCTTTAGACTTAACCCTGGATTTGGTAAAGGAACCTTTTCACAAATCACCACTGCAGGAGAAAATGCAAAATTTGGCATTCCGGCAGAAAAAATAATCAATGCCTATCAAAAAGCACAGGATGCAGGCATTAGACAATTCGGACTACAATGCATGGCCGGTTCGGGGAATCTGGATGAAGATTACTGGGTGGAATTACTCACAGCCATTTTTTACCATACAAAAAAGATTGAATCCAAATTGGGTATTGCTTTTGATTTTATCAGTATCGGCGGCGGATTGGGGATCCCTTATAAAGATGAAGATACGCCTCTTGATTATGATCGTCTTTTTTCCAAACTATCAAATTTAATGTATCACAATTATCCAGATAAACCATTGGCCCCTGCCCTGTGGGTTGAACCGGGAAAATCATTCATTGGAGATGCAGGGTTTATCCTATCACGGGTGACAGGGCTCAAGGAAAGTTATAAAAATTTTGTTGGCATAGATGCAGGCATGGAAACGTTAATGCGTCCTGCCTTATATGGCGCCTATCATCGAATGTTCAAAGTGGGTGAACATGGTGTGAACAATGGATCCTACGATTTTACAGGTCCAATTTGTGAGAATACAGATCGTATAGCCATCGCAAGAGAATTTCCGAAAGTGAAAGAAGATGATCTCATCGCTATCATGGATGCAGGTGCCTATGGATATGCCATGTCTCATAATTTTAACACGCGTCCTCGTGCGGCAGAAGTTTTACTGGATGGGAATGCCCACCGTTTGATCCGAAAACGCGAAACAATTGAAGATATTTTTTCCGGGTGTAATGTTTAAACGCTTACCTATTTATTTCTTTTCCTTAACAGCGGGACTAACCCAAGAAATTCCCAAAAGTATTCACCAAATTGAACTTGAATACAATAATACTTATTATCTTGAACCGGCTTTTAAGCCGTCCACCGGACCAGCTGGGCCACTTCAAACCCGAAGTAAAACGCTTACAAAAACTGTATTTGGATATCATCCTTATTGGCAGGGAACCAAATGGCAGAATTATAACTATGACCTCGTTTCGACCATCGCCTATTTTTCTGCAGAGGCCAATGGATCAGGTGAATTGACAAACCTCCATGGATGGCCAGCCACTGACTTGATTAATAAAGCACACGAAAATGGTGTGGAAGTGGTTCTTACGGTTACACTATTTAATAAAACAGATTTAGAAACATTACTCAGTAATGAGAACAATAGAACCACTTTAATCAATAGCCTTGTGAATCAGGTTAAAAGCGCAAATGGAGACGGTGTTAATATCGATTTTGAAGTTTTCCCTGCTTCTCAAAAATCCAATCTCGTTACCTTTGTTAAAGATTTAAGGACAGCGCTACGAAATGAAATTTCACATGCACAAGTCACATTGGCCACCCCGGCTGTAGACTGGAGCAGTGCCTGGGATTTTAATGCTTTGGCAAACGCCAGTGATGGTTTATTTATTATGGGATATGACTACCATTGGAAAGGCAGTTCAACCACGGGTGCGGTGGCACCCTTAAAAGGCGGTTCATATAATATAACCAATACGGTGAATACATATCTTTCTGCCACAGGTAATAATGCAGATAAAATAATTTTGGGATGCCCTTATTACGGCATCCAGTGGCCCGCAAGTTCTGGTGACAAAGGTGCAAATACGACTGACAATGGTAATGCCGTTATTTATAATGATGCAGAATCAAAAGCGCTGTCCTATGGGAAAATATGGGATAGTGATTCTGAAACCCCCTGGTATAGATATCAAAATAATGGGTGGTACCAAACCTGGTATGATGACAGCCTTTCATTATCAAACAAATATGATTTTGCCATTTCAAAAAACTTAGGTGGTGTGGGCATGTGGGCTCTCGGTTATGATAGTGGGTATGATCAACTTTGGAATGCATTAAAAACAAAGTTAGCTGAAAAAACCGCCCCTTCTACTCCTATTAACATATCAGTTACGAATATGGGGATGGGGATTGTAGCCATTGATTTTACCGGTTCTCAATCAGCCACATCATTTCAAGTACAACGGGTTTTTCTCAATTCAACCCAAACGGAAGATTTGGGAGTCTTCACCTCTGGGCCCATTTTATTACAAAACCTAATTGCAAACGAGCCGTATTACATTAAAGTACGGGCAATAAATGATTATGGGAATAGTCATTATACTGAAGTGTTGGGGGTGGTCTCCTCATCCAGTATGCCCAAAGTGTTAATTGTGAACGGATTTGATCGGGTAACGGGAACAAATAATACCTTTGATTTTATCCGTCAACATGGCGATGCAATTCATCAAAGCAGCTATCTTTTTGATTCTGCTAATAATGAAGCTGTTATTTCAGGAAAGATTATTTTAACCGATTATTCCATTGTGGATTGGATTTTGGGTGAAGAGGGTACCGCCACATCTGCTTTTTCAGAAAAAGAACAGTCAATTCTAAAAGTATTTCTTAAAAGTGGCGGACGGTTATTTGTGTCCGGCTCAGAAATTGGTTATGACCTTTCAGAAAAAGGAAATGTTCCTGATCAACTTTTTTATGAGAAATTTTTAAAGGCGGAATATTTAACTGACGCCGCCGCCGGCAAGCAAGGCACCTATGACGCAACCGGGGTCTCGGGCACTTTCATGGATGATATTTCCTTTTCTTTCGATAATGGATCTAATGGGACTTATGATGTTGATTGGCCGGACGGTATAAAACCTGTTAGTAATGCTGAAACCATTTTAAAATTTGATAATGTAGATTATGAATCAAGCGGTGGTGCAGGCATTGCCTTTTTAGGAGGATTTGATGGTAGCCCAATTTCAGGTGGATTGGTTTATTTAAGTGTGGGGTTTGAAACCATTTATCCTGATGAAAAAAGAGAAGAGGTAATGGCAAGAATTTTGGAATTTTTAGATGGACCCATTGCTGCAGTTGGGAATGAAATCAATACAATTCCTAAAAAACTCAATATATCGTCTCTATATCCAAATCCATTTAACAAATCTATATCTATTGAATTTCAGGTGTTTGATCATTCGACTGCAGCTTTTTTAACAATTACAAATATCATGGGTAGAGAAATTGTCAAATTATCTATCCAGCCATTAGCGGCCAAAATACAAAAGTTTAATTGGAATGGATTGTTCTCCAATGGCTTAGAGGCTCCATCCGGTATTTATATTGCCAAACTTTCCCAGGGAGATCAACTCGTAACAAAGAAATTTACATTATTGAAATAATGAAAAAACTGCCCCTTTTTTTTATACTTATTTTGGTTGGATGTACCACCGCCCCCACATCCATCCATCAAATTCAATTGGAAAAGAAAAGAGATCAAACTTCATCCAATTTATCCAAAGTAAAAGTTGGGTTGGACGTTTTACTGGATGATCAATTGGAATTAATTCAAAATAAATCTATCGGACTGGTTACCAATCAAACTGGTGTTGATGGAAACGGCAAACCCAATTACGAACGATTCATGGCTTTAGATGATGTGGCGTTGAAAATCATTTTCTCCCCAGAACATGGCCTTTTCGGCGAAGCGGCGGCAGGGGAAAAAGTACAATATAATGGCCAAATGAAATCACTTCCAAAAGTAGTTAGTTTATACGGTAAGAATCGGAAACCAACAAAAGAGCAATTAGCAGATTTGGACATTATTATTTATGATATCCAAGATATTGGCGCGCGGTTCTATACCTATATATCAACGATGGGTTTGGTGATGGAAGCGGCGGCAGAAGCAGGAATTCAGATAATTGTATTAGATCGACCCAATCCAATAACCGGTAATCGGGTAGAAGGTCCTATCTTAAACTTGAACAATCAATCATTTGTGGGTTATTACCCTATCCCCATTCGTTATGGATTAACGGTGGGTGAATTGGCTAAAATGATCGTCGGAGAAAAATGGATTGATTTGGTACCAGATTTGCTTGTCATTCCTGTAGAAAACTTAAAAAATACTTTGTGGTTTGATGAAACAAATTTACCCTGGATAAAACCGTCTCCCAACATACCCGATTTAGAAACCGCCATCATTTATCCGGGCATGTGTCTATTGGAAGCAACCAATTTGAATGAAGGACGTGGAACCTATAAACCATTTAAACAGTTTGGTGCGCCATGGATTGATAAACAAGAATTGTCAATCGCCCTGAACAATTTAAATCTATCCGGGGTCACTTTTAAGCCAGTAAGTTATACACCTATTTCGATTAAAGGAATGTCTAATAACCCACGGTTTAAAGATGAAAAATGTGAAGGGGTAGAATTGATTTTGACTGATCGAAACGCATATAATAGCGTGGATATCGGCATTGCCACATTAAAAACAGTGAAAAATCTATATCCTGAGAAACTTAAATTTAATAATGATTGGATGGACAAACTCTGGGGGGAATCCGGGCTATCCCATCAATTATTAAACGATAGTAAATTTGAAATGAATTCAATTCATTTTCATAACACTTCAACAAAATACCGGCTTTATGACTAAAAAACAATTACCGATTTTTCTGGTGTTCATTTTTGGATGCACCCACACGCCTTCTATTTATAAAGAGCAGGGTAAACAATCTGTAAAGTCAAATATTCAAGATATTATCAATTCATCTGGATTATACACAAATATGGGGATAAAAATTGTTTCCTTAAAAACAAATAAAACACTCTATGAGCTCAATGCCAATTCATTATTTAATCCTGCCAGTAATACAAAGATTTATACCTGTCTCGCGGCGATTTCCTTTTTAGACACCAATTATACATTCAGGACAGAGGTTTATAAAGATGAAGATACAATTTATCTTGTGGGCGGCGGTGATCCCGATCTTACCTTAGAAGAATTAGATTCGCTCGCAGATGCAGTATCTTCACAAATAAAGGGTATCCATAAACTGGTGATTGATGATACACGATTAGACTCCACTCTTTATGGGGAAGGCTGGATGTGGGATGAAGGTGCATGGTGGTATTCAGCAGAAATCAGCGCCCTATCTGTAAATGACAATTGTGTGGATTTTATCATCAATCCGGGGGAAAAAGGTGCGCCTGCTATTATAAAAACAAATCCAAGTTCAGACTACTATCAAATTTCTAATACATCTTTAACCGTAAATAATATCACTGGATTTCAAAAATTTAAAATTGATCGTGACTGGAGAAATCAAGTTAACCAATTCACGATTGTTGGAAATATCATGGACACCACATCGGCAGATACCATTTATCGGAATATTCACAATCCATCTTATTATGTGGGCACTTTATTAAAAGAATCTCTCAAAAGTAACGGTATTTCGATTCAGCACATGAGTAGGGGAAAACGACCATCCACTGCAAAACGGATTGGATATCATGAATCAAAATCTTTAATTCATTCCTTGCAAAACCTCATGGTAGAGAGTGACAATCTCTCTGCTGAGTTATTGATAAAAACCATTGGGTTTGAATCAACAAAAACGCAAGGAAATTGGAATAACGGATTATTCGCAGTGAAAACTTTTTTAAATGATGATGTGGGGATTGACACAACCAAATTGACATTGAAAGATGGGTCCGGAATCACACGTTACAACTATTCAAGCGCAAACCATTTTATCCAATTGTTATCCTGGGCTTATCATCAACCAGCGGTTCGGGATATTTTTATCAATACCTTACCCGTTGGTGGACTAAATGGCACAATAACAGACCGAGCATTGCCATCCAGCGTTCGTGCAAAAACTGGATCCCTCTCCGGTGTAAGTGCGCTATCAGGATATGTATTTACTCACAGAGGAGATCCCATCGTTTTTTCCATTCTAATGAATGGATTTACAGGCTCATCTAAACCATATCGGGACCTACAGGACAATATTATTCAATATCTTGAAAGGTTATAATGGTCCGTTATTTTCTTATCCTTTTTCTTTCTCTTTTATTTTTTTCAGCATGCTCACAAAAAGCAAACCAAAGTCCTTACGTCATTGTATTAGGCATCGCACAAGATGGGGGTGTCCCCCACGCGAGCTGCAGTAAATCATGCTGTATCAATCGATGGGATAAACCAGAAAAAAAAGTAATGGTCACATCTCTGGGTATTGTAGATCCCATTTCCAACGAAACTTGGATGATTGATGCCACCCCTGACTTCCCCAAACAGTTTGAATTATTAACGCAAAATAACCGCGAGAAGCTGAAAGGCATTTTTCTCACCCACGCCCATATGGGGCATTATACTGGATTGATGCATTTAGGACGAGAAGTAATGGGTGCAAAATCTATCCCGGTCTATGCCATGCCGAGAATGAAAAAATATTTATCGTCCAATGGACCCTGGAACCAACTCGTCATCCTTGAGAATATTGAGCTTAACAAACTGAAAAATGGTAAAAAAGTGAAACTCAATAAACGAATGTCCATTACACCATTTCTCGTACCCCATCGAGATGAATATTCAGAAACAGTTGGTTATAAAATCCAAGGCCCTAATAAATCTTTAATTTTTATTCCAGATATTGATAAGTGGGAAAAGTGGGATAAAGATATTGTAAATATTGCTTCTGAAAATGACTATGCACTTATTGACGGTTCATTTTATACTGCGAACGAATTACCCGGTCGGGATATGTCAGAAATCCCTCACCCATTTATAATTGAAAGTATGGCGAAATTCAAATCACTTTCGAATAATGATAAATTTAAAATCCATTTTATCCATTTGAACCATACTAACCCTGCATTGACAAATAATTCCAATGCTCAAAACCAAATTAAAAATACGGGTTTTAACATAGCACAGAGAGGACAAACCTTCAAGCTATAAGAATTGACTGTAATGAAAAAGTTAATAAATATACTAGCTCAAACAACATTGTTATGGATGATTGGGTGCGATTCAAAACCTACTACTGATGATTTGGGTTTGGTCCCTTTACCTTCTTCAATTTCAATAGCAAAAAGGCAAACGTTAATAAATAGCCAATGGGCTGTTACCCAAAATGATGGACATAAAGATCTTAATTCACTAAAAGAAATATTATCGGAAAATTTTTATTCTGATTATGGATTATTAGTTTCAGATTTTTCCAGTAAAACAATCAACTTGAATATAATTGAAGATAATAATTCCTACGGTGAAGAAGGATATCATTTAAGTGTTAGCGATCAGACAGTACAAATCAATGCAGGAACACCAAATGGTATCTTCTATGGGATTCAAACATTTCGCCAGTTATTGGACTCTGGCAAAAAATCTAATCAGGATATTCAAATTAATCAAATTGAGATCAAAGATAACCCGCGATTTAAATGGCGAGGTATGCACTTGGATGTTGGACGCCACTTTTTTGATATTGGATTCGTTAAACGATACATTGATTACATTGCCATGCATAAAATGAATATTTTTCATTGGCATCTTACTGAGGATCAAGGATGGCGTGTTGAAATTGATGCTTATCCAAAATTAACGAATATCAGCGCTTTCCGCGATGAATCATTAATCGGCCATTATAGTGATAAACCACATCAATACGATGGAAAACGATATGGAGGGTATTATACAAAAGAAGAAATGCGGGAGGTCGTCGCTTATGCACAAAAGCGTTATGTCACCGTAATCCCTGAGATAGAAATGCCAGGCCATACTCGCGCGGTCCTCGCCGCTTATCCAGAGTTATCATGCACTGGAGGACCACATTCAGTAGCCAAACTTTGGGGTGTACATAAAGAGGTATTCTGCGCCGGAAAAGAATCTACTTTTGAATTCTTGGAAACCGTTCTAACAGAAGTGGCTGAAATCTTCCCGGGCCCATATATTCATATTGGTGGCGATGAATGTCCCAAGGAAAACTGGAAGGAGCATGATCTTGATCAACAACGTATCGCAGCTGAAGGGTTACATGATGAGCATGAACTCCAAAGTTATTTCATAAAACGGATCGAAGGAGTTTTAAATGGTCTTGGTAAACGTTTAATCGGTTGGGATGAGATTCTTGAAGGCGGATTAGCACCAGGGGCTATCGTTCAATCCTGGCGCGGTATGGAAGGGGGAATTGCCGCAGCAAATGCAGGGCATGAGGTAATCATGTCGCCTACCTCCCACGCCTATTTTGATTATTATCAATCGGAAAATAAAAAAAATGAACCACTGGCTATCGGTGGATTTCTACCTCTGGAGATAGTATATAATTTTGAACCTATTCCAGATAATATTGAACCAAACAAAAGAGATTTTATCCTTGGTGGACAGGGAAATTTATGGACTGAATATATCAAGACACCTGAAAAAGCAGAATATATGGCACTTCCTCGGATGAGTGCTATGGCGGAAGTATTATGGTCGTCTAAAAAAAATCGTGATTATGACAGCTTTACTCATCGGATGAATTGGCAATATAAGCGGTTGGATCGAATGAAAGTTAATTATCGAAAACCAGATTAACTATATGAGTGACGGTAAAGTTGACTACAACAGCAACACCTATAAACCAGGTCCAGGCGATTCCAATCTGATTTAAATAAAAAACTATCCCGAAGCTGGCCACAAGTCCAACGATTAGACTTTCAGAACGAAATGACCTTTTCATGCGGCTGAGAAGAAATAATCCCAGTAAACCACCATAAGTGAATGAGGCAATTTGCAATCCCACAATGACAATTGCAGAATCACTTTCATCAAATAAAAGTGCAATGGCAATCAAAATCACTCCCCAAATCAAACTAACCCATTGTGACTTTTTAATGGTTTGACCACCACCCAACCAATCTGTAACGGTAGAAGAAGCTAAGGAATTTATGGAAGAACTCAACGTGGACATGGCTGCAGAAAGAACACCTGCTAATAATACGCCCTTCAATCCAATGGGAAGATAGTTCACAATGAATGAGGTGAATTCCCGATCCCGCTCTATTTCCACACCGCCCATTAAAAGATAGATTAGCGATCCTGCCATTAAGAATACGGTAAACTGTAGAAATACAAATATTCCACTCCCAACCATGGCCTTACGAGCAGCAGACAAATTCTTTGTCCCCAAAACACGCTGGACCATCATATAATCCACACCATGGGAAGAAAATGAAAGTAATACACCACCTACAATTGCGGTGATGAAATAATAAGGTTCTTTAATCAAATCACCCTGCCAATTGAAAACGGACAATTTCCCTTCTCCCAATAATGTTGAAATCGCCTCAAATAAAGATTGATCCAAAAGGTTCAATACAATAATTATGGATGCAAATCCGCCAAATAAATAGAGAATGAATTGGATACTGTCCAACCATACAACGGTTCGAATTCCACCATAAAGTGTATATATAAGCGTAACAACGCCAATCATAATCACGGCCATTGGTAACGTCCACCCTGTGATGACCTGGACCACAACTGCCGTTGCCAAAAATCGTACACCATCAGCTAAAATCCGCGTAATTAAAAATATGCCAGACGCGACTTTCTGCAAATCCGGACCAAATTTTTGTCCAATAATTTCATAGATCGACGTCACCCCTGAATTGAAATATTGGGGCAGTAATATTAGACTCACCAAAATTCGACCCAAGATATATCCAATGGCAAGTTGAAGAAAAAACCAATCTCCTCGATATGCCAACCCTGGTATACTGATAAAGGTAAGAACAGATGTTTCTGTCGCAACGATTGATAACATGGCTACCGGCCAGGGCAGATTCCTTCCGCCTAAAAAGTAATCTTCCGATGATTTGTTAAATCGACTCTGCCAGATACCATAAAGTGAAAATCCCGCCAAAAAAATGAATATAATTGTTAAGTCAATCCAATGCATAAGCCTACTCCTTCATTGGATGAAATGAATAAAATAGCACACCATCAAACAAGGGGCCATTCTCTCTAAAATAATAATCCATAAAATCTATATTGACTGTTTTTTCATATTCAGACGACGCATGGATAATATTTTTTTGATCAATAATCATCCCTTCATGTGCTACAACCAAGCCCATTTTAAAATAGGTTTTTTTGACAAATGCAACTCCTGCTACATGGGGTAATTTTTGGAGAATTTCCTGAGTAATATTATTACTGGGAATATATTGAATCGACGTCGATTTCTCCCACCCAAGATCAAGAAACTCTTTTCCGTCTTCCTTGCGGTTCAAAATAATTTCCACTGATTCCAATTGTTCATGGCCAACCAACTCGTTTGTAATATTAACCGTAGAAGAATTTTCCTGAATTCGATCTGTTGTATAATGCCACCGTGTTTTATAAGTTGGGTTTCCATCTTTATAATGAATGGTAATCATAGATTCTTTTGCTTCATCCCATGATGTGCTTTGAGAAAACGCTAAGCTTGTGAGAATGTGGGCCGTACAATCGGAGACATCCAGACGAATGATTGGATCAGGGTCTGGCGCCACTTCTTCACCCAATTTAAAAATTTCATATGGCTTCCCTACTTGCCATTGTGCAAATGCCTTTAATCGATCATGGAAATCAGGGTAATGTGAATGGAATTTTGGTAAAATCTTGGTGATTTGATCTTGAGATAACGTCCAAGGTTTTGGCAGCGTATTTACCCAATTGTTCGTATTTGAACAACTCAGTAAAAGGAAAAAGAGAAAAGGAAGAAGGAATCGTTCTATAGACCATCTTCCATCACCCATTCCCCATTTCACTCCCATTCTCTTCTCCATTTAAGGTTAGGGTTTTTCTCTACAATTCCCACTGATTTATAAACTTCAGAATGAATTTTCTGGCGCCAATCAAAATATTTTGGGTCTTTATAAGATCGGTTGGGATGCACGGCATTTGTCAATAAAATAACAAACATATCGTTTTCAGGATCTATCCACAATGAGGTACCCGTATATCCAGTGTGACCAAAACTATTGTCACTTAAAAAAACACCGCCGGAAGCTTTACCGTCAGGACTATCCCAGCCAAGGCAACGAGAACTACCTTCCACTACATTGGCCCGGGTTGTAAAAAGTTTAACTGTTTCCTCTTTAAAAACCCGTTTCCACCCATACTTTCCACCATTCAGCATCATCTGAGAAAAAATAGCCAAATCACTGGCTGTAGAAAATAATCCTGCATGGCCAGCCACTCCCCCAATGCTGTGGGCATTTTCATCATGGACTTCTCCATGGATTAATCCCGTTCTGTATCCTTCGGCTATTTCCGTTGGTACAATGCGATGTCGTTTTTCTGATGGTGGATTGTAGAAGGTTGTATTCATTCCTAATGATTGAAAAATAAGAGAATCCACCAATTTATCCAGGGAAACACCACTCACTTTTTCTAATAGTTTTCCTAATGTAATTAATCCCACATCTGAATAGACCGTTTTTTCAGCAATTCCAATTTCAGGTTCTGTATTAAATACAGAATCCAGACGAACTTCAGATAAACTATTCATCAAATAATACTGTTTAAATGGGGGTAATCCTGCTGTATGAGTCAACAAATTCTTGACGGTAATTTCACTTTTCTGTTTATAATATTTTGGTTGTTTTCCTTTAAAATCCGGAAGATAGATCACCACCTTTTCATCCAGAGATAGCTTTTTCTGATCCACCAACTTCATTACAGCAGACGTTGTAGCAATGACTTTTGTGATAGAAGCCAAATCAAAAATATCTGACTTTCGAGTTTTACGCTTTTTATGGTAAGTATGAAACCCCACTGCATCATGAAAAAATATTTTTCCACCCTTTCCTGCGATTAACACACCGCCAGGCCAGGCTGTATCAGCTATAGCTTGATTCAACAATAAGTTGACTGAATCTGTATTGACTAAAATTTCTGAAGGTCGGATGCGCTGAAGTGTTGTTCCCGGTTTCCATCTCGATTTTCCATTTGACCATTTTCGTGCTTCAACAATAATACCGGAACCATTTTTGGCAACACCTGGTATGGTCACGGGCAAAATTCCTGTAATATCAGCCTTCCCTTTCAATGCATTGGCTGCAGCCGTCTGGAGGATACCACTACTTTTGTATGCACAAATATATACAGGTACATTGGGAAAATCCTGAATGAGGTATGGACTTCCAAAACTGGTGACAATTACTTTTTTACACTTTTCAATGAGCTGATTGACAAACTCTGATTCAACTTCTGGCAAAAATATTTCATCTTTATGCTCGGTGGGATTGGAAAAGGCATTGAGAAAAACCAATCCATCATTTGGGATTTGCCCCAGAATATGATTGGCTACAATTGCACTGTCTGATTTATCAATCTGAAAGGATATCACATTCCTTCCACTTAATTTTAACTGTTTCGTAAAACTGCTTTCTGTATGATTATTTTTTCCATCGTATAAATCAACAACATAAAGTGTTTCATCGATTCCAGGGTTGAGGGGTAAAATACTGTTCTCATTTTTTACAAGGGTGATCGCACGCATTGCTATTTCATTCGCCATTTTGAAATTCGCAGCCCGGCCCATTGATCGGTGAGTATCATTCATGGAAATATTTTTATTTTGATGTAGCCCCAACCGGTCCTTCATTCTTAGCACTTTTAATGCGGAGTCATTAATTCGTTTTTCAGAAATAATACCATCGATCACCGCTTTTTCAATTGTATCTATGGACTTTTTCAAATTCATATTTTGAATAATTATATCCGATCCTGCTTTCACCGTTTCAATCAATGCATAGTCACTTGAGTAATTTTTTACAATGCCGCCCATTCGCATAGCATCCGTTATAATGACACCCTTAAACCCCATGCGATTCCGTAGAATATCCTGCATCCAGAATGAGGATAAAGTTGCAGGATCTTCAGCATTGGGTTGATAATCGGGTGCATTCACGTGAGCAATCATTACTGCATCAACCCCTGCATCAATGGCTTTCTGGAATGGCGGAAGTTCGACTGACCACAATCGAGAAGAATCACTGGGGATTTGAGCCAGAGACGAATGGGAATCGGTCTCCGTATCTCCGTGTCCGGGGAAATGTTTTGCTGTGGCTAACATCCCATTATCATGAAGCCCTCGAATAAATTCAAAGGAATATCGATTGACCGAATCGGGGTTTTCACCAAAAGATCGGGTGTTGATAATCGGATTTTTGGGATTATTATTCACATCCACGACTGGAGATAGATTGAAATGAATTCCCACTGCTCGAGATTCTTCTGCAGAAATTCGTCCGGCTTCGTAAGCATATTTTGAATCTCCTGTGGCAGCAATCGCCATCATGGGCGGCAGCGTAACAGCTCCGGGATAGCGACGACCCAACCCGGACTCAATATCTGCATCCACCAAAATCGGCACCTTAGATTTAGATTGCATTTCATTGAGCATCGTCAAAGCACTTCCTGCATCTCCAAACCAAATATGGAGCACACCAATGCCATCGGTGGCAATATACCTTTGTATTTCCCGCCACTTTACACTTTCATAATTCATAAATCGCATATTCATGCTTACTACCATCATTTGGGCAATCTTTTCTCGAAGTGTAAGTTTTTTTAGTGTGGATTCTGCCCATGATTTTTTTGATTTAAATTGGCCAGGGCCTGCGCAAGCAGAAAATAAAAGGGCTAAACAAATTATAATTTTCCGGATAATCATAGCATAAAAATTAACTGAACTTCGCCCATAAGTCTTTAACTTTTATTTCTATAAATGATGAATTCCACAACCAGTGATATAAAAACAATGATCGGCCAAATGATAATGGTTGGCCTCCGCGGTACTTCGCCGGATGATGCAAAATATTTTTTTCGGTCCCTCAATGGATTAACCATTGGTGGTGTTATACTCTATGATCAAAATGTGACCACATCACCACCATCTTCTCATAATATCCTCTCACCGGAACAAGTTAAAGACTTCAATGAAGCTCTCCAGTCATTCAGCCCTACTCCCTTACTCATTGGTATAGATCAAGAAGGAGGGCAGGTCAATCGCCTCAAAGAAAAGTATGGATTTCCTCAGTCCAATAGTTGGGCCAAATTGGGACTATTAAATGACATAGTGGAAACACAATCTTGTGCAACACGTACGGCATCTACACTATCTAAAAATGGATTCAATTTAAATTTCGCACCCATTCTGGACCTATCCTTGAATCCAGATAGTTTTATTGCAAAAAAGGAGCGTTGTTTTTCTAACAATCCAGTGTCTGTTTCTACTCATGCTGAATTGTTCATTTTATCCCATTTGGCACAAAATGTGGTTCCTGTCTGCAAGCATTTTCCGGGACAAGGCAGCGCTGGTAGAGATACCCATGTGGGAATTGCGGATGTGACAGAAACTTGGTCAGAAACAGAATTAATACCCTATCAAACATTGATTGATAATGATTGTATTCCCGCCATCATGACCTCACATATTTTTCATCAGCAAATGGATCCTGAATTACCGGCGACACTTTCATCAAAAATATTAACTAATTTACTTCGTAAAAAAATGGGGTTTGACGGTGTCATTATTAGCGATGATCCCCAGATGGGTGCCATCGCCAATCATTATGATTTAAAAACAATCATCCGACTTATGATTCGTGCTGGTGTAGATATTTTTTGTTTTGGGAACAACCTTGCTTTTGATCCGGACATTGTACAAAAAGTTCATTCTACCATTGTTGAATTATTGAATGAAGGGTCAATCACAATCGCACAAATCGAAAAATCTTATAAACAAATTATGAATTTAAAAACAATGATCGGCTTGGTATGAAGGTTATTGGGATTGATGGTGGGGCGACAAAAGTTTCCGGTAGCATAATAGAAAAACTGGATCTTAAGACCTACACCTTAGCCCATCCAGTGGTAGAAATTAAATATTCTGATCACCATAATTTTAATCCGGAGTTTTTGCCCCAACCAATCGATACGCAACAAAACAATGAAGGTATCATTGACATAGAGAAACAACAGGGGACTGTTTACGTTGAAACCGTATTAAAGGTGGTCCAATTACTGGCTGAGAATGAACCATTCCAAGTCGCGATTGCTATGCCGGGACTTAAAACCAATGACGGTAGAGGAATCCGGATAATGGCAAATGGCCCTCGAATCCCAGATTTTTGTGATCAAATTCAAAAAACGCTCAATCTTGAGCATCCTATCCAACGATTAGAAAGTGACGCTGATATGTGCGTATGGGGTGAGGAATATGCTGAGAATGGCGAAATTCGGAGTGTTAAAAACGCCTACTACCTTGGTGGCGGCACAGGAACCGCAGATGGATTAAAAATTAAGGGAAACCTCATACCCTTTGATGAGGCATCTAACTGGATCGCCAAATCGATCGAATTAAAAATGTTTGATGGACATTCTTTGGAAAAGTATGCATCCATGGGTGGGATCAATCAACTAAGGGGTTCTATATCTGATTCTAAAATAGGAAACGTTTTAGGACGCCTACTTTTTGAACGTATTTCAACGATTCACTTTGGGTGGAAAAATCAATTTCAAGTAGGACGTGATCTTCAGACGGACCATCCATATATCAATACGCTACTGGACCGTATTATCATTGGCCAGCGCCTGTCCCAATTCCTTCAATCGATAGATGGTCATGCCATCTATCAAGCGTTAATAAACGAATTAGGGCACCAATGTTCAAATGCTGCTGATGCGATTTCGGATCATTATCTAATTAACGACAAATTTAATAAAGAATATATTGTGATGTCCAATCTAAGAGCCGCACCAATAATCGGACTGGGTGCAAAAGTATGGATGACCCAATGTTGACGCCTGGTATAATCCCCAACAAAGAGCCTATTATCCGTGTGGGACTCATTTTGCCTGAAGATGATATTAAATCTATCCATATTTCATTTTCTGATTCCCAATGTTTTGAAATTGAAATAGGAAACCGGTTACATCCTTCATGTAAAAATAATAATCAAATAAATTTGAACTTAGTGAATGGGGATCTGGTCAATCCTGAACTTGAAATTGAAAATTCATCAATCAAAATAATTCCATCCATTCCCCATGAAAACCCTTTTGTCACATTGAATGGTGTTCCCGCTGGCCGGGGTTTCCATTGGGAGAAAAAAATAAACTCATCCTATTGGGGTGCACTTGAGTTTAAGGTTAAAAATGGTAAAATGATGTGCGTCAATGAATTGCCATTGGAGTATTATTTAAAATGTGTAGCCACTTCCGAAATGAGTGCACAATGCCCACCGGAATTTTTAAAGGTCCAGACCATTGTGGCTCGATCCTGGCTATTGGCAAATATTGAACAAAAACATCGTCATCTCGGGTTTGATATTTGTAACGATGATTGCTGCCAACGGTATCAGGGCATGGCTAATTGCACCGAGGCCTCAATCAAAAGCGCCAATGATACTTTCGGCCAAGCAATCATGTTTGAGAATAAAATTTGCGACGCTCGTTACTCAAAATCCTGTGGTGGCATTACCGAAGATTATAAGTATGTTTGGGAAGGTGATCCAGTCCCCTATTTGATCTCAATTAAAGATGTAAATGAATCGAACACAGCCTTTTGTAGTCCAGAAATTGTTCCAGAAGAAACGCTGAAAAACTATATTGGGGATGTAGATGAAAAAGAAAAATACTTCCGATGGACCTACAAAGCGACCCAGGGCGAATTGATACAATCATTGAAGGAAAAAAGGAATGTGATCGCAGGAAAGATTCTGAATCTGTACCCAGTTAAATCGGGGGAATCCGGTCGAATCATAGACTTAACCTTTGATTATGAAGATGAAAATAGGCAATCTCAATCAATTCAAATCCAATCAGAATATGAAATTCGAAATATCATGTCTCCATCTTTTTTGTTTAGTTCTGCATTTACGATTCAAAAAAATGATAAAGGGAATTTCATATTTCATGGTAAAGGTTGGGGCCATGGAGTTGGACTATGCCAAATTGGTGCTTTGGGAATGGCGATCTCCGGTAAATCATCAGAAGAAATATTAGACCATTATTATCCCGACACCAAATTAAAAAAGATATACTCATTATGACACAATACTCAAAAAACAATCCTTGGTTCTGGGTTCCTTCCCTTTATTTTGCAGAAGGGCTTCCGTATGCAATGGTGATGATTGTTTCGGTTATTATGTACAAAAACCTAGGTTTTACCAATACCGATATTGCACTTTACACCAGTTGGCTTTATTTGCCATGGGTGATTAAACCACTTTGGAGCCCTGTTGTTGATATACTCCGTACCAAGCGATTTTGGATTGGCACCATGCAGATATTTATTGGTGCAGGATTGGCTGGTGTGGCTTTCACTATTCCCACATCCGACCCATTAAAATACACCATGGCTTTTTTATGGTTATTGGCATTCAGTTCGGCTACCCATGATATTGCCGCAGATGGATTTTATATGCATGCCCTTTCGTCTCATGATCAAGCCTGGATGATCGGCATTCGAAATACATTTTACCGGTTTGCCATTTTGTTTGGTCAGGGACTGTTGGTAATGATCGCAGGAAAATTAGAAATATGGACAGGAAATGTGACCACTGCTTGGTCAGTTACATTTGGCCTATTGGGTGGATTATTTATCATCTTTTCAATTTATCATCATTGGATGCTTCCTCTCCCCAAATCAGATCAACCGCATCCAAACCCAAGCCTGGCGGAAACCGTGCGTAATTTTATCAATGTGTTTATTTCTTTTTTCAAAAAACCCAAAATGAGTATTGTCATTATTTTTATTCTATTATACAGGTTTGGGGAAGCACAACTTGTTAAAATAGCCCCTTTATTTATGCTGGATTCAATTGAAGCCGGTGGGCTTGGTTTGACAACGATAGAACTCGGGTTTGCCAACGGGACAATTGGGACGATTATGCTCACCCTCGGTGGAATTATGGGCGGTTTTTTTGCAGCCAAACATGGGTTAAAAGTTTGGATTATTTGGATGGCCCTGGCCATGAAACTTCCAGATCTTGTTTATGTTTTTATGGCGGGAACCCAACCGGAAAGCTATCTCCTTATCAATATTTTTATTGCCACCGAACAGTTTGGTTATGGGTTTGGCTTTACGGCCTATCTATTATTTATGATGATGGTTTCTGATGGGGAAAATAAAACGGCCCACTATGCTATTTGTACAGGATTTATGGCATTGGGAATGATGATTCCCGGTATGTTTAGCGGCGCGCTTCAAGAATCTATCGGATATTACCATTTCTTTATATGGGTAATGGTTGCTACAATTCCGGGACTTATACTGATTAAATTTCTCCCTATTGATTCCAATTTTGGGAAAAAGGAATAATATATTATGACTGAAAAGCAAGATAGACTTATTTCCCTCGATGCATTCCGTGGTGCCACCATCGCTTTAATGATCTTGGTGAACACCCCCGGTACTTGGGGCCATGTCTATGCGCCCCTCCGCCACGCCCAATGGCATGGGTGCACACTTACAGATTTAGTCTTTCCATTTTTTCTATTTATCATCGGCGTTTCTATGCGATTCTCTTTTGAAAAATATGAATTCTGTAAATGGGGACCCTTATTCAAAAAAGTGGTTTGGCGCACCATTACAATTTTTACCATTGGATTACTTCTGAACGCGTTTCCCTTTGTCCGGCAGGATTGGGACTGGTCCCACTTCAGGATTATGGGCGTCCTCCAGCGGATCGCTTTGGCATACATCATGGCCAGTTTTATTGTTGTTCGGGCAGATATTATAGGTATCGTCAAAATTTCACTGGGATTATTATTCGGATACTGGATTCTTCTCATGGGATATGGCTGGTATTCCGGACTTGATCCATATGCCCTTAAATCCAATTTGATCCTAATCGTGGATGCTTATATCCTTGGAGAAAACCACCTTTACGGCGGCACGGGGATTCCATTTGATCCGGAAGGGCTGCTCAGCACCATCCCCTCTATTGTGACCGTTTTAATCGGATTCCTGGTGGGCACCATGATCAAAACAACAGAGGACCATGGAGATAATGCCCAGCGGATGGCCGTCCTAGGTGCATTACTGATTATCTTGGGATGGGTGTGGGGATTCGTTTTCCCCATCAATAAACAGCTTTGGACCAGTTCTTATGTACTCTTCACCGGCGGGATTGCTACAATCACTTTAGCCACAATGATCTGGATTGTTGATGTGAAGGGAATAAAGACATGGACAAAACCATTCGTCATTTTTGGCGCCAATGCCATTTTTCTTTATGCCGCTTCCGGTATCTGGGCAAAGATTTTGTTAAAGATTAGGTTTGAGTTGGATGGCAAAATGATTTCCGGTTATGGCTATTTATATCGGACAGTTTTCCAGCCATTCGCAGGTGATCTGAACGGCTCCTTCTTATTCGCGCTATTTCATGTATTCATGTTTTGGCTCATCCTGGCCTGGATGTACCGCAAAAAAATATTTATAAAAATTTAGCTTAGAGACGTAGCATGCTACGTCTCTACAATTAATATAAATTCTGAATATATAGACGAGACATGTTTACTCGTCGATAAGTGTAGGTGCATCTCTACAATAAATAAACTATTTTTTTGAATACATACTATCAATCAAATCTTGATTGTTCGCAGTCACCACTTTCCGTTTCACTTTTAAAGTGGGTGTTACCTCATCTTTGTCCTGGTCCAGTTCTTCTTCCAGAATTCGGAATTTTTTAATGGACTCATAAGATGCCAATGCACTATTCTTTTCTTTGACAACATGATTAAGTAAATCGATCACTTCATCTTTTTTCGTTAAGTCACCCAAATCCTGATAGAGAATTTTCCGGTCTCGGGCAAACTTGGTGATCTCATCTTCATCCAGTGTAACCAACATGGTTAAATAGGGTTTCTTATCACCAATAACCATGGCTTGGGAAACATAGGGACTTGTCTTCATTAAGTTTTCGATATTTTGGGGTGCTACATTTTTACCACCGGCTGTAATAATAATATCTTTTTTTCGATCGGTAATGAACAAATACCCATCTTCATCAATATGGCCCACATCCCCCGTATGAAGCCAGAATCCACCTTCCCCATCTGGCTTTAATAGTTCATTTGTCGCTTCCTCATTTTTATAATAGCTTTGAATATTTTGATCCCCGCGGCAACAGATTTCACCATCATCCATAATTTTTAATTCAGTACCTTCTATGGGTAATCCCACAGAACCAATTTTGGTTTTTCCCTCAGATTGGGTGGTAATGACTCCTGATGTTTCCGTCATCCCATAGGCTTCATATACCTCCAGTCCCACCCAATTGAAAAAGTGAATAATTTCTTTAGAAATGGGTGCAGCCCCCGTAAGCATACAGCGAATATTTCCACCGAAAATATCTTTTATTTTATCTAAAATCAAAAACCGGGCTATTCTTGTTTTTAATTTTAGCCAAACGTGCGAATTCACACCAGCAATCTTGTTATCACTGGTGGCTTTCCCTACTCCAATTGCCCAATGATATATCTTTTTTTGCAACCAGGTGGCGTCACCAATCCCTGTCATAATTTTGGCATAAAATTTCTCCCACACCCTGGGTGTACCAAACACAACGGTGGGACCGGTCTGACGAATATTCTGGGGCATATCTTCAATACTTTCAGCAAAAGCGGCGGCATGACCAGAGATAAACCGAATAAAATGGCCAACCAATCGTTCGGCAATATGGGCCATGGGTAAAAAACAGACATAAAAATCATTGGGTGTTACCCCAATGGCGCTAGGTAAATACCGCGCACTGGCGATTATATTTTTGCTGGTGTACATTCCCGCTTTGGGGTCGCCCGTCGTACCGGATGTATAGGTAAAACTAATTAAATCATCCGGTTGACTTTCTCTAATCAATTCTTCAAAATGGTCCTGATATTTCTTTCCATATTCTCGTCCCAATGCTAGAAAGGATTCATATGAATATACATTGGGAAGATCCAATGGAAAATAATGATCCATGACAACAATTTTTTTAATGTTTGGCAATCGATCCCAAACAGCCAGCATTTTATCCAACTGTTCCTGATCTTCTACAATTGCCAGGATACTATCACTTTGGTCTGCGATATAAAACACCTGTTCATTGGTATTCGAGTGGTAAATCGGGGCGGTCACACAACCGATTGAAATTATCCCCATATCGCAAATTACCCATTCAGGCCGCGTTTGACTCAAGAGGGATATTTTATCTCCTTTTTGAATCCCCGATGCAAGAAGTGCATTACCCACATCTCTTGAGGTGGCACCATACTCACCCCAAGTTAGAGATTTCCATAATCCATCCTGTTTTTCCCAAATTGAAAGATTCTCTGAAAAATCTGTAACCTGTCGCCAGAATAATTTAGGTATGGTATTGTAAGTGTGATAATTAATATCCATCATCCACTCCACACTTTCGCTCTTCTATTATATTTTCCTTCACCTAAATATTGTTCTCTTACTTTTTCTTCTTCTAATAATTCTTCATAAGTACCGCTGAGGAATATTTTCCCTGTGGTGAGGACATAACCATAATCTGCAATTTTTAAAGCCTGGTTTACATTTTGTTCTACCAATAAAATAGTGGTTCCTGCTTTATGCAATTCTTTAATGGTGGCGAAAATATCCTGGACGAGAATTGGTGACAACCCGAGGGATGGTTCATCTAATAAGAGCAGTTTTGGTTTGAGCATAAGTGCACGGGAGATGGCTAACATTTGCTGCTCTCCGCCGCTCATGTTTCCCGCTTGTTGGTTTTTTCTTTTTTCCAAGATGGGAAAATGGTGAAAAGCTTCCACCGTGCGTTCATGAATTACATCCTTATCTTTTAAAAGGAATCCGCCCATTTGTAGATTTTCTTCAACGGTTAATTCAGCAAATATTCGGCGCCATTCCGGCACATGGCCGATGCCCAACTTTACAATTTCTTCTGCATCCATTCTGTCTATACGTTTTTCATTAAAATGGATGGTACCATATTCCGGCTCTACCAGTCCGCTGATTGTTTTTAAAATGGTGGATTTTCCTGCTCCATTTGCGCCCAGAATGCAGACCAATTGCCCCTCTAATACTTCTAATGAAACGCCATGAAGTGCTTTTATTTTACCATAATAAGTTTCAACGCCAATGAGTCTAAGCATCGAATCCTTCCCCCAGATATGCTTCCAATACTTTCGGATGTGCCTTGACTTCTTCTGGTAACCCAATTGTAATTATCTTCCCAGAGTCCAAGACCCCAATCCGGTCTGAAATACTCATGACCAAATTCATATCATGGTCCACAACCATAACAGTAATATCCAACTGATCACGAATTTCACTGATGATTTTAGCAATTTCATGTGTCTCCTGCTCATTCATCCCAGCTGCTGGCTCATCCATTAAAATCAATTGTGGTTTGGGTACCAATGCCCTTGCAATTTCCACAAGCTTTTGAATACCGTAGGGCTGGCCGCTCATATATTTTGATTCATAATTGGTAATACCTAAAAAATCCATAATCTCTAATGCCAAAGCTTCTTCTTTTTCACGGTATGATTTAAAAAACCATCTATTCAAGGTAAATTTTGCATCAATTCGGCTATGAGCACCCAGAAGGACATTGTCCAATACGGTCATATAGGGTACATTCTGAATATTCTGAAATGTGCGGGAAATACCCGTATTAATCACATCATGGGATGCTGTTTTACATAGATCACTTCCATTATAAGAAATACCACCCTTTTGAGGACGGTTAAATCCATTGATGCAGTTGAATAAGGTAGATTTTCCGGAGCCATTCGGCCCAATCAACGAAAAGATTTCACCTCTATTTACATTGAGAGAAACATCATTCAAAGCAACAACACCAGAAAAGCGCATGGTTACATTATTGATTTTAAGGTGACTCATATATTAAGAATAAAGGGGTGCCAACTCGGTTAACACCCCTTTGTAATAATGGTTATTTTTATTTTAACCAGTCAGTAATCGTTGTTTGAACGCCATCTAAAATTTGAACCAAAATGACCGATTCTGCTCCGGCATGATCATTCCGGTTATATGTTAATGGCTGGGTTCCCGCTCCATCCCAATTGTTGAAAGTTTCCATGCCGCGAATGAGTTTTTTTCGTGTAGGGTTTTTACCTGCCCGTTTTAATCCTTCAACCAAAACAATGGCTGTCGAAAAACCATAGTAATGGTACATGCCCATCATTGCTTCTGGAACGTCAGCTCTTTCACACAATTCCCGATATAATTTGGGTACATCATAATCTGAATTCCAAAGTTGGGCAAAGTTGGCAGATATAAATCCTTCACCGGCAGCACCGGCAGCCAAAGATACCCTGTGATCCATGGTGGGGCTGATACCCATAAACTGAGGAGCATACCCCATCGCTTCGGCCGTTTTCATAATAATGATGGGTTCTTTTACTATACCTGCAATTATTACATGAGTACATCCACCTTTCATCATGTTCATAACTTGACCTGCAAAATCGGTAGCACCCCGTTGGAAACTTTCTTTTTGAACTGTTATTCCCATCTCTGCTTCTGACTCTTCAACGCCTTTTAGTACATTTTCGCCATAATCATCGTCCTGATAAATGACGCCAATCACAGCATTTTCATCCATTCCCTTAGCATACTCAATTAAAATACCTGACTGAATATCATATCCTGTATCCGTATGAAAAATATATTCAGCAGCTGGACGACTCATATCAGACATGGTACCCGATTGTGTTGCAGGTGCAATTAAGGGGATTTCTGACTCTGCTAATAGGGGACGAATTGCTTCAGTTGGTGAAGTGCCAATTACATTATAAAGGCAGAACACCTGTTCTTTTTCAATTAATTTCTTTACAGCTGCCACCGTTTTTTGGGGATTGTATTGGGCATCCTCAACAAGCATTCTAATCTTGCGGCCATGGACCCCGCCATTGTTATTTACATGATCAAAATACAGGTTGGACCCGGCCGGGATTATTTGACCCAATTCCTTCATGGGACCGCTTAAGTCCTGTACATTGCCGATCAATATTTCATTGTCAGTGATGCCGGGTGAACCCGCTGAACCATCGCAGCCAAACATGACCAGTGTAATCGAAATTATGATTATTGCATTTATTCGTTTCATCTTTAGACCTCCATCCAAAATGATTAAGTAAACCGTTGTTTCGGATTAAATGGAAAAAGTTTCCAGTAAATACGTATCTTAAGCCACATTCCGTATAACCCTGTGGGTTGGAATATAATAAATAGAAACATAATGAGTCCGAAAATAAGTGATTCAATATCTCCTGCTTTCACTTGGAACATTTCATGCAGCCCTTTCTCAATAATCGGTACAATCAGGTTTTCCAAGAGTACAATAAATATTGTACCCAATACGGCGCCGTAGATGGTACCAATCCCCCCTACCAGAACCATAATGATAAAATAAATTGAAAGCATATTGTCAAAGTGATCGGTTGAGATAAAGTGATTGGTGTGGGCCATGAGTACGCCGGCTAACCCGGCGAAAACACCGGAGATGAAAAAAGACATCATTTTATATTGGGCTATGTTAATGCCAGATGCCTGGGCGGCCTGTTCCGAATCACGGATGGCCATAAAGGCACGGCCGATCTTGGATTTCATCATCCGCCGGGAGGCAACAATCGTCAGCACAGCAAATGTCCAGACGAGAAAATAATTGGCCCAGTCTCCCTTAATTGTGAACCCAAATAGTTCGGGTGAAGATACCACCAGTCCACCGGATCCTTGGGTCCATTCCCGAAGGGCTATAATTAATCGTCTGATTATAAATCCAAACCCCATCGTGGTAAGGCCCAGATACATTCCAGAAATTCTTAATGCTGGAAAACCAATGATAAACCCAAATAATCCGGCAATAATGGGTGATATGATTAGTGACAGACCAAAAGGCAGCCCCACCTGATCAACCAAAATGGCTGATGAATAAGCTCCGATGGCCATAAACCCTGCATGCCCCAGAGAAATCAATCCTGTGTATCCTGACAGAATATCCAATCCAACCGTGAGAATAATGTAAATCCCAACCGTGTTTAAAATGTAAAGATAATATTTATAGCTAAAGGTCATACCCTTCAACATAAATGGAATAACAATAACCAGTGCAATTAATGCAGGAATCCACTTCAGGTTTTCATCTTCGTAACGGCCCTTCATTCGTTTCTGGCCCAATGGTCTTTGTTTAGTTCAAAATGTTTGAGTTCAATGCTTGCGAAGCAATAAAATGTGGAGTTCCTAACTACTCGGAATGAGTATTTTTTTTGCGAGCATAACGAAGAAATCAACCATTTTGGACAAACACTCATTAGACTTTTTTAATTTCCTCTTTCCCCATGATACCAGTGGGTCGAATCATCAACACCGCAATCAAAACAATCCAGACGATGATATCATTGATTTCTTTTACCCAACTAAAATGAAATGACAGGGTGCCCATACTGATCGTTTCAATCACACCCAATATGACGCCCCCAACAATGGCGCCAGGAATGGATCCGAATCCGCCCAATACTGCTGCGGGGAAAGCTTTGAGCCCCAGAAATCCAATATTCGTATCCAGGATTGTGACACGAGGGGCCAATAATACGCCGCTCACGGCTGCGACAATTGCAGCAAATATCCACACCAAAGTGTAAACACGAGTGACAGGGACACCCATTAATTCTGCGGCAATGGGATCTTCTGATGTTGCCTGCATGGCAAGCCCCCATCGTGTTTTATTAAAGAAATAATAAAAAACAGAAACGAGAACAATTGCACTACCAATAATAAATATGTCCAGGACTGAGATAATGATACCACCCAGTTTGATATAGGCACCACCAAATGGTGATGGGGGAACTAAACTCATGGGACCGGCAATAAGGCCCACCAAGGCCCGTAAAACAATACCAATACTGATGGTGGCCATAATAATGGAAAAAACCGGTTCATCCCGCATGGGCCGGTTAATGATTAAATCTAGAAACCAGCCAAATATCACTGCAAAAATAATGGAACCCAACAATCCAAATAAAAATGTCCATATGGTTGGGACACCCAGACTGCCGGTAAAGGTTTGGATGAGAAAAAAGTTGACATAAGCCCCTACCATCATGAGTTCACCCTGGGCAAAATTAACCACTTCCGTGGCCTTATAGATGAGGATGAATCCAAGGGCAATTAATGCATAGATTGATCCAAGGGCAATCCCACTGACAATTTCCTGGCCGATATCAGTAAAGAATGAAGTCATTGTTAATTTGAAATGTACGTAGGGATTCTTATTTATTTAATCTACAAATGATATTAAAAAAGGGAGACTACACAGTAGTAAGTAAATCACCCTCTCAAAGCTGCTGCAAAAATACCTGGGAGATGTAAAAGATTACCTGTTCCTATGAAATATGTTAACCGTCTACCTGTCTTATGGGCCGTTTTATTGGTAACAAACCAGGGTGGTCTGGGGGCCATATGCAAATCACCAGAGAGGGCAGAGCGCGGGAAGTTTCTAAATGGCCCCGTGGCAACTGTTTTTTGTGTTTTTCCAAAAAGGAATGCATTGTGAACCACACCTTTCCCCGATTGAATGTCATTTTGTGTATGACCGGGAAAAGCACCCCAAGCACCACCAGCAGCTAAAAATGCAAGGGCACACCAGGTATTCACGCCGATACCGCCGTATCTCAAGTCCGCAATAGCTTGATCCAGAGCTTCTTTATGCGCTTTCATTGTTTTGGGATGAATAATGATGTTGGCGCCCAATGTACCGTCCAGTTTTTCATTGGCAAATTGAACCGCCGATTTTAAGAAAGCCACCGGATCACTACCATCCAACGAAACTGTTGTGAGTACGGGACCGAAATACTCATCCGTAAAACAAGGTTCATCGATAAGGGCATCCACATCATAAATAATGGTACGATCTACATCGCAATTAAGGCTTTTTGCATTTGCGTGTTCCCTTGCAGCATTTTGACGATCTACCGCACCGGGGTAATAGGCAGGTCGACTTTCTGTATTGGCAATTTTATTTTCTACTTCCTGGAGTAATTTTTCGGTACCCACCCATTCTTTTGGCATAATCAGTACTTGGGTGGCAATACAGTTATGCCCTGCATTTTGGAGTTTTTGAGTAGCAATATTTTCCGCTTGAAATTTGAAATCACCCTTAGACCATGGCCCAGGCACAACAATGGTGGGTGAAACACCACCCAATTCAGATGATATGGGTTTATTCATGATGGACTGATTCTCACGTTTATGTTGTTCACCTTCTTCGCCAACTCCAAATACAATGGCATCATGAGTCCGGGCGCTACCGGTAATATGAATGGTATCCACCAAATTATGGCGGGTTAAATAAGCACCCACATCTCCACCACCATAAGCAAATTGAATAAATCCAGCTTCAATTAATGGAGCAAATATTTTTTCAAAAATGGGTCCTAGGTAATCATTAATAGGATTCATTTTGATTAAAACGACTTCACCTTCTGCAAACATCTTATAGAAAATATCCAAAGGCACAATGGAGGATACATTTCCTGCACCCAAAACTAAGGACACTTTTCCCTGTGGATTTTCTTCCTTATAAAATAAGGCCACCGTATCTTCAATATTACCCGGTGTTACACCATCCTGCATCCACACATCTAAATAATAATTATCCAAAAGTAGCTTTTCAAGGAGGTTATTGGGATAAACATGGGCAACGGTTTGACCATTTGCCCGTTCACTAATTTTAACCTTATGGATTGCACTTTTTCCAGCGGCGAGTGCATTGAGCGTATTCTTCATATACTGTAACCAGTTTAAAAATGCATAAGGACCACCCAACCATTCCTCTCCAGAGAGGGGTGAATTAACGCTTAACCCTTTCGCTTCTGAACCGGCATTTGCCCATTCTTCCGCAAAATCAACTGATCGTTTGATTGTTTGATCCAAATAGTCAATTTTATCGGTAATAGGAAGAGTTGCCCACCTGTTTTTATTTGATTGTAACTTAGAAAGACTATTATCCAACGTTAGTGAGTCCATCAAATTATCCTTGTTTAATTGAATAATAATACTCTAAAAGAAAATCCGTAACAATAATTATCTATCATCAATTGCCAATCCGCTTGTATTATTAAATAGTTCAGCATAAAATTAGTCATGGAAAATTTTAAAACACTTGAAGTTATAATTATTGGTGGTATAATTATTGGATTTGGTATTTTGGAATCATTTACAGGACTCTATGGCCGCAATTCACTTCGAACAAAAGATGATTGGCTCAATGAAATAGTATCCTTTTTTCAACTGGCTTTATTAATTAAACCGGTCATTTTATTCTTGGCAGTTTTAATTCTTAATTATTTTATTCCACATCATTACCAAGCGCTATCAAACCTCCCTTTTTGGGTATTATTCTTAATTGTATCTATACCAGATGATTTTTCTCAGTATTGGTGGCACCGAAAATCTCATGAATGGCCCTGGTTGTGGAAGTGGCATCGACCCCATCATACAACTAAAGAAATGGGTGTATTAACATCTTATAGAAATGCAATGCTTTATTATCTATTTATGCCCAATATTTGGTGGTTAGGGTTTATGACTTTTTTTATTCCATATCAAATCATTTTTTTACAACTTATTATTAAACAGTTTATTGTAATTGGTGCACATAGCGATATCAAATGGGATAGGGTCCTTTATAACTATAAAATACTTAACCCATTGGCTTGGGTGATAGAACGTACAATATCGACACCTTCCACTCATTTTATGCACCATGGCAAATCAAATGAAGATGGCATTAGTAATAATAACGGCAATTTCAGTAATATGTATTTCTTTTGGGATATTCTTTTTGGGTCAGCAAAAATTACGCGCAAATACCCTGAAATTTATGGACTGGAAAATGATCCTGGAGATCCCTGGACTGCTCATATATATTATCCTTTTATAAAATCTAATAAAATTCAGAGTGAATTGAATATTTGAATGTGGGGGAATTGGTAAAAGTGACCATCTCAACCAATTCTGCTAATCCCAATCCATGACGAACAAACAGAAACGCGTTGATCGCTTGCAGTCGGTATTGCCTAGTTTAACTGATGGTCAGTTAGATTGGCTGGAACAGGTAGCGATGCAGTTTGGCAAACCACATGCGTTTGAACGCTGGCCGGGTTCTAACTTAATTAACGATGGTGTGTTGGCTCGGCACCTATCTGGCCTTCGATACCATAATCACGTAGCCCCCAATAGGGCGGACTGGTGACGCACATCAGAAAGGTGTTATCTGAAAATTAGGTAAGTAGTTGCCGTGAATCGCCAACGATAATGCGATCTGTTGGGTTATGTTTTACTTCTTGCATTTTGCTCATGATGTTATCCGCCTACCTTAGAAGTCAAGGCAGTAATAACAGCTACTCTATTTTCAAATGATATAGATGACATAATAATTTTTTAGAAAAATACCAATGTGACTGTTTCTGCCACACATGCGGGTTTTTGAGCACCTTTAATTTCTATCGTTACTTTTTTTAAAACCCGAAGTGCGGTTCTTCTCATTTTTTCTATTCGAACGATGTGATAGTTCGAACGTACCAAATCGCCGGGTCGAATGGGATTCATAAATCGAACAGAATTTGAACCATAATTCACAAATTGTTTTATCCCCTCAACCGGAATCTGATCCGGCGACATATCATCTATTAAGAGCGGAATCAATGAAAGGGTGAGAAATCCATGGGCAATCGTTCCACCATAAGGAGATTCTATCGCGGACCGCTCGGGATCCACATGGATCCATTGATGGTCACCGGTGGCCTCCGCAAATTTATCAATACGATCTTGGGTCATCTCATGCCATTCGCCAATAACCGACTCACCAATTTTAGATGACCAATAGTCATGCCCTTGATCTAAAGACATATTCTGTTCCCATTAATGTTTAAATAATTCACTATGGATTTTATAACAATATTGGCATTGAAAGGGGGTGCCCTTTTCCTACCTTAATTCAATGCATCAAATAAATAACTGTATTTTACCACGAAAGATTTGGTGCTCTTTTCAATTGGAATTCCGTCATAATCCTGGGCCTGGTTATATACCAAGTATAACCCGGTGCCGGCCGACCGCTGCCAGATAAACCGCCAATTCATAGACCATTGATCTGATTGGTTATTATATTGAAGGAGAGATTGAATATACATTTTCGGCGTAAAAGAATACGTAAGACGTGCCCGAAGTAAATTGGTGGTAAAATTACCGCCGGGTAAATTGACTTTATTAAAATTGAAACTAAATTCAGATGTGAATCGATCTTTGTAGCGCAAACGAACTGTGGGTGTCATGTTGATTCGATCACCACCAAAAAATCCACCGATACGATTCATCGAGCTGAAACTGATCGGTTTAGCTTGGTTCGTCATAATCATAATTTGAATTTCCTGGTCATCATAAGTTCCTGCGGAAACAAAAACACTATCAGATATTTCAAAAACTTCGATAACACCTTCTTTAACTAAATTGGTTCCTGTATGTATTTCAAATCCCGATCGAAACTCCCAATGATTATCAATATGCCATCTTCCCGATTCCTGAAATCCATCTAACTTCCAATAACCATCATAATTGACATGGGGCCTGATTTCTAATAAGCCAAATTTATTTTCAGGACGAAATCGGGTAAAAATCCGCCCGGACCATTTTCGATAATTTTCTCTCTTTAAATATCCCATTTCGGGATTAAAGCTAGCGCCCACTTCAGTGTAAGACGCATTAGTAGAAATTTGTTTTGTGTCCCGCGCAATTTCCATCCTGTAGGCATAAGCATTATCCTTATCCATTTCAGGTGTTTCAGTTAATCCTGCAAAAACAACAATCTTGCTCAATTCGCCAATTCCTATTTGCGCATCAAAAGCATAAGCATTATTTACATAACCATCGGTGCCCATGTGGTCTAAAGCGGTATACATTGCACCAATATGGGTGCGGTTGGGCAGTTCCTTTTTCAACCTGAAAACTGAATATTGATTGGCTTCTGTTATATCTTTCACCGCCTCAGTCCTCATACTCAACATACCAATTTTCATTCCGCCGGCTGTACCCGTAAGCCTTCCGCCACCAAGGATGGGAACTGGCGCTCCGCCTGGGCCAACACCTATACGGCGACTGAAAAACATTTCAATATCTGGACCGAAGAATCCACCTCCCGACCCCACTGAAAATAGACCTGCATTTTCTAAAAAGAAGGCCCGCTTTTCAGGAAAAAATAAACTAAACCGATCCAGGTTGATCTGCTGTTCATCTGCTTCCACTTGGGCAAAATCAGTATTATAGGTTAGATCCAAGGACATTGAAGACCCTATACTTAATTTTGCATCCAATCCAAAGTTTCCATCGCTAGATTTTGATGTGGTTTCACTCTTGTTTACATTGTTTTGACCCAATACATAGGGCAGAATCTTAATATTACGGGAAGTAGGAACATTCATGTGTGTCAAGGTTCCGGCCGAGACCAAACGATTCATTGTATGCTGCCTTGAAATGGGTGACCAATGGGCTTCCTCTTTTTTCCGTGCAATTACCCGTTCAAAATTAATTCCCCAAGACTGATCCTTATTGGTTGCATAGCGAAGTGTTTTAAATGGAATGGCAAATTCGGCACTCCAGCCAAAATCTCCTTTTTGCGATTTAACTTCCCAAACAGCATCCCAGTTTATGTTGAAACCGCCTCCTGTCCCCATGCTGAACCGGCGCATCATACTCCCCCCTTCTCCGCCACCGGTGATCTGGGCGTCATATTCAATCCCTGCAGGATTCGTACCAAAAAGATACCCCGTCTGGAAATCTTTAAATGTATCAATGATAAATGAAAAACTGTCTGAATTATTGAGGGGTGAATCTCGCCGTGTATCAGAGATGACAATTTCTCCGGGGTTGGTGTCGTAGCAAACTACAGAAACATAAAATGTTTTTTCTGTATACATGACCTTTACGGCAGTCTTTTCGGAAACGGACTGCCCTTCATCCGGCGTTTTTTGAATAAAGGTAGTTACTTCTGGCACATTGGCCCAAGCCGGATCATTCAACACATCCCCATCCATGACAGGATCAGAAGATGCTTTAACGGCGGATGTGATATATTGACCAGTGAGAAATGAACAAAGAAATAGAAGGGTAAAAAGATTTTTTTTCATGAATTTATTTTGATTTAGTTATAAAAGGGAGTCAACGGCCTTAGCCATTGCTATACATTGATCCGTCACACCACCTTGATCGTGGGAAGTAAATGTAACGCCGACTTTGCACCATCCTACGGTAAGATCAGGATGATGATTGATGGCTTCAGCATGTTCCGCAAGTTGATTAACAAATTGTATTCCATCCATATAAGAATCAAATGTGATCGTTTTATGAATAGCACTATCTGTATAGATCCAGCCTTTAATATTTTCTATTGCGGACTGAACTTCCTCTTGATTAAGCAAAGCCATTGAACCTCCTTCATTTTAGCATTTACCTCATACAATTTACAAAATTCAATTTGTATGAATCAGGATTAAACTAGAAAAGATTTCTGCAAAATTAGTTGTGTGATAAGAAAAGTTATTTTTTAAAGACCCCGCTGGTCACCCAACCTGCAATCATTGCAAACAAAACCGATGGTAGCATTACATCTAATTTAGTTATATAAGGTTCAAAAGATGAAAAACCGGGAACCACAAATTTGAAAAATGGTATGCAAAGAAACCCTGTAATCATTGAGGCAATTGCACCTTTTTCGGTATAATTTTTCCAAAAAATAGACAAAATTATTACAGGGCAAAATGTTGCAGCAATTCCGGACCAACCGAAAATTACAAACCAAAAAACGGTTCGGGTTGGTGATAAAACAGATACACATAATGCCACGATTAAAGCGAGAATTGCAAGCGCCAGGGTCACCTTTTTTGATAATCCCATAAGTCGTTGCTCATCCACATTTGGATGAAATATTTGTTGATAAAAATCACGGGTGACAGCACTGGAAGCCACAACCAAAAGTGAATCCACCGTGGACATGACCGCCGACAAAACAGCAGCAATATAAATCCCAATAATTAAGGTAGGCATGACTTGTCCCAACACGAGAGCAAGGACATTTTCGGCTGCATTGCCCAAGATCAATTCGGGATTATCCCCTGCTTGGGTGAGCATATATCGCCCCAAGATTCCAATCATGACTGCGGCTGTATCGGTAAGCAGTGTATAAAAAAGCGCAACCCACTTTCCTTTTTCGATCTCAGCTTCATCTCTAATCGCAATGAAGCGAACATACACCTGGGGCGAGCCCATAAATCCGATTCCGATAGATAAAAGACCAAGGATGGCTACACCGTTCATAAGTGTCAATCCACCCGCTCCCCATATATTTAATAAGGCAGGGTCTATGGACCGCAAACTGTCAACTATGGATGTGTCGCCGGAAAGACTGAAATAAGTAACCACAGGTAGAAGCAAAAGCCCCACAAACATGAGGGATCCCTGGAAAAAGTCAGACCATGCTACTGCGAGAAATCCACCGGAAAAAATGTACATAATAACAATTCCAAAACCGATTCCAATTCCAGTATAATAATTAAGGCCTAAAAAAGATTCAAATGTTTTACCCGTAATATCGATCTGAGCACTCACGTAGATAATTACAAAAAGAGAGAGTGCCGTGGCAGCGATAATCCGAATCGTATGGGTGGTGGATTTAAAATGACTTACCAGAAAATCAGGAATGGTTATAGAATCATATTCATCGGTCATTCGCTTGAATTTTTTTGCCATGAATTGCCAGGATAGCCAAACCCCAAGCACTTCTCCCACCACAATCCAAAATGCGCTTACCCCTATAAGGGCTCCCATGCCTGTAACACCAATAAGTAGCCATCCTGATTCTCCTGTAGATCTGGCAGATAGGGCAGCGATCCAGTAGTTAAGCTTTTTTCCACCTACATAATAATCAGTAATATTCGAAACGCGTTTGGACGCAAAAAATCCAATGCCAAGCAAAATTAAAAAATATAAAGCAAGAACAACAAACTTAAGGATCAAGAATTGTTCCCCTCTTGGGGTAAGATCACCTTCATGGTTGGATAGGGAATGGAAATATTATTTTGGGAAAATTGTTTATATATCTCCGTATTTATCGCGTCCACAGTTCAACCGCGAATCTTGCAAAGGGGTAGTGATCTTCTAATTTATTTTTATCTAATATTGCCATAATAATCCTTTAATGATATAGCCCCACCAAGGCGAATGGGTGGCTAAAGGTATCTTGTCACAGGAGAATTTTACCATACATTCAAGATACAGGACAAATTTATTTGATTTAACTATATAATCCCTTAATCTTTCGTTAGCGTAGCAGACACCAATAAGATTTTAGGAACTGCGTGTGATTTATAAAACCAAACATAGCTCCTCGGCTATTCTAATTCATGGGTTATTAATCTGGACTGGTCCTGAAATCGTTATGCGCAAACTGGATCGTGATTTGGAGGCAGCTAAAATATTTGAAAGTGAATGTGGTGAAAGATGGGTGGATGGTATTTTTTATATCAATCCATCATCTCTGTCAAATAAACAATCAGCTCGAAAACCAAACCCCGATTTTTTATATTTTCTTATTCCATACGATCTTAGTAATGGTGATTTATTTGTATCCACACCGGTGCCACCTAACGATCGTTATTGGTCAATCCACGCCCATAACAGGAATACAGATGCATTTTATAGGATCACAAATACAGAAATTAATGGTGAAAGATTCGAATTGTTGATTACAAAAAATAAAACATCCGATATCCCAATCGCCTATGCTACTTCTAAAAAAGGTGTTATTTTAAATCGGCTTGTAATGAAAGATTTTTCTGAATACAAATCCCTAGATATCTTTCGCAGATCCACGTTCAGGGAATATCGTTAATCTAATCCCTAACCAGATCCTTAAATGCACTTTTTAACCAGATTACGGATATGACAACAGACACAATCGTGGAAATAATCATGGCATACCACACCCATTCAATGGATTTATTTAACACCATGATAAAATACAATGCTAACGGTGCCGACAAGGCCAAAATTCGAATAGATGTAATCACAAGCATTGGAAGCCCCTTTCCCAATCCTTGAAGAATCCTGCCTACAGTCATGCCAATAGCAATAAGGGGATATATTAGACAAATGAATCTCAGGTATGTGACTGCAATAGATTGAATGCCAACATCCAGAGTAAAACTCTTCACAACAAGCGGTGCAAAAATATATAAAATAATTGACAATACACCTGTGACCATCACGGACCGAATAATACCATATTTTGCAATAAATTTGATTTTCTCAATCTCTTTGGCACCGAAAAACATACCGACTAATGTGGTTAATGCTGATGCAATCGCCATAATTGGTAGAAAAATGACCATATCCATTCGACCCCCTACCTGATATGCCGCAACCGCATCCGTCGAGAATCGAACCAATATTCGGTTAAATACCAATTGACCAAAGGCCATAATAATCATGGACATGGACGCGGGTAACCCAACGCGAATAATATCTTTTATAATAAATATGGAAGGTGAAAAATCCCGCATTCGAAACCGAATATATGCATGCTCCTTTACAAAAAGCATATAGACAAAAATAAGGAATACAATCAATTGGCTTATGGCTGAAGCCATCGCCGCCCCACCGACCCCATAACCCAACGTAAAAATAAATATGGGATCTAAAATGATGTTTAAAATTGTACCCAAGCCCGCGACGGCCATGGGCAGTTTCATATCACCTTCACCGGATAATATGGATCGAAAAAACGTAGAAAAAACCATGAAAGGAAGCCCAATTAAACTGACCTTTAAATAGTCCCAACTTAGTGGAAGCACTGATTCGGTTGCCCCTAATTGCTGCAATAAATCTTCACCATAAATCAGACCAAGGGTCGTTAAAATTGTACTGATTATTAAACCCAATGCCACGGCATGTTCCGCCGTATTATCGGCATTGACTTTATCTTTTGCACCAATAAACCTTGCAATGGAAGCTGTCACACCGCTCCCCACACCAAATGATAACCCAAGGACAAGAAAAAATAACGGCATATTGAACGCCACCGCTGCAATGGCATCCCCGCCAAGCCGGCCAATAAATATCATATCTACAATGGTGTATAATGTATGGATTCCCATGCCTGCCATAATCGGAAATGCCAAAGTCCATAATGCTTTAGAAGGATTATCTATAAAGCCATCTAAACGGGAAGTCTTATTTTGCGGCAGTTTCATAGGCGCCGAATTTAGAGGAGTTTAGAGGAGTTTAATGTGCGAAAGATAAATTTATATTTAATTTTCAGGGGAGGAAACAGCGCCAACCACTCGATCTACTTCTTGACCATTCCGCATAAATAGGATTGAAGGAATTCCAGTTACCCCTAACGCTTGGGATGTGCTATTTTTATCCGCGTTCAGTTTACCGATTACAGCTTGACCGGAATAATCATCTGCTAACTCATCTATGATGGGCCCAACAATTCTTCAGGATCCACACCAGGGTGCCCATACATCAACAATAACTAATCCTTCCGTATTTGACACGTCAGTTTCCCAGTTTTGATCTGTAAATGATTTTATATTTTCTGACATTTAAAACTCCTTTTCTTTATTAGATACAAAAAAAGAATTTTGGTTACACACTGATTTTAAAATGGCCAAAAAATCGGAATAAAAATAATAGCCATCGCAAAAAGGGTTAATGCTAAAGGCAACCCAACCTTAATATAATCAGAAAATTTATATCCACCGGGACCATAGACCATGAGGTTGGTCTGATATCCAACCGGTGTAATAAATGATGCAGAGGCGGCAAAACAAACAGCAAAAATAAATGGGCGCGCATCCATTCCTAATTGGGCTGTAACCACCATAACGATGGGCGTCATGATAATGGCTGTGGCCGCATTGGAAGATACTTCTGTCAATACCATGGTAATAAAATAAGTTAGTGCTAATAATACATAGGGCTGCCACTCCATTGATGCGGATAGAACAATCGTTGAAATGGATGAGCCAATCCACGCGGCAGTACCCGTTGATCGGATCACCAAACCAAGGGGAATAAGTGCGGCAATCAATATGATCACTTGCCAATTAATGGATTGATAGACTTCATTGGCCGTAATAACCCGTAAGACTAACAAGATAACAGTCCCAATTAATACCCCTTTTAATATGGGGAAAATTCCCAGGGCCGCCAATAGAACCGCCAGAGCCAACACTATAATACTCATCCACCAAAAACGCGCTTTTTTAAGTTTTTGATCCAATTCTCCCAATAATATGAATTTCCCCTTTTCAGAAAGTTCATTGAGTTTTTCCCGTGTTCCATAAACTAAGAGTGTGTCGTATGATCTTAACACTACATGGGCAATTTTTTTTCTAATAATGGATCCTTCCCTGCGAATAGCTAAAATGAAAGTACCAAATCGACGACGAAAATTAGATTCCATTAATGATTGACCCACCAAATCTGATTTTTCAGAAACCATACATTCCATTAGTATATTATCTTTCTGTTCCAGTTCTTTCTGGGTCAATTTTTCATCCGTAAGGAGGGTTATTTTTTCTACTTCCTTTATTCTCAAAAAACTTTCGACAGATCCTTTCACAAAAAGGATATCTCCTTCTTTTAGAATCTGGCGACCAATATTTTGGGAAATCAAATGACCACCTCGTTGAATATCTAAAATCATCACATCGTAATTTTGGTTAATTTGACGATCTTTACACGTTGAACCCACTAACGGCGAATCTGCCGTTATTTTAATCTCCGTTAAATATCCTGCCAAATGATAACTCTGAGTTAAACTGGATGTTACGGTCCGTGAGGGGAGAAGGCGAGGTGCGATCCATAAAATATATATTAATCCAACGAAAAGACTAATAGAGCCATATTTTGCAAATTCAAACATTCCCAAAGAAACAGTACCACCACTATCTAAATAAATTGAATTCACTAATAAGTTTGTTGACGTACCAACCAAAGTCAACGAACCACCCAGAATTGCTGCATAGCTCAATGGAATTAATACTTTTGAAGGACTCATATGATATTGGTGTGCCAACCGCATCGTAACGGGCATGAATATGGCCACAATGGCTGTATTATTCACCAAAGCGCTGGCTATTGCAATAGTGAACAAATAAACTGCCAACCCTAATGACTGAGATATGGATGCGAGTTTATTGATTTTCACAACCAAATATTCAAGGATATGCGTTTTCTGTAACGCATGGCTCAGTGTAAACAAAAGCGCGATTGTAATGACCGCGGGGTTGGATAATCCGGATATGGCTTCTTCTGGTGTTAAAAAACCAAACCCAAACAGGATACTCAAAATGAGTAAAGCGGTGATGTCCAAACTGAAAGTTTCTGTAACAAACAGGATAAAAGCCAATCCAATGATAGCCAGGACAAATGCAATTTCAAATGTCATATAATTTTGATTAATTCAATTGGTTCAAGTCCAAATACTACATTTTGACTTCATCAATCTGTTCTGGATCCAGATATTCTTCCGCGTATTTAAGGTATATTTTTTCTTTCACAAATATTTCAAATAGGTCCACATCTATATGGGCATCATTTTTCATAAATCCCAAAATGCGCATTGCCTGACTCAACGTTTTTCCTTTTTTATAAGGACGATCTCTTGCGGTCAATGCTTCAAAAATATCCGCAATCGCCATGATCCGTGCCTGTACGGTCATTTCATCTTTTATTAATCCTTTTGGATAACCGGTTCCATCCAGTTTTTCGTGATGACCGCCGGCAAACTCAGGTACATTTTTTAAATGTTTTGGATAAGGTAATTCTTCCAACATATTGATGGTGACTACAATATGGTCATTAATCACTTTCCGTTCTTCCGGCGTCAAGGTTCCTCGTGGAATCGTTAAATTATATGTTTCGTCTTCCGATAGAAAATTTTCCATTTTTCCATTGGGTTTCCAACGGTAATTCGCAATTTGATGCACACGATCCTTTTTATCTCCAGACATAAATTCACCGCCCACATTGGATTCTTTTACAAATTCCAAATCACTTTTCAAGATTCGAACTGTTTTCCGATATTCTCTTTGTAGAGCCTTTATCTTATCCGATTTTTCTTCCAATAAAAGCGATTCATTCCGTTCAATCTTGAGTTCTTTTTTCAGGCGTGTAATTTCTGCATCTCGTTTTATAACACCAAACCGTGTTTCCACTTCATGCACCCGGTCATAAATTGTTTCCAGTTTAGTGCTTTTATCAACAATAAATTCCGGGGTGGTTACTTTACCGCAATCATGTAGCCACGCAGCAATTTTCAGCTCATACATCTCCTTGTCAGTAAAGGCAATATCAGCAAAAGGGCCATCTTTCGTTTCCTGCACTGCATTTGCCAATAGCATCGTAATCTCTGGTACCCGAGCACAGTGGCCGCCGGTATAGGGAGATTTAGCATCGATAGCAGATGCGATAAGTTTAATAAAGGATTCAAACAAATTTTCTAAATCCTTAATCAGATTTTTATTGGTGATGGCCACCGCTGCCTGACTGGCTAATGCTTCCACCATCTTTTGAATATCAGAAGTAAAAGGAATAATTGTATTTGATTTGGTTCTCTGGGCATTCAAAAGCTGAAGAACACCTATTATTTCATCTTCATGATTTTTAAGGGGTACTGTTAAAAAAGATTGCGAATGATATCCAGTTTTTTCGTCAAACATTTTTGTTCCGGAAAAATCAAATCCTTTCGCCTGGTAAGCATCTTTAATATTCACTGTTTCGCCCGTTAGTCCTACATATGCTGCAATCATGGAATTATTGGGCTCCCCGTTATCTGTGTATAATTTCACCGGATAAAATGGGATATCTTTCCCCGATGTTCCTCCCATATGAAAATCCAGAGAATCCGTCATCAATATTTCAAACCGTAATCGTTTATCATCCGTCATCATGTATAAGGTACCGCCATCCGAATTGGCGATCCGCTTGGCCTCCAAAAGAATCATCTCCAGCAGTTTATTCATATCCTTTTCTTTGGATAGGGCCAGACCGATTTTCGCTAAATTACTAATTTGCTTTTCTAAATCCGTAATATAGGCATTAACGGTAGCAGGCGCTTTTGCGAGATACTTGGCTACTTGAGTCATTGAGTATTTGGGTTGTTTTGCTATGATACTTTATTGTTTGGTAACAAGTGAAAACTTACAGAAATCCTTGAGATTGAACAACTATATAGATGAGGGATTTATTTAATGAATTCTCTAATTTTATGGATGACTGATAACCATAAATTGCTTGATCATACCTCCGTAGGAAAACTCACTGTTAATGAACTGTTTGAAACAGGACAAACAACACTGGATTCCAAAGACAAAAAAACAATTCATCGGTTTTTAGAGATAGGGCATTTCCCGATAGTCAATAAGTTGATTTATAAAGAAGGAAAAGTTGATGAGTGGTTTAGCCTCCTTCATCAACTCATACTTCAATCAAATTTTAATATATATGCTTTGCTTAAACAGCGCACGGAACGATATGGAGATAAATCACTATTTCAGACCATTTCAGCCAATAAAATTGCACCCACCTCTTACGTTAATGTGTGGAAAACAGTCCAATCCATTGGTTCATATTTTCAAGAAAATTTGGGGGGAAATGATACCATCGGTCTCCTTTCACCAAATCATCTCAATGGCATTATACTTGATTTGGCTTGTCTCGCTTATCATATTCGAATCGTTCCCATCCCAATGAATTTATCACCAGACCATTTGAATTATGTTTTGGATCATGCTGAAATAACGCATTTGTTTTTAGGAAGTGACAGGGCCCGAGAGTCGCTAAAGGATGCAAAACGCAGTCCTTCTGAATTCTATGCCGTCCAAATTGATAACAAGGAGGAATGGAATGGATTTCTCGTGAAATGCCGCCAATCCATAATCATCAATCCACCAACTAAAAACCTACAATCCTTGGCCACAGTCATGTACACCTCTGGCACTACGGATAATCCGAAAGGTATTATTTTTAATCAGGAAAATATCATTACAAAACGGTTTGCCCGGGCATTGGCTCTTCCCGAGATTGGCTCAAACGACTCATTCCTTTGCTATCTTCCCCTCTATCATACATTCGGACGCTGGTTTGAAATGATGGGTTCTATCTTCTGGGGCGCCACTTATACATTCACCCAATCCTCATCTTTTAAAAATTTACTTCATGATTTGAAAGTGTCAAAACCATCTGTATTTATATCAATCCCCAAACGATGGATTCAAATTCAGGAGCAGGTGGCTGCATCTATCCCCATTGAAAAATCGGAAGAAAAAGCTATTCAAAAAGTGTCCCGGACAATTACAGGTGGAAACTTAAAATGGGGCCTTTCAGCCGCAGGATTTCTCGACCCTGATATATTTAAATTTTTCCACCAAAATGATATCACTTTATTAAGCGGTTATGGCATGACTGAGGGGACTGGTGGAATAACCATGACACCCCCAGAGGATTATGTGCCAAATTCCGTTGGGAAATCTCTACCTGGGATTGATCTGAAATTGGCAGAGGATAATGAATTACTTATGCGGGGCCCCTATGTTTCTCCCGGTTATTATAAGGATGAAATAAAAGGATCATATACGGATGGTTGGTTTCATACCGGTGATATTTTCAAATATAAGAAAGGGCATTACTTCATTATTGACCGTATAAAAGAAATTTATAAAAACAGCCGCGGCCAAACCATTTCACCTCAAAAAATAGAAAACCTATTCCAGGATTTTGAAGCAATCCGATCCGTCTTTTTAGTGGGTGATGGAAAAGAATTCAATACAATTCTCCTGTATCCGGAACCGGAAAATAATGCAGTAGATCAAAATACAATGTCTTCTGAAGAGGTTCGAATCTATTTTAGTTCTTTGGTTTTTTCTGTAAATACATTTTTACCTCCCTATGAGCGAATCGTGAATTATGCCATCATCCCCAGAGATTTTGATCATGGCCACGACGAGCTCACACTAAAGAATACCTACAAACGAAAAAATGTATTAGAAAATTTTGCTGATATTATTGAACCGATGTATGAAAAGAATTATATCAGCCTCATCCGTGGAGATTATGAAATACAAATTCCGAACTGGCTCCTACGGGAAAAACGTCTGACCCGGGGAGATATTCGTTGGGATGGAAAAACAATCCGCGAATATGAATTACAAGAAAGCTTACCACTTAAATGGACCAAATCAGCATTAATAATTGGAGATTATGTTTACCATATAAATGGCACCACATTCAATGTTGAAAAACTCCTCAGAGATCCCGGTTTATGGTTGGGAAATAAGTCATTAGTAGACTTTGTGGGAGAAGTTGCATTTCGGGTGATTTCTTTTGAACCATACCATACTCTATCGTTAAATCACGCTCGGATTCCTTTTCAGACATTCAAATATTCACTAAAAGATGCGCCCAAATATCCAGAGGGAGATTTATCCTTATCTACCCTTCATTTGGCTGTACACAACCTTTTACAGAAGGACCGTCAACACGTTAAATCTGCATTAAATTATTTTAAACAAAAATTGGATTCCCCAAAATATCAATCCATAATCCAGGACCAGTTATTACGGCTTCAAGTCCACCCTGATTCCGGCATTTGGATAAAATCTTTTGAAATGCTTATGCCTCATCTTTCGGGAGAAATGTTTATTAACTTATATCGGAAATCCATTCAAGCAAATCAATGTGATTCCTTAACCACTTTGGATCCGGGCCTGATACAGGAAAACCATTTTCAATCTATATTAGAATTATTGACTGAGTTCAGACATTCAAAAAAAATACGGATAAAAGATGAAAAAGTCGGTAAAATGTTAATCAATTTGATTACGAATTTAGGCATTGCTCATCCAAAATATTTTACGAAATCACGAGGAGAATTAACCCTCTGGATATTGGTCTCCCAAAAAAAATCGCTGGCAAAACTGGCTCGAAAAAATCGATCCAAGTTAGAGAATGGATTTCGCAAGTGGATCCAAACACATTCATCAGCCAAAGCATTTAACTGGCAAAATATTCTTCAATTTGATGAAAATGTATCAAAGGAATTAAAGAATAGAATTGAACACGTTATCATTAACTCGACATTGATTTGTGAATCCACTTTCATTTTTTCTAAAGGTCGCCAAATACAATTAAATGAAATCGCACCTGAGGGTGTATGGATTTCTTTTCTCGGACAGGGACATGGGAAAAACGTGATAAGGATTTTGGTTCAGTTAAAAGATAGACAAGCATTTAATTTTGTCATCAACATTAATGATACCTTAGACCAGGGGAAATTTACCCAAGAAACGAATTGGCTCATTTCCATGGGAGCCTCCATCAAAGACAAACAATTAGTGGAAGAATTCGGATCTTTCTGGCCTGATCATCAGGTTTATACTGAAGAATATATTTTGGGCGAGACTGTTTTACAGTATCTTAATCGTAACGAAAAAGAAATTTCTTCTGGAAAGTATATCGATCGATGGCAAATGCGATGGCTACACTTTATTTGGAACGGGGCTACGGCTTATTTGGATTTCTGGAAACGTACCGGATGTACACGCATCATTAAAAATGCATCCCCGAAAAATGTTATTATTCCTGAATTTGATTATTATACGGGCACAAGACTTGTATCAATCTCTGGACGTAAAAAGACTAATAATATTGAAGATGTCTTTTCGTCTTTTTATCAACATTTTATCTTAGAAACTGAAGCCATATTCCCCGGCTTGAAAAAAATGGCTGATTGGGAAATACTATATACAGCTGTGTTAGAGGTTTTTGGAATAAAAACAGGATCAAAAATCCTCAATACCATAAAAAAGAAAGACAATCATTCCCCAAAACGTGTTAAGCAATTCTTAGACGAAGTCAACTCAACCGGCTTACTGAGGAAACTGGTTGTTTTTGCTTCTTTGCGATATGAGCGTTGGTTGGATCTCAACCCGGAGGCGTCACACAAAGCCCGAGGTATCATTATCCAGGATTTATACAAGGATTACAAACTTCAGTCTCTTATTGAGCAATATCCCGAAACGCGGATTCGGTTTTTCCTCATGACAGCCTTCAAGGATGCAAATCCAAATTTATTGAATCGGCTAACAGATCTCATGATACAAATGCGTTCGGGGTCCATCTCAGAAGAAAGTCTTGAATCTTACCTCCATACAATTCACGATGAAATTGATTTGACGGATCCAGAAAAATATTTCTTAACACGCCTCGTCTTTGAACATGTGGATGCGGCAGATTATGCAGAACTTATTTCACGAGATGTGGGGTCAATGGGTCAATTGGATTTAGCCGTAATCATTGAAGGAAAGTCAGGTCAATCCTTTAAAATTCGTCCACCAAATCACCCGAAAGAAGTGGCAAGATTTCATCGTCTGTTATTGGAAGCTAAACTTGAAGTGCAATTTGAAATGCAACACGAGTTTCTGCTCGTTTACGACAAAAAAGGCGCATTAGCTGGAGGCTTATTCTGGAAGAAAACAGGTCGGAAAATCGCGCATTTGGAAAAGATTGTCGTTGCCACACAATATCAAAAAAGTCACTTAAGTATTCGACTAACAGAAGAACTTTTTAGTCGATTACGATTGAAAAAATTTGAATATTTAACAGTAGGGTTTTTCCAGTCCGGCCTTTTTTATCGATTGGGGTTTGAAATCAATCAAAAGTTCGGCGGATTAGTAAAGCAACTTTAATAAAGCATTCTGTAAATAACCACACCTGTAACAGAGACATAAAGCCAAATGGGCAATGTAATTCTGGCAATCTTTCGGTGCTTGCCAATGTTATCCGTCCACCCGCGATAAAGGGTTATGAGAGCAAGGGGTATGATTATTACCGCCAGAATGATATGGGTGATAAGAATAAAATAATAAATTTCCGAAAAATCGCCTGTATATTGTTTAGGCCCTGCCTTAAACCAATGGTATATCACATAACTAACCAAAAAGGTACTGGAAGTACCGAAAGCGGTCAGCATTATAGTTTTATGCTGCTGCCGTTTTTTCTGCCGAATTAAGGTATAGCCATAAATCAATAATATCGTTGTAATCACATTGAGTATGGCATTGAATAAAGGAAGTTTTGATACATCTAAAGATTCCCCTATTCCCTCGGGCCTTGGGCCCAAAATTAAGAAAGCGACGGCGGCTGTAATTATTACGGAAACAATATAAATAATTCGAAGCCAGAAGTTATCCTGGTTCACCATTATTTTTCCGCCAATAATATGTTGATATCTTTTTTAAGATTCTTCATATCATCTGTCTGTATACCACTATAATATCCCCGGATTTGTCCTTTTTGATCTACCAGTGCAAATCGCTCGCTGTGAAAAATTATATCCTCAAAGTCTCCCATTTTAAATCCATTTTTAATCAATTCTTTCACATCTTTTTCTGGTCCGGTTAAAAAATGCCATCTATCAGTATTAGCATCGTAGCGAGAAGCATATTCAGTCAACACTTCTGGTGTATCATATTCCGGATAAACTGATATTGACACAATTCTAACATCATTATTATTCCGAAATTCTTTATGTATTATATTCATGTTTCCTGTCATGACGGGACATGCCATCGTGCAAGTTGTAAAAATAAAATCAGCTACCCAAACCTTGCCGTCCAAATTCCTGCGATTGATTTCATCACCATGACTATCGATGAAACTAAATGCCGGGATTTTTCCAATGACCGGTAATCTCATTGTGGTTTTGGATTCTTTTATAAAATAGGTTGCCGTAAGAATTACAGCCACAATGCCATAAATAATAAACCGCGTCTTTTGAGACATAATTAGACTCCTAAATCTATAATGATAATGATGAGTAACGCCGGCAGGTAAAATACCGATGCTTTTAATAAAAATAGTGCGCTTTTTTTAGATTTGTCTTTAGCCAAAGGGATCGCAGATAGAAAAAAGGCACACGAAATGATGGTTACACCCACTAGGTAGATCATGCCCAGAGATCCTTCCACCACAGGTAAAAGCGAAATGGGTATCATGAGCAATAGATGCCAAAATATCTGGCGCATGGTACGTGAACCGTCTGGTTCGATGACGGGAAGCATTTTGAAATTGGCTGCGGAATAATCATCCTTGCACATCCAGGCAATTGCATAAAAATGCGGATGCTGCCAAAGATACATAATGCCAAACAGGATCAAAGCCATGGTACCAATTTCTCCTGTGGCAGCCGTCCAGCCACCAATGATGGGTAATGCACCAGGGATAGATCCAATGGATGTATTTAACCAGGTAATTCTTTTTAATGGTGTATAAACCATGATATATAAAAATGCCGTTAATAGAGATAAAATTCCTGTCAGGATATTCACCTGACACACCAGCAGTAAACTCCCTGCCATAACCATAAATACACCATAAAGAATCACATGAATGGGCGATATCAGTCCCGCCGGCAAGGGTCTATTTTTAGTCCGTTCCATAAGCTTATCCGGTTCACGTTCTAAATAATGATTTAGCGCTCCTGAACCGGCGGCAGTCAAAGAAGTTCCTAACAAAGTAAATACTAATTTATCCCAGGAACCAATTCCCATATTTCCCAGATAGTATCCTAAAAGTGTGGCCACAAGGACAAGCGAAAGAATATTAAGCTTGCTCAATTCTAAATAAATACTGATGAGTGATTTCGCTTGTTGCTTCTGAAATTTCAACCGTTTCTCCAATCCGTCCATTTTATTGGATGTGTCCGCAGGATAAATAAGGTGCATGCACCCAATAGTGCCGCGCCCGTAACCACATGGAAGCTGGCGATATAAGGTGACCTTTCTGAAAGAACCGTTATTGCGCCCAAACTAAATTGTAGAATAACAATCCCAATGATGGAGACCAGGGCAGCAAAAACCAGTTTATTTTCTTTAGCAAATGAACCATATTTATATCCAAAGAATCCAATCGATCCCGTCACAATTATGGCACCTAACCGGTGAATAAAATGAATAATCACCTGCCCCCGTGAAACTGGATCAATATCCAAATAAAATAATGTTGAATTAATATTGTGAATCATGGTTTCCGAAAAGGTGGGAATCCATAAACCACCCATTGTTGGGAAATCCGGGATAGCCATCCCGGAAGCGGTGTGGCGCATGAGGGCGCCCAAAATCAATTGAACATAAACCAACCCACACATGATGACTGCACCCCGTTTCACCCCGGACGACCCGGATATTTCAGTCCGTTTCGATCTTTCAATTGATAACCCATAAGCCAAAACAATCGTGATCATAAAAAAAGTTTGTGCCAAAATACCATGAATGATTGAAACAGGTGGCGGCAGAAAAAATAAAACAGTAATCCCGCCGAATAATCCTTGTAATATCACCATTCCCAAAGCAAAAAATCCTATTTTTTTTAACCATTGTGGTTCTTGAGAAAATCCAAGCCATATGGCTTGGACCATGGTAAAAAAGCCCACAATTGTAGCAACCATTCGATGGCCATGTTCATAAAATATACCACCAACCATTTCGGATATTGGATATGCAAACATTTGTTTTCCATAGGTGGTTGGCCAATCGGGAACAGATAGTCCAACTTCGTGACTTTTAACCAATGCACCTGCAAAAATGAGAAACAGTGTTGAAAAAACAGTGAGTTTTGACAGTCGTCTTAACCAGATCTGGTATGGAGATTTCATTTTTAATTATTGCCCCCGAAAATAGGCGCTGAATTTACAGTTTACTGAAAGTTATTTTTGGGGTTAATCCTAATAAAAAAAACCCTATCCATTCCTTTGAACAAATAGGGGCTTCATTAAAGGTTTACTGGATCCGGGTTTACCAGTCGTCGTCATCGCCCCAATCGTCATCATCGCCCTCTTCTTCAAGGTATGCTGCCTCTTCATCGAGCCAAGCTGCATATCCTTCATCATCGTGAACAGTCAAAAATCCTTTCATACGATAGTGGCCTAACCCACATAACTGAGCGCAGGCAATTTCAAATCCTTTGCCTTCTCTCGCTGATCCTTTTGTTGTTTCCAAGAATTCTTCGGTGGTCATGGTGGCTTCAAACCAAACAGGAATTTCCATACCGGGCACCGCATCCTGTTTCACACGAAATTCCGGTAGACCGAAACTGTGAAGCACATCTTTGGATGATAGGGAAATATTAATTGGTGTATTGACCGGAATATGCAATTGATTAACAGTAAATATATCATCCTTTGCAAATTCATCACTACGGTCCAGACCAATAGGGTTTTCAACTTCGTCGACTAAATCTACAGAGGATTTCCCAAAAACACCATCGGGTCCAGGATAGTGAATATTCCATGCGAATTGCTGGGCAACCACCCGAATCTGTACAGTATCAGGTCCTTTAGGTACATCATTTATACGGCTGGCCCAAATAGGGAAAGCAAAACCGAATAACAACCCAACTTCAATCACGGCAATCACTATTTCTAAGTATGAAGAAAAATGACTTTTGACACCATGATAATCAGCCCTTGGATTTTTAGAAGCCCGAAACCGAATCAGGGTGTATATAAAAAAGACTCCCCAACCAACAAATAATACAGCCATTAACCAGTGAACAATCGAAATAATATTATCAATAGCGGGGCCTTGCGTTGATGCATTGACTAAGGGAAGTCCGAAATATTGAAGTAGTTCTAACACCGAAAATTACCTCTGAATTAATTTTTTTCTTTTTAATGATTTAGCATATCGCCTAGCACGCCTGTTTAGCACATATATGGACGAACCAAACCCACCCAAAACCGTTCCCGTCACCCCAAGCATGGCAATAATGGCTTTATTCATTCCCTGTGTAGCGGCGGCATTGGGGTTCCCAAAGCAGGTAGCACAGGCATAACTCACTTCGGGTAGAAGTGCCAACCCTAAAACCAATGTAATAAGGATACCTTTTTTCATCAGGAAAACGTTTTGAATTTTTTTAACACTTGAATACCATAAATCACAAGTCCTGATCCCGCTAAAAAAGAAACGATCGCTAATAAAATGGACCGATCCCATTCCCATAAACCAAACCAAATTGTGATGGCAATGGAGAGAATGATGAAAATGATGTGAAAAGTCTTTATTGACATTTTATATCTTTGTCTGTGCTAACATATTACCCAAGGGCAAAAACATGAGGATTAGGAACATTGCTACTGTCACGATTAGCGTCCAATAAATGGTAATTTTTTCATCAATCAAATGCATAAAATAACTCGCCACTAAAGCACCCTTAATGCTGGCAACCCCCAGAGCTAATGCAACGGATGCACCTACCCCTAAATCCAGGTAAGAAATAGCAACAGTTACAATGGTAAAAAAAGCCAATACAACAAAGACAATAACATACGTTTTGACGTGATGTTTAATTTCTTCAGGCGTTAAATCAGCCATGATAATTCCTCATAATAAGTAGAGTACCGGGAATAAGAAAATCCATACTAAATCTACAAAATGCCAATACAATCCGACAATTTCAATCCGATTGGTAAAACGATCAGGATCACTTTCCCACATTTTAGCGCCTGGCATCCAGAAAAAGAAAATAACAATCATACCACCAATAATATGGATGACATGAAGGCCGGTTAATGTAAAATAAATGCCAAGAAAATTATTAGTGGATGGGAATAATCCATGATGAAACTTGGCTGTATATTCAAAATATTTAACCACTAAAAATGATGCAGCCAAGAGTAGGGTTAAACCCGCATAGAGTTTGAATTTATCAAATTCTTTTAACTTGAGTGAGGCCCAACTCATCACCATGGTCACTGATGAAGTAATAAGAAACAACGTATTGAGTGTGGCCAATGGCACATTCAGAATATCAGCACCCGTTGGCCAGGATTCGGCACCTGTCCGCAAAAAAACATAGGCAGAAAATAATCCGCCAAACAGCATGACTTCTGATGCCAAAAATAACCAGATGCCTAACTTTCCGTTGTAAAGACCGGTATCCGGTCTGTCTTTAACGGTATATGGGATATCCATAAATCTTAACCCTTCTCACTTTGAGGTGTAAAATCTTTATCAGCGCCGGGTACACTGTATTCGTAAGGACCGCGGTAAACAGTTGGTACCGTTTCAAAATTTCCATGGCCCAAAGGCGGAGATGTGGTGTCTGTCCAATCAATCGTTGTGGCACCCCAGGGATTCGTTTCACCGGTTTTCTTACCGCGTAAACTGATAATCATATTCACAATGAAAAAGATTTGAGCCAGGCCGAGAAGCCATGCGGAAATAGACATAACTTCATTCAAATAAAGGACATCGGCTGCATGGGCATAAATTTCACCGCCGTCCCAGAGACGTCGGGATACGCCTGCTAATCCCTGGACAAACATGGGCATAAAAACGCCATTCATAAAAATGAATGAAAAGAAAAAATGTAGTTTCCCCAACGTTTCATTGGTCCGTTTTCCCGTTATTTTCGGAAACCAATAATAAATTCCTGCAAACAAGGCAAAAATCGTTCCCGGTGCAACAATATAGTGGAAATGGCCAATAACATAATAAGTATCATGAAGATGAATATCAGCAGCAGCTAATCCCAATGGCAACCCCGTCAACCCTCCAATTCCGAACATGGGAATAAATCCAAGGGCGAACAGCATGGGTGTATTAAACCGAATTGAGCCACCCCACAAGGACAAGAACAATGTGGTAAGGATGACCACAGACGGTATTGAAATAATCATGGTTGTTGTCTGGAAAAAGGCACCGATTGACGTTCCCATCCCCGTGATATACATGTGGTGCGCCCAAACAATAAAAGACATAAAACCGAGGAAAACCATGGCATAAACCATAGCTTTGTAACCCCAAATTGGTTTCCGTGTATTATTGGCAATCACTTCTGTAATGATACCAAAAGCAGGTAAGATCAATACATATACTTCCGGATGGGCAAGAAACCAGAAGAGATGCTGCCATAATAATGGACTCCCGCCGCCAGTATAGTTCTGCACTACTCCAGATACGACCAACCCGCTGGGCATAAAGAAACTTGTCCCAACCAATCTATCCATCAATTGTAATACGCTGGCCGCTTCTAATGGCGGAAATGCCAAAAGTAACAGGAAAGCAGTTATGAACTGGGTCCATACAAAAATGGGTAATCGCATCCACGTCATGCCTTTGGCTCGGAGTTGAATAACTGTTACTAAAATGTTCACCGATCCTAATAAAGAGGATGTAATCAAGAACACCATTCCAAGTAACCAAACTGTTTGTCCCATGGTGGCCGTAACTGACAATGGCGGATAGGATGTCCAACCGGAATTTGCGGCACCGCCTGGTACAAAGAATCCAACGATCATTACAATACTACCAACAAAATACATCCAGTAAGATGCGGCATTCAGTTTGGGGAAAGCCATATCAATGGTCCCAATTTGCAATGGAAGGAAATAGTTTCCGAATGCACCAAAAGCCAATGGCACCACACCCAAAAATATCATAATGGTTCCGTGCATGGCACCCAATGAATTATACATTTCAGGAGGAATAATTCCACCTTCACCTAACAAATTACCCACAATAGGAACGGGATTCCCCGGATAGGCCAATTGATACCGCATGATCATCATCAGTGTAAATCCAACCAGGAGCCACACCAGTGATGTGAATCCATATTGGAGACCGATAATTTTATGGTCTGTGGAGAAGATGTACTTCGTCCAGATACTTTCTTTATGGTGGTCAGTGCTCATTCATGATCCATGATTAATCTAAAATTACTAGGTGTTCTGTAAAATGAATTCAAAAACAGTCGGAGAATTTAATGCTCTACATTGAATATGAACAAATATTAAAGTCATAAGTTTTTATTATTACTGTAATTGTTTTAAGTTTTACAATTCATATTTTTTCCTCTCATCTATTGTTAGTCCCTTGTTTTAGGAACTTCCTTTACTCTAAATTTGAGGGCTATTTTAGATATTATAATCATATTAATCAGGAGAATGAAAATGCGAAAAATATTAACCTTTTCTATAATTGGCAGTTTGGCTGTTACCACCTTATTTGCTGGGGATGTTTCCGGTCGTGTAAAATATGTAGGTAAAGCACCCAAATCGAAACGCCTCCGTATGGATGCTGATCCTGTGTGTGCAGCATCCCATAAGGAAACAGCTATTTCTGAATCATTTATTGTAGATGCGGATGGTAACTTGGCAAATGTTCTTGTGTACTTAAAAGGTGTGAGTTTTAGCGGAAAGGCTACATCTACTGCTGCGATCATCGATCAAAATGGCTGTATGTATTCCCCCCATGTAATGGGTGTTATGGCTGGCCAACCGGTTAAAATTCTTAACAGTGATGCTACCATGCACAATATCCATGCCTTACCAAAAGTCAATAGAGAATTCAACAAAGGCATGCCAAAATCACTTAAAGAAATTTCAACAGTCTTCGATAAGCCTGAAGATGTTTTTGTGATCAAATGTGATGTCCACCCTTGGATGAAAAGCTATACACAAGTATTTGATCATCCTTACTTTGCTGTCACAGGAGCAGATGGTACATTTAATATTCCAAATGTCCCAGATGGTACGTATGAAATTGTTGCTTGGCAAGAAAAGTTCAAGAAAAAAGTACTTACCCAAAGTGTTACTATCAAAGGTGGATCAGCATCCGTTGACTTCAATTTCAAACGGCCGAAAAAGAAGAAAAAATAATTTTAATCTATTCTTTTGAAAAAGCCTCCCCAAAGGGAGGCTTTTTTATTTATATAAATTGCGAGGTTTCTTCAGGAATCACAATCAAAACCGTATAATTCCTCTTCCACTTTGTCCACTCATCATATCTTCATAGGCAATATTAACTTGTTCTAAACTATATCGTTTGGAAATCATTTTTTCGATAGGCAATTTTCCACCTAAATATAGATGGGCATATTTTAAGAAATCCCGGTTGGCATCTGAGGTTCCATAGTAAGATCCTTTTACCGTTTTTTCCTGGCGGGTCAACATGGCACCGGATAAATTTGTTTTTGAACCCATGGGCGAGATGCCGGATAGGACTAAAGTGCCTCCTGGCCGAACAACTTCCATTGCCATTTCTTGAAGTTGGGTAAGTCCTACTGCTTCAAAAGCAAAATCCACTCCCCTGTTTTCTGTTAATGAGTAAATACGATTAATAGAATCATCATTGGAAATTATAAAATCTGTTGCTCCCAACAGTTTAGCCATTGAAGATTTCTCGGGGACAATATCGATTGATATAATTTTTTCTGCACCGGCATATGCGGCACCCATGATGGTACTAAGCCCCACCCCACCTGCACCAAACACAGCGACAGAATCACCTTTTTTAACCTGTGCTGTATTCAAAACGGAACCGACCCCTGTTGTAACGGCACATCCAATTAATGCACCAACCTCGTCGGGGATTTCATCGGGCATTTTTATACAGGATTCTTCCGGGACAACCGCATATTCTGAAAGGCAGGATAGCGCACAATAATGAAAAATATCACTGCTATTCATCGATAACCGGGACGTTCCATCCATCAAATTACCTTTCCAAATATGGCCGGTAAATGCTTCACACAGACCAGGCCTTTCTTTTCTGCAATAAAAACATATTCCACAATTGGGTGCCCAATTCAATACAATCTTATCACCCTTTTTCACCCGTGAAACATTTTGACCTAAATCCGCCACATATCCGCACCCTTCGTGGCCTGGGACTACCGGTAGTGGATGTTGCGTATCTCCTGTACGTAAATGCCAATCACTATGACATACCCCTACAGCACTCATTTTAATAAGCACTTCGTTCGCTTTGGGTGGATCTATATCCAACTCCATGATTTTAAATGGGGTATTTATGTCGAATAAAACTGCAGCTTTGGTCTTCATGGCTTTACCAAATATAAATAAAAAAACCTCGGAAATTTCCGAGGTTTTTAAAACTGAATTGTTAATAGATGATTTCGTTTAGTCATTTTTAATTCTCCTTTTTTTGTTAAGTAATCGCAAGCCAACGCCAGATGTTAACATGATTTGCCACTGATTAATATTCGAATCCTGAAAAAGCGTAACTGTGGCAAATTCAGGTTGAACATTTTGTTATGTACGCCCACCAATTAGAGGTTTAAACCAAATGAACCAAGAATTATTATGCAATGCCATAGTTATCACCAAATTCATTGTTGAGAAGGAATGATAGTAAGGCGTAATTCTATAAAAAACCTTTTAAAACATCGTGTTGTTGTTTTTAGATTTCTCCGGCACAACCTGCCCCACATTCCAATGTTCGACAAACTTTCCGTCGTTCATTCGGAAAATATTGATGACAGCGTTACCAAGGACGTCCGGTGTCCTTTTGGCGTGAAGATGTATCCAAACTAAATTGCCATCGGCTCCGGTGCGTTTAATTTCTATTGCAAAATCCGGATAGTTTTCAAATCTGGTTGCGAATAAGTTTAAAACGGCATCTCTCCCATCTGGAACATGTGGGCTGTGCTGAATATAGGTCTCGGCGAAACATTCACGGCGCGCAGCTTCAAGATCGTGCTGGTTTTCGAGAAGATCCATGCAATATATAGCTTTCTCAAGATTTGTCTCTTCCAGCGCTGTTTGCGGATCTTTGTCTCCTTGGCATGCCCCAAGCGCTAATGTGGCCAAAAATCCAACTAAACCATATTTGAAAGTTTTGTATCGAACACTCATGTATTTTTTCTCCTATTTGAGAATATTGTTACAGGAAAGTGGCTTGCCATAAGAAATAATCTCACATTTTTTTGTACATCATATCTACTTGATCCAAAGGCCGTTCCCATTATACCAAATCAATAGTGCACCTGCAATTAGAATTGATTTTGTTGATTTCATTTTTAACCTTTTTTTGATATTTTTGATTCCAAATTAATTTTTTTACCAGTCTTCGTCGCCCCAATCATCATCATCTTCAATCACGAAACCGTATCCTTCTCTCGCCAAGTGGGCTTTTACAATTTTAGATACATCAGTGGGACCGGAAACTGCCCAGGTAAAGTCCCGAATTGCTTCCAATAATTTTTCCGGTTCGCTATGCAGTTTGGCTACATTCTTTCCCCAGACCTCTTTTACAGAAGCCACCGGTTCATCAACAGGAATATAAGGTGCAGGCATTTTTGTGCCGGGCATGATTACTTGGGGATCCTTGAACCATTCAATAAGCCATTCAGGACGGAGTCGTTCTTTCGTCAATGCCAAGTTTGGCCCCCAAGTGACAGCAGCTTGTCGGGGTTTTTGGTTCCCATAAAAGTGACAATTCTGACATCCACCCATATCTGCAATTACATCTCCAGCCTTGTATGATGTAGACTGTTTATTTACCATATGTGGATTCTCATAGGGTAAGGTTTGACCATCTTTCAATTGGAAATATTTAATGATGGTATTCCAATCATCATCGGACATCATTTTAAATGTGGGCATTCGGACAGCCAAATTGGGTCGAATCATGGTTGGATTCTTAAAAAACTTTAATAGCCAATCCGGTTGCACTTTTCGCCCCTCCGTATCCAACATTGGCGGCGAAAAGGATAATACAATGCTACGATCTTCTGCGTTTGTTTCATCTGCAATGTCGCCAATCCAGGATGCGATTGTCGGTTGAATCGCGCCGCCATCACCATCAATAGCGTGACACCCTTGACAGTTATATTGCCGAATCAATTTTTCACCAGCTTCGATGGCAATATTCCGTTCATTTCTCGCCGGGAGTTTAGTCGTGGGAATTTCATCTTTCACCCAACCCATGATGACAGTTGTTACAGCGTCCAATTCCTGATCGTTCAATCCATAATGAGGCATCCGCAATTTATCCAATGGATTTTTTACTTTAATTTTATAGGAATGATCCTCCTGAGGTATCATATCAAAAATGCGGGGATTATCTACTTTTTGGTTAAACCAATCCCATTTAGTATGAGGAATTTCATCATGAAAATAGCCAAAATCTAATTTAGTAATCAGCTTGCTTGCCTCGATAGATAGGGGGGTTCCAATGGGTTTGGCATCTTCAAATCCATCAATATCATGACAACTGAAACACCCGTAATGGCGGATAAGTTTTCCACCAACATAATTTAATTTTTGATCAAGACTCATGCTGCCCAATCGTGCTTTTACCTCATCTTTTCGCAAAATGGACGATAACAAATCGGAAGCAATCAAGTTTATTCCATTTTCATCAACTTCGGGCCTGGGATTCTTTTCGAAATCTTTATCCCTTTGGCCAATCAAATAGGCAGAAATATCAGACGCTTCCTCTTTAGAAAGTCGCAAGTTTGGCATCTTAGTGCCAGAATGATAACTCTGGGGATCGCGAATCCAATTGTATATCCACTTTTGGGTTGTTTTGGAACCGAGATTAATCAAGTTCGGGCCATGTTCACGACGCATGGAATTGACCGATTTCAATGCAACCTGCTCTTCTCCCTCCGTTGCATGACAGCCTAAACAACCGATAGAATTCACCAGCATTCGACCATTATCTGCATTTCCCTTATTTTGCATTTTCTCCATTTTAAATGATTCACTTCTATCAAATAAATAAGAAACAATGGCATGAATTTCTTGATCTGTCCGCTTCACGGATTCAAGGTCTTGTGAATTTATCTGTTTAAAGAAATGGGGCATCCAGGTATTTTCTCTAAAACCACGCGGGTCATAAATCCATTTATATGCAAAATCTTTCGTCGTTTTTGCAGCAATTTTTCTCAGACCTGGACCAGGTTTGGATGTATTCTCAAAGCCATCAATTTGGTGACAGCCAAAACATCCTCCCTTTTCAACTATGGTCATCCCCAAAGCCAATTTTGGAGAATCTTTAATCGGAATGGAATTGGAATGACATTTTAAACAGGATGCTTCTACATATTTCATGGGAAGCATCGGTGTATCCCAGTGGTGCAGTGGATGCCATTCTAATTCTTCCTCCCATCTTTCTGCCATTTCAGGATTATTCGGACTATGGGCTGATGAAATAAAATTAGTCCCCCGGCCCCGGCCTGCATGACAACTGGTACAACCATATTCATTCATGGGGTGTGGTGAATTGGCCCCAAGATATAGATCCAATTTTGGATGGGTTGTATATGGTTGGGGTGCCTCTTCAAATCCCTTTTTATCAATTCCCATATGACAGGTCATACACCGATCAACTTTTGGAACACCCATAAATACCATATCATCTTCAATGTCCTTTATGACAACCTGCTTAACTTCATAGTAAGGATCAATAAAATCTAAAACGGGTACATCTCGAACGATATTGCCAATTTTATTTGCAAAAGACATTTCTTCAGGGTCAATCTTTATCAATTTTCTGACCAATAAATCTTTATCACGGGAAATAACTGTAATAGCATCATTCGCTTCTTTCAATGATTGGCGAATAATTTTTAACTCATTATTTTTTGCTTCAACTTTACCTTCTATAACTTCAGCATTTAAATTGCTGGCAGAAGTCAATGCTTCTAATTTACTTAGAATTTTTTCTGTGGATAAAAGATTGCCATAGCCATGCTGCGCTTGTTCAAAATTATATTTGGCGACGTCATAATCTGCTTTCGCAAATTGATATATTTGGTTTTTTCTATATAACTTAGCTTCTAATTTTTGAATATCACTTTCAATGGACTCAATTTCTTCCTGACGTGAATCAACTTTATTTTGCGCCATTTCAATTTGAGCCTTCAATACAGAATAATCTTCATTGAGTTCTAAATTTGTAGAAGCAGCTTGAACGTCTCCTCGTGTTTTTTCAATTTCTAATTCTCTGAATTCAATTTGGTACTTTTTCCATGGACGATTAAAATCATTCGCAAATGCCAAAAGCCAAATGAATGCGAATAGTAAACTAGATATGGCAAACCACTTATTGAGCTTTAGAATATTATAGTATCGTTCTTGTTGGTTAATCATGTTTCCGTTTAATTCGCAGCTTAAAAGTTGAAAAAGTATTCTGGAATTGAAATGATGTATTTCAAGTTAAACATCCACCGCAAATACATTTTGATGGGTAAGGTCAGGGCAGCCAAGATTAAGACAATAAATAATGAATATCGTGCCACACCTAATCGTTCAAATAAATTTTTAAACCATGTCTTGGCCAGCAAAGGCGGTAGAATCATAAAATATCCAAGGAGGAGTAATATCCCCCAAATTTCCCTTAATAAAATATTTCCGGGTAACCCCATACTCATCCATTTAACATATATAAACTCGGATAAGTTTATATTGGTCAGTGCTTCAATTTTATGACTATCCCAAAATTCAAATGGACCAAAGAAATTCCAGTTAGGGCCGCGCAATACTGTACCAATTACAATAAGCAAATTCCATAGAACCAACCAGCCAAACATAAAAATTGCAATGGAAAATTTTCTGTTTTTAAAACTATAGTAACCAGAGCCTTCTTTAATATTATCCATATATGGAATTCCCATTAATCCAACAATAATTAAACTGGGAAGAACAACCCCGGCCATCCAGGGATCAAAATAAACCAACATTTCTTGAAGACCTAAAAAATACCATGGTGCCTTAGCAGGATTAGGGGATTCCGATGGATTGGCGGGCTCTTCTAGAGGCGCCGGTAACCCGATGGACCATACGAGCATAAAGGCAGAAAAAAGAACGATTGTAATCAATTCTACATACACCAAGTCAGGCCAGACTAACACTTTATCATTGGGTGCATCATACTGCTCATCTACTGGCTGGCCAGCTTCAATCAATTTATCATTGTTATACGCTTGGTTCATGGATAGCCAAGTAAAAAAGAAAACCAAAAATATCAACCCGGCAATGGGAACATTATCAGGCTTAAGCATGATGGCTCTAAAATCAGAATCACTTAATCCAACTACAAAAAAACCAACCAAGAGTACCGAGATAATCCAAAATGATTTCACACTCCACAATTTGTCAAATTTGAGCCGCCGATGCCACTTTTCAAACCAATCGGTTGGTGGAAAAATAAAGAAAAAGATGAGAAATGTGAACGATACAAGAATCGTCGGTTTTGAAAGGGTATCGATTAAATGTTTAAATGCTTCCACAATTATACCGGTGTAGAGATGCCTCCATCCTTACGGATACGCCAAAAATGGACAGCCAAAAAAATCATTATAATAAAAGGGAGCCCAATGCAATGAAGCACATAGAAACGCAATAATGTTGCCTCTCCCAGGAACCGGCCGCCAAGCAAGGCAAATCGGATATCACTGGACATGGTTACAAAATTAATATCCCCAATAGCCAGCAGGGATGCACCAGGGCCTTCACTCCCAATGAATGGTGTAGCGCGAGCCATATTAGATCCAACCGTAATGGCCCATATTGCTAATTGATCCCATGGAAGTAAATATCCTGTAAAGCTTAACAACAGGGTCAATAGTAAAAGAATGACACCGATTGCCCAGTTGAATTCTCTGGGTGGTTTATAGGACCCAGTCATGAATACCCGGAACATGTGAAGCCAGACCGTGATGACCATGGCGTGAGCACCCCAACGATGAATCTCCCGCATAATACCAAATGGGACTTGTTCCGCTAAATCAATAATGTCTGTATAGGCATATTCAATAGTGGGTCGATAATAGAACATGAGCAGTATACCTGAAATCGTTAAAATTAAAAACAAAAAGAAAGATAAGCCACCCATGCACCAAGTGAATTTTAATTTCACCGCATGTTTTGGCAGACGGACCGGATGAAGATGTAGAAAGACTGAATTCAACACAACCATCATTCTCTGGCGCCGCGATTTTGGTACACCGCCGCCACGGAAAATAGAATTCCATACCTGACCTTCAGCTAATCGTTTTAATAAACCTTTTTTCTCTGCCATAAAACTCTCTTACACTTTTAGGAAGGCTTCAGGATCACTCCATTGGCCTTTTTCCTGTTGATATTTTATTGTTTTGTCCACGATAATTTGTCCATCATCAGCCAGTACAATTCGAAATCGTTCTAAGGGGCGCGGAGCCGGTCCCTCAAAATTAATTCCAGTTTTACGAAAGCCGCTCCCATGACAAGGGCATTTGAATTTCTGTTCGGCAGCGAGCCAATTGGGTGTACATCCCAAGTGAGTGCATGTGGTTGAAAGGGCATAAATACCTTCACCGTTACGAACAATCCAAGTACCATACTTACTTTTCCAACGAAGATCCACTTCCCCTACTTGGTAATCTTCTGGAAAACCGGCACTAAACGTTTGAACCGGTTCAAATAATACATTTGGAAAAAAGAATCGCAACATCATGGTAAAAAATCCACCGGTGGCAGCGATAAAAGCAATCCATCCTATGGAAAGCCAGGAAAAAAATGTTCGGCGGGTAACTTGGGAACCATCATCCGTCTTACCCAATGCCGCTGGGGGTGGACTGGCCGGTGATACGGTGACCGATTGCTTTTCGTTTAACTCAGGCATAATAATTTAACCTTATTCAAATTGTGTTAACGCTTTGCGAGCTGCTTCGCGAATTTTTAAATTTGGATCATCCTTCTTTAACTGTGCCAAAGATTTTTTCAACTCCATATCCTGAATAAAGGGCGCAACCTGGATGGCCACCAACATGGCCTGAACCTGCTCAATTTCATCTATATTAGGGAATGAATCTAAATAATTTCTATTCAAGAGGTCTAATAAAATTCGCTTCCCACTGGCATTTTCTAATTTTGCTAACGCAACCGCCGCATCCCATCTCACATTAACCTCTGAATCAGCCATCATTTTCTTTAAAAAAGAAACGGAGGATTTATCTCCGATCTTTCCCAAGCTTATGACCGCTTGGAGACGGACTTTCGCCTCACCATGATCGAGCATATTGATGATGGGTTGAACTGCATCATTATCTCCGATATTCCCTAAGGCATGGATAGATGCCATGATCATCTCGGTCTCAGGACTATCTAAAGATTCTAATAGGGGTGGTACATACCGTGAATCTTTTGTGGCTCCCATCGCCAAGGCCAGATATTGCCGAACACGGCTATCTCGATCATTTGTAGCATAATCAAATGCTGAAATCATCTCTAAAATAAACCGATCATCCTTTGGGACCATTTTGGGATTAGATAAAATTTTAGATAGTTCGAATGCGCCTTGCCACCTTTTCGTGGAACCACCAATTTTCACATCTTCCAGATAATCCTGAGCAGTGTTGGGCTCAGCCGTAATGATGCGGACGACTAAAAATATGAGTACAGCAAAGACAGCAATAATTAACGGTACAACAAAAAAGCTGTGAATCACAACCCGAAGGGCGGACTTTTTTTCTGGTTGTTCGTTTGTTACCTGTTTTTTTTCCAATATAAACCCAAAGGTTATGTGCCGCGGAAAGGACTCGAACCTTCACACCATAAGGCACTGGTTCCTAAGACCAGCGTGTCTACCAATTCCACCACCGCGGCAATGATGCTTTTTCACTGTTGAAAAAGCTGGGGAAGCTGGGGAAATTACTATTTCATGTCAGAAATTTGAAACAGATAAAGTAAATTAATTCCCTAAAGCATTTTGGAGATCAGCCTTCAGATCTACAATATCCTCAATCCCAATCGATAACCGAATTAAAGTTTCCGTAATACCCATTTCCAGTTTAACATCCTCCGGTATAGCTGCGTGGGTCATATTATACGGAACGCAAACCAAACTTTCTACCCCGCCCAAACTTTCTGCAAGGGTAAACACTTCTAGCCGTTCCAGAAAACGGTCTCTCGCATCTATTGATCCAATATCAATAGAAATCATGTGCCCGAAAATTACATCACCACTCGGGGATCGCTGTTGTTTCACAGCAATTTCATGTTGAGGATGACTATTAAGTCCAGGGTAAAGAACATCATCTAATCCTTTTTGCTTACAGAGCCATGTAGCTAATTCAACTGCATTGTCCGTCGATTTTTGATATCGGAGTCCCAATGTTTTTGTGGATCGTAATAAGATCCAGTTATCAAATGGACTGGGTACTCCTCCCGTCGCTTTCAGCAAAAATCGGAGTCGTTCATCCAAATCATCATCATTGGTGGCGAGTACACCCCCCAAAATATCTGAATGGCCAGAAAGAGATTTTGTTGAGCTTTGCATCACCACATCCACACCCAAATCCAATGGCCGCTGCCCGTAAGGACTCATAAACGAATTATCCACACTCAAATATACACCGGCCTTTTTGCAAATGGCTGATGTAGCCTCAAGGTTGCATAATTCCAAAAGTGGATTGGTAGGCGTTTCTACATGAACCAGTTTGGTGTTGGGGCGAATATGTTTCTCCACATTCGCAGGATCTCGGGTGTCAACCCATTCAAATTCCATCCCCTGCCGCTGAAGTACATTCATTGACATTCTATATGTTCCACCATAAGTATTTCTTGAAATGAGGATATGGTCTCCTGCATCAAAAAGTTGAAAAAGGGCGGTGGTGGCGGCCATTCCTGTACTGTAACAAATGGCATGCTTTGCATTATCCAGAGCCGCAAGATTTTTTTCCAACCGCTGACGTGTGGGATTTGAAACACGAGAATAATCAAATCCTCGGTTTTTACCAACAGCATCCTGTTTAAATGTAGATGTTAAATGGATTGGCGGCGAAACAGAACCGGATTCTTTGTCCGCTTCATTCCCTACATGGATTGCCTTTGTTGAAAATTTCCAATTTTTCTTATTCGCCATTTTAAATTCCTTTTTTTATTCCGAGGAATGTCCCTATACCTGGGCGTATCCCTGATTTAAATATTGCTGTAATTTTTTGTATTTCACTTCTACTTGTTTCCCGCTGGGACTTACCATTTTCACTTTTTCGTTTCGACCTATTTTTTCATCTGCATGCACGGGCTGTTTGGGAACGCCGGAAGATGCGGCAGCCTGTTCCTGCATAGATGGACCAGAAAACCCCATCCCAGTAGTTTCATCGTGCTGGGTTTGAACATTCCGAGCACGGCTCACAGGCATTTCTGGTGCTGCTTCCATTCCCCGGATTTGGGTTCTATATAACCGTTGAACTGTTTCTTCAGTTGTGTCAACCATCATCTGCTGAAACATCTGAAATCCTTCCGATTTATATTCTAATAGCGGATTTTTCTGACCATAGGCTCGAAGGTTTATCCCCTCCCGTAGCTGATCCATGGCGTATAAATGATCCTTCCATTTTTCATCAATGGTCCGGAGCATTACAAATTTTTCAAACCCGCGCATTACATCATCCGGCAGTAAGGACTCCCGCGTTTGATATACTTCTTTTGCTTGGTCTAAAATAAAATTTCTGGCATCTTCTATGGAAACCTCATCGCTTTCTGCAGATTCTTTAACCGATTCATAGTCAACATCCACCAAAAGATGGGACGAAAGATTTTGTCTCAGATTTTCCCAATCCCAATTCTGGGGACCGGTATCCTCCATCCGGTTGAGTTCATCATCCACATATTCGTCAACCATGTCTAATACTGCATCAGAAATATCTTCATCGTTTAATGCTTGATTCCTGATATCATACACCACCTGCCGCTGTTGGTTCATTACATCATCATATTCTAGCAAATGTTTGCGAATACCAAAGTTCCTTTGTTCTACTTTTTTCTGGGCATTTTCAATCGCACGAGTTACCATTTTAGCGGTGATTACCTCTCCCTCTTCTGCGCCAAGCCGATCCATAATACTGGCAATCCGTTCGCTATTGAAAAGACGCATCAAATCATCTTCCAAAGATAAATAAAACACACTGGACCCCGGGTCACCCTGCCGGCCGGAACGGCCCCGCAGCTGCAGATCAATCCGTCGAGATTCGTGGCGTTCAGTTCCAATTATGTGGAGACCGCCAGCTTCAATGACCCCTTCGCCCAGTTTAATATCTGTCCCACGGCCGGCCATGTTGGTGGCAATGGTTACCGCACCAGTTTGTCCTGCACGCGCCACAATTTCTGCTTCACTCTGGTGCTGTTTTGCATTCAGAACATTATGGGGGATACCCCGTCGCTTCAACAAGCGTGAAAGTAATTCGGATGCTTCAACCGTAATCGTCCCAACGAGAGACGGCTGACCCTTATGATGACATGATGCAATTTCTTCAACAACTGCATTATATTTTTCCCGCGTTGTTTTATAAATTAAATCTTCATTATCATCTCGAATAATAGGGCGGTTGGTTGGAATCACAACAACATTTAAATTATAAATAGACCCGAATTCTTCTGCTTCTGTTTCGGCTGTACCGGTCATACCCGCTAGTTTATCATACATTCTAAAATAATTTTGGATTGTAATGGTAGCAAGGGTCTGGGTTTCCCGTTCAACGGTTACATTTTCCTTTGCTTCTAATGCCTGATGTAGCCCATCGCTATATCGACGGCCGGCAAGAATACGACCGGTAAATTCATCTACGATCTGGACGCGGCCATTTTGCACCACATATTCCACATCTTTGTCATACAGCGTATAAGCCCGAAGTAATTGGGTCATGTTATGGATTCGCCCGGACCGATCCGCATGGAGTTGATGTGCGTTTTCTTTTTCCTGATCTTTTTCCAATTTTGATAAAGATTCATTTTCATCAATATCGTGGAGCATTTCACCCAAATCCGGAATGACGAAAGTTTCAGGGGAATCCGGCGCTAAAGCATTACGCCCTTTTTCGGTAATGTCAATAACATGTGTTTTTTCATCAATACTAAAAAATAGATCATCATCTACTTCATGTAGTTTTTTATCCCGCATAAATTCTGATTCCACCTGATGAGCCAATTTCTTGGTGCCACCCTCCTGAAAAATTTTCATCACCTTTGGATGTTTTGGCTGTCCTCGTAATGCCTGGAGAAATTTATACCCCGCATCCCTATCCTTCTCTTCTTTCAAAAGAGTTTTACCTTCAGATACGATTGTGGAGACAAGTGCATTTTGTTGTCTCACCAGGTCTTGAACGAGCGGCCGTAAGTCCTTGAATGATGTATCTACCGGTGCATCCACGGCTCCGGAGATAATAAGCGGCGTACGTGCTTCATCAATCAAAACCGAGTCTACTTCATCTACAATGGCGTAGGCGTGATCCCGTTGGACTTGATCCTCCTTCTGCAAAGACATATTATCCCTGAGATAATCAAATCCAAATTCATTGTTAGTGCCGTAAGTAATATCACGATTATAGTTTTCACGCCGTTGTTCCGGCGTCATATTATTTAAAATAAATCCAACAGATAGGCCCAACCGTTTATAAACCTCACCCATCCATTCCGCATCACGCTGAGCCAAATAATCATTCACTGTAATTAAATGAACCCCCCTGCCAGTGAGCGCATTAAGGTAAATGGGGAAAGCAGCAACTAACGTTTTTCCTTCTCCTGTTTTCATTTCAGTCACATTTCCCCGATGCAGAATGATACCGCCCATAATCTGAACATCAAATGGCACCATTTCCCAACTCAATTCCCGACCAACCACTTTCCAACTGGTTCCGCACATACGCCGACATGTTTCTTTAACCATGGCAAATGCTTCCGGAAGAATTTCTTCCAACTTATCATGTTCAGCTAAAAGGATAAATTTATGCGCTTCATTTTTATCATTTATTTCTTTGGCTGCTTTCTCCTCAGCAATAATTCTGATTTCACGGATAGACGCTTTTAATTCTTGCGTTCGTTCCCTCAATTCATCATCAGATTTTAAGGTCAAACTTTCAGCGAATTGATTGACTTCATCCACCAATGGCAGCAATGGTTTCATTTCCCGATCGGATCGGCTTCCAAAGACTTTTTTAATTAAATTTTGTATCATAAATTTTAATCCTTGGTGTCTTTCCCCATTGATTTATATACGTTATCCAACACACCATTCACAAAGCCAGAACTCTCTTCTGTACTATATTTTTTTGCAATTTCAATGGCTTCACTGATGGAAACTTTTGGTGGAACATCCTCAATGAAATAAATTTCACTGATTGCTTCGACTAATAGCAGGCGATCTAATATGGCCACTCGGCTAAATTCCCAATTATTAAGTCTGGTTTTAATTTCTTCCTCACACCAATCTTTATGATCCATCGCGACATCAAACAATTTAGAAATAAACAATTGCGTATTTTTATCATAAGATTGTCGATTTAAGGTATCTTTTAGAACCTTGGCCCGATCTTCTCCTGTCAATTCGTAGGCATATAGCGCCTGAAGAACCGCTTCACGTCCCTGACGTCTTGGATGGGTTTTACTCATTTGATTAAACACTTTTATATAATATTAACTTCGTGAACCCAACCATATGGATCATCAATTTCTTCCCGTTGAATGCCGAGTAACGTTTTTCTTAATTCCGTTGCAGCATCTCCCATATTTCCGTCATTAATTGTATGGGTTTCACCTTGGAATGTCACCTGCCCTACCGGTGTGACCACTACTGCTGTTCCGGTACAGAATACCTCATCTGCAGAAAAAATATCTTTCAAAAGCAAATCTCCCTCTTCTACATTTAATCCTAATTGATCTTGGGCTAATTGAATGATTGATTTTCGTGTCACACCAGGCAGAATAGAACCGGATAATTTGGGTGTCACCAATTGATTCCCCTTCCGCATAAAAATATTGGCTGACCCAACTTCTTCCACCAATCGTTCATCATCTGCTTTCAGATATAATACTTCATCAAATCCCTGAGCTTTTGCTTCAATGACAGGTCTAAGAGATGCCGAATAATTTCCAATGGCTTTTACATTGCCAATCCCTTTGGGTGCGGCCCGGTGGTAAAATTCAGAAGCGATTAAGTTTAATGGTTTAATATTTCCCTTAAAGTAAGAACCAACAGGGGCCGTGTAAATCATAAATGTATATTCACTGGAAGGCGCCACACCCAGGATCGGTGCCGTTCCCCACACAATAGGGCGGATATATAATCCTCCTTTTCCGTGAGGCGGAATAAAATCCATATTATCATGAACTACTTTTTCAACCGCATTCACGAAATAATCTGTCTGCAATTCAGGCATACATAATCTTTTACTGGAGCCGGCAATCCGTTTTCCATTCATATCCGGGCGAAAAAGAACAATTCTATTTTTGGCAGAATGATATGCTTTCATTCCTTCAAAAACACCTTGCCCATAATTCAGAACACCTGCCGCAGGTGAAATTTCTATATTCCCATAGGGAATTAATCCCCCAGAGGTCCAATCACCATCAATCAGACATGTGCTTTTCCACATACTACGGGTGGGGTAAACCCCAAATCCTAATGCATCCCAATCAATATTTTGTTTTTTCATATTCGCTACTTTCCTTCGAGTAATGCCCTGGCAATAATCATTTCCTGGATTTCGGAAGTACCTTCATAAATCTGGGTTATTTTAGCATCTCGCATGAGCCGCTCCACACCTGTTTCTGTCATATAACCGGTGCCTCCAAAAATCTGCACGCATTCGGTAGATGCATCCATGGCCACTTTTGATGCAAAGTTTTTTGCCATGGCTGCTTCTTTCACAAATGGTTTTTCCTCGTCCTTTAATTTTGCCGCTCGATGAATTAACAAACGGACCGCATCCACATGAATCGCCATCTGGGCTAACTTGGTTTGGATTGCACCAAATTGTCCAATTGCTTTTCCAAACTGTTTCCGTTCCTTTGCATATTCCACAGATCTTGCTAATGATTCTGCTGCAATTCCTAATGCCTGGGTAGCAATCCCAACCCTGCCCCCATCTAAGGTACCCAAAGCAATCTTAAACCCTTCTCCTTCTTCTCCTATCCGATTTTCTACGGGTACTTTACAATCATCAAAATACAATTCGCATGTATCTGAACCACGAATCCCAAGCTTGTCCTCTTTTTTCCCTGTAGAAAGTCCATCAAAACTTTTTTCAACAACAAAAGTGGTAATACCTTTGTATCCTACATTCTTTACCGTCATACACATGAGAATAACAATATCAGAGCTAATCCCATTGGTCACCCAATTTTTGGTGCCGTTGATGATATAATTGTCACCGTCACGTTTGGCGAATGTTCGCATATTACTGGCGTCGGAACCGGATTGGGGTTCCGATAATGAAAAAGCTCCTAGTAATTTTCCACTAGTCAATTTCGTTAAATATTTTTGTTTTTGGTCTTCATTACCATATTTATATAAAAGCTGGCAAACGAGAGAATTGTTGACGGACATCACCACTGCGGCAGATGCATCAGCCTTGGCGATTTCTTCCAGGGCTAAACAGTAAGATATGGTATCCATTCCTGCACCGCCATATTTTTCAGGAATCATCATGCCCAAGAAACCCAATTCCCCCATCATTTTAATTTGATCTTTTGGAAATTCTGCTTTTTCATCCCGTTCAATCACGCCGGGACGTAAATGATCCATGGCGAAATCTCGGGCTGTTTTCTGAATCAGCTCTTGCTCTTCTGTTAAATTAAAATCCATTGTCTATCTTGTAATAATTAACGCTGACGCCTCCCCACCACCGATGCAAAGGGTGGCTAAACCGGTGTGGACATTTCTGCTTTTCATGGCGTGGATTAAGGTAGTCAAAATGCGCGCACCACTTCCTCCAATGGCATGTCCAATGGCAATGGCGCCCCCATTTACATTTACTTTATCATGGTTTAAATTAAAATCATCTATTACTGCCATAGCTACGGGAGCAAATGCTTCGTTGATTTCCCATAAATCTATTGCTTCCGCTTGTAGGCCCGCTTTGTCTAATACTTTTGAAATGGCTTTGCTGGGGGCAGTGGTAAACCATTCCGGTGCATGAGCGGCGGACGCTTGAGCGCAAATCGTTGCCAATGGTGTAAGCCCCAACTCGTTTGCTTTTTCGCCGGACATAATCATAATCGCTGCTGCACCATCATTAATTTTGGATGCATTGGCTGCGGTTATAGTCCCCTCTTTTTCGAATGCTGGTCGGAGAGATTCCATCTTTTCAAAATTGGCTCGGCCCGGTTCTTCATCCTTATCCACGATTATGGGACCTCCTTTTCTCTGAGGAACGGAGACAGGTACAATTTCATCAGAAAATGATCCATTTTCTTGGGCGGATTGAGCTTGAGTGTAGGATGTTTTTGCAAATGCATCCTGATCTTCCCGACTGTAATTCTTTTCACTAGCACACAATTCCGCACAATTACCCATGTGCTTATCGTTGTATGCATCCCAAAGTCCATCTTTAATCATGGAATCGAGTACTTGACCATGCCCCAGCCGATGACCATCCCGACCATTCGGAAGTAAGTAGGGCGCCTGAGTCATATTTTCCATCCCTCCGGCAATAATGATTTCTGCATCTCCGGTTTGAATGACCTGTGTCGCCAACATGACTGCCTTTAATCCGGAACCGCACATTTTATTGATGGTGAGGCATTCCACTGAATCGGGCAGGCCGGCACCTAATGCTGCTTGTCTTGCCGGCGCCTGGCCTTGTCCTGCAGAAAGCACATTGCCCATAATCACCTCATCAATGGAATTCAAATCAACTTTGGTTTCTTCCAAAACAGCCTTGATAGCAGTAGACCCTAATTTGGATGCTGATACGGAAGACAGGTTTCCTTGAAATGCACCTACAGGTGTTCGCTTGGCTGATATGATAACAACATCTCTTAATTCAGGCATAAGTCATCTTTCGTGTTTTGGGTAAAGTGATATAATCAGCGAATGCTGAGAGGACGGGCGAGCCGATAAATTGAATGTGCTTAATCAATGAACAATATTTCTTATTTTTATTTCAGATTATTTTGGTGGGCACACGCCAAAAATCAATCATCAAAAGTGCCAAGAAGTTAATACAATTCGTCTGTGATTATTAAAGGATTTGCTTCGTTTAGTAAACAGAAAATGTAAAATTTTATTGAAAGTTAATTTTCCTTATGATCGTAGGCCTTTATGATATCTCTGACTAATTTATGTCGAACCACATCCGATGCATCCAATTTGCAAAACCCAAGTCCATCAATTCCTTGCAAAAGATCAATCACTTGCAGTAGACCCGATTTTGATTTTGAAGGTAAATCAATCTGGGTGATATCCCCTGTAATAATGGCTCTGGAATTCACGCCCAATCGTGTGAGAAACATTTTCATTTGCATGGTGGTGGCATTCTGGGCTTCATCCAAAATCATAAATGCATTATTGAGGGTTCGCCCCCGCATATAAGCGAGAGGAATAATCTCTATTGTATTATTCGCCAATAATGGTTTCAATCTTGTGGTAGGCATCATATCCCCCAATGCGTCATAAAGTGGCGTTAAATATGGATCCACTTTTTCCTTGAGATCTCCCGGAAGGAAACCCAAATTTTCACCTGCTTCCACCGCAGGGCGGCAGAGAATGATGCGATCTATTTCACGATTATCCAAAGCGGCCACAGCAAATGCCACTGCTAAGTAAGTTTTCCCTGTCCCAGCAGGGCCGACGGAGAAAACGATATCATTTTTTCGGACTGTTTTAATATAAGCATTCTGTCCATCAGTTCGACCGGAAATGGCACCCTTGCGTCCATAATGAACCACCGTATCCAATTGCTGCGATTCATGTCCATTTTGCACTGCGGTGATACGAATCAATGTTTTTACATCATCTTGAGTGAGTGACCCTTTTCGATTAAGCGTCGATCCCATTTCATGGAATACTTCATGAATGACAGGGACTTCCTTTTTATCACCATCAATTTTGATGATGTTTCCCCTCACAATGATTTTACTGGCAAAGGAATCTTCCACCAGTTTTAAGTTGGCATCCGCAGGGCCAAATAACATGCCCAGATCCATACCTTTCATTTCAATTGTCTTTTCCATTTACCTGATATAATTGATTAACTTATAGGAGGAATTTAACCAATTTCAGGAGTAATTCATCCGCCTTGATCTGGGTTGATGATTCACATGAAAAAACAAATCTTCATTATCATAGTTGGGATATGCCTATTGGGGTCGGGGTGTACCATAAAGTCTGATACTTTCAATCCGTTTATTTCTTCGGAAAAAAATATCCAATTTTTGGTTGACAAAGGCCAGTCCCATTGGGAAAAACGTGTGAACCCGAAAGATGCAATAATGGCGCGATTGTTCTTATCCAAAGCCTATGATCAGGATCCAAACAATGGGGACGTATCTCAACTTTATGCCAGGGCATGCCATTATATTGGATATTATGTCGAAACGGAACCTGCTCAGTCAGACTCATTATTTATGGAAGGGATGAAATCTGCCTGGGATTTTATCATTGCCACCGATACTTATCAGGAAGGCTTTGCACTGACGAATGGCGATTCCACGGCTAAAATGATAGGTGGAATTGAAAATACGCCTCAAGAAATGATTTCAATTTTGTATTGGTGGGTGGCCAATTATTCCCGATATCTAGCGACAAAATCGGTCATGGAACGATTGAGCCAGAGAGATTTTATTGAAACAGCACTCCATCGTATTTTAGCGTTAAATCCACAATTCTTTTATCATGGGGCAAACCGGATATTTGGCGGCATCTATGCCAGACTGCCCGGTGTAGATCTTATTCATTCTATCAATAATTTCGAGTATTCTATTTCCGGCAGTCCAAATTATTTGGGTACTTATGTGATTCGCGCCCAATATCTCCATACAAAAAACAGCAACCGTGAACTTTTTGTGAAAGATTTACAGTTTGTCCTCCAGGCTGACCCCACACTCTTACCGGATGTATCCCCAGAAAATTTAAATGAGCAAGAAAAAGCAAAAAAACTCCTTGCCATGGAATCATCTTTATTCGAATAAAAACCTTTCCGGTTTTTTCTGGCAGATATCCTCCTTCTTAACTCAAATTAACCTATGGTTTTGAATATCATACTCTGGGGTTTAACCGCTTTAATCGGCATTCTGTTGTTGATTCTTTTCATTCCATTTCGACTTGCTGTATCAGGAAACATCAAATGGATCGAGCAACAAAAATCAGGGAGTACCCAAATCCAATTTGGTGGATTGAACCACGGAATATCTGTTTCTCCATTTCCATCGATACACATTGGCGTTGGCCGTTTTGATCATCCGCTTTTTAGCTTTTCTCTCCCCAAAAATAGTAAATCTAAAGAAAATAATAAAACGTCAAAACAGAAGAATAAGTCAACAATCCCATATCTAAGAATCGGAAAAGCGACCATTGGGAAAATTCATTTTGATCAATTTTCTTTAAATGGTGACCTTGGCTTACCGAATCCCATGCATACGGGGTTAATCTATGGATGGAGTCAATCCCTTGGGGGGTTAATCAAGAGTAAAAAATTAGATATTACAATTAATCCGCAATTCAATAATCGATTTGAAACGGATATGAAGGGGCATTTTCGATTTAAATTTATACCTGGAAAAGTTTTGTGGCAGGCTATAAAAACTTATTTTAAATTCAGGAAGTGAAAGGAATGATATGAATATTGCAGAATTAATAAAAAATACGCTTAAAGAAGCACAGGAATTAATGACCTCAAAAACCGTGGTTGGAGAGCCCATCAAAACGGATACCCACACGGTAATTCCCGTTTCAAAAGTAATGTTTGGATTTGGCGGTGGTGGTGCAGAAGGAGATGAAAAAGGCAAAAAAGGAAATGGCCAAGGTGTAGGCGGCGGGTGGTCGATTGAACCGGTTGCTTTTGTGGTTGTGGGCGAAGATGGTGCCAAACTCATGACCATCGGGGATAAAGAAAGTTTAACAGGAAAATTGATGGATTTAGCACCATCAGTCATTGATTCGGTGAAAGAATTTGTCGGCAAAAATGATTCAACTGAAGAGGAAGCTGAATGAGGCCTCGAGCAGTCAAAGATATTATGACCAAAAGACTAGTTACTTTCCGACCAGAAACCAATGTGTTGGAAGCCATTGATATACTACTAAAAAATAAAATATCCGGCGCCCCTGTTTTGGATGAAAATGGAAATATCATTGGTGTTCTTTCTGAAATAGACTGCATGGAAACATTGATTCAGGATTCCTATTACCATGAGTCAAGGGGATCGGTTAGTGAATATATGTCCGAGAAGGTAACAACAGTTGATGCTCAAATGGGAATTGTAGACTTGGCTGAGTTTTTTGTGCAAAAACACTTTCGACGACTACCCGTAGTTGACCATGGTAAGTTAGTGGGACAAGTCAGCCGACGAGACGTACTAAAAGCTATCCAGTAAAATAATTTATCCTGTCAGAAATGAAACAAAGTAGGAGAATTTGAAAGTGAAAAAAAATTATTTATTCATTGTTCTTTGCTGTGTCGGAATAACATCGGCAGAATCACTTGATACAACTGTTAAAGATGTGATGAAATGGCGGAATATTGGTCCATTTCGTGGTGGCCGGTCATTGACTGCTGTCGGCATTCCCAATGATCCCCTCACATATTATTTTGGTTCAGTTGGGGGTGGAATATGGAAAACGACTGACGGTGGTATCGTTTGGAAAAATGTATCTGACGGGTTCCTTAAAACCGGTTCAGTCGGTGCATTGGCTGTGGCTGAATCTGACCCTAATATTATTTACGCAGGTATGGGTGAAGCTTGTATCCGCCCGGTTATGACTTCTCATGGCGATGGCATTTATAAATCCATGGATGCAGGCGATACCTGGTCACATATCGGGTTAGAAAAATCACGAACGATTTCCCAAGTCATTGTTCATCCAAAAAATGCAGAATTAGTATATGTAGCCGTTCAGGGGGACCAGTATACAGCCAGTAAAGACCGTGGGATTTATCGTTCGAGTGATGGTGGAAAACATTGGGAAAAAGTATTATTTGTTAATGATCATTCTGGCGTGAGCGGTCTAAGTATGGATAGAACGAATCCCCGTATTCTATTCGCATCTTTTTGGGATCACCAACGACAGCCCTGGCAAATGCGAAGCGGTGGTGACGGCAGCGGTATTTATAAATCAACTGATGGCGGTGATACATGGGATAAACTAACCAAAGGCCTTCCGGAGAATATGGGTAAAACTGATGTCAGTGTTTCTGCTGCAAATCCCAAGCGAGTCTATGTGATTGCAGAAGCTGAAAAGGGTGGTCTCTTTCGTTCTGATGATGGGGGGAAAAACTTCAAACGTGTCAATAGTAATCGTGTTCTTATCGCACGCAGCTGGTATTATATTCATGTGTTTGCGGATCCACAAGATGAGAATACCGTTTATGTTCTCAATGCGCCCTTCATGAAATCCACCGATGGCGGCAAGTCTTTTCAAAAGATTAATGTACCGCACGGTGATAATCATGGCCTTTGGATTAATCCCCATAATAATAAAAATATGATTAACGCCAATGATGGCGGCGCCAATATTTCATTCAACGGTGGCAATTCATGGTCATCTCAAAAAAATCAACCTACTGCACAATTTTATCGCGTGATTACGGATAATCGATTTCCATACTACGTTTATGGTGGTCAACAGGATAATTCTAGTGTCGCAATCCCCAGTGCAACCAGTGGACGGGGTATCGATTGGTCCGATTGGTATCGGGTAGCTGGGTGTGAAAGTGCTTACTTGGCTTTCGATCCTGATAATCCCATTGATGTCTATGGCGGGTGTTATCAGGGTTTGATAGAAAAATTCAATGTGATCACTAAAAAAAGTCGCAGTATCATGGCCTATGAATATCTTGGTTTAGGTTCTGTGGCAAAAGATCAAAAATTTAGATTTAATTGGAACGCACCTATCGTGGCTTCACCCCATGACCCAAATACGATTTACCATGCGGGGAATGTTGTATTTAAAACTCAGAATGGTGGAGACTCCTGGGATATTATCAGCCCAGATTTGACACGAAATGAAATTCAAAAACAGGATTTGGGAAGTATTCCTTTCACTAATGAGGCTGCTGGCGGCGAAGTGTACAACACCATCATGTATTTGGTTGAATCACCTCATGAACCTGGCATCCTTTGGTCTGGTTCAGATGATGGTTTAATTCATATGACAAAAGATGGCGGTAAAAACTGGAAAAATATTACACCAAAAGGCATGGATGAAGGTATTGTGAATGCAATAGAACTATCCCCCCATCATCTCGGCACTGCCTATGTGGCATTTACCCGTTACAAATTTGGTGACCTGTCTCCATATATTTATAAGACAACCAATTATGGCAAAAGCTGGATCCTAAAAACAAAGGGAATTGAAAAAGATGCTTTTGTTCGTGTTGTTCGAGAGGATCCGATAAAAAGTAATCTCCTATATGCGGGTACAGAGACAGGACTTTATTTGTCATCCAACGGTGGAAAAAACTGGGAAAAATTTCAATTAAACCTTCCCATAGTTCCCATTACCGATCTCACCATTCGTAACAATGATTTGATAGCATCAACTCAGGGAAGAGCATTTTGGATTTTGGATGATTTAACTTTTATTCATCAATTCAATGAAAAAGATATTAAAAAGGATTTTCATTTATATACACCTCGGACAACTTTTAGGACATCCGGTGGAAGTAAAAAATCTCCTTTGATCGGTCAAAATCCTCCAACAGGTACTGTGGTTATTTATCATATTGCTGATGAAATAGAAAAAGACAGTGAAGTTAAATTGGAAATTTTGGATGATAATGATTCTATTATACGTACCATTACAAACAAAAAAGGATCTTCAGCCAAAACGTTTGGGGAAAATTATCAATCGACTAAAATCCCAGCCAAAAAAGGCGTAAATCGATTTGTATGGAATTTTCGAGTTGATGATATAAGCCTGGTGCCTGATGTATCATTTTATGGTGGTTATGCTGGATATCGTATCGGGCCGGGTCAGTATTATGTTCGTTTAACGATGGGTGAAGTATCCATGACGCAGCCATTTAAAGTTGAACCGGATCCAAAGGTTGATATTCGTGACCGTGATTTTAATAGTCATCAAACATTAATGGCGGACTTGTATGGTCAAATCAACAACCTACACAGTTCCATTGTAAAAGCACGCAGCATTCGTAACCAGATCCAAAAAATGAATGGACGCTTAAAAGAGAAAAATAATGTTGAAGATCTAATGAAAGCAGGAGAGGCAGCCATCGATGCGATCGATATGTGGGAAGGGAATGTGGTTCAAACTAAAATGGAAACTTTCCAAGATGTGGTTAATTTTCTCAACCGTCTAAATTCACATATGTTAAGTTTGCTCAGCACGATTGATGGTTCTGATCCTCCCTTAACTCAAGGCCAGCGGGAACGTTTTGTTGATCTTTCTGAAGACTGGCAAACCTATAAGAAAAATTTGAATCAAATTATGGATAACGAAGTTGGAGAATTTAATCGGCTTTATAAAGAAGAGGGATTCCCAGCTATTATTATTCCGGAATAGCTACACTATGGTTTCCCCTCCTAAAAAAAGGAGGGAATTAAATTGCTTTTATAACGTGTGTTTTTATAGAATTCAAATGCTTTACTATTAGTCCCGTAGCATCAATACTGGTCCAATCTGCTGAGTCCATATGGTCAGATACCACTTTCAAAAACACCATTCGATAGGGCGAAACTTTCTTTGTCATCACTTCATAAATAACACTTGCTTCCATATCTACCAATCCGTCAAACTGCTTACCATAATCTGTAACACCCTTTGAAACAGTAGTAAGTTCAATTTCATTGAATGAGTGATTTTCTAATCGATCGGGGAATACCAACTCATGAGATTCATCATCTGTTATTGAACGAATCAGATATATTTCACCTAAAATCGTATTTTTAGGATTGCCCCCAGCTATTCCTATATTAATGACGAAAATTTGACCAAAACCTTTCAAAAATGGGATTATTCCATTCAATCGATTTTTTGTTTTTTCTTTACCAACACCTGTTATAAAAAGCATCATTTTATTGTTTTGATATAAGTGAGTCTTTGAATTTTTAACTAATCCAAATCTATCAATGATGGGAACTGCTTCGGCTTTTAAAGCCGTGAGAAATACAAAGTTCAATTTAATAAATGGATATAATTCGTCTGGTTCAACCAAATAAAAAATACTTATAGACTGCCTGGTTGACTTTCCATGTGCATTTCAGCCCTTGAGGAAATACAACAAAATCACCGGGCCCAAAGGAAACAGTTTCGCCGCTTTCTGTGGTGACTTCCACTTGTCCTTCCATAATATAACAAGATTCTTTTTCGCTGTATTCCCAGGGAAATTCAGATTTATCACATGACCATGTTGACCATGAGCGAATCCCTTTTTCCTGGATCTCATTTTCTGAAAGTTGTTTAACAATAATTTCAGACATGGTTTTTATCCTTCAAATAGCTGCGCATTTGGTTCACCATTTCAACGCTGTGGGTCCGGGCATTGGTCTCCAAATCAACCAAATCACAGATGCTGAGCGATTCGGCCATATTCAGGGTATCTTCATACCCGTGCATTACGTCTTTAGAACCGGTAAATATTAACACTTTTTGATGAATGTTGCCTAATCGATCCCAAATTTTATATTTTGCAAATTGGAGTGCCGATCGACGCATTCGAGACGGGTTGGCCTCATCCAAAGACCGAACATATTTTAGATATTGGTCTGGATCTGAATCTGTATCCAAATAATGTTTTTTCATATACCATTTAACCAATGGTTTAATAATATGGTATAAAAATGGCGGCGTTATGCGAGCGATCAAAATCCAAAACCAGGGTGCATTGAACTCTGCATTGGGTCCAATCAGGATAGAATAGGATGGATCAATTTTATTTCGACTCATGGCATCGAGAATTACCGTCGCACCCAAAGAACTGCCAAACATGATATATGGTTTACCCAACAGGTTATGGTGCGCTACAATAGGATCCAAATCCGAACCAAGCGATCCAATACTCAATTCCTGTTTACCATGATGAATCGCCGACCATTTTTCTCGTGTCTCCACATAGTAAACTTCAAAATCAATCGTCATTTCCTTTAAAACTATTTCCCAACTATAAATTAATGATCCCCAACCGGCGAAAAAAATTACCGGTGGATATGGTGACCGCTTGGGAGGTTTAAAATGAATTTCAAACAGTTCCACGCCTTTAGCGCCAGGTACGAATGTTGATTCCCAGGAAACATTGTCTGCACAAAATTGAGAATAGTCCATTAACCGATTACCGTTCGAATGGCATGTTTCATAATCGTATATCGTGCCGGAGGATGGCCCACAATTTCTCCGTCAGTTTCGATAACCACATCATGATTGGTTTGTAATTCTAACCATTCACACTCAAAATACCGAGTGCCCTCTTTATCCAATGCGTTCCCATTATATAAAGACGGAATTAACCCAAGGAGTTTCATCCGAGATTCCACATCCACTATCGCCACACTAAGTATCCCATCACCCCGATTTACACATTGGTTGTAATACATATCTCCTGCTATATATGGATTTTTATACACGGTCAAATTACTTATAGATATATCTGATTCAGTTTCTCCCTCCACAACTAAATTGACAATCATGGGATCCCAGGTTATAATAGTTTGAACCCCGGCTATTACAGCAGCCACATCCACGCTAACCCGTTTCATCGCTTTCGTCAAACCGCTGACGTTATTAAATCGATCTCCAGCTTGACTGATTACACCAATATTGGAATTATTCACAAAAAACCGTGTAGCCGAATTGCCATTAAAATTAATATAGTCCAAGCGAACCAAATCTATGGGAATGATTTTATCTCCTTGGATTTTTTCTATCCACGGTATTTTTTCAAAGGTCTTATCAAAATCATTACTGCTGCCTGCACCCAACACCACCAATTCCAAGTCTCCCCTGAACCCTGCTGATGTAGAAATCATCCCTTGGATAATTTCGTTGAGCGTACCGTCTCCCCCGAAAGAGACAATTCGTTTTGTGCCATTTTTAATAGTATTTTTGGTGAGGTCGGTGGCGTGGTTGGACGCTTCAGTAAAATGAACGGTATAATCAATACTTGCTGAATCCAGTTCAGTCTGGAATTTTTCCCAGCGCTTTTCGGCCTGACCGCTTCCAGCAGTCAAGTTACAAATGATGGCGATTTCCTTCATAAGAATCGAAGGAAATATACAATTTGATTAATTAAAATAAGAGAATTTTATATAACTTTATTCCGGATGCACCATGGGCACGAACCGGACAGGCAATACCGTCTCTTTGCTAACCGTTCCTGAATTACTTTTTTTCACGACCACTAATTCCTGCCATTTGTTTCCAACTGGTAAAACCATTATGCCTCCTGGTTTGAGTTGATCTATTAATGCTGGTGGAATTTCTGGTGGCGCCGCTGTACCGATGATGCGGTCAAAGGGCGCTTTTTCGGGCCAGCCTGCATAGCCATCGCCCCAGCGAACGTTAATATTTTTATATCCCAATTTTTGTAAGGTCCGGTCTGCCCTGTCTGCAAGCGCTTTTATAATTTCGATGGAATATACCTGTTTAACTAAGGGGCTGAGTACCGCTGCCTGGTATCCCGACCCGGTGCCAATTTCCAATACGGTATGACTCGAATCAATCTCAAGAATTTCCGTCATAAATGCCACAATATAGGGTTGGGAAATTGTTTGGCCTTCACCAATAGGAAGTGGATTATCATCATAGGCATATTTGGCCACTTCCGGCGGAACAAACTGATGGCGGGGAGTTGTGCTTAATACTTTTAGCACATTTTGATCTGTGACACCTCGGACGATAATTTGTTCGTTAATCATTTTTTCTGCTTGAATAATCCAATCGGGTTTTTGGGAAAAAACCACTGTTATCATCAGTAAGAATTTCATCATCAATCTGGAGCGGACCATAATTTTTCTCCTGGTTAATGGGGTCATGAGGAATCATGTGATTCCCGGACAGTGAGTATTCAAGATGCATTGTGTGCAATTATTTATTAGCACTGGTTTTCGTAAAATTACATGGCTCGGAGTGTATTTATCAATACCCAACACTAAAAATTAAAAAGGTAACGATTGGAAGGAATTCATTCTTCCAAAGGACCAATCGCTTTATTTCTTTTTATTGACAATTCTGATATTCAGTTCTGCCAATTGATCGTCCGAAACGGAGCTGGGTGCTTCATCCATAAGGGATGTGGCAGAAGTCGTTTTGGGAAAAGCAATCACGTCACGAATATTGTTTGTCCCAGCCAATAGCATTACGAGGCGATCAAAACCAAACGCGATACCACCATGGGGTGGTGTGCCATATTTCAATGCTTCAACCAAAAATCCGAAACGTGCGGTGGCTTCTGCTTCGTCCATGCCCAATAGTTCAAATATCTTGGCCTGGAATTCCGGCTTATGATTCCGGATAGAACCGCCTGCAATTTCGTAGCCATTCATGGTGAGGTCATAGCCACGAGACTTAAGTGACCCGGGGTCTGTTTCCAAATCTTTTATGTCGGAAGAAGATGGCGCTGTAAAGGGATGATGCCGTGCAACAAAACGATTCGAAGAATCGTCAAATTCAAACATGGGGAAGTCCGTCACCCAGACTGGCTTGAATTCACCCGTATCAGACAGGCCTTCTAATTTACCAATCTCAACCCGTAAGGCACCAAGGGCTGTTTGGGTTATTTCTTTCTCATCACCAATGATAAAGATAATATCCCCATCATTCATGCCCGTATTGGCGATCAATTCTTTTTGCAGTTCTTCACCAAAGAACTTTGATATTCCGCCCGTAAGTTGACCTTCCTCGGCCTTCATCCACGTCAACCCTTTGGCTTTATATTTTTTCACCAAGTCAGTGAATCCATCAATATTTTTTCGGGAATATTTAACACCACCAGAGACCACCAACCCTTTTACGATTTCCGCGGACTTAAATGCGTTGAAGTCCGATTGGTCCGTGAATGGTTTTACATCTTGGAGGAAGAGGTCAAAACGGGTGTCCGGCTTATCGGAACCGTATGTATCCATGGCCTCATCCCAAGTAAGGCGCGGGAATGATTTGGGCAATTCTGCGCCAATCACTTCTTTAAATATGTTGCAAGTCAAACCTTCCATCTGGGCATAGATCATTTCTTCATCCACAAAAGACATTTCAATATCGATTTGTGTGAATTCCGGCTGACGATCCGCCCGAAGGTCTTCATCCCGAAAACATTTCACAATCTGAAAATATCGATCATACCCGGCAATCATGAGTATCTGTTTATAGATTTGGGGTGATTGGGGCAGTGCATAAAATTTACTGGGATGAATTCGGCTGGGTACAAGATAATCTCTCGCCCCTTCCGGTGTGGATTTCATCAGCACCGGCGTTTCCACTTCCATAAAATCCTGATTCGACAAATATGAGCGTACTGCCTGATAGGTTTTGTGGCGGATCTTCATATTATTTTGAAGTTCATCGGTCCGCAATTCTATATAACGATATTTTAGGCGCAAATCTTCTTCAGCGCTGTTGCGATCACTAATGATAAAAGGCAAAGGCGCCGCTTCGTTCAGCATATCCATTGCGGAGCCGATCACTTCGATCTCCCCCGTAGCCATGTCCGGATTGACCGCACCCTCATTACGGTTTTGGACTGTGCCGCTTATGGAAAGAACATCTTCCATTGAGAGCTTTTTCACTACTTCAAAATCACCGGGATAATCTTCTGAATTGAAAACGATCTGTGTTTTGCCATAGCGGTCCCGCAAATCCACAAAAACCACCTGGCCGTGGAGGCGGACTGTATTCATCCAACCGTTTAAAACAACAGATTCGCCAATGTGCTTGGTATTCAATTCACCGCAAGTATGTGTTCGTTTATTCATCAATAATGAGTCGGAAATTTATAAATAAAAAACTCCGCTTTAGCGGAGTTTCTTATTTCAATTATCTATTTTATAAAAATTTTATCGTTTTGAAACCCGGAGTCTATTTACTGCTCTAAAAAGTGCCGCCTCTGCCCTTTTTGAATCCATATCCTTCGATTCCGAAACGCGACCTTTAGCCCTTGTTAAGGATGCTTCTGCACGACCGGAATCAATTTCATCTGCTTTTTCTACAGTCTCCACCAATAATTGAACTTTTTCTTTCGTGATTTCGGCAAACCCGCCACTGGTGGCATAGAATGAATCTTTACCTCCTTGGGTGACTTTGATCTCCCCTACATCTAATCCAATCACCGCTTCACGGTGGCCGGACATTACACCAAAAGAACCATCGATCCCGGGGCAGCGAACGTAGGCCACTTCTCCTGCTTCAAGGATCCGTGTCGGTGTTACAATTTCTAACGTGAAAAGGCTCATTTATTTAGGCCGCTTCTTTTTTGGCCTTTTCAATGGCTTCATCAATGGTACCCACATAAGCGAAGGCATTTTCCGGTACCTCATCTACATCCCCATTCAAGATAGCTTCAAAACCAGAAATGGTTTCTTCCAACTCAACATATCTCCCGGGTGTACCGGTAAACTGCTCTGCCACAAAAAATGGTTGTGAGAAAAATTTCTGGATTTTACGGGAACGGGATACCACTTGTTTATCCTCATCAGATAATTCATCCATACCGAGAATTGCAATAATATCTTGAAGATCTTTGTATTTCTGGAGGACTCCTTGAACTTGTCTCGTCACATTATAATGGCGGTCTCCAATGACGCGAGGATCTAGGATTCTGGAGGTAGAGGCCAATGGATCCACTGCAGGATAAATACCCAATTCCGCAATTTTACGTTCCAATACAGATGTTGCATCCAAGTGAGCAAATGCGGTTGCAGGGGCGGGGTCAGTCAAGTCATCTGCAGGTACATAAACAGCCTGTATAGAGGTAATAGATCCTTTTTTCGTGGATGTAATACGTTCCTGCAATTCACCCATTTCGGTCGAAAGGGTCGGTTGATAACCCACCGCAGAAGGCATACGTCCTAAAAGAGCGGATACTTCTGAACCAGCCTGGGTAAATCGGAAAATATTGTCAATAAAAAGTAAAACATCTTTTCCTTCGTCATCGCGGAAGTATTCCGCCATGGCCAGACCACTTAGGGCCACACGAAGTCGAGCCCCAGGCGGTTCATTCATTTGACCAAATACCATGGTGGTTTTATCAATCACACCAGACTCGGTCATTTCATTATACAGATCGTTTCCTTCCCGGGTTCGTTCACCCACACCGGCAAACACAGAATATCCACCATGCTCTGTAGCAATATTACGAATCAATTCCTGAATCAATACCGTTTTCCCCACGCCGGCACCACCGAATAATCCCGTTTTACCCCCTTTGGTATACGGCTCCATCAGATCTACCACCTTAATTCCGGTGACTAACATTTCTGTGGATGTTGTTAAATCTTCATGCTTGGGAGCAGAACGATGAATGGGGTTTCTTTTTTTGACTTCGAATGCTTCTTTTCCATCAATTGTATTTCCCAGAACATCAAACAAACGTCCTAATGTTTCCTGACCTACTGGTACAGAAATTGGAATGCCAGAGTCAACCACAGGAATACCCCGGGTTAAACCATCGGTGGAATCCATGGCAATGGTACGAACAATACTATCACCAAGATGTTGGGCCACCTCCAGTACCAACGTACCTTCTTCACCACGATCCACTTCAAGGGCATTTAATATTTCAGGCAGGCGACCGTCTTCAAAAACGACATCGACTACTGCACCCATAATTTGAGAAATTTTACCTGTAATTTTGGACATTTTGGTTTTCCCTTATCCTTTTAGCGCTTCTGCACCGCTAACGATTTCCAGCATTTCTGTCGTAATCGTTGCTTGCCGTACTTTGTTAAATTCTAATGTTAAATCTTTAATCATATCTTCTGAGTTAGTGGTGGCATTTTCCATCGCCACCATACGTGCAGCTTGTTCACTGGCGTATGATTCCAATAAATATTTCCACATCTGAACATTGAGATGTCTCGGGACTAATGATTTCACAATTTCATCTTTTGATGGTTCATACAATCTATCAATAACGGTTTTGTCATCTGCTTCATATTCCAATGGAAGCAGTTGTTCCGTCAGCACCATTTGAGATGCCACATTGACAAATTTATTGTAAACCACAAAAATTTCATCCACATTTTCATTTAGGAAATGACTGACGATTCCATTCCCGATTTTAATGGCATGGTTGAAATTGAGATCACCCCAGAAATCCACATGTGACTCAATAATAGTGTATCTGCGGGATTTAAAATGGTCTCCGGCTTTTTTCCCAATGCAGAATACATCCACATTTTCTTTACCTAATTCATCAATTTCATTTTGAGATTTCCGAAGGACACTAAAGTTGAATGACCCCGCCAATCCTTTATCGGATGTAACTACTACATAAGCAACTCGTTTTACTTCCCGTACATTGAGTAAGGGTAATAGACCACGATCCACATCCGGGAGTAAATTTTGAATTATTTCCGTTAACCGACTGGAATATGGTCTTGCCTGCTCCATGTTTTCCTGGGCACGGCGCATTTTGGCCGCCGCAACCATTTTCATAGCTTTGGTTACCTTTTGGATGCTTTTGACGGATTTAATCCGATCGCGAATATTCTTTAGATTGGCCATTGGCTATGCAGTAAATCCTTTTGTGAAATCTCCAATTGATTTTTCCAGCCGTTTCTCCATTTCATCACTAATGACACCTTCAGCCGCAAGCTCTTTCAAATCGTCTCCACTATTGGCTTCGAGGTAATCAAAAAGCCCGGATTCATATTCAGCAACTTTATCTACATCGACGCCATCGATATATCCTTTGGAAGCAGCAAAAATCACTGCCACCTGTTTTTCCACATTCACCGGGGTATATTGGTCTTGCTTTAAAATTTCAACCATCCGCTCACCACGGGTCAATTGGGCTTGGGTATTTTTATCTAGATCTGAACCGAATTTCGCAAATGCTTCCAGTTCTCGATACTGAGCTAAGTCCAAACGCAGTGTGCCAGCCACTTTTTTCATGGCTTTGATTTGAGCATTCCCTCCCACACGAGAAACGGAAATTCCTACATCAATGGCAGGACGGACACCGGAGTTGAACAAATTCTTCTCCAAGTAAATCTGGCCATCTGTAATGGAAATCACATTCGTTGGAATGTAGGCGGATACATCACCTTCCTGCGTTTCAATGATGGGTAATGCTGTCAAGGATCCACCACCCAAATCATCCGCAAGTTTAGATGCTCTTTCCAATAACCGACTGTGAAGGTAGAACACATCTCCTGGGTATGCTTCACGTCCTGGTGGACGACGAAGTACCAGTGACATTTGACGGTAAGCCACAGCCTGTTTTGATAAATCATCATAGACAATGAGTGCATGCTGACCATTGTCTCTGAAATGTTCACCCATGGCGCAACCAGAATAAGGTGCAATATATTGAAGTGGCGCCGGATCCGATGCACTAGCTGCCACAACAGTGGTGTATTCCATGGCACCATTGGCTTCCAATTCTGCCACAATGGTTGCAACGGTGGATGCTTTTTGACCAATGGCCACATAAATACAGTATACCGGTTCATCACCATCATGGGTATTTTTTTGATTAATAATCGCATCGATGGCAACAGCCGTCTTTCCCGTCTGTCTATCACCAATAATTAATTCTCGCTGTCCCCGTCCAATGGGAATCATACTGTCCACCGCTTTAATCCCCGTTTGGAGCGGTTGGTTCACCGGCGAACGTGCCATCACTCCCAATGCTTTCCGTTCGATGGGCAAATGATCATTTGTATTGATAGGACCTTTGCCATCAATGGCCTGGCCCAGTGGATTCACCACACGACCGAGCATGGCTTTTCCAACAGGCACTTCCACAACACGACCCGTTCGTTTTGCCAGATCACCTTCTTTAACAAGACGTGATTCACCAAATAACACCAAACCTACATTGTCTGTTTCCAGGTTTAATGCCATTCCAAAAACGCCATTTGGCAATTCCACAAGTTCAGAACTCATAACGTTTTCTAACCCGCTTACACGAGCCACACCATCACCAACTTCTAAAACTTCACCAACTTCTGATACATCTACTGAGAGATCAAATTTGGCAATTTGTTCTCTTAACAGGGCAGTGATATTATCCGTTTTAATATCCATGGTTTCCTTTTTTATACTTTTAATAATGAATGACGCATATTTTCCAATTGATTCTGGATGGATGCGTCCATGAATGTATTTCCAACACGTAGTTTGATTCCGCCAATCAGGGATGGATCAACATTAATCGTCAGTTCAGTTGATTTACCCAAGGCCGTTTCCAATGATGCTTTCAGTTCTGCCTCACTAATGTCAGACATTTTACTTGTTACGTGAGCGGTGACCGTGACAAAATTCATTACCTTAGCAAATTTAACCTGATATGCTTTGCCAATTTCTATGAACAGTTTTACTATATTTTTCCCTGCGATTAATCCTAAAAAGTCAGATACAATTGGGTGACATTTGTCCCCAAAAGCTGATTTGACTGCTTCTGCTTTTTGAACTTCGCTAATCCGTTTTGACAAGAGAAAGGCACGAAATTCAGGAGATGCTTTTACGGAACTGTTTACCAATTCCAAAGAATCCTTTACAGCTTTTTCTGCACCGATTCCTACCGCTACATTCAAAAGGGCTTCAGCATAATGCTTTGCCTTGGCCTCAAGCTTCATAGGTTTGCACTTTTTTCAGCGATTTCTCGATCAGGGATTTATTATCCGCATCGCTCAGGTTTTTTTGAATCAGCTTCTCTGCCACCAAAAGAGTCAGATTTACCACCTCTTTTTTGATTTCAGATATGGCTTTATCTTTTTCAACCTGAATTTGATTTCCAGCATCCTCACGAATTTTATTCGCCTGTTCTTTTGATTTCGCAATGATATCATCTTTTACTTTTTCGGCTGCTGCTTTACCATCAGCAAGGATGGATTGTGCCTCAGATCTGGCTTTGGCCATGATTGCTTCCGATTCTTCATTTAGCCGTTCCAATTCCGATTTGGCTTTCTCCGCATCCTCAAGAGAACTGCGAACCATGTCTTCCCGATCCTGAAGCATTTTCAGCAATGGTTTCCAGGCAAATTTAGCCAGGATAAACACAAGCAGTAAAAATGTAAGAATGGTCCAGACGAATAGTCCGGGGTCAAGCTGGACTAAAGGGTTATTCATGAAATTTCCTAAAGGTTTTTATTTCATCAAGACAATTAACAGGGCAAATACTTCACCAATGACTGCCACACCTTCGAGCAGAAAAAGGGGCAGATTTATTGCACCGGTAATTTTATCTGCAGCTTCCGGCTGACGCGCAATTCCTTCCGCAGCTGCGGCTGCGAGGCGACCAATACCAAGACCTGCTCCAATGACAATGAGTCCAAGACCCAATCCTACTCCAAACAAATGAAGATTTTCCATCTTTTGTTTCTCCTTTACTTTTGATTAATGATGTACATTGATTGCCATACCTATAAATACGGCTGACAATAGTGTAAAAACATATGCTTGTACTAAAACAACAATTATCTCCAAACCTGTAATAGCTGTCGCCATTGGGATTGAAAAAAGCGCCAAACTCACACCTGTCACTGTACTCTGAAACATTTCTGCAAAAATAGCCATGAATGATAAAATAGCTAAAATAGCAATATGACCGCCGGTCATGTTGGCTGCCAATCGCATGGTTAATGCAAAGGGTTTTACAAACATACCAATTATTTCTATTGGGATTAGAATGATATATACGGGCCAGGGTAGACCATGGGGTACTAAATTTTTCCAATGCTGGATAAATCCGTGTGCTTTGGTCCCGGCGATGATAATGGCAAAAAATGTAACAGTGGCCAATGCTACCGTTACATTGAAATTTCCCGTAGCCGTCACACCACCATGAAGAATTCCATTGATAAAGTTGTGGCTGTCACTGGCCGGGATACCCAATACAAATCGGTTAAAAACACCTAATAGGTCGAAAATGGGAACCATACCAATGGCATTAGCGAATAGGATGAAAAAGAAAAAAGTCAAAATAAGTGGTGCCCATGTATTCACCCATTTGGGGCCTAAGTTGGGCACAACAATTGAATCTCGGATAAATTGAACAACGGATTCAATTGCATTAGCCATGCCAGTAGGTACACCATCACTTTTGCGAAGAAATCTACGAATTGGAATAATGACGGTGACGGAAACCAAAACAGCCACAATCCAAAGCATCAGTACGTGCTTCGTGACAGACATATCAATCCCAAAAATGTGAGGCAAATGTACAATGGGATGTTGAATGTCTGAATTCGAAACGTGGTGGATTATATTTTCGCCCACCTGATCCACTACGCTGGAGCCGTGGGTTTGTTCACCGCCTGATATCATTTATTATGTCAAAAATTTTTATGATTAATAAAGGGACTTCAACACGAACGCTTCTAGCATATGAAACGCCAGAAAAGAGCCCGCAAAACTAAACATAAATGGGTACGGTGCAAAAGAATAAAAGTTGAATATGATCAATAAATACGCACCAAAGATAATCATTCTCCCGACAAAACCTGTCATGAGTATTTTTGTCATCAATTGGGGAGCTTTACCTTTCGCCCTGAATACCATAAATAATTCAATGGCGGCCACGGCCCAGGGTAATAAAATTCCCCAGAATATTTCTATGTTATATTCAGGTTGAATTCCGACACCCAATCCGAAAATTCCCATCGCAATCGCCGTTAAATAAATGATTAATTTCATTTTTTAAATATTGTTTTTGCTAATTCATAAAATCCCACCACAATACCTAAGCCAAGGCCTAACAAAAGTAATACAGGTGATGTGTTGAAATATTGATCCAAAAAAAATCCCAAAGCCCCCAAAAATAGGATGGACCCCATTAATGTATAGGCTGCACCGGCGGCGGGCCCGGACTGGCGTAGGAAACGCTGAAACTGGTTTAGAGATTTTCCGAAGAAATCATCAGAATCATTCCTCATGATGGTCGGAATCATCTTCCACCTGGGGCGGTTCCTGTTGGTATTCCGATTCAACGATTGGTTCACTACCGGCGAGAACACAATGCCCCTGGAACTGTGCACCTTCCTCAATGACCAGGGTACGATAGATCAAATCACCTTTAAGCTGGGATTCGGCCCCCAAAACGGCTCTGCTCTCTACACGGACATTACCATCAACAGTACCGCCGATCTGAGATTCAGCCGCTTGGACGTTTCCATGGACTTCTCCACCACGAGCGACCCTTACGGGCCCTTCGGAAGTAACATCCCCAAAAACCTTCCCATATATCGCCACACCTCCCTGACAATTAATGTTACCCTGGATAACCGCATCAGCGCCGATCATCGTATGTACATCTTTATATTCATTTTTAGCCATATCAATCCACACTCATATTTGTTTTATTCAATTCTGGAAAATACAACAAAGGATCCACTGCTTTCCCCTCTTTCCATATCTCAAAATGTAGGTGTGGCCCTGAACTCTTCCCTGAACTTCCGATAGTTGCAATAGTATCACCACGATTTACATTTTGGTATTGATCTACCTTTAATAATTCGTTATGTCCGTAGTAGGTAAAATAATTATTTCCATGATAAATCACCACCAAATTACCCAATTCTGTTGTCATTCCCGCAAAAACCACCTGACCGCCTCCAGTAGCCTTGACCGGGGCACCGGACACCCCGGCAATATCTACCCCATAATGTTGACGATTATCAGCATTTTTTTCTTCAATCATTTTCTGTGTCACATACCCTTTTACGGGCATCAAGGATGGAATATGATCCAGGTATCCAAAACGTATTGGTTCATTTTCCAAAATTTTATTCAAGTCTCTCTCTCCGGTTATACTCATATCTAAGTCTGTCCCCAATGCTTTTTGTACCACCATTTCCATTTGTTTTAACCGCTCTAAATCACGATATAATTCCAACACTTTTGTCCGTTCCCCAATCACCTCATTATATCGACTTTCCATCTTTTGGAAGTCAAATGCCTTTGGAGCTAAGACCAATAACGAAATTATCATCCCTGATAAAATCACAACCACTAAAAATATGATAGCCCCTATGGTGGTTCGGGAATAAGAATAACGTTTATTCTCACCATCATGGTCCGGAACAATCAGGAAAGTATATCGCCTGGGTTTCATTCCATTTATTCGATTGATCGCAATAGATCCAGAATTCGTTCCAGATCATCATCGGAAAAATAATCAACTGTTATGGAACCGCCTTTATTCCCTTTGTGGTTCATGCGTACTTTTGTCCCGAGAATCGCTATCATTTCGTCTTCGATCTGGCGAATGGCAGCACTTTTTTGTTTAGATGATTTCGGCTTGGATTTTGATTCTGCTTTTTCTTTCACAATCGCCTCAGCACCCCGTACAGATAAATTCCGATCTAAGATTAAATGCCACAGTTTATTCATCCCAGCCTGTGTTTTCATGGCCAATATGGCCCGACCATGGCCGGCGGTTATTTTATTATTTCTTAAACTCTTTTTTATTTCCGGCGGCAATTGCAATAGTCGAAGCGCATTGGTGATAGTTGAACGATTTTTACCTACAGATTTTGCAATGGCAGTTTGGGCTAATCCGAATTCGCTCTGGAGTACTGCATATGCTTCCGCCTCTTCCATTGGGTTCAGGTTTTCCCGCTGAATATTTTCAATCAGAGCCACTTCCATCATTTCGACTTCGCTGGTGACTTCTATTATATAGGCGGGGATTTCTTTTTGTTGCGCCGATTTGGATGCCCGTAGCCGCCTTTCGCCAGCGATCAGGATATAACCCTCCCCGTCGGTTCGAACGGTAATAGGTGTAATTACACCCTTCTCACGGATGGAGGCCTCTAATTCTGCTAATGTTTTTTCATCAAATAATTTTCGAGGCTGGTGAGGGTTCATTTTTACTTTTGAAATTGAGATTTTGGTCACGCCCGCAGGCGATACATCCTGTTTTTCCGGAGGACGAATCAACGCACCCAGTCCTTTTCCAAGCCGTTTAGTTATCACGGATTAGAATCTCCTCTGCCAAAGCCATATAATTTTGTGCACCGGTGGAATTGGCATCATAAAGTAAGGCAGGTTTTCCAAAGCTTGGCGCTTCACTTAATCGCACATTTCGCTGGATGACAGTTTTGAATATTTTATCTTCAAAATAACCGCGCACTTCATCCGCCACCTGCTTGGATAAATTTAATCTTCCATCAAACATGGTTAAAAGTACACCTTCTATTTCCAGATTCGGATTCAAATTTTTCTGAACCAAGCGGATCGTATTTAAAAGCTGACCCAATCCTTCCAAGGCATAATATTCACACTGAATCGGGATAATGACTGTATCAGAACAGGTGAGCGCATTGAGGGTAAGCAATCCCAGGGATGGGGGACAGTCAATCAGTATATAGTCATATTTTTTTAGAATAGGTTTCAATACTTTTTCCAATTGATGTTCCCGTGCCATAATACTCACTAACTCAACTTCAGCACCGACTAAATCGCTTGTAGAAGTGACAATATCCAAGTGGCTTAATTGTGTTTTTGTAATCACATCTTTTGTCGATGCGCCGCGAATCAATGCATCATAAATATTTTTCTGGGAATCCACTATCAATTCTTCAATCCCAGTTGTGGCGTTGGATTGGGGATCTAAATCAATGAGAAGTGTTTTTACCTCGGAAACGGCCAAACTCACGGAAAGGTTGACCGAAGTAGTGGTTTTACCCACACCGCCTTTTTGATTGGTTAATGAAATAATTCTACTCATTGAAATTGAATCTATATAGCGAAATAGAAGTCAATAATTTAGGTGCGACAAACCTGTGGAAACAATAAGCCGGTCACTTATATTTGAAAAAGATATGTCAACTTCACCACTTGTGTACCTTGAACCAAACTGGACTTTGACCCGGCCATATCATAGCGTTGATTCAATACGATAAACAGATCGCTCCCCGGCGTATGAATCCAATTAATGCGGCAATACAATTGGAGTTGTTCTGAAAAATTATCATACTGAATCAGGGCTTTCCCAAACCATTTTCGGTTTAATGCGACTTCAGCGGTTATGCCATAAATATTTGCTGTGAATTCTTCTTGACTCGGCATTGAAACAATATTTTGGTTGGCAGATCCGTACAGGGTCAAATGATTGGAAAACTGTTTTCCAATGGAGCCAGACATGCTCGTCTTATTTCCACCAAAATAATCTCCTTTTGAAAGGGCGAAATTACCCCAAACACCCCTGCTCTGATTCGTTCTGGCAGAGAATGAAATTTTTCGATCCCTATAGTTTCCCTTCTGAATTTCCACACCATTCCCTAATGTAAATCCAGCAGTCAATTTCTCCTTATTTTGGATTACTTTTAGCCCAATTTTGTCTCTAGTTTCAAGAATAGCCTCGATACCACCATTAAGTACACCTGTTTCATGAATACCAGCATGGTTTCGTACATCTCTAGCATATATAGTGAATCGCCATTGACGAATTAATTCATCTCCATCACCAACCCTTGGTGTAAACCCAGCAATAATGCCTGTACCAATCATATCCTGTCGCTGAACAAATCCTAGACCTGGTCGAAAATCTTCATCCACACGGTGCTGACCTGCCGTTAAAAAATAACGATCATTTCTCAAATCCATCTTAATCATGGATGCAGCAGAAGGTCCTACAAGACTTGTATCATTCACCTGACTGTACCAGGCTGAAACACTGCTATTTCCCCAAAACCTCATTTCACCGTCAATACCATAAACGGAATTACGGATCCCTTTACTTGACACATCCGTAATGATGGCCCCAACCGTTGTTCGATCGCGAACATCTTTCCTTAGTCGAATTGCACTATAATGGGTTGCAGGTAAATCTCCATCGGCTCGAGTATGGATATTTAATGCGCCAACGGATGTTTTTCCAATTTGACCAAACATACGTGCTCCACCAACCACATCCTGGTTCAACCCTATTTTTCGGCTAAAAAACACTTCGGTTTGGCGTGAATTCCCAAACGCAAATAATTTGGATCGCGTCAAAAAAAATTCCCGCTTTTCAGGATAAAATAAATTGAACCGTGTCAAATTAATTTGGGCGTTATCCGCTTCTACCTGGGCAAAATCTGTATTATAAGTCAAATTCAGGGTCAAGTTGGATTTCAACCCATAATAAATGTCAAACCCGCCATTTCCAATATTATCATTGACAGTTTTCTCATCGGTTATTTGGTTTTGAGTGCCACCGATAGCGAATGGTTTAATTTTTATATCCTTACCCCTCTTAATATCTTTTAATCCTTTAAGAATTGCATATTGAGACACTTGGTAAATATCGGAACTGTATTCCAATCCAATATGGGGCCAAATAACGCTCTCATTTTTTCGATTGATATACCGCTTAATGGCCAACCCCATCGTTAATTCATCCTTGTTGGGAAATCGTAATGTTGTCCAGGGAATAGCAACTTCAAGGACCCATCCAAAATCGGTTACCTTACCCTCACTGATGTAAACCCCATCCCAAGCCCATTCATCAAGACCGGGCCGGTTTTCATCGGTGATCAAGGCATCATCTTGGGTTCCCAATGGATTCATTTCAAACAGGTATGCGTTGCGGCGATCATGGTAGGTATCCAAAGCAATTTCCAATTTATCATCCCGGTGGATCCACCCACCTCTATTTAAAATTGTGGCCCGAACTTTTTCCGGGTCAGAATCAAAAAAGGTAAACCCAAAGTATATGAAATTATTATTGTAGGCCACACGCATTTCGGACTTTTCCGTTGGCTCACCCCCATCCAAGGGGAGTCGTTGGACGAATTCAGTAATCGGTTTAATGGTAGCCCAAACAGGCTCATCTAACAGGCCGTCAACCTTGATGGTTAATTCCGTTCGAGTGGCCACAACCTCGGGTCGATCCTGGGCAACCATTGAACATAAGGATATAATGAGGCAAAGAATAAAAGGTCGTATATGCATTAGGAGCTGGTGAATTATCTAGTTTTCTGGTCCGTCGTTCCACCACCATAATGGTGGCAAGGAACTACTTTTTGGCCAGATTTCATCCATGGAATCCGCTTTATAAAGAAAACCATTTTTCATGACGTATTTCACTGTATTGGTATTGCGAATATTTACAAGTGGATTCTTGTCTAAAATAACCATATCGGCCAGTTTACCTGATTCAATGGACCCAACATCATTACCGACACCGATAATTTTAGCCCCGTTCAATGTTGCTGCCCTCAACGCTTCAATTTCTGTCATGCCGCCGCTTTGAAGGGACCACAATTCCCAGTGATATCCCAACCCTTGAAATTGACCGTGGGATCCTACACCCACCAATCCACCGGCACGGACAATTTTAGTCGCTTGAGCTGCCAGTTTTGAAAATACATGTTCATCTTTGCGAAACCAGGGGCGACGGCGCGTTCGGGCCTGAATAATATTATCGGGGATAAAGCGCTGAACTTTGGGATCATCATGTACTTCTTCTGTCGTATAATAATAGTTTTCTCCCCAGGGACCACCGTAGGCCACCAACAAGGTTGGCGTGTAAGTGATGCCGGACTGTGCGATCAATTCCACCACATCTTTATAAAGGGGTATAATCGGTAGTGCATGTTCATTCCCATGAAATCCGTCTATGGCATGGGTCAAGTCCAATTTCAAATCTAGGGCGCCTTCTGTGGTGGGCATCATACCCAGTTCATAGGCGGCTTGAACAATGAAATTGCGCTGTTTCCGATTTCCTGCCAAATATGATTTTAAGTTACGCGTGCCATAATGATCACGATATCGCTTCATTACGCCTAGGGCTTCATCCTTGCTTTGGAAATCGTTGTTGGAAAAAATCCCTGGACCTGTGTTAAATGCCCGGGGTCCAATTAATACACCCGCATCGGCCAAATCCTGGTAGGCGAAAATATCATTGGTAGAGGTTTGAACATCCAATCCGGTGGTAACGCCCCAGGCCACATTTGCCAGAAAAGTCCAGTTTTGCCGATCTAAAACACCCTTCCGGACTTCCCCCCAATGGGCATGGGTATCCACAAATCCAGGAACAATGGTTTTTCCCCTGACATCCACAACATGGGCTTCTTTAGGTACTCGAATTACATTAGCACTGCCTACCTTCTGAATTCGGTTATTTTTAACAATCACCACACCATTTTCAATGACTTCATCCCCCTTCATGGTGATGATTCTTGCCCCTGTTAAGGCAATCAAACCATCTGGATGGGCTCTATCTGTAGTTACGGTAATTTTGGTTTCCAGTGCCGGTAGTGATTTTGGAAGCGATTTTCCCGTATCATTTTTTGATTCTTCAAAGGAAACGGAATCTAAAGGCAAACGGTAGAAAGTTGATCCTACTGCCCATGTAATCGTTTTGCCATTATCGGCCCAGTTAAAATAATCAGCACCTACATCAGTCAATTTTCTTACAGGAATCGTCGGCTTATTTACATCCACAACCGGTGCCTTTCCACCCACTGTTGGAACGGGCAATATATAAAGCTGGTTATTTACGCCGGCTAATGCCCATTGATTGTTGGGGCTTAACTGAATATCCCGGGCATTTACCGGTTTTTCACTCCCGTAGTAGCCTTTCCCTTTCACAGTCAGATGTTCCCGGCGGTCAGTCCCATCCAATCTGATGGAAATGACACCATTCCCACGCCCTACACCGCTATAACTAAAACCATTCAAATAGACTCGATTTGGGTCATCAGTAAAAAACGGTTTTCCTAATCCTCTTGATGGCATTATCAAGGAAGTTTCACTCCCATTGGCACTCAATGAAACCAGATCCATCGGAACACTTGGACCACCAAATTCACCTTGAGTTCTCAACCGTTCAATGGCTGATCCGCGTAATGCCACGATGGTCTTACCATCCAGACTAAACACAGGATTTGCATAAAATGCAGGCGTCTTTGTCAATTTTTTGGGTGTACTTTGACCTTGGGCTCTCACCTTCCAAATATGACCAGCTCCAGCTTCCCACGTTACATAGACAAGGTACCTGCCGTCAGGACTCCATGATGGATGAAATTCACCCCTTTTACTTTTAGTCACCCGTTCATGTTCACCTGATTCCACGTCGGCTAAATACAAATGCATGAATGTTGAAAAGACTATCTTTTCTCCATTGGGTGACAGAACTGGATCCATGATGATTCGTGATTCAATTGGACCATCAGAGATTTCATAAGGAAATGATAATGTAGGGCCCATATCCAAATTCACTTCAACACTAAAATCAATCGATTTAATTGTTTTTGTTTTAAGGTTGATGCGATGGAACCCTCCATCTTTCGTAAATATAAGTTCCCTCCCGTTGGGCGTAAAATCATAGGTAGGGAGAACATCACGGGTGAATCGGGATTCCTGATCATCTCTAATAATGGGGTAGACAAGCCATTCATCATTCCCATTTTCCAAATTTCGAATTCTAAGCCCTGTTTGTGTTTTATACCGGGTACCATATACAAGAAATTTTCCATCCGGAGATACTTTTGGTTTGATTCCACTTCCCTCTGCCCGGGTGATAACATCTTCTTCACCTGTGACCATATTTCGCCTGGCGATTTGCCACATTGGAAATTTTGCATTGTATGAAAATCCGCCTTTGCGGTTCGCGTAATACATATACTTCCCATCGGGAGACAGGGTAACACCCAGTGCATTTTTCCGTTGATTTCCTGGCGTATTTTCTTTTTCTTTTGATTTTGTAACCTGAATACCCGACCCTCCATTTACATGATACATCCATATTTCAAATGTCCTTTGGGGCCAGGTGGTTTGTGAAACAATGACATAATGACCATCATTGGTGAAAATGGGTGATGCATATTGCCCATTATTTGATTTGCTAAGTTGTTTAGGATTCCCGCCATTAATATCGGCTACCCATAAATTTTCAGATCCGCCTCGATCACTCACAAAGGCAATTTGTTTTCCGTCAGGGGAATAAACAGGCTGGGAGTCAAAAGGGATTCCTGAGGTAATTGAGTTTGCTTTACCACCACGAAATGGAATTGTATATATATCTCCCAATAAATCAAAAATGATAAATCGCCCATCTGGAGAAACATCAAGAGACATCCAGGTTCCTTCCGTGGTTTTGAATGAAATTGTTCTCGTCGGCACCAGAGGCAGTTTATTCCCCAAACTATCCGACTTTTCTTCGCTAAATAAAATTCCCATGGTTAACGTAAGGGTAAGCAATTTTTTCATTAAAACTCCTTCAGTTAATGTCATTACCAATACTATTGGCGATTCATTCGATTTTTGAATAAAAGAAAATATGCCGGAATTCCTGTCAAAACAAAGGTCAGGTCATGGACTGATTTTCCTGTTTCATAATAAGCTCGCAATAAAACTAAAATGATAATCCCCGCCAAATATACCCCCGGTAAAACCGGATAAAACGGCACGCGATATCCATCCTTATCACCTGAATTAGTCTGACGAAACTTGAAAAATGCAACAGTAGTAAAACCATAAAATATCAGGATTGCAAACACCATCCCCGACACGATAGTTTCAAAATTTTGCCGGATTAAAATGAGTGCAATCCCCCAAATACAATGAGCCATAATAGCGTGAGTGGGTGATTGGTATTTTGAATCTATGTGGTTTAGCCACTTGAACATGAGTCCATCTCTGGCCATGGCATAATACACCCGGCTGGCTGACATAATGGTTCCATTGATGCTTCCCGTGGCAGAAATAATCACCATGATTGAAATCAAACCGGCGCCAATAGGTCCAAATAATTTTATGGCAGTATCCGAAGCGACAATGGTGCTATTACGCATCCCTTCCATCCCTAATACACTGTGGTAAAGTAGGTTGGAACTGAGGTAGAGTAATATAATAACTGCAATCCCAGAGATCATACTTTGGGGAATCACCTTGGCAGGGTTTTTCATTTCTCCAGCCACATAGCCCACCCGATCCCAGCCAATAAATGAAAAAAGAACCAGCATAACAGCAGCCACAATATTACCGGTGGATCCTAATTTTCCCATTGCCGTTTCTGAAATAGATAATTGATTAAAATCTCCATCCATCATGATGAGACCCACAAGTGCAAATAAAAATAATCCGCCAATTTTAATTGAGGAAGACATTTTATTATACAGACTGGCCCGCTCAACGCCAAGATAATTGATGAAACCAAATATGATGATGATTCCGCTGGCAACCATCATTTTGGTAGTCTGATCCATGGGTAAAAAGTAGCCAAGATAATTAGCCGTAATTAGACTCAGCCCTGCAGCAGGGCTGGTACGGATAATGACCAATTGTGCCCAGCCAAACAAAAAACCCCAAAAAGGGCCGAATGCTTTTTGAATATACACATATTCACCGCCTGTTTTAGGGAAGCGGCTTCCCAACTCTCCATAAATGAGTACACCAGTGAAAACAAACATAGCCACACCAATCCACAGTATAATGATGGTTGAAAAAGAATCTAAATATCCAGCAATAATTTGGGGCGTGGCGAAAATGCCGGAGCCAATGGTGATGCCCACCAACAGTGCAATGCCGTCAAAAAGTCCCAGTGATTTTTTTAGTTGAGTCATAATTTATCTACTTTATTCCTTTGGGGATGGGAAGTATAACCCATTAAATTTTTTCATTCAATAAATACATGTAAATTTACTTATCGATTACTGAATGAAAGCATTAGTTAAAAAATCACCCGAAAAAGGGATTTGGCTGGAAGATGTTCCTGTCCCCCCTTGTAGTACCAATGATGTCAAAATCAAAATAACCCATACGGCTATTTGCGGGACTGATCTTCATATATATAAATGGGATGAATGGGCCCAACGTACACTTGAACTCCCACTGGTCATCGGTCATGAATTCTGTGGTATCGTGGAAGAAATTGGACCTGGTGTTACCCATTATAATCCGGGAGATCGTGTGTCGGGAGAAGGCCATATTACCTGCGGTCATTGTCGGAATTGCCGGGCAGGAAAACGGCATTTATGTCATAAAACTGTGGGCATCGGCATTCATCGGGAAGGGGCGTTTGCTGAATATTTGGTGATTCCCGAATCAAACGTATGGCCCATCCATAAAGATATTCCATCAAAAATCGCCGCATTCTTTGATCCATTTGGAAATGCGGCTCACACAGCATTATCTTACGAAATGGTTGGGGAAGATGTCCTCATTACCGGGGCCGGTCCCATTGGAATCATGGCAGTTGCTATTTGCAATTTTGTCGGCGCACGCAATGTGGTTATAACCGATGTGAATGAATACCGGCTTGACTTAGCTCGCAAACTGGGTGCCACAAAAGCAGTGAATGTGATCAAAGAAAATATCCGAGATTCATACAAAGAATTGGATATGGTCAATGGATTTGATGTGGGTTTAGAAATGTCGGGGAATCCAAACGCATTCAAAGACATGCTGGAAAACATGTATAATGGTGGACGTGTTGCGCTACTGGGCCTTCTACCAAAATCCACACAAATTAATTGGGATGATATTATTTTTAAGGGATTACATATCAAGGGGATATATGGAAGAGAAATGTATGAAACCTGGTACAAAATGACCCAAATGCTTCGGAGTGGTTTGGATATATCTGGCGTATTAACCCATACTTTTCCTGTAGATGACTTCCAAAAAGGATTTGATATTATGGTATCAGGGAATTGCGGCAAGGTGGTTCTCGAATGGTAAATGGTTTGCAGTATGAAAAACTGGAAAACACCGACATTTTTTATAATAGATTTTTTTGCCACTCTACAGCGTTACAGTAATAAAATAATGAATAATCCATATGAAAAGACTTTAGACGGATTAATAATTGACGACCCCGTAAAATCATTTTTTGATTGGTGTAAAGAACGAGAAAACATTCGTATAAAGCGCGAAAATGGTGAAAAGCCACCATGGACTTCTGATCCAATTTTTCAACAAGGACGTTTTCTCAATACTTTCAGAGAAGACGACAAAGGATCAAAAGCTGTATTACAATTTTGTGATCCCGTAAAAAGTTCTTTAAAAGAATTAATCCATGCCCTTTTCTTCGCCCGTTGGTGCAACCAACAAACAACATTAAATCGTCTTACCCTTTCAGATTTAAAGAACCCATCGAGCCTTAAGGACCTTTTGTTAAACCAAATGGACCAACCTTGGTCATCTGAAGCTTATCCTGTTGTACCTGTACACTGGGATGGAATCAAATACGAAAGGCTGGAAGCCTGCACTGAACTTTTTCCAAACATTATCAATTTCCTTTTAGATAATATTTTAGCATCTAATCGTAATGTTGTAACGGCAACTAATTTAATAAATCAAACTTTTCAAATGACCAATGATTTCCCGATTTTTATGACTGTTATAGACATCTCTTGGTTTAGACCTGACATCATAAGTCCAGAAAGCCCTGTGCCTACTGGCATTGGCGCAAAACCATACTTAGATCGATTACAAAACCATCTTGATTTGGAGAATCATCATGCAACCATAAAAAAGATGATATCGTTACAAGGTGAATACTGGCCATCAATTCGGAGACAGCTGACACCGGTTGATGTTGAATACATTTCGTGTGAAAACCGGAAATATTTTAGCTATAAAAATGGTACAAAACTATTTGAAGGAAAAAACCTATTTATTACAAATGAATGATTCTAAGCAATATTTCGTGGAAACCCTTTCCCAGATTGAATCTGAAGGGCTTTATAAAAAAGAACGGACCATAACAACGCCCCAAGGTGTAGGCATTTCCACCCAAGAAGGGGGCGATGTTCTCAATTTTTGCGCCAATAATTATTTGGGGTTGGCCAATCACCCCGATTTAATTGCTGCGGCTAAACAAGCATTGGATGATCATGGATTTGGTTTGGCATCTGTCCGGTTTATTTGCGGTACGCAAGATATTCATAAAGAATTAGAAACAAGTATTTCTCAATTTTTTGGTACAGATGACACCATTCTCTATACGAGCTGTTTCGATGCAAACGGCGGATTATTTGAAACATTGCTTGGGCCAGAAGATGCGATTATTTCGGATGCACTGAACCATGCATCTATCATCGATGGAATTCGCCTCTGCAAGGCACAACGGCTTCGCTATGCCAATAATGATATGGCGAATTTGGAAGAAAAACTTAAAGAATCCAAAGATGCACGTATTCGCCTGATTGCCACAGATGGCGTTTTTTCTATGGATGGATTTATCGCCAGGTTGGATGAAATTACAATACTGGCAGAAAAGTACGATGCAATGGTGATGGTGGATGATTCACACGCCACAGGGTTTGTGGGAAAAACCGGTCGTGGTTCCGCAGAATATCGTGGTGTCTTGAATAAAATTGATATTTTTACTTCCACATTGGGAAAGGCATTGGGCGGCGCTTCCGGTGGATTTACCACAGGGCGACAGGAAATCATCAGGCTGCTGAGACAAAGATCCAGGCCCTATTTATTTTCCAATTCGGTTGCACCCTCCATCGTGGCCGCAAGCATAAAAGCATTTGAATTATTATCTGCATCTACCCAACTACGGGACAAAGTCGAAGAAAATACGTCTTACTTTCGGGAAAAAATGACTGCAGCTGGTTTTGACATCAAAGTGGGCATTCATCCCATCGTACCCATCATGTTATATGATGCGGTATTGGCTCAGGACATGGCCGCTGCTTTATTGAATGAAGGAATATATGTGATCGGTTTCTTCTTCCCTGTTGTACCTAAAGGAGAAGCCCGAATTCGGGTACAGATTTCAGCTGGAATGGATAAAGATCATCTTGACCAGGCAGTTTTAGCCTTTACAAAGGTAGGGAATGACTTAGGAGTCCTCTCCTAAATTGAATCTTGCTGATTTTGTTCCTTTTCTTTCTAAAGCCAAACAAGAGACAGCCTCTTCCAAAATCAATTGAATGGTTAACCTGATTTTGCGAATATTCGCAAAAATCTAGTTATTGTTAAAAATAATATAATGTTACTCCCATCGCTCTTGCTCCCCTCCGAAACAGGGGTTATATTCCTCGGCTTTTTTAACCATATAATAATAAAATTTAATGAACAGTAAACTGACACCAAGATTTTTAATGATTGGCCTTGTCCTTATCTGGGCCATGTGGGCCATTTGGCCTACTTTTCAGTATCAGAGATTATCCGATGCCGAAAAGGAGATGCTTCGTGAAGAAGGAAAACTTGCGCAAATCGAATCCCGTACGATTAAACAAGGACTCGATTTAAAGGGGGGAATGTATATCGTCCTTGAAGTTGACCTCCCAACGCTCATGGAAACACTTGCAGAAAATAAAGATGGTAAGTTCAATCGGAGCATTGCATCTGTTCGGAATCAATTAAAACGAATACCTGAAGCAAATTTTTTCACATTATTTACAACCACTTCGGGAGAAAATAATCTTAAACTGTCCCGTTATTATTATGATTACGGTTCTAACAACAGTGATATTATTGTTGCACTTCAGGATGAAGCAGAAGATGCCATTAATCGCGTATTAGAAATTCTCGTCAATCGCGTAGATCAATTTGGTGTGGCTGAACCCACCATCCAAAAACAGGGGAACCAACGAATCATCGTTGAATTGGCTGGTGTCCAGGATTCTGAAAGAGCCCGAACCCTTTTAGAAAGCACCGCACTTCTTGAATTCTTTATCGTAAAGGATATCAATACGACGAACCAGTTAATGGTCAGAATCGATCAAGTGCTGAAAGGTGATGAATCCATTGCTGCCGTTACGAAAACAACAATAGATAAAAAATCGAATGAATTTCAAGAGAGTGATGATCAAACTATATCCGTGAGTGAGTTATTTGGAGAAACAGAGGGTTCAGAAGCATCATCTGATTCGGCTGTTGTTGATGAAAATATTTTTGCAGAACGACCATTTTCTGCCATGTTGAGAAATTTAGGACAAACAATTGGTGTTCCGGAGAAAAATGTATATGCGGTAAAAAAGATTTTAGAACGGCCAGAAGTTCAAGAAAAACTTGCGGCAGTCGGGGGCATGTTTCTCTTTAGTAACAAAGCAGAAGAATATCCACTGGTGGATGGTACATTGGAAATGATGTACAGTTTATTCCTAGTCGAAGATGCAGCGGAACTCACTGGCGGCGTTGTGGAAGAAGCAAAAGCAAATTTAGGTTCCCAAGGGTCCACATCTGCGGGGCAACCCATTGTTAATTTGACGATGAATTCTGATGGTGCCCGCAAATGGTCCATCGTCACTGGATCTAATGTGGGACGTCAGGTGGCACTTGTATTGGATAAAAAAGTACACATGGCACCAAATATCAGAGAAAAAATTTCCGGAGGGAGCACCTTAATTGAAGGCTTTGCAGATATTAATGAAGCAAAAGATATTGCGATTGTGCTCCGGGCCGGGGCACTGCCGGCACCGGTAGATATTATTGAAGAACGGGTCATTGGGCCTTCCTTAGGTGCCGATTCAGTACGCAGTGGTACCCTGTCTATTATTATCGGTTTGGGGCTCGTCTTAGTATTTATGATAATTTATTACCGTTTTTCCGGACTCATCGCTGACTTTGCACTCATTTGGAATATTGTGCTTGTTCTGGCCGTGTTGGCCTCCCTCCAGGCAACCTTAACCTTACCTGGTATTGCAGGATTGATTCTGACAGTGGGTATGTCCATCGATGCCAATGTAATTATTTTTGAGCGAATTAGGGAAGAGCTTCGAAAGGGCAAGACGCCAAAAGCAGCTGTTAAAAGTGGATATGATCGTGCACTCACAACCATTATTGATGCAAATATGACAACCGTTATCGCTGCATTGGTTTTATGGCAGTTTGGAACGGGGCCAATAAAAGGATTTGCAACTGTGCTTTTCTGGGGAATTTTGATATCCATGTTTACTGCAATTTTTGTAACCAGAACTATTTTTAATTCACTTACCAGCCGCAAAGGCTTTACCAAATTGAGCATATGAGAATTATCAAAGAAACCAATATCAATTTTATGGGTCAGCGAAAACTGAGTGCAATCCTGTCTGCATTCGTCATTCTTGCTGGCGTTATATCCCTTATAATCAATGGCGGACCCAAACTTAGTATCGACTTTAAGGGTGGTATATTAGTATCCGTGCAATACACAGAACCAATGGATGTAACGGCCATTCGTACATCTCTCGGGAAAATCAATATCGATGGACAATCCTTTGACTTCAGCCGGGAAGAAATAAAACATTTTGGCGGACCAGATGCCGTATCTGTCCGTGTGCCGCACATTGATGATGCACCTGAGAACTTTGCTCAAAAAATTGTTGATCATCTATATGATAGTTTCCCCGGTCAAGTACCTGATAATAAAACAGATTTTATTTTAGGGAAAGGCAGTGTGGGGCCAAAAATTGGTGCGGAGTTAAGCGGTAAAGCCCTCATGGCAATCATATCTGCATTAGGACTAATTCTAATATACATTTCCATTCGGTTTGAATTTCGATTTGCATTGGGTGCCATAGCCGCGCTCGCTCATGATGTATTAATTACATTGGGCATCTTTTCTTTACTTGGATTTGAAATCAGTCTACCCATTATTGCGGCTTTTCTAACTATTGTGGGTTATTCTTTGAATGATACCATTGTTATTTTTGATCGTATTCGTGAAAATGTAAAAGCCTCCAAACGAGAAGCGTATCATACAATTGTGAATCATAGTATTAATGATTCCCTTTCCCGGACGATTATTACCTCACTCACAACATTTTTTGTCGTTCTGGTCTTATGGCTATTCGGTGGGGAAGTGATTCATAATTTTGCATTTGCGATGATTATTGGCGTGATTGTGGGAACGTATTCATCCATATATATTGCCAGTCCTATTGTGGTCCATCTTCACGAAACTGCTACCAAATAGATTTAATTATTCAGATACAAAAAAAGCCCCGGAGACTGTCGGGGCTTTTTTATTTAATTTTCTATAGGGTCGTTTAACTCCTAAAAATAGTTTTTTCCCTGTTAAACATTTTCACACACCAAAAAATAGCTAAACCTGCAAATCCAAAAAGGGAAGCATACACTTCAGCCATATAAACTGGATTAATGACACCGGCAATAATATCCTTGGAAGCTAGTGATACATTTAAAACAGGTATAAGGGCCGTAATCGCGTTTAACTCCATCCCCGGTAATGTGCCAATAACCGCTGGAAAAATAATGACAATATTCAAGGGCGCTACTATGCTTTGGGCTTCTTTGAAGGATCTTGCATAGATTGAAAGGCCCAACAGCATTGCGCTGAAAAAAGCAGCCACAGGTAGAACCAATGTCATGATTAACCCAATAGTCTTGAGGTTAAGAACCCCATTGATCACAATTAACACCTCAGGCGGAATATCAGGAATGTACTGAATCCCCACAGCCATACCGCCTAAAGCAAGAAATGCCGTTAAAAATGCGGCTAACAAGACAACCAGAAATTTTCCCAATACAATATCCAATCGGCTGGCTGGTGAGGAAAGAATGGTCTCTAAGGTACCTCTCTCTTTTTCTCCCGCACCTAAATCCAGGGCGGGATACATTGCTCCCATGAATCCAAAAATTATAAATACATATGGAAACCATCCACCGGCAATCTTGCCAAATTTTTCCTGCCTCGAAGCAACATCTTCATAATTAATATTGTAAGCTCTGACCACTTCTGGCTTAAGGTTGAGACGGTCCATCCGCTCAGATATAATTTGATTTTCAAACTTTTTCAGAACACCATTAATTCTATCCTTGGTAATCCCAAAAGAATCGGTGCCTTTAAATTGAATCCTGATTTTGGCTTGACCATTTTTGGCAATATTCACTTTATAATCCGAATCAACATGAATAGCCACATCAAGGAATTCCTGTTGTATATATGACTGGATGCTATCCGTAGGAATTTGATCCAAAATGATCACCTTTTCCATATCAGCAAAAGCCTGGTATAAATCCGGCGCATATTCCTGACCGTAAATTTGTACTTTCAATTGTTTTTCGCTGGCTTTTTCGGCCATAGACTTGGTGATTTTTAATACAGTTCCCAAAAGAACCGGTATAAGTAATAGAGGCACCACAACCATCATTATCATAGTTCGTCTGTCCCGAGAAATATCGATTACTTCTTTTTTCGCAATGGTGAGGAATTTCATATTAAGCCTCACCCACTCTGTATATGAATTCATCTTCAAAAGTTGGTTGTGTCATTTCTTCCTTAAACTGATCCAAAGTATCATTGTAAAAGAATCTGCCCTTATAAATAATGGCAATATCATCACAGACTTGGTTTACCTCTCCCATACGATGGGTAGAAAAGATAACTGTTTTCCCTTCTTCCCGACAGGAACGAATCAAATCCATTATGGCCCGGGACGTCATCACATCCAAACCGGAGGTGGGTTCATCAAATACCATTACCGGCGGATCATGAATGATGGTCCGCGCAATAGACGTTTTCTGTTTCATTCCCGTGCTTAATCTTGCAATACGACGGTCTGCAAAACTATGCATATCCAAAACATCAAATAGTTTATTTTTCCGTTTCTGAAAAGTAGTTTTGTCCATGCCGTGGAGATCGGCAATATATTTTACCATTTCTGTTGGGGTCAGTCGGTCATAAAGAGCTGTTTGCCCTGTCATAAAACCAATTTTCTCCCGGACTTTCTGACCATCAGAAACAGAATCGGATCCCGAAACACAAATGCTTCCCGAGGTTGGTATGAGCATTGTGGCTATCATCCGAAGGGTGGTTGTTTTTCCCGCACCATTGGGCCCCAATAAACCAAATATTTTACCTGGTCTACATTCAAAACTGATGTCGTCCACAGCCCGAAGCGTTTTGGAATCTTTATATTCTTCCCCAAGTTCTCTCCGCTGTTTTTTGTTGAGAGAAAAATCTTTGGTTAGATTTTGAACCTGAATCATACGTCCCCTTAAATCAATTGATTTAATATTTATTAATGGGGAAAATTAAATCAAATTTATTTGGGATTTTACAAGGATTATCAATGAGTACCTGAAGATTCATGCCTCATTTTTTCTGTAAATTCCAATATGATTCAAACCACCATTATGGACTCCCCCATCGGGAAATTACTTCTCGCGCAATCAAATAAAGGGTTAACTCATATCCTATTTGAATATGAAATCTCAAAATCTGAATCTATTATTAAAAGAAAATTTTCCCAAAGTACAATTGTACGGGAAGAGAGAGCACTTTCCCATGCAGTTCAGCAAATCAATGAATATTTTTCCCGCAAGCGCCAATCCTTTGATCTCAGTTTAGACTTGGTGATGCCCCCTTTTCATTATAAGGTACTCATGGCCGTGAAAAATATCCCTTATGGAAAGACACAATCTTATCAATATGTGGCTGCATGTGCCGGAAACTCCAAGGCATCGAGAGCTGCGGGGTCTGCCAATGCAAATAACCCACTTCCCATTGTGATCCCCTGCCATCGCGTTATAGCTACGGGTGGCGGATTAGGTGGGTACGGTGGGGGACTAAAAATGAAAAATTATCTTCTGAAACTGGAAGGCGCCCTGTAACTTTCATTCCTGCTTTTTCAATAAAACGGATTTAAATCATTATGTGGCAATCAATTAAACGGCGGATTTTTGCTGGTCTTTTGGCTATTGTACCTATCGCTGTTACCTTTTGGATTCTTAAGTTATTATTTACATTTTTCGATGGATTTGCAGCACCAATTTTAAAGCGAATCGGAATTGAAATTCCAGGTCTCGGTATTATCCTGACGCTGGTTATTGTTTTTGTCCTTGGATTATTGGTGACAAATGTATTGGGGAAATCCTTGTTCAACTGGGGAGAGCGCATTTTGGCAAAACTGCCCATCGTCAATACCATTTATAAAACAATTAAGCAGATTACTTCTGCATTTAGCGGTTCTACATTAAAATCTTTCCAACAGGTTATCTTCATTCAATATCCCCGTATCGGGCTCTGGACCATGTGTTTTGTAACCAATGAATCCCAAAATGAAACTGGGGAAGAATTTTATCACGTATTTGTACCCACCACACCCAATCCTACATCCGGTGTATTTATTATTGTTCCGAAGAAGGATGTGGTACACCCAAATATTTCTGTTGAGGATGGATTAAAGGCAATTATATCAGGAGGTATTCTGGATTCTGGCATTTCATTAAGCGGAAAATTACCCAGTAAATCATCATATTAATTTCATGAGTGAAATTACTTTCTTGGTCCTATTGCTTTTCGCCAGTTATTTAGCTGGATCCATACCATCCAGTATAATAATGGGGCGGTTCATCCGTGGAATCGATATTCGTGAACATGGTAGCGGAAATGCCGGCGGTACAAATGTCTTTCGTGTATTGGGTTGGAAACCAGCTCTGGTTGTATTAGTTGTTGATGGTTTTAAAGGATGGTTTTCAGTAGCAGTATTAGCACCGGCATTTTTTAATGCACAAGCTATTCCTGATCTGGGTGTGGTTCAAATCCTGTGCGGTTTTGCAGCTGTATTAGGGCATACCTTTACTATCTTTGCCGGATTTAAAGGTGGTAAGGGTGTTGGTACATTGGGCGGAATGCTCCTGGCGCTATTTCCCTCCGCTTTTCTATTTTGCCTGACAGTGGGCATTCTGACAATTATATTCACGGGGTATGTGTCTATGGCTTCCATATTCGCATCCGTTTCCTTACCAGTTTTTATCCTGATTTTACCACCTTTTCTGGGGACTGACCCGGCACCCCTTTCACTTATGGTTTTTAGTCTATTGATTCCCTTCTTTATTATTTTTACACACCGGAGCAATATCCAACAATTACGGAATAGTAAAGAAAATCAATTTAAAAAAGCAATGATCTTTCGAAAAAAAGATTCAGATTAAGAACTTATATCTGATGATCTGTCGCTATATGAAAAGCCTGATCTACCTGTTGACCATTATAAAATCCCCAACCATAATCCAGACGTAATACGTTTAGGAAGGGTACCTGAAACTGGAATGTAAATCCTGTTCCTAAGATCGGTTTTATTTGGAATAAGTCTTTAAAATTATTTTGGGTTGTCACACCCAAATCGATAAATGCCCCAATTGTTATACCAAATTCATACAAATCCGCCATAGGGAAACGGGGCACAACCACTTTTCGCAATTCAATTGCAGTCTTCATATTGTGAAATCCAAATCGATACACCTGGTCTGGATCGTTATAATTAGCATGATTGGGATAATGCCATCCGCGGACAGAACCAGATTCACCCATAGATGCCATGAAGTGCTGATCCTTGATTCCAAAATTCATGTGCGTTTTAAATCCCCATGCCAAGATCCATGGTTTATTATTCTCCAGCCTACTCAGGCGTTTGTAAAAACTGTAGGATTGAAACCAGATAAAATTATTTTCAAATTTTCCATTTAAATCCAAGCGGCTCACAAAGGCTTGTTTGAATAAAACACCCGTCGTCGGATTGGCATAAAGGTCCCGTGTATCATAATGGAAGGACCCCATGGGAGCAAAATACTGATAACTAATTTTGGTTGAATCCCCTTTAAAATCCATAGCTTCAATTTCAAAACCAATGGCTGCTTTTTTCTCATATCCAAAAAATCTTCCAACATTTAATTCCATTGTTCTGAGTTCCACATCATACTGCAGATAAGGATGGTGAAACATAACTTTGGCTACATCAGCTTTGAGGGATACATGGTCCCCAGTGATCCAGGGATTAAAATAGGATATACCAAACGTATTACGACCCCCCAGCATAAAACCGCCTGCTAACTGTTCATTTCGGCCACGGAAGTTTTTAAATGCTCCGCCGCCGCCAAAGGACCAGCCCGTTTCTTCATCATAACTGGGAGAAGGGCCACCAAAGAATCGACCGCCATAAAATTTAGTATTTTCTAATATTTCATATTCCAGACGGACATTTTTATTATCTAAAGGTATGGCACGCCAATTTACGTCGGCAAAAATCCCCAAATTGATTAGCCTATTTCTGTCTTCGACCGCGATAGTACTGTCCAAGGGTTCCCCTACATGATGTTGAATCTCTCGTGCAATAATATAATCTTTGGTGAGTGTATTGCCCTTATGGATTATCTCGGAAACGATCAACTCCTGACAAAAACCCAATATGGGTATAAGAAAAAGAAATCCCCGCAATTTCATAAAAAGCCTTTATTAAATATCAATACTTCGCAGAAGAAGCTTCTTTTGATACTCGATCCCTTCTGCTGAATAAATGTCATCAATGGCTGTCCTCAGTTTTTGATCAACGGCAATGCTGTTCATTTGGATTTGGACATGACTTTTATCCAATTCACGTACCTTCAAAACTGTTTGGTCATTCTCATATTTATGAAAACCGTCAGTAAATTCTTGGGGGGTACCATATTCCATTAAGAATTTATACTTGATCACATCTGCTGCAATAAGTTGCGGAAACCCGGTGGGTTTCAATTCAATTGATCGCACAACACCATTCAATATAAAATGAGATGGCTCATGATTGGTGGAGCTGTAAATATGATCCACATTAATAAAATGAAGTTCAACTGTTTCAATGGTGAGTCGGGTGATGATTTGGAATAAAACCTTTGAGCGCTTCAATGGCAATTTATACCCCGTGGGCAAGTCAATTATTTCTTCCCAATATTCCACCGTTTGGGCCGAATCCATCACATTGGACATCACCGTAGGGAGGCTCATTCCCCATTTGGCTACCGGGTGGCGATCAACAGTCCACCCTTCAGGAAGGGATTTAAGTTGGAATGTGGTTCGAGCCGGGTTCGATTCCGTTATTTCGGTTGGTTCCGGGATATCTATTACCATGAGTTCCGGTGTACGCCAAATGCAGCTCACGCATCCCAAACAAACAATAATTGTAGCGGTATGTTTAATTAATTTCATTTTAATTATTTTTTCTTAGGCGGATGTTCCGGATGTTCATTCCCTCGATGACACACCCAACAAGAAATTTCATGAAAATTTAATTCATTCATAGTTTGATTGGCGGTATTCACCATGGCCATCATTTTGCGTGCCACCTTTTTATGATCCTTTTCATCGCTGGAATAATCAGTCAAATTGTGGCAAAAATTACATTTAACACCCAATTCAGGTGCCACAACTGTTTTCATAAATGAAACCAATTCTCGCTTTGTTTTAAATGGAAGCACTTTCACATTTTTTAATTCGCGTTTCTGTCCCACCATTAACCCCGTCAGAAATAAAACGATTATCATTATTTTTTTCATTGTGTATTCCCTAAAACCATAAGTGTAATTGAGATAAAAATTCGATGCCCTTTGATGGCACTCCACCCGACAATTGGGTGGATCTGATTTGAAATTTAATATCTACTAAGGGTAAAGGTACATAATTCAGTCCAAAAGTGGTACGACGAATTGCATCTTCCGTATAAATCATACTTTCATCAAAAAAATCAATCCGGGCCAAAATAGTATAGCCCTTTTTCACATTCCATGTCAATTCACTGTAACTGGCAATAGATCGGTCTGAAACCAAGTTTTCTGCAACAGTCACTTCTCCCATCCAGGATAGGTTCCCGCGATTAAGTCCACCAAACAAGTTGACCATTTGTAGATCTTTTGCTGCAGTGGTTTCCCTAAAAAAGGATGCGCCGATCATTTTATTCAAGGATCCATTTGAGAAGAAGTGTTCTAATCGTCCATAAGATGACTCGGACTTTTCATATAAATATCCTTTAATCATTCCAAAAGAATAATGGGTATTCCCCTTGTAATGGCCTAATTCCAAAAAAGGTGCATTTTTGAGTGCTGGTACAAAAGGCATCCCCTCCCGGTGATTTCCGTGGATTAAACGAATATTACCACCGCGGGTAAAAACAGTATGGTCATCCAGTTTTAATCCAAAAGATGGTTTCCCGATCCCTGTTTTTACATACCCAATTTTTCCATTGAGTCTAAATTGGACCCCATAGTCCGATTGGAGGGTCGCCAATTCAGCCAAAACAGTTAGTTTTTTTACTTCTGTCTTTATATGGAAATTCGCCTGCATCGGAAAAATGGCAAGTCCACTGGGAACTTCACCCTTTTTTTTGGAGACAGATTGAAATCGGACGTCGCCTCCAATTTGGAAATGTTTTATAATGATTCCGGTATAACTTGATAGCCTTTTTGGTAATTTCGCAGCTAAATCATCCTGGCCATAGGCAATGCCATAATCATTTCGCAGGCCACCTCCGCTTGGATCAATGTGACAAAGAATACAAGATGAACCGTTTTCAAGTGCATATCGTGGAACAGCCCGTAATATTCCAGTAAATATTATAAACAATAAAAAATATGGATATTTAAAATGCTTAATTGTCAATTATTTTTTGCACCTTGATCAATCCACTTTATAATAATTTCAATTTTCGAATCATCCCACGGATTTGCAGGCTCCGGAGGCATGCGATCGCCTGAAGCATTTCCCTTTAATTTTTTCACAATGAAACTACCTACACCATTATTCGGAATAACGACTGGACCATTATTACTGGTGCCCTTCATTAAATTATCATATGTACGGACAGATAACCTCCCCTTGTTTCCGTGACAGTTAATACAACTGGCATTCAACATGGGCTGAATATCTTCTGCAAAGCTAACATCGTCTAAAACCACTTCCTCTTTGGGGTTGGTTCCAAAATCACTACAGCCCACTAAAAAGAATATGAGGAGTTTTAAATATTTTTGCATATCAGTAAGAAACAAAAAAGCCCCGATTTACGGGGCTTTTTTGTCGAGGGTTTGAACGGTTATTTCCGTCCCCTTGCCATTGGAGCACGGGCGACATTTCCACCTTTGTCTATAAAATAAAGGTATCCTGATTCCCGAGTAACGCCAGCATCTGCTACTTTTTCAGCATTGCCGCCGCCTTTACCGGCACGGGCCATTTTTGAACGCCAAACATTACCATCTTTTCCAAGGTAATACAGATAACCGGATTCTTTAGAAACTCCAGTCGATTTTACAACTTCAGCCATAATATGACCTCCCTTAGTATGTTATTTGATATACTTATTTCGTTTCTCTTCGGTAAACATACATTCTCCTCTCGGTAAAATGCAAGTTTTTTCTCGAGGAGCCTCCGAGGAGAAATATTAAGTGATTTTTGGCCTATTCTGTCACTCTCTGAATCCTTAATTTTCCAACCCTATTTTTAAGCATCTATGCCCCGATAGCTCAACTGGATAGAGCATCGCCCTTCTAAGGCGAGGGTTGTAGGTTCGAGTCCTACTCGGGGTACTCTCCTGAAAAAAGATGCTTTATATTCAGTAGGTAACCGTAGCTCTACAAAAATCTTCCCGTTGGGAAAATAGTTTTTCTACTTTTGTTGGTAGCAAACCTCTCACTGATTCGTGCTCAAAGTTCAGATATTTATTCAATTAAGGCCCTGAAAGTAGACAGGAATATTGTGGAACTCAGTCAAAGTACAATAGATATATTTCAGTTATATGGACTTCAATTTTATATAAATCAATATTATAATCTTTCAGATCGGAATAATGATGGATTAGGAGACTTAGTTATAATGATTGGATATAATGAGGCGATTAATGATGATAATTATCTTTATCTTTTTTTACAAAAAAAACTGACCAAAAGATTGAATTTATCGAAGATCCAAATTATTTAATGAGTATTCAAGGACTCATAGAAGACTTTAACCCTTCGGTTGGAGATTTAAATGGAGATAATCTATTAGAGCGGCCTCACAACTACATCTTTTAAATACTGATTATTGAAATCTGTTATTTCACCGATTTTGGCTTTGCCATCGGAAACAAATCTCACGGATAAAGGTTTATTGTATTTATTAGATAAAGATTGAACGGACTTTAAAATATTTAAAATACGTTTTGTGTCTTCATCTATTCCTATAGGATAGGTATCTATTCCAAGACCAGATTGAAGTGAAAGAAATAAATTTCTTTCAATTGAAAAATTACCTCTCTCATATTCATCGGCAAGTTCAAAATCCTCTAAACAGGGAAGCATAAGACCATTTAAACCAATTGAATTCAAATTTTCGTCTTTTATAAAATGCGTGATTTTTGTCCACAAATCTGTTGTTGTTGATTTAGAAAAATCATACCCCAATTTTTTAATAAATCCTACTAAACTGCCAGATCCTCTATGAAGTGGGGCTGTACTCGCATCAATACCTAGAAAATACCGATCCCGTTTAAATATTGTATTGATCTCTTCCCAGACTGATTTTTTACGATTTAGCCATTCATCAATCGTAGAAGCCCCTTCAGCTAAGTTTGTTGGTTGAAGTCCAATGGCAAAACCCTTTTTATTATAATTAGCAGCAGGAAAGAATGGCGTATTATCAGCGTTATTAAAGACATAGGCAAAATCAAACATTTTATCTGGAGATTTAATCATCATATCCAAAAGGAAATCTACATGATTCATATTTATCTTTTCATTTGTCAAATCTACATTCATACTTATGCGTGATTTATAAAAAGATTTTCTGGAATCCAGTGCATCTTTAAATGAAATTGTTCCAATCCCCAGTATAATTGATTCGTCGTGGATAGCTTCCTCAAGTGCCTTTATGGATTTTTGTTTAGAAACAAGTCGTAAAGTTTGGACGGTAAAGCCTTGTTCTTCCAATTGTGATTTTAAAAAATTAAGTTTATTAATATCCTTTATGGAAGGTCGGTCAGAAAAATAGCAAATAGTACGAACATATTTTTGGTACGGCTGGGCCTCAGCTAAGCCTGCCAGTAAAAAAATAATAGATCCAAAGAAGTTAATTATTCTCGTATTGAATATCATCTTCATTGAAAGAACTTAAATATATGTCCTGTTAAATTGAACTGGCTTTTCGTCATTTCTGTTCCTACAGTAATGTAAGCCTTATTCGTATATTTCCCACTGTTTCTTTTCACATTGAGGTTAAAATGAGGAAATCAATACTTACTTTCGGCATACTATTTTCACTCATATTTGCGAATGGCCTAAATGCCGACCATTTCAAAAATCTGAAATTCCGTTTTATCGGTCCCGATGGGAATCGTGCTATTGCTGTAGCCGGTGTATCTTCTGATCACAACACATACTATGTAGGCGCTGCTTCCGGCGGCCTCTTTCGCACAAAAAATAACGGTATCTCCTGGCAACCCATTTTTGATGACCAGGATGTCTCATCCGTTAGCGCTCTCGCCGTTTCACAAAAAGATCCTAATATTATTTGGGCGGGGACGGGGGAAACTTTTCTCATTCGCCCGGCACATGCAATAGGAGATGGAATTTATAAATCCACCGATGGCGGCGATACATGGACAAATATGGGCCTAGAAAAAACGGCTCGAATCGGCCGCATTGTCATTCACCCAACCAATCCGAATATTGTTTATGCAGCAGCATTGGGTCATGCTCACGGCCCTCAAAAAGAGCGCGGTGTCTACCGCACCACCGATGGTGGAAAGTCATGGGAACACGTTTTATTCATTGATGAAAATACAGGAGGTATTGATATTGCCATAGATTTGAACAATCCGGATTTTTTGATTGCCGCTATGTGGGAGATTTATATCAATACTTGGGGGCTCAACAGCGGTGGTGAAGCCGGCGGTGTTTTTATTTCTCGTGATGGGGGTGACTCATGGGAACGGCAGGATAAGAACGGCCTCCCTGGTGGAAAAGGCAAACCAGTTGGCAAAATTGCCATAGCCATTTCTAAAAGTAATCCCGATATTTTATATGCCCTTTGTGAAGAGTCTCATCCCGGTTTATATCGAACAGATAATGGCGGAAAATCATGGCAACTGGTTACGAGGAATCATACTCTGGCAGAACGTGCTCCATATTATATGCGCATGGCCGTAGACCCGGATAATCCTGAAAAGATATATGTATTAAATGTGCAATTCAGTATTTCTGAAGATGGAGGTAAAACCATTAAATCTGGGTATCGCGCTGGTGGCGACAATCATGATATTTGGATCGATCCTGAAGACGGAAACCGAATTATGGTGGCCCACGATGGATGCGCTTCCATTGCCAATGATGGCAAAACGTTTAAGCGTGTGGTGCTCCCAATCGCTCAAATGTACCACGCCCATGTTGACAATCAGATCCCTTACAATGTTTATGGGAATCGTCAAGATGGCTATTCTTACCGTGGTCCAAGCAACAGCCGTGAACGAGGCATTAATCTAGGACATTGGCGAGCATTCGGTGGCTGTGAATCTGGGTTTGGTATTCCCGACCCCAATGACAATAATATTATTTGGTCTGGCTGTTATGATGGTGGATTGGAAGTGTTTGATGTCCGCACCGGTCATGCCCGAAATGTTCGTGTCTGGCCCGAAGCCGCCTATGGCTGGACGCCAAAAGAATTGAAATACAGATGGCACTGGTCCTTCCCCATCCACATTTCTGAACATAAAAATGCCGTATATGTGGGCAGCCAGTACGTTCACCGATCTACTGACCTTGGCCAAAATTGGGAGGTCATTTCGCCGGATCTTACCTTAAATCTGAAAAGTCACCAGGAGAGTTCTGGAGGCATCGCTATTGATAATCTCATGACATTTGATGGGTCGGTGTTGTTCGCCATTACTGAATCACCACTTAAACAAGGGCTTATCTGGGTAGGAAGTAATGATGGCCAAATTCATCTCACCAAAAATGGTGGACGCAGTTGGGATAATCTCACCGAAAATATTGATATGCCTCCTTGGGGAACCATTTCCAATATCGAAGCATCCCGGTTTGATAAAGGTACCGCATACGTTTCTGTGGATTTCCACCAAATGGGTGATTTCGATCCTTATATATATAAGACTGAAGATTTCGGGCAATCATGGAAAAAAATCAGCGGTGATATTCCAAAATCCTATTCCAGTTTTGTACATGTGGTAAGGGAAGATCATCAAACACCTGGCGTCCTCTATGCGGGAACAGATAATGGTGTTTATGTATCTCTGGATGATGGCGCTCATTGGATGCGCATCAAAAACAACCTACCCCCAGCGCCGGTTTATTGGATCAGCCTCCAGGAGCATTTTGATGATATGGTCATTGGTACCTATGGCCGTGGGTTCTATATCCTGGATGATATCAGTCCATTTCGGGAATTAGCCAAAGCCAACAAAGAGGAAGTGAACTTCATGCCGGTCCAGGATGCCTATCGATTCCAGACTATCCAGAGTATGAAAAATGACGGCACCAGCCTTATCCGTGGACAAAATCCTGCCTACGGCGCCAATTTAGATTTTTTCCTCCCTGACACAAATGCGAAAGAAATATCCATTGCAATTCAAGACATGGATGGAAATGAGATTAGAAAGCTCACACCGAGGAAAACCACCCAGGGCGTCAATCGCGTCATGTGGGATTTGCGTTATGAAAAAACGAAAACTGCTAAACTTAAGGTCAATCCCCGAGGAGTGGATTGGGTCACTTACAATAAGGATGGTTGGCGTCCTCTTCGCACCTGGGACATTGATGTAAACAGCGGAAAACTGGGGCCCAAAGTTGTACCAGGAAATTACAAAGCTATCCTCAACGTGGATGGGAAAGAGCTCACCCAATCATTTACTGTTTTGAAAGATCCCAATACGGCAGGAACAATTAAGGATATCAAAGCCCAATTCAAATTCCTCATGACATTGCGGGAAACCATCAATGAAAATGTGGCCCTCATCAATAAAGTTGAAGACCTCCGGTTTTCACTTCAAAATGATTACGAGACGAGAGATGAAGAAAAAGCTGCGCGGGATATGGATGCACGACTTTACGAAATTGAAAGCCATTTATTCGATGTAAAGCTCACGGGAGCGCGGGAAGATGCGTTTCGTAATCCTACCAAAATATATGGAAGATTATCCGCATTGGGCAGTGATTTAACGCGATATGGAGCAGATTTCAAACCCACCAACCAGCAGGTTGAAGTGTATCAAGTATTATCTGACCGGCTTAAAAAACAACAAGCTGCCTTTGATGTATTGATGGAAGACGATTTCTGGAATTCGGAGAAATAATTATTATAGAGGCGCAGCATGTTTACCGGCCGATTGGCGTGGCTACGCCTTACAATTCATACGATTAAAGGCGCCCCAGCTTCACCGCCGTACCATAAACCAGCAGTTCAGCGGTTCCTGACAAAATCATTGATGTCTGAAAACGGACACCCACCACTGCATCGGCACCCAGTTCTTTTGCTTTGTCATTCATCCGGATCAGGCACTGCTCCCGGGATTCGGCCAGCATACCGGTATATTCCTTAATTTCTCCACCAACAATGGTTCGAAGCCCTGCCATAATATCTTTTCCAATATGTCGAGCGCGAATTGTGTTTCCGATAACAGTACCTAAATTTTCCGTAATTACATATCCCGCTACGGTTTCGGTTGTGGCCACAATCATTTGTCGATCCCCCGAAACGGTTCGTCTTTCGCATCATCCCGGTTTTCTTTAATAAATTTCATGGCCAGCATGGCCACGCCTGCCAGGAGTAAAAGTGTTCCTAATCCCAGCAGAAAATCGCTGAGAATAAAACTGATAATGGCATTGATAAACTTAAGTGCCAAAATTACGGCTCCGGCGATAATGAGATACATTCCAATTTGTTTAACTTCCATAATCCCTCCCAATTGCATTATTATAATCATTGAATATACTTGATTAAAAATTGTTCCAAAAAGAGAATCCTTTCCCATGAAAAAGAGAATTAAATTCCTGCCGTAATGCCTGAAACAGATTATTCAGTTCGATCTTTCAAGGGCGGTTATGATGATAACATCACTTACTTGGTTACCTGCATGCGTACAAGGAACCAATTTCTTATGGATGCATCTGTACCCCTGAAACAGATTCTGCCCTTTGTGAGCAAAAAAGGACTAATCGTCCTTTTTATTACCCACACCCACGGAGACCATACCGCTTATATGGATGAATATGTGGACGCTTTCCCCAATTTGGTGGTTATGATATATAAGGATTCTGAGGATAAGATTCAATCCACTTTAAAGCGGCCGGTGAAACATGGAGATATTGTCACGGTGGGACAATTGAGTTTGGAAGTGTTCCACACACCGGGGCATTACCCTGATTCTGTCTGTTATCTTTTGGATGGCATCTTGTTTACAGGGGATACGCTTTTTGTGGGTCGAACAGGGAGAACTGTGAGCAATGGAAGCGACACACGCCAACTTTACCAATCGGTTTATAATATCATTTTTGATCTTCCCGGTCATACCATTATTTATCCCGGCCATGATTACGGCCCCAAAATGACCATCTCTATTGACGAAAACATTGCGATCAGTCCCTTGCTTCAGGCAGAGGATGAAGACGATTTTGTACAACGCATGGCGGACTATGAGGTTGAACGCACTTTTGAGAATTAACACACGGAGAAAATAATGAAACAAATAATAACAGGCATCATCACTGGTTTACTTTTCACCACTATGATTTTCACAATCATGGGCGCTGCTCAGACGAAAAATGATAGTTTGAAGACAATCATGAACGAGTTAGATACATTTGTCCAAGACCAGCTTGGTAAAGATAAAGCCGCCGGGCGATTTCAACTCCAGTCCTTTCAAATCGAACGGACCCATTGGCATTATATGCTGGATACGGCAACGGGAGAACTCTATCGATTGGAGCCGAGCAGATCACCGGGTAATGCAAAATGGGTATTAATGGCGGAAGCCAATTTCAATGAATGAAGATAGAGAGCAATCGATGATTAAATATACTGTTAATAAATGGATATTTCCCCTCATACTACTTGCATTTATCGGTTCTTGTGATCCAGATGCTAAATGCAATAGTTGCGGTGATCTATTAGGCGGGTTTATTTACATGAAAGTAACGGCAAGTGATTTGACTAAATATGAAGGACTGGCAGCTTTAGACGGCATCGATGTGGGCGCTTGTATTCGCGCCTATATTTTGGAAGAAGAACTCAATGTAAATACCGTATCCATTGTTGATGACTGCTGCTGCGAATTCTAAATTAGTCACCCGAATATTTAGTTCTTCTGATCAACCAACAAAAGCCATTATTGGTCTCCATGGTTGGACCGGTGATGAACATGTTTTCGAACCAGTAGCCAAGATGATGAATATTGATGATGCACAATGGTTTTTTCCTCGAGCACCATACAAAGCAGATTCAGGGAAAGGGTATTCGTGGTTCAGTGGTACAGATGAAACGGGATGGGATATTGAAAAAACCAGGGTTGGAATACACCAATTATTAGCAGATATTAGATCTGAGGGATTTTCACCCAAAAATATTTTTCTGATTGGTTTTTCCCAGGGTGCCAGCCTCGCTATCGAGATTGCTCTACGACTCCCCTTTGCTATCGGTGGAATCGTCCCCATTGCTGGATTTATCAAATTCAAAGATGTCCTGGCAAATGAAGCCACAGAAGAAAGTAAGAATACACCCGTACTCCTACTTCACGGAAACCAGGATGAGATTATCCATGTGACGGCGAGCGAGAAAGCACATGATTTTTTTAAGGAACGCGGTAACCCTGTTTATTTCAAAAGATATGATGGGGGTCATAAAATTCCCAAGAGGACCGGTCCGATTGTTAAAAATTTTATTTCGGATTCGTTTAACTTTTTAGAAGTAATTTTGTCAGAAACTTTAAAGTAGCATGCCTAAATTTATCGATAGAAGATCCTTCCTCCAATTCAATAAGGGAATCGTAAAACAAATCACCCATATTGATCCTCAATGGCCTACGCCTCAAATGGCACGCCTTCATCAAAATGATATTGAATTAGAGCCCTTTATATTTCAACTGGATTCACCGAATAAACCACCAAAAAAAATTAATGCTTCATCATCCCTATCTAAATTATCGGATAATAGCTGGAACAGGGAAACGGCAACCCATTTATTAAATCGTATTCACCCCGGCACGACCTTTTCTGATATAAAAAAATATAATGATTTAGGACTTAATGCGACGGTTTCCGAAATGCTTAAAATTCGCCCAAAACCTGATAAGCCCAGTGATTGGGTAGAAGAAACGATCCCGAATTTTAAAGATATGACGGCCTCTCAACGAAAGGAATATCAAATCCTTTACCGGAAACGACGGGTAATGCTGGTGGACTGGTGGATGAATCTCATCATGAGAGATGAGGTTTCTATCCGTGAGAATATGACATTGTTTTGGCATGAACATTTTGCCACCAATGCACAAAAAGTTTATTTCCCTCAGGCCGTATATGAACAAAATGATGTTATTCGGGAAAATTGTCTCGGAAACTTTCGAACCCTCCTCAGGAAGGTGACCTTTGGTCCTGCCATGATGATATGGTTAGATTCCAGACGCAGTAAGAAAAAATCGCCCAACGAAAACTTTCCCAGAGAATTAATGGAATTATTTACCATGGGTGTGGATACCTATTCTCAGGAGGATGTGGAGGCCGCATCCCGGGCATTCACTGGGTATAATACTGATGGGTATATAACAAATTACCACTTTGAAGCGAGACGGGCAGATGGAGAATATTGGCAGAAACATCATGATTTTAGCCACAAGGCATTTTTAGGAAAACAGGGTTATTTCGATGGTGATGATATTATTGATATTATCATGGAGCAAGATGCGGTGGCTACTTTCATTTGCGAAAAAATCTATAAATGGTTTGTCTATGAAATTCCCGATGAAAATTTTGTGAATAAAATGGCGGCTATTTTCCGTGATGGCAATTATGAAATTGCACCCGTCATGAAATATTTACTTACTTCTGAACATTTTTACGATATCAATTTCAGAGGTTCACAAATCCCAAATCCTGTCTCTCAAATATTGGGACTCATCCGAAAGTTGAACCTCCATAATATGGAATATCCGAATAAATACCTCCAGCGTTCTATCGGGGAGATGGGCATGACACTTCTTTACCCACCAGATGTGAATGGCTGGACTGGGCACCGGGCCTGGATTAATTCAATCACCTTACCCATTCGCAAATTATTGGCTACCACCCTTGTTGATGAAAAAGTCGGTGACAATCGCATAAAATTTGAAGCTAATGTGGTAGAAATTGCCAGCGGCATGTCCGATTCCCAAAATGCAAGACAACTCGTTAAAGATTTTGCCCTCGTATTTTTTGGCCTTCCCCTTTCTGAGCAATTAGAAAATAAATTGGTGGAGACACTCATGGATGGAGCAGATGAATATGATTGGGATATCAATGCTGATGGTGCAGATACCCGCTTAAAAGAATTGATCAAATATATGCTTCGACTGCCTGAGGCACAATTGATATGAAACGCCGGGATTTTATCAAAACAGCTACGGCCCTTTCAATCGCCGGGACAAAAGTGCCGCTCTTGGCATTTAATCGACCAAAACATTTGCGAAAATCCACAGGAAATTGGGGATCAGATCGAATCGTCCTCCTCATCAAACTAAATGGCGGGAATGATGGTTTAAATACCCTTATTCCTATTCAAGATAGTATTTATTATAATAAAAGGCCCAATTTAGGAATCAAAGTTTCTGATGCACTGCCCATTCAATATGATACAGCCTTTCATCCTTCCTTGGTCAATTCTCAACACTTATTTCAACAAGGAATGATGTCCATTATTCATGGGGTAGGATACGATCATAGTAATTTATCCCACTTCCGCTCATCTGATATTTGGGTGACTGGTTCCGGTGGGGACCGGGTTTGGAATACGGGATGGCTAGGAAGGATGCTTACCAATGATTATCCCGATTATCCTGCAAATATTCCAGATCATCCCATCGGCATCCAAATGGGAAGTGCTAATTTATTGGAGTTTCAGACGGAAGAAACCAATATGGCTACCATGATGGGTAATAGTGATTCACTTTATAAGATTATTGATGAAAACTATGTTACCGGCTCAACAGATCCCGCGCCTCAAACTTACGGCGGGGAGGAACTCAATTATCTCCGGGCAATTGATGAAAGTACCTATGAGTTTTCCGGTATCATAAACGAGGCTGGCAGAAAAGGGATAAATAAGGTTGAATATCCCGAAACCAGAATTGGACTACAATTGGCCGTGGCAGCCAAATTAATCTCTGGCGGATTAACCACACCGATCTATCGATTGAATTATGGTGGGTTTGATACCCATGCCAATCAATGGAATGATCATATAGCATTGCTCCAGGAATTGGATCAGGCAGTATTCGCTTTCCTTAAAGATATGGGTGGCCAGGGATTACTGGATAAGGTTCTGGTGGTCACGACATCAGAATTTGGGCGAAGGGTGAAGGAAAATGGTTCTGTGGGCACCGATCACGGAACGGCAGGCCCTACCTTTCTATATGGTTCATCTCTCCGGGGAGATATTATTGGAAACCAGCCGGATTTATCTGACTTAAGCCGGGCTGGGAATATTTCTATTCAGCATGATTACAGACAAATTTACAGCACCATTATGCAGGATTGGTTTGGTTTGGCTGTAAATACGGTGACCCAAATTTTGGAAGAATCTTACGATGCTATCCCGGTGATTAACTTTCCACTGACCACTGACCATCCAACGGCAATTCCATCTGAATTTAAACTCTACCCTGCATTCCCAAACCCTTTTAATCCAACAGCAGAAATCCGTTTTGAAATACCAAAAGGAAGCCAAGTAAAGATAACCGTTTACAATATTACAGGACGCATAGTGATGCAAAAAGATTTAGGCTTTAAACCCAGTGGATTTCACCGTTATATATTAGGTCCAAAAGGTTGGGCGTCAGGGACTTACATTATCCAGGTTGAAGCACTCCAATCTATCCTGAATCAAAGAATCACATATTTAAAATAAAAATATTTCATATCCGATTTAATGAGAAATGACCTGCATCAACATACCACAAAACCATGCACCATATGTCCCTACTGCATAGCCCAGTACTGCCAATAAAACGCCCACCGGTGCCAGAGATGGATGAAATGCGGAAGCCACAATCGGTGCGGATGCAGCGCCGCCAACGTTTGCCTGACTCCCCACTGCCATAAAGAAAAAGGGCGCTTTTATTAGTTTTGCCACACCAATTAAAAGAATGGCATGGATTGCCATCCAGATTAATCCCACCAAAAAAAGGCCGGGGTTTTCAAATATAGCCATCAGGTCCATTTTCATCCCAATGGTTGCAACCAACACATAAAGAAATACGCTCCCATACCGAGAGGCGCCTATCCCCTCCAATTCCCTAGCCCGCGTAAAGGATAAACCCAACGCAATAGTGGTGGATATAACAATTAGCCAAAAGAATCCAGATGTGAGGCTGAATTTCTCCAAGCCCGGTGCATTTACTGCAATCCATGGTGCGATTAAATCAGATCCGAAATGGGCGAAGGCTGTTACTCCAAATCCCACACTCATCAATTTGATCGTATCCGTCAAATCAGGAATGCGCATTATTTGAGATCGATAAGCTTCAATTTTTTCCTTTAATTCAGAAATAGCAGACGTATCCGCTTGAAGTTTTTCATCAATTTGTTTATGAATTCCTGCACCATACAGTAAAAAGGCCATCCAAATATTGGCTACAATCACATCTACAGCAATCATGGCAGAAAATAAATCATCACCCACATTGAATATTTCTTTCATCGCTGCCTGGTTCGCACCGCCGCCTATCCAACTGCCGGCCACAGTGGTGAGGCCGCGCCAAACGGCTTCTGGACCTGCGCCACCCACAATATCCGGCGCAAAAACTGATACCACCATAATTGCCAGGGGGCCCCCGATGATAATCCCTGCGGTGCCGGTGAAAAACATGATTAAGGCTTTGGGGCCTAATTTTATAATACCAGGAAGATCAATACTGATTGTGAGCAGGACTAAACTGGTGGGTAATAAATATCGGGATGCAACAAAATAAAGTCTGGATGACTCACCAGAAAATATCCCCAATGAATTGAAAATGGATGGTATAAAATAACAGAGCAGCAGTGTGGGTACATATTTATAGAATTTTTTCCAAAATGGGTGCTCGCTCCTACCCGTTAAAAATACGAATGATAGAATACCCAGTAGAATACCCAGTACAACTGCATCATTGGAAAATAGGGGTTTACCCATTCAATAAATTAGGATATAACTCTGCAATAATTATCATTTTTCTCCTTTGTGCATTCATAACTTTCCCACAAGATAATATTTATTGTTTTATGGGGAAGTTTTCCCCCCGTTAAAACCTGTAACTACCCGTATGATGTGGGATGCTTCTATCATATCCTTTGCTTTGTATTCAATGGTATGTGAGCCAGTACGTTTAAACATATCCAGATATGCCAAAATCTGAGATGGTTGGTAATGTTTAAAGGTGATGGAAACGGTGATAGGCCCTCGAATTTTATATGGTTTATATTTTTTAATATTTTTCACGGCATAAGCTGTTTTTTCTGCAATGAGATCATAGGCGGCTTCTGGATGAAGGGATTTGGCCGAATGAAAACTGATACTTTCCTTAACGATGGCACCCTCTATATTCCCGATGATGCTTTTTACTTCCTTCACTGCTGCATCATCGCCTGAAACCATGATGACTGGAACACCAAAATGCCCTGCAATGGCTGCATTCCAGGATCCTTCTGTCATCACCTGACCATTTACTTTTACAGATGTTAATTTAGAACTGGAAAAAGTATGGGCCCGAACGCCTTCCAAATTATCTGTACTGGCGTGGTACCCGGTAAAAATGACACCGTCAAAACTGGCATCAATTCCTTCCATCATACCCAGGGGTCGGGGCCAGGACCGGATCACCTGCACATCTTTCGGCAGTTTTTCGATAAGTAGATTCTGTCCGTTGCCATGAGAATCCGCAACCAGAATTTCTGTTGCTCCTGCATCTTTTGCGGCCTGTATGGCTGCATTTACTTCTGCAGTCATAAATTCCCGAAAGCGGTTATACTCAAAACCCGATGGACCGAGTTGCTCCCCGGTAACCACGCCGACTACGCCTTCCAAATCGGCAGAAATGAATATTTTCTTTCCCTGCCCAAAAAGATTGGAAACAATTAATGGTAACATTATTACTTTTAAAATTCGATTCATGGGTAAACCTCCTGTTTTATGCAGGACTAAAATAATCAAACTATGGGTATTTGATTACCAAAAATAAATAATGATATAAAATAAAAAGCCCCCCGTATTCTGCCGGGAGGCTTTTTATTTCGTGGCTCGGGACAGAATCGAACTGCCGACACAAGGATTTTCAGTCCCTTTGCTAACCGAGGAGAAAATTAAAATTTCCAACAGCTTGCCACCTGAAGGTATTGGAAAAAACACCAAAAACAGGTTCAAAGAAATAACTCGAAAAGCATTGAAAAAGAGGAGAAATAAATAAAATAAAATTTAGCCTTCCCACATCACTTTCAATGCAATACTCCAGGAAGCCGCATTGTCCTCAACAAAAGATAGCCATTTATCCAAATCGCTTCGTGAGTATAACACACCATTAAATATCACTGCATTTATTTTACTCGTATTTGAAATATCATATAGTGGATTGGTATCTAATAAAATCATATCAGCAATTTTGCCTGTTTCAATCGAGCCGTAATCAGCTAAAACCTCAAAATATATTGCCGGATTGACTGTCGCCGTAACCAGAGCATCCATTGGCGAGAGGCCTGCTTTAACCAGTTCCTCTAGCTCATCGTGTATACTAAAACCTGGAAAACAATAACTATCGTTGGCATCTGTACCGGTAAGTATTGCCAGACCAGCTTGATGCGCTTTACCGGTCAATTCCAGTCCTTTCTTGTAAAAATCCATATAGGTCTTACGACCCAATTCAGTGGGATCACGATCAATCATACCACCCGCATCCAGATTCCATTTAAATTGTTCAAATTTATTAATGTACTTCAAACGAAGGTCATTGCGAAAGGCATCATTATCAACATAGGCATCAAAACGACGGGTAATATGGGTCGGACAGAACCAGGTTTCATTCTCAACCATTGCATTGACCAGTTCATAAAACATTGCTGGATCATGCTTGTCAATCATCGCACGACGCGCTTCAGTTGTGTAAATTGCACCACCGGTATCCTGTCCGCTATAATAGGCTTGATAACGTTCACGAAACTCAGGCGCACCTGGAAACGATTCGAACAGAAAATAACGGGCATGCTCCATGCTTTTCATACCGGCATTAACGGCATCCAAAGCTTTAACAGAACGTGGTTTATGGCCAGCAAGTGTAATACCTTTTTTTCTTGCCTGTTCAAGCAAACGAAAGAACGGATCTCGCAGTGGTGCATTAGTAATTTTGATGAATTCATTTTTCTTGTAATCAAGATCAGCAATAATTGCATCAGCATCCGCTTTTGACCTCAAGCGGCCAATAATTGCACTAACTTGTCCCATCACGCGAGGTCCCATCAGCTCACCCGCAAGAATTTGCCGACGCCATTGGTTGTTTTGCTGATTGCTGACATCAGTACCCATATCACGGATATTGAAGACACCATTAGCAATAAATAGTGGCATGCTCAAATATGGTTCATATTGATGTCTTAAATGAGAATGCATATCCCAAAATCCAGGTATTAAGAATTTGCCATTGCCATCGATATTTGTGACCGATTCTGCAAGAGTATTACTACCCGTATCATCAACCGAAATGATCCGGCCATTTTCTATTAATACTGTTTGATGAGAGACAATTGTACTGTCAATCGGATTAATGACAGTGACATTCGATATTGCCAATGAACTAGTGGGTTGATTCAGTTTTGGCAGATCCGGCAATGACTTTGACAACAATATATAAAAGCTAATAATCGTTAGGGCAATAAGGCCAACAAAGCTTAAAGCTAGATATTTTAATAGACGTTTCATGTTTGATTTACCTGTTTTAAATCTGTTCGGCAGGACGGGAAATATTGCCAATCTGCCTGTATCTTCACGTGACATTCAGGACATTTTTCTCTAACAGACGCCTGCTCACCACAGTCAGGACAACAAACATATTTTTGACCTAAAACTTTACCACATTGGCCACAAGTCGTTTGATACCAATTCATCGGTTCACGGCAATATGAACAAATATTTCCACTACCATTGGGATTACTAATTTTTTCTACTTTTTGAATTTTTATTTGAGCCAAGGGCGTTTCATTTAACAATCACCCATTCCCCATCGCCAATCACATATTCCACTGCTTTACCTTCGGCAACTTTTGCACGCATATAGCCAATAAGAGCCCCGGCTGGCACTGTAAAAAAACCTGACCAAAGTCCAAATAACCCACCCCAGGTGAAGGCGCTCCCGGGGA
>Ga0208057_1000005_pt1 | contig 81531 bp, 65 predicted proteins | sample DeeseametaMP1649_FD_184183 | JGI IMG/M metagenome (GOLD analysis project Ga0208057, IMG submission 184183) | Marine microbial communities from the Deep Pacific Ocean - MP1649 (SPAdes) | ecosystem: Environmental > Aquatic > Marine > Oceanic | place: North of Tokelau, South Pacific Ocean...
GCGGCGCAGCCCGAACGTGACGGCGTCGAGCAGGGCCTCCCAGGAGGCCTCGACGACGTTGTGCCCGACCCCGACGGTCCACCACGAGGAGCTGCCGTCGGAGGTCTCGATGAGCACCCGGGTGATCGCATCGGTGCCGTGGCCCTGGTCCAGGATCCGCACCTTGTAGTCGATCAGCTCGAGCTTGGCGACCTCCGGGTAGGCCTGCCCGATCGCCTGGCGCAGCGCCTGGTCGAGCGCGTTGACCGGGCCGTTGCCCTCGCCGGTGACCACGTAACGGACGCCGGCGGCCACCAGCTTCACCGTCGCCTCGGACAGCGCCTCGGTGCCCGGACCCGCCTGGGTCTCGGTGATCACGCGCCACGACTCGACGTCGACGTAGGAGGGGCGGTGGCCCTCGACCTCCTCGACCAGCAGCAGCTCGAAGGAGGCGTCGGCGGCCTCGAAGGTGTAGCCCCGCGACTCCAGCACCTTGACCCGCTCGGTGATCCGGGTGACGAGGTCACGGTCCCCCGACAGGTCGAAGCCCAGCTCGCGACCCTTCAGCTCGATCGACGCGCGGCCGGCCATGTCGGAGACCAGCAGCCTCATGTCGTTGCCGACGCCCGCGGGGTCCATGTGCTGGTAGAGGTCCGGGTCGACCTTGATGGCGCTGGCGTGCAGGCCCGCCTTGTGCGCGAACGCCGACGTGCCGACGTACGGCTGGCGCGACGCGGGCGGCACGTTGGTGACCTCGGCGACCGCGTGCGCGATCCGGGTGGCCTCCGCGAGCAGCCCCTGCGGCAGCACCTGGCGGTCCAGCTTCAGCTCGAGGTTGGCGACGACCGAGATGAGGTCGGCGTTGCCGGTGCGCTCGCCGTAGCCGTTGATCGTGCCCTGGACGTGGGTGGCGCCGGCGTCGACGGCGGCCAGGCTGTTCGCGACCGCGCAGCCGGTGTCGTTGTGGCAGTGGATGCCGACCCGGCCCCCGGTGCTGGACACCACGTCGCCGACCACGTCGCCGACCCAGCTCGGCAGCATCCCGCCGTTGGTGTCGCACAGCGCCGCGACCTCGGCACCGGCCTCGTACGCCGTCCGCAGCACCTCGAGGGCATAGGCCCGGTTGGCGCGGTATCCGTCGAAGAAGTGCTCGGCGTCGAGGAAGACGGTCTGCCCCTCGGCGGTCAGGTGCGCGACCGTGTCGCGCACCATCGCGAGGTTCTCCTCCAGCGTGGTGCGCAGCGCCAGCTCGACGTGGCGGTCGTGGGACTTGGCCACCAGCGTGACCACCGAGGCGCCGCTGTCGCGCAGCGCCGCCACCAGCGGGTCGTCGGCCGCGGCGACACCGGCACGACGCGTCGCACCGAAGGCCGCGAGCTTGGCGTGCTGCAGGTCCAGCTCTGAGGCCGCCCGACGGAAGAACTCGGTGTCCTTGGGGTTGGCCCCCGGCCACCCGCCCTCGATGTAGCCCACCCCGAGACCGTCGAGCTGGCGCGCGATGTTCAGCTTGTCGGCGACGGAGAGGTTGAGCCCCTCCTGCTGCGCGCCGTCGCGCAGGGTCGTGTCGTAGACGTGGAACGCGCCATGCAGGTCCATCAGGGCTTCTCCTCCGGGGCTCAGCTGGTGTGCAGGCACAAAAAAACCTCTCGCGGACGAGAGGTGGCGCGGCGAGCGGTGCTCGTCGCGCTAGCGAATGATGATGAGGCGGTGGTGCTGCACGTCACCCAGTGAACCACGCACGACCGCATCGTGGGACGGATGTCCCAGCATCCGGCCGACCCGACGTTGTCAGCTCGGGTCAGCGCTGCAGCACGGGGATAGAGACGTCGCCGAACGGCTGCAAGTCCAGCGGCGCCCAGTCCACCCCGCCGAGGGCGAGGTACGCCGCTCCCCCGACCATGACCGTCACGAGCGCCATCGAGAGCGCCCACACCCCGAGCGTGCTCGACAGCGGCCGGACCACCCGGCCGACCGGCGATCGCACCCGGCTGCCGCCCGGCCCCCACCACAGCGAGCCGACCAGCACCGCGCCGGTCACCCCCAGCGTCGAGGAGACGTCGAGCGCGACGGCGTAGCAGAGCAGCCCCGCGGCCAGCGCCAGCCCGAGGGACCACAGCTGCAGCACCAGGCTCGAGGGGATCGAGCGGAGGAGGTCGAACGGCGCCCCGAGCAGCAGCCGCGGGCCGTCCCACCAACGGCGGCCGCGCTCCTGACGTCGGGCCCCCACCGTGCTCGCGGCGATCGACCCGCTGCGCAGCAGCCAGACGACCAGCATCAGCGTGGTGACCGTGAGCAGCGGGGCGGCCACCACCGCAACCGTGGCCGCCGCACCGGTCACGGAGAGCAGCAGCGCCCGGCGGGCCCGCTCGAGCAGCGGCGCACGAGGCTCCGGCTCGGCCTCCGGCCAGTCGTGGTCGTCGTCCCACGGCAGCACCCGGGTGCCGTCGACGGGCTCGCGGGGCTGCTCCCCCTCCAGCACGTCGGTGGGGTGGTCACCGCCGGCCACCTCGGTCACGTCGTACGGCGTCGCAGCCGGCCGCCACGGGTGCGTCTCGTCCGGCTCGAACCGCTCGACCGGCACCGGCGGGGGCGGGACGACCCGACGCACCCTGGTCGTCTGCGGACGCAGCCAGTCCAGGATCTCCCACAGCTCGGGTCGGTTCTCCGGCTCGGGGTCGAGCGCGGCGGCCACGACCCGCGCGAGGTCCCCGGTCAGGCCCGAGAGGTCGTGCTCCCCGCGGCGTACCCGGTCCATGACTGCGGCCGACGGCCCGCGCCCGAACGGCGCACGGCCGGTGCCGGCGTAGGCGACGGTGGCAGCCCAGGCGTGGACGTCGGAGGCCTCGGTCGCGTCGTCACCGTGCAGGATCTCGGGGGCGAGGTAGCCCGGGGTGCCGATCAGCCAGCCCGCCTGCGTCATCCGCGGGTCGTCGGCCAGCTTGGCCAGCCCGAAGTCGATGAGGACCGGGGTCCGCCCCTCCATCAGGACGTTGGAGGGCTTCACGTCGCGGTGCAGCACGCCGACGGCGTGGACCGCGTCGAGCCCCTCGGCCAGGCAGCCGGCGAACCACAGCAGGTCGGCCCCGCGGACCGGCCCCTCCTCCAGGACGTGGTCGTGCAGGGAGAGACCGGGGACGTAGCGCGTCGCGATCCACGGGACCGCCGCCCACGGGTCGGCGTCGACGATCTCGGCGACCCAGCGGCTGTGCACCCGCGAGAGCGAGTCGACCTCGCGGTCGAGCCGGGCCCGCCCGTCCTCGTCGCCCACGACCTGCGGACGCAGCACCTTCAGCGCCACCCGCTCGCCGTCGTCGCGCCGCGCCAGGTGCACCACGCCCATGCCGCCCTCACCGATCTTGGCGAGCAGGCGGTAGCCGCCGACGAGCACGTCGGGCTCCTCACGCGGGCGGGTGGTCACCCGCCGAGGATACGAGCCGCAGGTGGCCGATCAGCGCAGGTCGCTGTCGGCGGTCGGGTCACCGGGTCTCGAGGCTCGGGCGTGGCCGCCCTCGCACCTCGACCAGCGGGGCGCCTTCACCGTGGCCGCCCTCGCACCTCGACCAACGGGGGCACCTCGACCGGGGGGGTCAGGAGGAGGGACCGGGGCGGGGCGCCTTGCGCGCCTGGCCGAGCAGACCGTACGGCGGCTTCTCGTAGGCGTAGGGGTCGTCGTCGGGGTCGTAGACGCCGAGCTTCTCGGTGCGGCTGAGCACCACGCCCTTGTTCCACTCCAGCTGACCGCGCAGCTGCGGCATCGTGTAGCTGATCCGGTTCGGGGCGAGCTTGGCGTGGTCGGTGGCCCAGATGCCGAGCTCCTCGCTCTGCGAGACCTGCGGGAGCTCGTAGTACTCCAGGGTCACGCGGCCGCCGTCCCAGACCTTGCCGACGAGGTAGGCGAAGCCGTAGCGGTAGGTGCAGCCGTGGCTGACCTGCACGGGCTGTCGCGACCCCTGCTGGATGGCCGTGGCGTCGTGGACCTCCCCGCAGAGGTAGAAGTCGGCACCGGTGCGCTTCATGGCGCGCCAGAAGGGGGACTTCTCGGCCTCGGGCATGTGCAGGTTGCCCGAGGCGAAGACGCGGTAGGGCCCGAGCGCGGGGATGTGGCCCTGGACGGCCACCACGTGGCCCTTCTTCTTGGCCTTGCGGATCTGCTTCTTCATCCACCGCAGCTGGTCGTCGAAGACGCCGAGCCGCACGCCGCGTTCGTGGCGGTGGAAGACGTCGACCGTGATCAGGGTGAAGACGTCAGCGAAGGACTCGGCGTAGGCCGTGAACTCGTGCTGGCTGCCCTTGGGGCGCTTGCGGTGCACCGGCGCGCCTTCGGGGGTGCGGGTGAAGTGGTCGGCCCACACCGACTTGGCGTGGTCGACGAGGTAGTAACGGTTGTCGGGACGCCCCTTGTGGGTGCCCTTGGGCGACCAGCGGTCGTTCCTGCGTCCGCTGCGGTCGTCGAGGATCTCGTGGTCGCCGAGCGCGGGGTAGAGCGGCAGGCCACGCTCGGCGAAGAAGCGCTTGTACTCGCCGTAGTAGACCTCCCCGGCCTTCGTGATGGCACTGCGGCACATCGCCAGGCTGACCTCGTCGGTGCCCTGGCTGACCTGGCCGAAGATCCGGCGGTCGTCGGTGTCGATGTTCCACCGGCCCTCGACCTGGTCACCGGCGACGAAGACCGCGTCGGGGTTGTGCGAGCCGACCGCCCACAGGCAGGAGTCGATCGCGAGCTGCCACCACTGGTTGTGGGAGTTCATCCCGCCGTCCCACGTCGGGAGCCCCGACAGGTCGGCGACGTCGGCGTTGAGGAAGTCCGGCATGGAGACGAACGTGAAGTCCGGCGGCCCGGACACGTCGACGGCCCCGGACAGCGCCGTGCCCGTCGTACCGAGGATGGCTGCCACCCCGCCCGTGGTCAGCAGGCCACGTCGTGTCCACACGTCGGTGCTCCCTGGGCGTCGTGGGCGGTCGAGGTCGGGGTACGCCGCGATGCGCGCCCCTGCGTATTCAACAACGAGTCCGTGGCCGATCCGTCACCGAGGTCACCGTGTCGGCGCCGTGGTCAGCAGATGCGGTGCATCCAGCCGAACGTGTCCTCGGCGCGACCGAACTGCACGTCGACGAGCTGGCTGCGGACCCGCGTCCACAGCGCGTCCTCGGCCTCGACGGCGGCAGCAGCCGGGGCGGAGCCGCCGTCCCACTTCAGCTCGCCCACGGGCGTGACGACCGCGGCGGTGCCGCAGGCGAAGATCTCGGTGATCTCGCCGCTGGCGACGCCGTCCTTCCACTCCTGGATCGAGAAGCGCCGCTCCTCGACCTGGTGCCCCATCTTGCCGAGCAGCTCGATGATCGAGGCGCGGGTGATGCCCTCGAGGATGGTGCCGGTCTCGGGGGTGACGACCCGGCCGTCGCGGTGGACGAAGTAGAGGTTCATGCCGCCGAGCTCCTCGACGTACTCCCCCTCCTGGGCGTCGAGGAAGACCACCTGGTCGCAACCCTGGGCGATGGCCTCCTGCTGCGCGACCAGCGAGGAGGCGTAGTTGCCGCCGGTCTTGGCCGCGCCCATGCCGCCGCGGCCGGCGCGGGTGTACTCCTCGGTGAGCCACAGCGTCACCGGCTTCACCCCGCCCTTGAAGTAGGCGCCGGCGGGGCTGGCGATGACCATGAAGGTGACGTGCTGGGCCGGACGCACGCCGAGGAAGACCTCCGAGGCGAACATGAACGGCCGCACGTAGAGGCTCTTCTCGCCGCCGCCCTCTGGCACCCAGCGGCGGTCGGCCTCGACGAGGGCGTCGACGCAGGCCACGAAGTCCTCGACCGGGAGCTCGGGCAGCGCGAGGCGCTGGGAGGAGCGCACCATCCGCTTGGCGTTCTCCTCGGGGCGGAAGGACCACACCGAGCCGTCGTCGTGGCGGTAGGCCTTCATGCCCTCGAAGGTCTCCTGCGCGTAGTGCAGCACCGCCGCGGCGGGGTCGATCGAGAGCGGCGCGTAGGGCTCGATGCGCGCGGCGTGCCAGCCCTGCTCGGGGGTCCACTCGACCGTGAGCATGTGGTCGGTGAAGTGGTTGCCGAAGCCGGGGTTGGCGAGGATCTCGGCCAGCCGCTCGTCGCTGACGGGGCTGCTCGAGGGCGTGGTGCTGATCTGCATGGGCGTCACGGTAGTCGACCTCTGTCTCGGGCGGGTCACGGGAAGGGCGCAGGGAAATGCACGACCGCCGGGCACCTCGTGGTGCCCGGCGGTCGCGGTGGTGCAGGTGCGGAGTCCGGGCTCAGCCGGCTACGCGCGCGGCGATGGCGTCGCCCACCTCGAAGGTACGCCGGGGGGCGGTGTCGCCCGCCTCGGCGCGCCCAGCCTGGTCAGCGAGGTCGGCGAGCACGGCGCGCTCGACGGTGGCCGCGGCCTCGGGGTGACCGAGGTGGTCCAGCAGCAGCGCCGTCGAGAGGATCGCAGCGGTGGGGTCGGCCTTCTGCTGGCCGGCGATGTCGGGCGCCGACCCGTGCACGGGCTCGAACATGGAGGGGGCGGTGCGGTCGGGGTTCACGTTGCCCGAGGCAGCCAGCCCGATGCCGCCGGTGATGGCGGCGGCGAGGTCGGTGATGATGTCGCCGAACAGGTTGTCGGTGACGATCACGTCGAAGCGCTGCGGGTTGGTCGTCATGTGGATCATCGCGGCGTCGATGTGCATGTAGTCGACGGTGACGTCCGGGTGCTCGGCGGCGACCTCCTGGGTCAGTCGCCACCACACCGAGCCGGCGTGGACGAGCACGTTGGTCTTGTGGACCAGGGTGAGGTGCTTGCGCGGGCGCTTCTCCGCGCGGGCGAAGGCGTCGCGGACGACCCGCTCGACGCCGTACGCCGTGTTGACGCTGACCTCGGTGGCCACCTCGGCCGGGCTGCCGACGCGCAGCGCGCCGCCGTTGCCGGTGTAGGGGCCCTCGGTGCCCTCGCGGACCACCACGAAGTCGACCTCCTCGCCCTTGAGCACGGCCTCCGAGAGCGGCGAGGTGACGCCGGGGAAGATGCGCGAGGGGCGGAGGTTGACGTAGTGGTCGAGCTCGAAGCGCAGCCGCAGCAGCAGGCCACGCTCGAGGATGCCCGGGGGCAGGTTCGGGTCGTTGGGCTTGCCGCCCACCGCGCCGAGGAGGATGGCGTCGTGCCGGCGGATCTCGCCGAGCACGGAGTCGGGCAGCACCTCGCCGGTGGCGAGGTAGCGCTCGGCGCCGAGGTCGTAGCGGGTCTGCTCGAACTTCACGCCCGCGGGAGCGGCGACCTCGAGCACCTTGAGGGCCTCGGGGGTCACCTCCTGGCCGATGCCGTCGCCGGGGATGACGGCGAGCTGGACGGAACCGGTGGCGGCGGGAGAAGTCATGGGGCGAACGCTAGTTGTCGTCGGGACGCTCGCCGCCGTTGTCCCGCAGGTCGAGCGCGCGCTGCAGGGCCTCGCGGCTGCGGGGGTTCTCGGGCTTGTGGGCTGCGGGTCCCCACTCGGGGTACATGTCGTACATCGGTGTCTCCAGGTGTCGCGTGTGTCGGATGTGTCGGGTGCTGCGTGCCCGGACCGGTGGCGCGGGGTGCGCCGTCGACCGGGGATGACACCGCGGTGGGGACAGCTGTCCGTGGATCGCACGGACGGTCGGGACCGACCAGGAGCGGGTCGCGCGTGCTGCGCCGGCGTACCCGCCGCGGAGTCATCTCGGGCCGAGGAGCACCGCAGATGTCGCCGGGCTGCTCTCGAGCGAGAGGGGTGTGAGACCGGATGCGCACCAACGCCGACCACCGCGGCGAGGGGGCCTCACTCGCAGGTCACGCCTGCTGGGCCTCGCCGCGGCACTCGATAAGTACGAAGATGCTCCGCATGATGGGTCGAGCGTAGGTCGCTGTCCGGACGCAGGCCACCGAATTGCGGAATCCGTCCACGATGTGGGACTCGGGTCCCGCGATGGGAGACTGGGCGAGTGAGCGCCCCACCCGACCTCCCCGCCGTCGTCGAGCGCGCCTTCGAGGTCTCGCGACGCTCGGGCTACGTGTCGTTCTGCCGCAACGAGACCGGCCGGCTGCTGGCCATGCTGGCCGCGACCCGGGACGGCACGATGGCCGAGTTCGGCACCGGCTGCGGAGTCGGCACGGCCTGGCTGCGCTCCGGCGTACGCGGGGAGAAGGCGCGGATCGTGACCGCCGAGCTCGACGCGAAGCTGGCCAGGGCGGCGACGGAGATCTTCGCCGAGGACCCCCTGGTCGAGGTGCTGGCCGCCGACTGGTCCACGCTGCTGGACCGCGGCCCCTACTCCCTGCTCTTCCTCGACTCCGGCCAGCCCGGCGAGGTGGGCGTCGACGCGATCGCCGACCTCGTGGAGGACGGTGGCATCGTGGTGCTCGACGACTTCACGCCGTGCGAGCAGTGGCCGCCGATCACCTACGGCCGCGTGGACACCCTGCGCGAGCAGTGGCTCACCGACGAGCGCTTCACCGCCGTGGAGGTCATGGTCGCCCCCGACGCCTCGACGATCATCGCCACCAAGCGCTGACCTCGCGCACACCTGGGGGCGGCTGGCCTCAGCAGCGTGCGGGAGTGACGTCTCGGCCGTGCGTAAGTGACGGCTCGGCAGGCAGGGCGACCACCAGCGAGGGCAGCAGGGCCTGGGTGACCGGGCCGATCGCGAGCGCGTAGAGCACGGTGCCGAGGCCGGCGGTGCCGCCGAGCAGCAGGCCGATGACGACCACGGTGACCTCGAGCGAGGTCCGGACCAGGCGGATCGAGAGGCCGGTACGCCGGTGCAGGCCGGTCATCAGCCCGTCGCGCGGACCACGGCCGAGCTGAGCGCCGATGTAGGCGGCGGTCGCAAGGCCGTTGAGACCCACGGCCGCGACCATCAGCAGCCCACGCCACGCGAGGTCGTCGGGGCGGTCGAGCACCGCGAGCGTGGCGTCGGCGGCCAGGCCGATCACGATCGCGTTGGAGATCGTCCCGAGCCCGGGCACCTCGCGCAGCGGGATCCACAGCACCATCACCAGCACGCTGGTGAGGATGAGCGCCTGACCCAGCGTCATCGGCAGGTGCGTGGCCAGGCCGAGGTGCAGCACGTCCCACGGCGCGGCGCCGAGCCCGGCCCGCACCAGCATCGCCAGCGAGACGCCGTAGAGCAGCAGGCCCGCGTAGAGCTGGACGAGGCGGCGGGGCAGGCGGCCGGCGCGCAGCTGCGCGAGCGGGCCGAGATCGGCGAGCAGGGTCATGCCTCGATGGTGCCGCGCGATTGGACTGTTCTCCGATAGCCAATCGTGGAACAGTGGACTGCATGACGCAGTCCACCTCACCGTCGACCAACGGGGCCATCTCCGCGGCCCGTGTCAGCGCGCTGGTCGCGGGGTTCGACCGCTCCCCCGCCTACGCCGGTCTCGCCGACGCGCTCGTCCTCGCCATCGGCGACGGACGGATCGGCACCGACGTGCGGCTGCCCAGCGAGCGCGAGCTGACCGACGCGCTCGGGGTCTCCCGCACCACCGTCACGCGGGCCTACGCGCAGCTGCGCGAGAGCGGGTACGCCGTGGCCCGGCAGGGCGCAGGCACCTTCACCCTGGTGCCCGGCGGACGGGCCCGCACCCGGGACCGGGCGTTGACCCCCGACCAGCTCGCGGTCGACCACCCCGACGGCATCGACCTCGGCTGCGCCGCCCCGATGGCCCCGGCCGGCCTGGCGAGCGCGTACGCCGACGCGGTGACCGAGCTGCCGGCGTACCTCGGCGGGCACGGGTACTTCCCCACCGGCCTCCCCCACCTGCAGGCCGCCGTCGCGCGCGGCTTCGACGAGCGCGGGCTGCCGACCGACCCGGCGCAGGTGATCATCACCCCCGGCGCGCTGTCCGGCGCTGCGATCGTGGCGCAGGCGCTGGCCCGACGCGGCGACCGGGTGCTGGTCGAGTCGCCGGTCTACCCCAACGCCACGCTCGCCCTGCGCAACGCCGGCGGCCGGCTGATCGGGGCCCCGGTCGACCCCGAGGGCTGGGACCTCGACGCCGTCGGTGCCCAGCTGCGACAGGTGCGGCCGGCGCTGGCCTACCTCGTCCCCGACTTCCAGAACCCCACCGGCCACCTGATGACCGACGAGCAGCGCGAGGAGTACGCCGGCCACCTGCGCGCCGCGGGCACCGTCGCCGTCGTGGACGAGTCGTTGCAGGCGCTGGCGCTGGACGGTCAGGAGATGCCACGGCCGTTCGCGGCGTACTCCCCCGACGCGATCACGATCGGCAGCGCCAGCAAGGCCTTCTGGGGCGGGCTGCGCCTGGGGTGGGTGCGCGTGCCACCCGGGATGGCCGAACGGCTGACCCGCGCGAGGCTCAGCCTCGACCTCGGCACGCCCGTGCTCGAGCAGCTGGTGCTGGCGCGGCTGCTGGCGTCCGGGCCGGTGCTCCCCGACCAGCTCGCCCGGTTGGTCGAGCAGCGCGAGGCGCTGCTCGGTGCGCTGACCGAGCACCTGCCGTCCTGGCGATGGGTCCGCCCCGGCGGCGGGCTGGCGGTGTGGTGCGAGCTGCCGTCCGGCAGCGCCGTGGCGCTCGCCGACGCCGCCGAGCGGGCTGGGGTCGGCGTGACGCCGGGCCCGCTGTTCGCGGCCGAGGGCGGGCTCGACCGCTTCGTCCGGATCCCCTGGACCCGACCCGCCCCCGAGCTCGTCGCCGCCGTCGAGCGCCTCGCCCCGGTCTGGGCCGACCTCCCGGCCTCCCCCACCCGCACCCGCCCCGGTCGCGTCCTCGTCGCCTAACCCGTCCTGCCGAGCCGGCTCGACCTTCCGGAAGGACGCGCCGGCTCAGCGCGGAGAGTGGGTCAGGGGAGGTGGACGGCGCAGGCGCGGCTGGACTCGGTGGCCAGCGAGATCTCGTGCAGCAGGCAGCCGTCGAGGGCCGAGTCGACCTCGAGCACGACGAGCACGTCGCCGCCGGGGGTCTGCCGGGCGACCTGCATGCCGGCGATGTTGACGCCGGCCTCGCCGAGGATGCCGCCCACGGTGCCGACCATGCCGGGGCGGTCACGGTGCACGAGGAAGGCCAGGTGCTCGGCGAGCGCCAGGTCGACGTCGTACCCGTCCACCTCGACCAGCCGCTCGCGGCCGTGCACGACGGTGCCGCCGACCGCGACCTGACGGCCGTCCGACAGGGTCCCGCGCAGCGTCACGAGGTTGCGGTGGTCGGGGCTCTCCCGCTCCACCACGAGCCGGCAGGCCGTGCCGCGCTCGGCCGCGACCAGGGGCACGTTGACGTAGGAGACCGGCTCCTCGACGACCTCGTCGAAGACGCCCTTGAGGGCGGCCAGCTCGAGCACCTTCACGTCGTGGTCGGCGATCTCGCCGCGCACCTCGACGTCGAGCGACTGGGCGACGCCACCGGCGACGGCCGTGAAGACGCGCCCCAGCTTCTCGGTCAGGCCGATGGTGGGCCGGATCGCCTCGGCGACCAGGCCGCCGTGGACGTTGACGGCGTCCGGGACGAGCTCGCCGGCGAGGGCCTGCGCCACCGACCGGGCGACGGCCAGACCGGCCTTCTCCTGGGCCTCGTGGGTGCTGGCACCGAGGTGGGGCGTCGCCACGACGTTCTCGAGGTCGAGCAGCGGGGAGTCCGGGCACGGCTCGTCGGCGAAGACGTCGAGTCCCGCAGCAGCGACCCGGCCCTCCTTGAGGGCGGCGTGCAGGGCGACCTCGTCGACGATCCCGCCGCGCGAAGCGTTGACCAGCAGCAGGGACGGCTTGACCTTCCGCAGCTCCTCGACACCCACGAGCCCACGGGTCTCGGGGGTGCGGGGCAGGTGGACGGTGATGACGTCGGAGGTGGCGAGCAGGGTGTCGAGGTCGACCATCCGCACGCCGAGCTGGGCGGCGCGCCCGACCGAGACGTAGGGGTCGTGGGCGATCACCTGCATGCCGAAGGCCGCCAGGCGGTGCGCGACCAGGACGCCGACCCGGCCCAGGCCGAGCACGCCGACGGTCTTGCCCGCGAGCTCGGTGCCGGTGAAGCGGCTACGCTCCCACTCGCCCTCGCGGAGCGACTGGTGCGCCTGCGGGATGCGACGGGCGGCCGCCAGCAGCAGCCCGACCGTGAGCTCCGCGGCCGAGACCAGGTTGGCGGTCGGGGCGGTGACGACCATGACCCCCGCGGCGGTCGCGGCGCGTACGTCGATCGTGTCCAGGCCGGTCCCGGCGCGGGCGACGACCCGCAGCCGGGGTGCCGCGGCGAGCACCTCGGCGTCGACCCGGGTGCCGGAGCGCACCATGAGCGCGTCTGCCTCGGCGACCGCGGCGAGCAGCACCGCGCGGTCGGTGCCGTCGCAGCGGCGCACGTCGAAGCCGTCGCCGAGCGCCGCCACGGTCGCGGGGCTCAGGGCGTCGGAGATGAGCACGACGGGCTGGCGCGATGGCACGGGGATCCTCGAAAGTCCTGGTGGTGCGGGTCGGACGAGCAGGTGCACCACGTTGTGCCGTCGCTCAGGGTAGCCGAGGTCACGCGATCGCTGACAGGCTGACCGTCATGACGTCACGCGACGAGCTCGCTGCCGGGAAGTACATGGCCCTGACCACCTTCCGCCGCACCGGCGACCCGGTGAGCAGCCCCGTCTGGGTCGTGCCGCTGGAGGACGGGCGGGTCGGCTTCTGGACCGCCATGGGCTCGGGCAAGACCAAGCGTCTGGCCCACACCTCTCGCGTGGTGGTGCAGCCCTCGGACGCCCGTGGTCGGGTGGCCGACGGTTCCACTCCGTTGGAGGGCACCGCCGAGATGGTCCGCTCAGGGGCGGCGTTCGACGAGGTGAGCGCGAAGGTCAAGGAGAAGTACGGCTTCATGACCTCGGTGACGAAGCTCCTCGCCAAGATCGGGCCACAGGGTCGCAAGAAGGGGCTGGGGTACGCCGACACGGTGGTGCTGATCTCGGTCGGGGACGCTCCGTAGGCCACCCGCCGGCGCCTGTGGAACACTCCGCGCGTGGAACCACGGGTCACCGGCGCGCTGCTGTGGTCGCGCGCTCTGCTCGTCGGCTCCCTGGTCGCCCTGCTCGGCACCGCCGGGCACGTCAGCGCGGGAGGACTGCTCCCGGCCCCCTGGGTGGTCGCCGCACTGGTGGCGGTGACCGTGGTCGGCTGCGCCCCCGCCTGCGCCCGACAGGTCTCCACGGCTCGCTGCGCCCTGCTGCTCGTGGTCGGCCAGGCCGCCGTCCACGTCGTGCTGAGCAGCACCGGCGGGCACCTCGGTGACCCGTCCCGCTCCGTCACGGCCACGCCCTCGGTCGGCTCCCTGCCCACCGTCGACGGTCGTCGGCTCGGCTCCCTGCACGACGCCTACACCGCAGCCGAGGCCGCGGGCGGCCTCCAGGCCGCCCTGCCGATCCAGCACCTCGTCTCCGACGTGGCCGCCCACGGGCCGATGATGCTCGCCCACCTCGCCGCCGCCTCCCTCGTGGGCCTGTGGCTGGCCGCCGGCGAGCGGGCCGCCTGGACCTTCGTGCGGCTCACCGCCCACCGCGTCCGGGTCGTCGTCGGGCTCGCGGTCGCCGTTCCCGTCCTGCCGACGCGGCGCATGCTCGTGCCGGCGGGCTGGTCACCGCTCGCCCCGTCGCCGCGGGTCCCGTGGCGTGACGGCCGCCTGCCCAGGAGGGGTCCGCCCGCGGCGGTCGCCTGACCGTCCCGCCCGCGCCGACCACGCACGGACCCGGACGGTCGACACCGTGCCGCCTCCGACCCCGCAACGGGTCGCCGGCGGCGTACCCCGTCCTGCCCCGCGGCCCCGGCCGTCGGGGACGTCCGTTGCGTCCGGGCGCGACCGCGCCCGGCCCGAGGAGACCCAGGAGGCCTCCCGTGACCACCTCGCTCGACCCTGCTCCGCTCGACCCCACTCCCCCCTCTCCCGACTCCGGCCGCGCACCCTCGCGCACCGGGCTCTTCCGCGCCGTGTGGCGCTGGCACTTCTTCGCCAGCTTCCTCGTCGTCCCGGTGCTGCTGCTGCTCGCCACCACCGGCCTGATCTACCTCTTCCGCTTCCAGCTCGAGCCGCTGATGCACGCGGACCTCATGCGCGTCGACGTGCCCGAGGACGCGCAGGCGGCGCTGACCACCAAGACCCCGACCACCCAGCTCGAGACCGTGCGCGAGGCCTTCCCCGACGCCACGATCGTCTCGGTCACCGAGCCGGGCGCGCCCGACGAGACGACCCGCTTCTCGATCACGACCGCCGAGGGCGCGGGGCGTGACGTGTACGTCGACCCCTACGACGGCACCGTGCTCGGCTCCCTGGATCCCGACACCACGCTCTCGGGGTACGCCGTGCGCCTGCACGGGGAGCTGATGGCCGGCCGCCTCGGCGACGCCGTGATCGAGCTCGGCGCCTGCTGGGCGGTCGTGATGGCCCTGACCGGCTACTACCTCTACTGGCGCGGCCGCACCGCGCGTCGGCGTCAGCGGACCGCCGGCCGTCGTGGCGCACGACTGCGCTCGCGGCACGCGAGCATCGGCCTGGTCGCCGGCGTCGGCCTGCTCTACCTGCTGGTCTCGGGACTGCCCTGGACCGGCGTCTGGGGCGAGCGGGTGCAGACCCTGGCGACCGACAACGGCACCTCGATGTGGAGCCTGGACCCGGGTGCGGTGTCCGACCCGACCTCCAGCCTCGACGAGTCCCTGCCACACAGCCACGCGGGCGACGTGCCCTGGGCGATGGGCGAGTCCGAGGTCCCCACGTCGGACCCGAGCGGTCACGAGGGGCCGGTGGCCAACCTCGACACCGCGCTCGCCGTGGCCGACCGTGAAGGCCTGCGGCACCCGGTCACCGTCGCACTCCCCTCGGAGGACCCGGACGAGCCGGGTGTCTACTCGGTGATCGGCTACGCCTTCGACGCCCCCTCCGACGAGCGCACCGTGCACGTGGACCGGTACAGCGGGCAGGTGGTCTCGACGTACGGCTTCGACGACTACCCTCTCCTCGCCAAGGTCGTCTCCCAGGGCATCGGCCTGCACGAGGGACGCTCCTTCGGCCTGTGGTCGTTCTGGGGCGCCGCCCTGATGTGCCTGGCGATCATCGCGATGTGCGTCACCGGCCCGCTGATGTGGTGGCGCCGACGGCCGCGCGGGACCGGGCGTTTGGGGGCACCGCGCGGGCGGATGCCGCTGCGATCGACCCCGCTGCTGGTCGTCGGGCTGGTGGCCCTCGGGGTCTTCCTGCCGCTCTTCGGCCTCTCGCTGGTCGCGGTGCTGCTGCTCGACCAGCTCGTGCTGCGGCGCGTGCCCGCGCTCGCGGGCTGGTTCGACACCGCACGCGCCTGAGGACCGCCGCCGGTCTGGAGGCCACACGCCTCCCGACCGGCGGCGATGAGTCGGCGTCGGTGCGCTGGTCCACACTGGCGACCACCACGACCAGCACACCCAGCGCGACCGGGAGGACCCCATGAAGCTGCTGCTGACCTCAGGCGGCGTGAGCGTGCTGAGCATCCGCGAGGAGCTGGTGCGCCTGCTCGGCAAGCCGGTCGAGGAGAGCACCGCACTGTGCATCCCCACCGCGATGTACGCCCACCCCTGGGTGGGGATGGGCGAGAAGCCGTGGCGCTTCGTGGCCGGCCAGGAGCAGAACCCGATGGTGGACCTCGGCTGGGCGTCGATGGGGCTGCTCGAGCTGACCGCGCTGCCGACGCTCGACCGTGACCGCTGGGTGCCGCGCGTGCTCGAGGCCGACGCCCTGGTCGTCGCTGGTGGCGACGTGCTCTACCTCGCGCACTGGATGCGTGAGTCGGGCCTGCTCGACCTGGTCCCCCAGCTCGAGGACACCGTGTGGGTCGGGCTCAGCGCCGGCAGCATGGTCATGGCCCCCGAGGTCGGCGAGGACTTCATCCAGTGGCGACCGCCGTCCGGCTCCACCGACGGCCTCGGCCTCGTCGACTTCGCGATCTTCCCGCACCTCGCCCCCGACGGTGAGCCCGGCAACTCCATCGCGGAGGCCGAGGAGTGGTTTGGGCGCGTGTCCGCTCCGGCGTACGTCCTCGACGACCGGGGCGCGGTCGTGGTCGCCGACGGCGAGACCCGCGTCGTCTCCGAGGGCACCTGGCACTTCTGGGAGCACTGAGCCGCCCGGTCGCGGCGGAAAACCGGTGGCTCGCGGTCCGCGCCTCGTCCTAGCGTGGGCTCGCCCCACCCCCGCCCGGCAGGAGTCGCCGTTGCTCGTGTGAGTACGCCGCCCACCCCGGTCGCCCCCGTGCGACCGGGACCCCGACGTGCCCACCGCCAGGAGCGACATGCCCACTCCCCTGCCCAGCCCCACCCTGACCGTCCAGCGCCTGCGCCTCGTCCGACCCGACGGCACCGTCACGCTGCGTGACCTCGACGCCGTCGTCCCGCCGGGCCGTTCCGGCCTCGTCGGGGCCAACGGGTCCGGGAAGACCACCCTGCTCCACCTGCTCGCCGGGCGGGTCGCACCCACCGCGGGCCACCTCACCGTGCGGGGCAGCATCGGCCTGCTCCCGCAGGACCTCGTCCTCGACGTCGCGCAACCCGTCGAGGACTTCCTCGGCCTCGGTCCGACCCGTCGGGCGCTTCGCCGCATCGAGGAGGGCTCGGTCGACCAGGCGGACTTCGACGCCGTCGGCACCGACTGGGACGTCGACGAGCGCGCCCGCGCCCAGCTCGAGCGGCTCGGCCTGCCGGGGACCCTGCTGGACCGACACGTCGGCGAGGTCTCCGGCGGCGAGGCGGTCCGGCTCGCGCTGGCCGGACTGCTGCTCGCACGACCCGACGTGCTGCTGCTCGACGAGCCGACCAACAACCTCGACCGCCCCGCCCGCGAGCGCCTGCACGAGGTCGTCGCCTCCTGGCCCGGCACCCTCCTGGTCGTCAGCCACGACCGCGAGCTGCTCGAGCACGTCGACCGCGTCGGTGAGCTCCGCACTCCCCGCGGTCGACCGACCACTCTGCAGTGGTACGGCGGCGGATGGTCGGCCTACGACGCCCAGGTGGCCGCCGAGCGAGAGGCGAGCGAGCACGCGGTCGCGGTCGCGCGAGCCGACGTACGCCGGCAACGACGCGACCTGCGCACCACCGAGCAGGTCCTGGCCACCCGACACCGCATCGCGCGACGCGACGCCCCGAACACGGTCAAAGCCGCGCGCGACTTCCTCCGCAACCGCTCCGAGAAGGCCGAGGGTGCCCTGCGCGCGAGCCAGGACCAGCGGCTCAGCGACGCCCGGGAGCGGCTGGAGAGCGCAGAGCTGGGGCTGCGTGACGACACCGCGATCCGGGTGGACCTGCCGCGGTCGGCGGTCCCCCGCGGCAAGCGGGTGCTCAGCACCGACGGACTCGTGCTGCGGACCGGGCGCGCCGTCGAGCTCGAGCTCGTGGGACCCGAGCGGGTGGCGGTGGTCGGTCGCAACGGCAGCGGGAAGAGCACGCTGCTCCACACGCTGGCCGGAGAGCTGGACCCGGTGGCCGGCAGCGTCCGGCGACACGTCCCCACGGCGCTGCTGCGGCAACGGCTGGACCTGCTGGAGGAGTCGATGACCGTGGCGCAGAACGTGCAGGCCGCCAGCCCGGCCGCCACCCCGACCGAGGTCCGGTCGTTGCTCGCCCGCTTCCTGTTCCGCGGGACGGCCGGTGACAAGCAGGTGGCCTCGCTGTCCGGCGGGGAGAGGTTCCGGGCGAGCCTGGCGACGCTGCTGCTCGCCGACCCCACACCGGCCCTGCTGATGCTCGACGAGCCCACCAACAACCTCGACCTGGCGTCGTACGACGCCCTGGTGACCGCGCTCGCGGCGCATCGCGGGGCGCTGGTGGTCGTCAGCCACGACCGACGGTTCCTCGAGGAGGTGGGCGTCGATCGCGTGGTCGACCTGGACCAGCCGGCGGAGCCTGGCTGATCGGTCAGCGGCTCAGCAGGTGCCGTCGACCCCGCAGGTGTCCCCGCCGGCGACGACCTCGACCGGCGGGTGCGACTCGGCCCAAGCCTGGGTGAGCACCTGGGAGAACACCTCGGTCGGCTGGGCGCCGGAGATGCCGTAGCGCCGGTCCACGACGAAGAACGGCACGCCGCTGACCCCGAGGTCCATCGCGGCATCGATGTCCGCGACCACGGCGTCGGCGAACTCCTCACCCTCGAGCACCTCGTCGACCCGCTCGGGGTCCAGGCCCGCCGACAGCGCCTCGCGGCGCAGCACGGTGTGGTCGCCGACGTCCTGGGCGTCCTCGAAGTACGCCGACAGCAGCGACTCCTTGAGCGTGGCCTGCAGCGCGGGGCCGCCCTCGGCCAGGGCGAGGTGGAGCAGCCGGTGCGCGTCGATCGTGCGCGTGTGCACGGTCTCGAGCAACCGGAACGAGAGCCCCTCGACCGCGGCGAGCTCAGTGAGTTGCTGCTGCATCTGGCGCATCTCGTCCTCGGTGCGGCCGTACTTGCGGGCCAGCACCGGGGTGGTCAGCTCGTGGCCGTGCTGCGGGGCGCTCGGGTCGAGCTGGAAGGAGCGGTAGACGACCTCCACCTGGTCGGCGTGCTCGAACTCGGCCAGCGCGGCCTCGAGACGGCGCTTGCCCACGAAGCACCACGGGCAGACGACGTCGCTCCAGATATCGATCCTCACGCCTGTGCCAACGGACGGGTGGGACACCGCATTCCGGGCTTCGGTAAACGTTTGCGCCACAGTTCGGACACAGGCGGTGAAACGCCGACTCAGGGTCTCCCTCGGGGTCGCCTCGGGGTCGGACCGGGGGACGCCTCCGAGGCGCTCCCCGATGTGCCGGACCCCCTCGTGGGACGAGGCTCGGGACCATGATCGAACTCCTCGAGCTCACCAAGCGCTACGGCGAGCACCTCGCCGTCGACCACGTCTCGTTCACCGCCCGACCCGGGCGCGTCACCGGCTTCCTCGGCCCCAACGGCGCCGGCAAGTCGACCTCGCTGCGCATCCTGGCCGGCCTCACGCCGGCCACGACCGGCACCGCCACCGTCCTGGGCCGTCGGTACGCCGACCTGCCCGACCCGGGCCGCGAGATCGGCGTCCTCCTCGACGCCTCCGCCCAGCACGCGGGCCGCACCGGTCGCGAGGTGCTGCGCGTCGCCCAGGAGACCATGGGCCTCCCCCGGGACCGCGTGGAGGAGATGCTCGACCTGGTCTCCCTCACCCCCGAGGAGGCCAAGCGCCGGGTGCGCGACTACTCCCTCGGGATGCGCCAGCGTCTCGGCCTGGCCACCGCGCTGCTCGGCGACCCGGCCGTGCTCGTGCTCGACGAGCCGGCCAACGGGCTGGACCCCGCCGGCATCCGGTGGATGCGCGACCTGCTGCGCGACCACGCCGCCCGCGGCGGCACCGTCCTGCTCTCCTCCCACCTGCTGCACGAGATCGAGGTCATCGCCGACGACATCGTCGTCATCGGCCAGGGCCGCGTCGTCGCGCAGGGCACCAAGGAGGAGCTGCTGCACGACGACCGCACGCTCGTCCGGGCCGCTGAGATCGGCACCCTGGCCGCGGCCCTCCAGCAGGCCGGCTGGACCGTCGAGCGGGTCGACCCCGCCGACCCCGGTGCCGGCCTGCGCACCGACGCCTCCCTCGCGGTCACCGGCCAGGTGGCCCTCGAGGCCCGACTCCCCCTGCTCGAGCTGCGCGCCGCCGACGGCGCCGGCCTCGAGGAGATGTTCCTCCAGCTCACCGCCGACACCCAGCGAGAGACCCAGCGAGAGGCCGCCTGATGTCCACCACCCTCACCACCCCGTCGCCCGCCGCCCCGGGCGCGCCGGCCGCACGGTCGACGTACGCCGACCGTCCCGCCCCGCCGCCGATCCCGTTCGCGCGGCTGCTCAAGGTCGAGATGCGCAAGATGTTCGACACCCGCTCGGGTCTGTGGCTGATGGCCTCGGTCGGCATCCTGTCGGCGCTCGCCAGCGCCGCGGTCGTCCTGTGGGCGCCCGAGGACGAGGTCACCTACGGCTCGTTCGCCGGCGCCGTCGGCATCCCGATGGCCATCATCCTGCCGGTCATCGCGATCCTCTCGGTCACCTCGGAGTGGAGCCAGCGCACCGGCCTGACCACCTTCACCCTGGTCCCCCACCGTGGCCGCGTGCTGGCGGCCAAGACGGTCAACGCCCTCGTCGTCGCGGTCGTCGGCATGCTCGTCGCCGCCGTCGTCGGCGCCCTGGGCAACCTCGTGGGCTCCGCGCTCAACGGCACCGACGTGGTGTGGGACATCAGCGTCTCCGACTTCGGCGCCATCGTGCTGGCCAACGTCCTCGGCGTGATGATCGGCTTCATGCTCGGCGTCGTGCTGCGCTCCTCGCCGGCCGCGCTGGTGGGCTACCTGGTCTACGTCTACGTGCTCACCGGCCTGACCTTCACCCTGGCCGCGGCCCAGCCGTGGTTCGCCGACCTGCAGCCGTGGGTGGACTTCAACTACACCCAGGGCGCGCTCTTCGAGGGCTGGAGCAACACCGGGGAGTACTGGGCCCAGCTCGGCGTCACCTCGCTGCTCTGGCTGGTGCTGCCGCTGGCGATCGGCTCCTGGCGGATGCTGCGCTCCGAGGTGAAGTAGGCGCCCGACGCCGCCGCTGCCGGACCGGAGGGTGTGTCGTGAGAGGGGTTCACGACACACCCTCCAGTCGCATGCCACAACCCTCCCCACACGGCCCGGCCCGACCTTTCCACCCGCGCAGCGTTAGGACACTGCCGACGGTGGCGGCCAGCCGGCACGGCTCCAGCACCTGCCGCCAGCCGACCCGTAGGGTCGTGTCCCCGCGCGTCGCGGCCTCGAGGTCGCGGTCCAGGTCGGCCCAGCGGTCCAGCGTCTCGCTGTGGCCCAGTCGGCCGTCCAGCTCGATGTTCGTCCGGTACGCCGGGTAGCGTACGTCTCGGAACACCGCCCCGCCCGCGCCCTCGTCGCGCACCTGCCGCTCGCCTCGCGGCAGGCCGTGCCGGCGCTCGACGTCGCGGAGGTACCTCCGCTCCAGCGGCGACTCGGCCCCGGACTCGACATCACGCAGGACGTCGAGCAGCAGCCTGCGTCGCGGGAGGCGCGCCAGTCCGAGCAGCGCACCCTCCAACCTCGCCGGCACGGTCAGCCCCTCACGGACCACGTCGGCCAGGATGGCCACCGCCTCGTCGTCGCCGAGGGCACGTGACGCCACCATGAGCGCGGCACGCTCCACGCGCAGGCGCGGTGGCGAGGCTCGCGGCAGGGCCGCGGAATCGAGGTCTCGCAGCTGCACCACGCTCACCCCGGGCTCGGCGTCGAGCCGGCGACCGTGCGGCATAGCGATCTCGACGACGCGCCGCGCCCGGTCACGGCCGGCGGCACCTCGCAGCCCACCCGCGCGCAGTGCCGACCGGCCGGCCAGCACCGATCCCGGGTGTCGCAGCAGCGTCGCCCACTCCGCCTGGGCCGTCGTCAGCTGGCCGGTGTGGTCGACGTACACGCCGTCGGCCAGCCGCACCCACTCGCGACGTCGCACCCGACGCGCGACGAGCACCTCGCTCATCCCCGCGTCCAGCACCTGCCGGCGCGAGACCACCCCGGCCTGACGACGCAGCAGCCGCTCGATCGCATCCATGCGCCGATGGTGCTCGGACGTGACGCCCCGCGCGGAGGCCCGCCGCGGCGTGCTGTGGACGGCGGCGCACCGACCGGAGGGTGTGCAGTGAAAGGGGGTCACGACAGACCCTCCGGTCCACGGGATGCGCCGGCGTACGACGCACGAGACCCCCTGCCAGGGGCAGGGGGTCTCGTGGCTCGTCGCTCGCGCTCCTCGCACCTCGACCGGCGGAGGAGCAGCGGATCAGCGGGCGGCGGTGCCCTCGACGTAGTCGGTGTCGTGGCTCTTGACCCACGCCATGAGCTTGCGCAGCTCGCGACCGGTCTTCTCGATCGGGTGCTGCTCGCCCTGCTCGCGGAACTTGGTGAACTCCGGCGAGCCGTTGTCCATGTCGCCGATGAAGCGCTCGGCGAAGGCACCGTTCTTGATGTCCTCGAGGACGGCCTTCATGTTCTCCTTGACCCGCTCGTCGATGACGCGGGGACCGGAGACGTAGTCGCCGAACTCGGCGGTGTCGGAGACCGACCAGCGCTGCTTGGCGATGCCACCCTCGTACATCAGGTCCACGATGAGCTTGAGCTCGTGGAGGCACTCGAAGTAGGCGACCTCGGGCTGGTAGCCGGCCTCGGTCAGGGTCTCGAAGCCGTACATGATCAGCTGCGAGGCGCCACCGCACAGGACCGCCTGCTCACCGAACAGGTCGGTCTCGGTCTCCTCGGTGAACGTGGTCTTGATGCCGCCGGCACGCAGGCCGCCGATGCCCTTGGCGTAGGACAGCGCGAGCGGCCAGGCGTCGCCGGAGGCGTCCTGCTCGACGGCGACGAGCACGGGCACGCCGCGGCCGTCGACGTACTCACGGCGCACGAGGTGGCCGGGGCCCTTGGGAGCGACCATGAACACGTCGACGTCGCTCGGCGGGGTGATGAAGCCGAAGCGGATGTTGAAGCCGTGGCCGAAGACCAGGGTGTTGCCGGCCTCGAGGTTCGGGGCGATCTCGTCGGCGTAGAGCTTCCGCTGGTGCTGGTCGGGGGCGAGGATCACGACCACGTCGGCCTCGGCGGCCGCCTCGGCGGGGGTCATGACCTTCAGGCCCTCGGCCTCGGCCTTGGCGCGGCTCTTCGAGCCCGGCTGCAGGCCGATGCGGACGTCGACACCGGAGTCGCGCAGGGAGAGCGAGTGCGCGTGACCCTGGCTGCCGTAACCGATCACGGCGACCTTCTTGCCCTGGATCAGGGACAGGTCGGCGTCGTCGTCGTAGAACATCTCAGCCACGAGGGCTTCTCCTTCTTGTTGGGTGCTGCGTCTTGGGGAGTCTGTAGAGGTACTTGGTTTCGAGACGGCGCTGGCGCGCCTCCTCAACCTGCGTTCACCGCGGAGGCCGCGGTCGGGGCGGGCACGGAGACCGGGCGCAGGCTGCGCTCGGAGATCGACCGGGAGCCCCGACCGATGGCGACCATGCCGGACTGCACGAGCTCGCGGATGCCGAAGGGCTCCACGATGCGCAGGAAGTCCGCGATCTTGCCGGCGTTGCCGGTGATCTGGACCGTCACCGCGTCGGGGGCCACGTCGACCACCTTGGCGCGGAAGAGCTGGACGGTGTCGAGGACCTGACCACGTGTCTCGGTCGTCGCGGCGACCTTGACCATGACCAGCTCGCGGTGGACCGAGGCCGTCGGGTCGAGCTCGACGATCTTGATGACCTCGACGAGCTTGTTGAGCTGCTTGGTCACCTGCTCCAGCGGGGACTGCTCGACGTTGACCACGATGGTCATCCGCGAGATGCCCTCGTGCTCGGTCGGGCCGACGGCCAGGCTCTCGATGTTGAAGCCGCGGCGGGAGAACAGGCCGGCGATCCGGGTCAGGACACCGGGCTGGTCCTCGACCAGGACGGAGAGGGTGTGCTTCGACATCAGAGCTCGTCCTCTTCCCACTCGGGCGCGAGGTCCCGGGCGTACTTGATCTCGTCGTTGCTGGTGCCGGCGGCCACCATCGGCCACACCATCGCGTCGCGGTGGACGCGGAAGTCGACGACCACGGGCACGTCGTCGATCTCCATGGCCTTCTCGATCGTGGCGTCGACGTCGTCGGCGCTGTCGCAGGCCAGGCCCACGCAGCCGTAGGCGTCGGCGAGCTTCACGAAGTCGGGGATGCGCACCGGGCCGCCGTGGCGCTGGAGGTTGGTGTTGGAGTAGCGCTCGTTGTAGAAGAGCGTCTGCCACTGGCGCACCATGCCGAGCGACTCGTTGTTGATGACCGCGACCTTGATCGGGATGTTCTCGATCGCGCAGGTGGCAAGCTCCTGGTTGGTCATCTGGAAGCAGCCGTCGCCGTCGATGGACCACACCGTGGTGTCGGGGCAGCCGACCTTGGCGCCCATGGCCGCGGGCACCGAGAAGCCCATGGTGCCCAGGCCGCCGGAGTTGATCCAGGTGCGCGGGTTCTCGTAGTCCACGAAGTGCGCCGCCCACATCTGGTGCTGGCCGACGCCGGAGGTGTAGATCGCCTCGGGGCCGGCGATCTTGCTGAGCCGCTCGATGACGTACTGCGGGGCCAGGCCCTCGGCGGGCGGCTCGTAGCCCAGCGGGTAGCGCTTCTTCAGCCCGGCCAGCCAGGAGACCCACTGCTCGTAGTCGCCGGTGTGGCCGGCGTCCTGCTCGGCCTGCAGCGCCACCACGAGGTCGGAGATGACCTCGCGGCAGTCGCCCACGATGGGGACGTCGGCGTGCCGGTTCTTGCCGATCTCGGCCGGGTCGATGTCGGCGTGGATGACCTGCGCGTTCGGCGCGAAGGAGTCGAGGTTGCCGGTGACGCGGTCGTCGAAGCGGGCGCCGAGGCTGATGATCAGGTCGCTCTTCTGCAGCGCCGCCACCGCGGCCACGGTGCCGTGCATGCCGGGCATGCCGAGGTGCTGCGGGTGGCTGTCGGGGAAGGCCCCCAGCGCCATCAGCGTGGTGACGACCGGCATGCCGGTCAGCTCGGCCAGCACCTTCAGCTCGCGGCTCGCGCCGGAGCGGATCGTGCCGCCGCCGACGTACAGCACGGGCTTGCGGGCCTCGAGGATCAGCCGGGCGGCCTCGCGGATCTGCTTGGAGTGCGGCTTGGTCACCGGGCGGTAGCCGGGCAGCGTGAGCTCGGTGGGCCACTGGAAGGTGGTCATCGACTGCAGCGCGGACTTCGCGACGTCGACGAGCACCGGGCCGGGGCGGCCGGTCGAGGCGATGTAGAAGGCCTCGGCGACGGTGCGCGGGATGTCGGCGGGGTCGGTGACCAGGAAGTTGTGCTTGGTGATCGGCATCGTGATGCCGCGGATGTCGGCCTCCTGGAAGGCGTCGGTGCCGATCATCGAGGCGCCGACCTGGCCGGTGACGGCCACCATCGGGACGGAGTCCATGTAGGCGTCGGCGATCGGGGTGACCAGGTTGGTCGCGCCCGGGCCGGACGTGGCCATGCAGACGCCGACGCGGCCGGTGGCCGCGGCGTAGCCCTGGGCGGCGTGACCGGCGCCCTGCTCGTGGCGGACCAGGATGTGGCGGATGGAGGAGTCCATCAGGGGGTCGTACGCCGGGAGGATGGCGCCGCCGGGGATGCCGAAGATGTCGTCGGCCCCAGCCGCCTCCAGCGACCGGACCAGGCTCTGCGCGCCGGTGATCTCGCTCATGACCTGCTCATTTCCTCTCACTGCTCCTGTCTGCGCCCTGGCGACCGGCGGGCCACCGGGCTGACCCCACAAAAAAGCCCCTCGGCCCTGAAGGCTACGAGGGGACGACGCGCTGGCCGGACGGGGTCGGTCTCAGCCCACGCGTCGCGTGCGTACGAGAAGGTCCTGGCGCATGCGGCAAAGGTATCCCGCCCGTCCACGCGCGTCACCCGCGAACCCCGCTCGTCCCAGGATGCGAGACGCGCGTCCCGAGATGTGGTCCATCATGCGGCCGGCCCGGGGCCACGCCCCAGCCACGTCGTCAGGCAGGCCCGGTTGCCCTGCGCGTCCTCGAGCACCCAGTACGCCGGGGCGAAGTCGTCGCTGACCAGCCGACCGCCCGCGGCGATGACCGCCGCCATCCGCTCCTCGACCGCCTCCGGCGGCACCCGCACGTCGGCGTGCCACCGCTGCCGGGGTCCACCCAGGTGCACCCCCGAGTGCTGCTCGGTGGGCTGGAACCACACCGACGGCCACCGGCCACCGGGGTCGACGGCGTCGTCGTCGGCCTCCTGCAGGCCGAGCACCGCGGCCCAGAAGGGCTTGACCTCGGTGAGGTCCCAGGTGTCGAGCGCCCACTCCACTGACTGCAGCCGCGCCGGCGTGGCGCTCACCTCCAGCTCGGCGGCCACCTGGGAGACCGCCTTGGCCAGCCGCAGGTCGCGCCGGGTGATGCCGCCGACGTCGTGGCTCCACGTGCGCACCTCGACGAAGCCGTAGCGCAGGTCGACGTCGGGGTGGTGGTCCATGGCGTCGGCGAGCCCCGCGACCTCGGCGACCAGGCGGGCCCCGGTGGCGAAGTCGCCGGTGTCGAAGCGGGCCGCCAGCACCCCGAAGAGCGGGCGCCAGTCCCCCAGGCCCTCCTGGACGGCCGCGTCCACGTCGGCGTCCGGGAGCAGGTGCTTGTCGGCCGAGGAGATCACGCCCCCCACCCTGCCGGTCCGCGGCCGACCGCGCCAGCGCTTCCCCCCACGGATGCTCCAGCAGCGCTAGCGTCACGACCGGCGCGCCCCTCCCCGGGGCTCGTGAGCGAGCGTCGCGCCAGGAAGGTGCCCCCTGTGTCCAGCCCTGCCCGGTCCAGCCATGCCAGGTCCCGCTACGCCCGCCCCCTCCACCTCACCACCGCCGTGGTCGCCACGGCCGCCCTGCTGCTCCAGCTGGTGCTCGTCGTCAACGGCGAGGCGGTGCTCGACGAGACCAACGCCCCGCCGACGGCCACGGCGGTCGGGCGGTACGTCAGCTACTTCACGATCCAGTCCAACCTGCTGGTGGCGATCGGGGCCTGGACCCTGTGGGGCGATCCGGGCCGCGACGGCCGCGGCTGGCGGGTGCTGCGGCTGGCGGGGCTGACCGGCATCACCGTCACCGCCCTCGTGCACGCCGTGCTGCTGCGTCCGCTGCTCGACCTCGAGGGCGCCTCGTGGTTGGCCGACACGCTGCTGCACGTCGCGGTGCCGCTGCTGGCGGTCGTGTCCTGGGCGCTGGTCGGACCGCGACCGCGCACCGACGTGCGCAGCGGCGCGCTGGCGATGCTGTGGCCGGTCGCCTGGCTCGTGTGGACCCTGGTCGTGGGAGCGGTGAGCGGGTGGTACCCCTACCCGTTCCTCGACGTCGGCGAGGAAGGGGCCGTCTCGGTGGCCGTCACCTCGGTCGTGATCACGCTGCTCATCCTCGGCGTCATGGCGCTCATCGGGTGGCTGGACCGTCGGCTACCGGCCCCTGGGTCTCCTTCTGCAGGGTCTCCCGGGCCACGAGCCACGGCAGGAGCGCCACCAGGCTGACCAACCCGGTCACGAGGAAGGCGGCCTCGAAGCCGGCCTGGTCGGCCACGACACCGATGAGCACCGGACCGAGGATCGCGCCCCCGTCCTGTGCCATCTGGAAGGTGCTCAGCACCGTGCCGCCGCTGCGCTCGTTGCCGATGACGTCGGCGACGGTCGCCTGCTGGCCGGGGTTGACCATGCCCGCGCCGAACCCGGAGACCGCCGAGAGCCCCAGCAGCACCCACAGGCTCTCGCTGAAGCCCATCAGACCCAGCGTCACCGCCGTGGTCGCGAGGCCGGCCAGCACCATCGGCCGGCGACCGACCGAGTCCGCCACCCTCCCGGAGAACTGCAGGCTCGACGCCGTGCCCGCCGCGGCCACGGCGAGTGCCACACCGGCGACCCAGGTGTCGTCGTGGACCGCCACCGCGAACTGCGGGACCACCGCCACGCGGACGCCGAAGTTGGCCCAGCCGTTGGCGAACGCCGAGGCCAGGGCGGCACGGTACGCCGAGTCCCGCAGCCCCTCCCCCAGCCGCATCGGCGGGGCGGGGGTCGCGGTGGGGTCGGGCCGCAGGCTGGCGCCGGACAGCCGGACCCCGACCACCAGCGCCGCGACGATCAGCGCGACGGCGTACGCGACGAACGGGACGCGCAGACCGAAGCCGGCCATCAGGCCGCCGAGGACCGGGCCGAGCATGCCGCCGATGAGGAAGGAGCTGGCGTAGGCCGACGACACGCGTCCCCGCATCGTCGGGGGCGCCAGGCGCACCAGCAGCGCCATCGCCGAGACGGTGAACATCGTCGACCCGAGCCCGCCGATGCCCCGGAAGACCAGCAGCTGCCAGTAGGTCTGCGCCACGGCGGTCAGCAGCGAGGACGCCGCCACGACGCACAGCCCGGTCATGTAGACCCACCGCTCCCCCAGCCGCGCCACCAGCACGCCGGAGCCCGGGGCGCCGAGCAGCCGGAAGAACGCGAAGATCGACACCACCACGGACGCGGCGGCGACGCCGACGTCGAAGCTGCGCGCGTAGGCCGGCAGCACCGGGCTGATCAGGCCGAAGCCGATCGCGATGACGAACGCCGAGGCGATCAGGACCTTGATCTCGCCGGGGATCGGAGGTCTCGCCGCTCCGGTGTCACGCGTGCTCACGAGGAGGCCAGCACCTCGGCGGCCGCGCGCATTCCCTCCTCCACCTCGGTGAAGGAGGTCGACAGCGGGGCCAGGCCGATCCGCAGCCCACCGGGGTCGCGGTAGTCGGGGATGACGTCGCGCTCCCAGAGGCTCGCGACGACCTCGCGCATGCGGGGGTGCTCGACGGTGACGTGCCCACCGCGCCGGGCGGGGTCGCGGGGCGACGCGACCTCCGCGCCGAGGGGCGCGAGCAGGTCGTCGGCCAGCTCGATCGCGTACGACGTCAGCGACACGGACTTGGCGCGTACCGCCTCCATGCCGACCTCGGCGATCGTGGCGACCGTGTCGCGCAGCGCCAGCATCCCCACGATCGGCGGGGTGCCCGAGATCATCCGGCGGATGCCCGGGGCCGGGGTCCAGTCCGGCCCCATCGCGAACGGGTCGGCGTGGCCCATCCAGCCCGTCACCGGCTGGTCGAGCACGGGGTGGTGCCGCTCGGCGGCGTAGACGAACGCGGGCGACCCGGGGCCGCCGCCGAGGTACTTGTAGGTGCAGCCGACGGCCAGGTCGACGCCCCAGTCGTCGAGGGCCAGCGGCACCGAGCCGGCCGAGTGCGAGAGGTCCCAGAGCACGACCGCGCCCACGTCGTGGGCGGCCCGGGTGATCGTCTCGGCGTCGGCGAGCCAGGCCGACCGGTAGGCGACGTGGCTGAGCAGCACCACGGCGGTGTCCCCGGAGAGCTCGGCCGCCACGTCGTCGGTGGAGACACCGGCGGCCGGGTCGACCTCGACCCACCGCAGGGTCAGCCCCAGCTCCCGGGCGACCGACGCGGCGACGTACCTGTCGGTCGGGAAGTCGTCACGGCACAGCACCACCTCGTGCCGGCCCGGCCGCAGCGCGCAGGCCGCCCGCAGCGCCTTGTAGAGCAGCACGGTCGTGGAGTCGCCGACCGTTGTCTGGCCGGGCGCCGCGCCCAGGCAGGCCGCCGCGATCTCGTCGCCCACGACCAGCGGCAGCTCCATCCACGCCTCGTCCCAGCCGCGGATCAGCCGACCGCCCCACTCGGCCTCGACGAAGGTCGCGAGCCGCTCGGCCGTCACCCGCAGCGGACGGCCCAGCGAGTTGCCGTCGAAGTAGACCAGGGACGTCTCGCTGCCGACGTACCTCTCGCGCAGGTGCGCCAACGGGTCCGCGGCGTCGAGAGCGGCTGCGTCGAGAGCGGCTGCGTCGAGTTCGGCGGCGTCGAGTTCGGCTGCGTCGAGTTCGGCGGCTGCTCGGCGGGGCTGCGTGCTCACGGCGCATGTCTACCCCGTCCGCCCCGCCGAGACGTCACCCGCGCACGGCCGAGACGTCACTCGCGCACGGCCGAGACGTCACTCGCGCACGGCCGAGAGGTCACGGGCGCACGGCCGGGCAGGTGGCATGCTCCCCGCATGAGCATCCGCCCCGAGCTGCTGGAGGTGCTCGCGCGGCGGGCCCTGACCGAGGACTCCGCCCGCCCCGAGGCCGTCGAGCGGCTGCACGCTCGCGGCGGTCGCACCGCCCGGGAGAACCTCGCGGCGCTCGTCGACGAGGGCTCCTTCGTGGAGTACGGGCGCTTCGTGACCGCGGCCCAGGCCCAGCGCCGTCCCCTCGACGAGCTGCTGGACCGCAGCGTGGCCGACGGGATCGTGGGCGGCCTGGCGACGATCGACGGGCACCAGGTCGCGGTGATGTCCTATGACTACCTCGTCATGGCCGGCACCCAGGGGATGCGGGGCCACCGCAAGACCGACCGCCTCATCGACGTCATCGAGCGGCTCGGGCTGCCGACCGTGTTCTTCGCCGCCGGCGGGGGCGGGCGGCCCGGGGACACCGACATCCCGCTGGTCTCGGCGCTGGACGTGACGACGTTCGCGGCATGGGCGCGGCTCTCGGGCCGGGTGCCGCGGATCGCGGTCGTCGAGGACAACTGCTTCGCCGGCAACGCCGTCATCGCCGGCTGCTCCGACCTCATCGTCGCCACCGAGCGCGCCTCGCTGGGCATGGGTGGGCCCGCGATGATCGCCGGCGGGGGCCTCGGCGACGTCGCCGCCGCCGACGTCGGGCCGATCGAGGTGATGGAGGCCAACGGCGTCGTCGACGTGACCACCGACGACGCGGTGGCGACCACCCGCGAGCTGATCGGCTACTTCCTCGGGCGGTCGGCGACCTGGACCGCACCCGACCAGACGCCGCTGCGCGACGCCGTGCCGGAGGGCGAGCGGACCGCCTACGAGCTGCTGCCGATCGTCGAGACACTGTGCGACGAGGACACCGTCACGGTGCTGCGACCTGCCTTCGCCCCCGAGCTGCTCACCGCACTTGGCCGGATCGAGGGCCGCACCGTCGGGATCCTGGGCAACGACACCCGGCACTGGGCGGGCGCGATCACCGCGGACGCCGGCGACAAGGCCGCCCGCTTCCTCCAGCTCTGCGACGCCCACGGCTTCCCGGTGATCTCGCTGGTCGACACCCCCGGGATGATGGTCGGCGCCGACGCGGAGCGCACCGGGCTCGTCCGCCACACCTCGCGACTGCTGGTCGCCGCGGCGCGGATGGAGGTGCCGCTCGTCGGTGTGGTGCTGCGGCGCGGCTACGGCCTGGGCGCCCAGGCGATGCTCGGGGGCAGCACCCACGAGCCGCTCATGACGCTGGCCTGGCCTGGCGCGCACCTCGGCGCCATGGGGCTCGAGGGGGCGGTCCGGCTCTCGATGCGCCGGGAGCTCGAGGCGGTCGAGGACGAGGAGCAGCGTGAGGCGCGGGTGCGGGAGCTGACGGCGTACGCCCAGGCGAGCTCGACCGCGCTGGAGGTCGCCCGTGTCTTCGAGATCGACGACGTCATCGACCCGGCCGAGACCCGCGGGGTGCTGGCGCGGCTGCTCGACGCCGCCGATCGTGATGGCCGCCTGACCGGGAGCGGGCGCCCGGTCGACACGTGGTGAACCGATGAGTTCCGGCGCGCCGACTGGTCTGATGCCTTCATGAGGAAGCTGATCGTCACCGAGTTCATCACCCTGGACGGCGTCATGGAGGACCCGAGCTGGACCTTCTCGGAGGTCCCGTTCGAGGAGGCCGCCTACGACATCAAGGGCCGCGAGCAGGAGGAGGCCAGTGCGCTGCTGCTCGGCCGGGTGTCCCACGACGAGTTCGCCCCGGTGTGGCCCTCGATGGAGGAGTTCGAGGCCTACAACGCCATGCCGAAGTACGTCGTCTCCTCCACGCTGCAGGGCTCGGACTGGAACAACACCCACGTGCTGCGCTCCCTCGACGACGTCGCCACCCTCAAGTCGCGGACCGACGAGGGCGACGGCCCGATCTACGTGCACGGGTCGGCCACCCTGTCCCAGGGCCTGCTCTCCGCCGGGCTGGTCGACCGGCTGCACCTGCTCGTGTTCCCGCTCGTCCTGGGCACGGGCAAGAAGCTGTTCGCCGACCCCGGCGAGAAGGTGAAGCTCGAGCTGGTCGAGCACGCCGCCTACGCCAACGGGGTCACGCTGCAGGTGCTCGACGTCGTGCGCTGACCGGCGCCGGGGGGCGGCGCGACCCCTCGGCCGTGCGCGAGCGACCTCTCGGCCGTGCGTCAGCGACCTCTCGGCCGTGCGTCAGCGACCTCTCGGCCGTGCGCGAGTGACGTCTCGGCGGGGAGGGCGGTGCGTCGGTCAGCCCGTCACGGCTCCGTGGGCGGCGGAGGAGACGATCTTGGCGTACTTGCCGAGGACGCCCTTGGTGTACTTCGGCGGGTTCGGGGCCCAGCCCTCCTTGCGGGAGTCCCAGTCCTCGCCCTGCTCGACCTCGAGGGTGCGGTTGAGGACGTCGAGGGTGATCTTGTCGCCGTCACGGACGAACGCGATCGGGCCGCCGTCGACGGCCTCGGGGGCGATGTGCCCGACGCACAGGCCGGTGGTGCCGCCGGAGAAGCGTCCGTCGGTGAGCAGCAGGACGTCCTTGCCGAGGCCGGCGCCCTTGATGGCGCCGGTGATGGCGAGCATCTCGCGCATGCCGGGGCCGCCCTTGGGGCCCTCGTAGCGGATGACGACGACGTCGTTGGCGACGATCCTGCCCTCGGCCAGCGCGTCCATCGCGGCGCGCTCGCCGTCGAAGACCCGGGCGGTGCCCTCGAAGACGGTCTCGTCGAAGCCGGCCGACTTCACCACGGCCCCGTCGGGGGCCAGCGAGCCCTTGAGGATGGTCAGGCCGCCGGTCTTGTGGATCGGGCGCTCCAGGGAGCGGATCACGTCGTCGTCGAGCGCCGGCGGATTCAGGTCGGCGAGGTTCTCGGCGAGGGTCTTGCCGGTGACGGTGAGCGCGTCGCCGTGCATGAGACCGGCGTCGAGCAGCGCCTTCATCACCACGGGGATGCCGCCGATCTTGTCGACGTCGTTCATGACGTACTTGCCGAACGGCTTGAGGTCGCCGAGGTGCGGCACCTTGTCGCCGATGCGGTTGAAGTCGTCGATGCTCAGTGGCACCTCGGCCTCGCGGGCGATCGCGAGCAGGTGCAGCACGGCGTTGGTGGAGCCACCCAGCGCCATCACAACGGTGATGGCGTTCTCGAAGGCCTCCATCGTCATGATCTGGCGGGCGGTGATGCCCTTCGCGATCAGGTTGACCACGGCCTCACCGGAGCGGTGGGCGAAGCCGTCGCGGCGACGGTCGACGGCCGGCGGGGCGGCCGACCCGGGCAGCGACATGCCGAGCGCCTCGCCGACGGCGGCCATCGTGTTGGCGGTGTACATGCCGCCGCAGGCGCCCTCGCCGGGACAGATCGCGCGCTCGATGCGGTCGACCTCGTCGCGGCTGATCCTGCCGGCCAGACACGCACCGACCGCCTCGAAGGCGTCGATGATCGTGACGTCCTTGCCGTCGACCTGACCGGGCATGATCGAGCCGGCGTAGAGGAAGACGCTGGCCAGGTCCAGGCGGGCGGCGGCCATCAGCATGCCGGGCAGCGACTTGTCGCAGCCCGCCAGCAGCACCGAGCCGTCGAGGCGCTCGGCGTTCATCACGACCTCGACGGAGTCGGCGATGACCTCGCGGGAGACCAGCGAGAAGTGCATGCCCTCGTGGCCCATCGAGATGCCGTCGGAGACCGAGATCGTGCCGAACTCCAGGGGGTAGCCCTGTGCCGCGTGCACGCCGTTCTTCACGGCCTTGGCCAGCCGGTCGAGCGAGAGGTTGCAGGGCGTGATCTCGTTCCAGCTGGACGCGACGCCGATCTGGGGCTTCTCCCAGTCCTCGTCGCCCATGCCTACGGCACGCAGCATCCCTCGCGACGCGGCCCGCTCGAGACCGTCGGTCACGTCGCGGGAGCGGGGCTTGAGGTCAGGGGTGCTGTCGGGTCCGGTCATGGGGGAAAGCCTACGTGCGACGGCTCTCACGCTTTCGCCACGTCTCAACCCTCCGGCTGCGCCGGTGCACCCCGAAGCCCTAGCCTCTTCGGGTGACTGGATCCCCTGCCGCTGCCCCGACGGTGACCTGGCCCGACCACGCCGCCGTGCTCTTCGACCTCGACGGCGTCATCACTCCCACCGCCGAGGTGCACATGCGTGCCTGGGCGGAGATGTTCAACGAGTTCCTCGAGGGCTACGACGGCCCGGCCGAGGACACCTCCCCCTACACCGACGCCGACTACTTCGCCCACGTCGACGGCAAGCCCCGCTACGACGGCGTCCGCGACTTCCTGGCCTCGCGCGGCATCTCGCTGCCGGAGTCCGGCGCCGACCTCTCGGTCGTCGCGCTGGGCGACCGCAAGAACGACGCCTTCAACGCCGTCCTCGAGCGCGACGGCGTCGATCCCTACCCGGGCACCGTCGCGCTGCTGGACCACCTCCGCGACCTGGGTACGCCGCTGGCGATCGTCTCCTCGAGCGCCAACGCCCCCGCGGTGCTGGAGGCCGCCGGGCTGTCGGACCGCTTCTCGACGGTCGTCGACGGTCGCGTCGCTGCCGCGAAGGGCCTGCCGGGCAAGCCCGCCCCCGACACCTTCCAGCACGCCGCGGACACCCTCGGGGTCCCCCGGGAGGCGGCCGTGGTCGTGGAGGACGCGGTCTCCGGCGTACGCGCCGGCGCGGCGGGGGGCTTCGCGCTCGTCGTCGGCGTGGACCGCGGGGCCGGCCACGACGTCCTGGCCGGCGCCGGCGCCGACGTCGTCGTCTCCGACCTGCTCGAGCTCGTCCCGGCCTCCTCCGACGGAGCGTCCGCGTGAGCCGGGGGCAGGTCCACGGCGACCCGCTGGACCGCTCGCGCTTCCCCGTCGACCCGTGGCGGCTGGTCGAGCGGACGCCGAGCGACCACGACCTCGGGGTCACCGAGACGCTGTTCACCGTCGCCAACGGCTACCTCGGGATGCGCGGCAACCCCGAGGAGGGGCGCGACGCGTTCGCCCACGGCACCTTCGTCAACGGCTTCCACGAGACCTGGGAGATCCGGCACGCGGAGGCCGCCTACGGCTTCGCGCGCACCGGCCAGACCATCGTCAACGTCCCCGACGCGAAGTTGATGAAGCTCTACGTCGACGACGAGCCGCTGATCCTCGGCACCGCCGACCTCGAGCACTACGAGCGCATCCTCGACTTCCGTGACGGCGTGCTGCGCCGCTCGCTGGTGTGGCGCACCCCGTCGGGCAAGCGGGTCAAGGTCGACTCGACCCGGATGGTGTCGATGACCCAGCGTCATCTCGCGCTGCTGACCCTCGAGGTCACCATGCTCGAGGGCGACGCCCCGATCGTGATCTCCTCCCAGCTGCTCAACCGCCAGGACGGCACCGACGAGTACCACGACGCCGCCGAGGCCATGGGCGCCGGCGTGGACCCGCGCAAGGCAGGCACCTTCGAGCACCGCGTGCTGCTGCCGCGGATGAGCCGGGTCGAGGACGACCGCATGCTGCTGGGCTACCAGTGCGCGTCGTCGAGGATGACGATCGCGGTCGCCGCCGACCACACGCTGCACACCCACGACGACGCCGACGTCGTGGTCCGTCACGACGACGACCTGGCCAAGATGGTCTTCCGGGTCCAGGCCGACCAGGGCCGCCCGGTGCGCCTGGAGAAGGTCGTGGCCTATCACTCCTCGCGCGGCGTGCCGGTGCGCGAGCTGGCCGACCGGTGCGACCGCACCCTGGACCGCGCCGCCCGCGCGGGCATCGGCGAGGCCGTGGCCGAGCAGCGCGCGTGGTTCGACGAGTTCTGGGACGCCGCCGACGTCGACACGCTCTCCGAGCGCTCCGACGACGCGGCCCGCGCGACCCAGCAGGCGATCAGGTTCAACCTGTTCTCCCTGGCGCAGGCCTCCGCCCGCGCCGACCAGTGGGGCGTGCCGGCCAAGGGCGTGACCGGCTCGGGCTACGAAGGTCACTACTTCTGGGACTCCGAGATCTACGTCGCGCCGTTCCTGACCTACACCCAGCCGGCGCTGGCCAAGAACCTCCTGCACTTCCGCTCCCGGATGCTCGACGCCGCGCGGCACCGGGCGGCGGAGATGGCGCAGAAGGGCGCGCTCTTCCCGTGGCGCACCATCAACGGTGAGGAGGCCTCGGCCTACTACGCCGCCGGCACCGCGCAGGTCCACATCGACGCCGACGTCGTCTACGCGCTGAGCCAGTACCTCGCCGCCACCGACGACGTCGGCTTCCTGCTGCGCCACGGCATCGACATCCTCGTGGAGACCTCGCGGATGTGGGCCGACCTCGGCTTCTGGCGCGAGAACGGGACGCCGACCTTCCACATCCACGGCGTGACCGGGCCCGACGAGTACACGACGGTCGTCAACAACAACCTGTTCACCAACGTCATGGCGCGGCACAACCTCGAGCAGGCCGTCGCCGCCGTCGAGCGGATCCGTCGCGACCACCCGGTCGACTTCCGCCAGATCTGCACCCGCCTCGGCCTCGACGACGAGGAGGTCGCGGAGTGGGCGCGCTGCGCGGAGGGCATGCACATCCCCTTCGACGAGGGGCTGGGCATCCACCCCCAGGACGACTTCTTCCTCGACCGGGAGGTGTGGGACCTCTCCCGCACCCCCGACGAGCTGCGGCCGCTGCTGCTGCACTACCACCCGCTGGTCATCTACCGCTTCCAGGTGCTCAAGCAGGCCGACGTGGTGCTCGCGCTGTTCCTGCAGGGCGACCGGTTCACCGACGCCGAGAAGCGCGCCGACTTCGAGTACTACGACCCGATCACCACCGGCGACTCCACGCTCTCGGCCGTCGTGCAGTCGGTCATGGCCGCCGAGGTCGGCTACCACGAGCAGGCCTGGGACTACTTCCTCCAGGCGTTGTACGTCGACCTCGCCAACCTGCACGGCAACACCGTCGACGGCATGCACATCGCCTCGACCGGCGGCGTCTGGTCGGCGCTGGTCTGCGGCTTCGGCGGCATGCGCGACCGCGGCGGTCGGCTCACGTTCGACCCGCGGCTCCCCGACGCCTTCGACCAGCTCACCTTCTCGCTGGTGTGGCGCGGCTCGCGGGTCCGGGTGCGGCTGGCCGAGGACGCGATGACGTTCACCGTGGTCGCGGGCACCGGCGGGGTCCCGGTGACCGTCCGCGGGAGCGAGCACGTGGTGCACGCCGACGAGCCCCTCGTCGTACCTCTCGGTGAGGGGGGTGCCGCCGGCACCCGGCTCGCACGCCCGCTCGACGAGCACCCCCAGCTCGGCGGCACCCGCGCCGACGGCTCCAAGATCACCGCCGGCGTGCCCGAGCCGATCCCGATGGCCGACGACGAGCCCGACCCGGCCGGTCCGCCCCCGACCGAGCCGCCCGCCTTCGGTCTCCAGGACTGAGCCACCCCTTCCGCGCCGAGCCGGCATGTCGACAGGCCGGCTCGGCGTGGAGGGGCGTCGAACCGGCGTGTTGATTCGCCGGCTCGGCGCGTGGGGGCGGCTCAGACCGCGGCCGCTCGCACACACATCACGTCCGGCAGGTCGCGTACGGCGCAGAGCCACGTCTCACCGGCATCGGGCGAGACCCACACCGACCCGTTGCGCGCGCCGACGTAGACCCCCGCCGTGGCGTGGTCGTCGACCGCCATGGCGTCGCGCATGACTCCGACGTAGAAGCTGTCGGGCAGCTGGCCGGCGCCGAGCTCCTCCCAGGAGTCGCCGGCGTCGCGCGAGCGCCACACCCGTGCCTTCGCCCCGACCGGGTAGCGGCCCTCGCCGCCGCCGAGCGGGAAGACGTAGATCGTGTCGGGCTCGTGCGGGTGGACCACCATGGGGAAGCCGAAGTCCGAGGGCAGCCCCTCGGCGATCGAGGTGTAGGAGCCACCCTCGTCGTCGGAGCGGAAGACGCCGCCGTGGTTCTGCACGTAGAGCCGCTCGGGGCGCGAGGGGTGACGGGCGACCTTGTGCACGCACTGCCCGTAGGGCGGATACTGCTGGCCCTCGGGCAGGAAGATCGCCGAGATGCCCTGGCTGCGCGGCGACCAGGTGCCGCCGCCGTCCGTGGTCCGGTAGACGCCACCGGTCGAGATGGCAGCCGTCACGGACGTGGGGTCGCTGGGGTGCGGCAGGATCGTGTGGAACGCCTGTCCGCCGAACCCGGCGCCCCACTCGGCGCGGTGCGGGTGGTCCCACAGGCCGCGCTCGAGGGTGTAGGTCTCCCCGCCGTCGGTGGAGCGGAAGATCGCGCCGGGCTCGGTGCCGGCCCACACCACGCCCGGCTCGGCGCCGGCCGTGAGCTGCCAGACGCGCTCGACCGAGGCGTCGACGTCGTCGGGGAAGCGGGGCGCCTGCTCGGCGTCGCGCCAGGTCTCGCCGAGGTCCTCGCTGATCCGGACCTGCGGCCCGAGCCACGACGACGACGCACCGACCAGGAGCCGGGGCGTGGCGCCTCGGGTGTCGACAAGGCAGGAGTAGACCTCCTCCATGTCGCTGTGCGGGCCGCTCCACTCCCAGTCCACCCGCGCCTCGTCGGAGCGCCCGACCCAGAGCCCCTTGCGCGTGCCCACCATCAGCACCGTGCTGCCCACGGCTGCCTCCCGTCCGTCGTCCGCCAGATCCGATCACCTAGGTTGACCCGGTGACCGGGCCGAACTCATCGAACACCTCGGCACCGACGGTGTCACCCGTCTGGCTCGTCCTCATCGGGATCGCCTCGGTCCAGCTCGGTGCCGGCTTCGCCAAGTCGCTGTTCGACGACGTCGCCCCGACCACCATCGTCTGGCTGCGGCTGGCCACCAGCGTGCTCGTGCTCGTCGCGGTCCTGCGCCCCCGCGTGCGCGGGCGCAGCCGCGAGGACTGGGCGGTCGTGCTCGCCTTCGGGCTGAGCCTGGGCCTGATGAACTGGGCGATCTACCAGTCCTTCGCGCGCATCCCGCTGGGTGTCGCGGTGACGATCGAGTTCATCGGGCCCCTCGCGCTCGCCGTGCTGGGCTCGCGACGGCCGCGCGACCTGCTCTGGGTGGTGCTGGCCGGGGCCGGGGTGCTGCTGCTCGGCTTCGACGGCGACCACCTCGACGCGGCCGGGGTCGGGTTCGCGCTGCTCGCGGGCGGGTCGTGGGCGGCGTACATCCTGCTCAGTGCCAGGACCGGGCAGCGCTGGCAGGGGCTGGACGGCCTCGCCGTCGCGAGCGTCGTCGCCACCGTCCTCCTCACACCGCTGGCGATCGGCATCGGCGGGTCCGACCTGGTGGATCCCCGGGTGCTGCTCGTCGGCGCCGCCGTCGGCGTGCTGTCGTCGGTGATCCCCTACAGCTGCGAGCTGGTCGCGCTGCGCACCCTCTCCCCCGGCGTCTTCGGCATCCTGATGAGCCTCGAGCCGGCCGCCGCCGCGCTCGCCGGGATCGTGGTGCTGGGCGAGCTGCTCGGCCCCCCGCAGTACGCCGCCATCGCCTGCGTCGTGGCCGCCAGCGTCGGGGCGACCCGCAGCGGGCAGCAGGCGGTCCTGCGCGACTGAGCTGGCCGGGCGCGGACCCGTTCACGTAGACGTCACACGCCTGCCCTTGTGAGAGCGCTCTCACCTCCTAGGGTGGGTGTCGTACCCGCCGCTGGCCCCACCCACTGGCTCCCTGTTGTCCCCCTGAGGAGTCGTCCCACATGCAGTCCCAGGCACCCCGCCTCACCGTGCTCACCACGACGCGCAGCGTCTCCGGTTCCGCCTGGCAGGCCCTCGCCTCGAAGCTGCCCATCACCTCGCGGCTGCAGAGCTCGCTGGTGACCTCGGTGCACCGCTGGGCCGTGGACTCCCAGCGCTCGGCCTGCCGCAACGCGATGGTCGCCGGCACCGCCCTCGCCGTGCGTCGCGCCGAGCGCGAGGAGGTCGAGGAGTTCCTCGCCGGCAGGGTCCCGGGCCCCGCCACCGAGCAGGACCGGCTCGACGCCCTCCAGCTGGAGTCGGCGTCCTCCCCGGACGCACAGGGTCACCCGGGTCACACCGCCCACGGCTGAGCACCGCCCCCACACGCACCGCCGCTGGGGCACAATCTCGGGCATGCCGACCTCTGCGGCCCGCCCGGTCACGACCTCTCCCGTCACCTTCCACGAGGTGCTCTCCGACGACGGCACCATGCTGCGCGCCTGGACCAACGACCCTGACGGCACCAAGCCAGGGCCGACGGTCGTGCTGTGCAACGGCCTGGGCACCAACCCGTGGACCTGGCCCGCGTTGCTCGACCCCGCCTGCGAGGTCCGGGTCGTGTCGTGGAACCACCGCGGCACCGGCGGCTCCCAGCGCCCCACCGACCCCGAGCGCTGCGGGATCGAGGAGTTCGTCGAGGACGGCCTGTCGGTCATGGACCACTTCGGCGTCGCCAAGGGCGTGCTGATGGGCTGGTCGATGGGTGTGAACACGATGTTCGAGCTGGCCTTCCGCCACCCCGAACGGGTCTCCGGCCTCTTCGCGGTCGCCGGCGTCCCCGGCGACACCTTCGCCACCATGCTGGGCCCGCTGCACCTGCCGCACGTCGTGGCCCGCACGCTCACCATCAACGCCACCCGCGTCGCCAAGCACGCCGGCTGGGCGCTGACCCCGATCGCCCGCCGCCTGCCCATCGGCAAGCGCGCCGTGGACCTGCTCAGCCACAGCGGCTTCATGCTGCCCGTGAAGGACCCGGAGATCACCGCGAAGGCGGTGACCGAGTTCCTCACCACCCCGATGGGCTGGTACTTCCACCTCGCGCTGCGCACCTCCGAGCACGGCCGCGTCTCCCTGCGCAACATCCGGGTGCCCGCGACCTTCGTCGCCGGCCGGTGGGACGTCCTGGCCGGCGCGCGCGACATGCGCACCGCCGCCGACCGCATCGAGGGGGCGACGTACGTCGAGCTCCCGGGCAGCCACTTCCTCGGCCTCGAGCACCCCGACGAGGTGCACGCGCTGCTCCTGGAGCTGCTCGAGAAGGTCTCGTGACCCGCCTGCGCCGGGGTGTCGCTGCCGCCGCGGTGCTGCCGCTCGCGCTGACCGGCTGCCTGCAGGAGGGCAGCACCTCCACGGTCACGATCATCGAGACGACCGCGACCGGCACCCCGCTGCCCGCCCCGACCACCGCACCGTCGAGCACGGCCCCCACCCAGGAGCCGACCGGGACCGACACCGCGGAGGAGTCCGGCCCCCCGCAGCAGGTCGGCACCATCGCCGCCGGCCTCGCCGTGCCGTGGGGCATCGCGTTCCTGCCGAACGGCGACGCGGTCGTGACCGAGCGCGACTCCACGCGCGTGCTGCTCCTCCGCGGGCCCGAGCACGAGGTCGTCGAGGTCGCCACGGTCGACGCCGCCGCGCCCGCGGGCGAGGGCGGGCTCCTCGGGGTGGCCATCTCACCGTCGTACGACGACGACGGGCTCATCTACCTCTACCTCACCACCCCCAGCGACAACCGTGTCGTGCGCGGCGTCCTCGACGGTGACCGCCTCGGGGAGCTCGAGCCGGTGCTGACGGGCATCCCCAACGGCTTCATCCACGACGGTGGGCAGCTGGTCTTCGGCCCCGACGGCTACCTGTACGTGTCCACCGGCGAGGCCGGCGACCCGCCGCGTGCCGCCGACCCCGACGACCTGGGCGGCAAGGTCCTGCGCATCACCCCCGACGGCGACCCCGCACCCGGCAACCCCGACCCGGACTCCCCCGTGTGGTCGCTCGGGCACCGCAACATCCAGGGTCTCGCCTTCGTGGGCAACAAGCTGTGGGCCTCGGAGTTCGGGCAGGACCGCTTCGACGAGCTCAACCTGATCACCGCCGGCCGCGACTACGGCTGGCCGGCCGTCGAGGGCGAGGGCGGCAAGGAGCAGGGGTACGTCGACCCCCAGGTCACGTGGGCCACCGACGACGCCTCCCCCTCGGGGCTCGCCTACGCCGACGGCCGGCTCTGGCTCGGTGCGCTCAAGGGTCAGCGGCTGTGGCGCGTGGAGGTGAAGGGCAAGAAGGCCCGCAAGCCCCGCGCGTTCTTCGTCGGCGACCACGGCCGGCTGCGCTCGGTCGTCGCCGCCCCCGACGGCACCCTCTGGGTCACCACCAGCAACCGCGACGGCCGGGGCTCCCCCGTCGACGGGGACGACAGGATCCTGCAGATCCGGCCCTGAGCGGACCCGGCCGGGTTTGTCGGCTGGCCGACAGACCCGGGAGTGGGACGACAATGCTTCGTCGTCCCGTGGCCGGGTTCAGCGGCTGGCCGACGAACCCGGCCGCTCCCCCACCGTCCCCACGACAGTCGCCCGCCGCGCGGCCCGGCGCAGCACGGCCAGGACCGCCGGGCCGAGGACCACGACGGCGACCGCGTTGGTGATTGCGCGCATGGTGTCCCAGCCGCCGGTGGAGGTGAGCAGCGTGTAGATCCCGAAACGGTGGAGGTTCTCCAGCAGCGGCGCACCGGGCACGTAGGACAGCTCGCCCTCGTAGCCGGGGACGGCGATGCCGAGCGCGAAGGGCCAGCTCGAGAGGTTCATCAGCGCCCCGAAGAGGTACGCCGCCACCACGGCGTACGCCGCCAACAGCACGATCTCGAGGCGGCCCCGGGCCCGCGGCAGCAGGCCGGCGCCCATGCCGACCCAGGCCGAGATGAGCATCTGGTACGGCAGCCACGGCCCGACCCCGGCGGTCATCAGCGCGGAGGCGAACAGCGACGTGCAGCCCAGCGCGAAGCCGAACCCCGGCCCGAGCACCCGCCCGGAGATGATCAGCAGGAAGAAGACGAGCTCGACGCCGGAGAGCCCCGGCGAGATCGCCCGGGTGACCGCGTTGACCGCGCTCAGCACCCCCAGCAGCGCCAGGACCCGCGCGTCGAGGCCGCCCTCGGTGACCTCGGCCAGCACGACCGCCACCACCACCGGCAGCAGCGCCAGGAACAGGAACGGCGGGTCCACGCGGGTGCCCTCGGGCACCTGCAGCAGCAGCGGCCAGATCAGCATCATCAGCCCGGCGAACGAGGCCAGGCCCAGCACCGCCAACGAGCGTCGCGACAGCGGCACAGCGGCCACCCGGAGGTCCGGCGCGACCCCGCTCATGCTGTCTCCAGCGCGTCGGTCACCTCGTCGACGCGCAGCCACGGCGGCCCGAGCACCTTGGTCACCTGCGGCGCGAAGGCGGGCGACTCGGCGACCACCGTGCGCGCCGGGCCGCGCGATACGACCTCGCCCTCGGCCAGCACCAGCGCGTCGTCGGCGGCCTGCGCCACGAACTCCACGTCGTGCGAGGCCACCAGCACCGCGTGCCCGTCGGCCGCCAGGTCGCGCACGGTCCGCGCCAGCACCCGCTTGGCGGCGTAGTCCAGCCCCCGCGTCGGCTCGTCGAGCAGCACCACCCCGGGCCGGGCCGCCAGCACCAGCGAGAGCGCCAGCGCGAGCCGCTGCCCCTCGGACAGGTCGCGCGGGTGCGCGTCGTCGGGCACGCCCGGCGCCAGCGAGTCCAGGATCTCCCGGCACGAGCCGTCGCCCCCGTCGCCGGCGGCCAGCTCCTCGGCGACGGTCTCGAGGTAGAGCAGGTCCGCGGCGTTCTGCGGCAGCAGCCCGACCAGCTCGCGGCGCTGGGCGGCGGGCTGCTGCGCGGGGTCGGCCACGGCGTCCCCGCGGCGTACGTCCACCTCGCCGGCGAACCGCGCCCCGGTGCCCTGCAGCGCCCACAGCAGCGAGGACTTCCCGGAGCCGTTGCGCCCCATGAGCGCGGTGACGCGGCCGGCGGGCAGCGTCAGGTCGACGGAGCGTACGGCGACCTCCCGGCCGTGGACCACGGTGACCCCGCGGGCCCGCAGGCCGTCACCGTCGGCGGGGACGGACGGGGCGGCTGGGGCCGGTACGGCCGCCCCGAGCCGGTCGGCCAGTCCCCGGGCCCGCCGCCGGGCGTCGCGCACGCTCAGCGGCAACGGCGACCAACCGGCGGCCCGACCGAGCTCGACGATGGGCGGCACGACCGGCGAGGCGGCCAGCAGGTCGGCCGGCTCGCCCACCTGGACCCGACCGTCGCCGGTCATCAGGCACATGGTGTCGGCGAACGGCACGACCCGCTCGAGCCGGTGCTCGGCCAGCAGCACCGAGACCCCGAGGTCGTGGACGAGGCGGGTGAGGGTGGCCAGCACCTCCTCGGCCGCCGTGGGGTCCAGCGCCGAGGTCGGCTCGTCGAGCACGAGCAGCCGGGGGTGCATGGTGAGCACGGCGCCGATGGCGACCCGCTGCTGCTGGCCACCCGAGAGGGTGCGCAGGTCGCGGGAGCGCAGGTCGGCGATGCCGAGCAGGTCGAGGGTCTCCTCGACCCGGCGGCGCATGGTCGCCGCGGGCAGGCCGAGCTGCTCCATGCCGTAGGCCAGCTCCTCCTCGACGGTGTCGGTGACGAAGCCGAGGGCCGGGTCCTGACCGACGTACCCGACCACGTGCGCCCGGTCCCGCGGCGGACGGCGCAGCACGCTCTCGCCCTCGAGCAGCACGTCGCCGGCGAGCACGCCCCCGGAGAAGCGCGGCACCAGACCGGCGACGACACCGAGCAGCGTGGACTTGCCGACGCCGGTGGGTCCCGAGAGCAGGACGAGCTCGCCCTCCTCGACGACGAGGTCGACGTCGGCGAGGACGGGGGCCTGGCCGGCGCGGTAGCCGAAACGGATGCCGCGCAGCTCGAGGACGGGGGCGCTCATGCGGCCACCGCCTCGGCCTGGTCGTGGGCCAGGCGCCCGCGGGAGACCGGTGGGGAGACCGGCGGCGGTGCCGCGAGGCCCCCGGCGAGAGCGACGGCGACGCCGACGAGCACGCCGAGGCCGACGACCGGCACGACGTCGAGGCCCGGGTAGGCGATGGTCAGCTGGGTCCGGGCGATCCACACCCACAGCCCGGCGGTGAGCACCCCGGCGCCGGCGACGACCCACTCCGGCCAGCGCCACGAGTCCGGCCGGTAGCGGGTGCGCTCGACGCGCCGTCCGGCGCTCACCAGGCCCAGCACGGCCAGGCCGACGCCGAGCAGCAGCACGGGCAGCGCGAGGACGCGCGGAGCGGTGCGGTCGAGCACCGCATAGGTGCCCAGGCAGGTGCCGCACAGCCCGATGATCATCAGGGCCCCGGTGCGCACCCGGGCACGACGGTCCAGGCCGGGGGCGCGCCCGTAGCCGCGGGCGTCCATCCCGGCCGCCATCGCCATCGAGCGGTCGATGGCGTCCTCGAGGACGGGCACGAGGAAGCGACGGATGCCGTGGACGCGACCGTTCGCGCCGGCGCGCAGACCCTGGGCCGCACGGACGCGGCGCGCGGAGTCGGCCAGCTGCGGCAGCACGGTCACCGCCACCACCATGGCGGCACCGACCTCGTAGAGCGCCGGCGGCACCGAACGCAGGAGCCGCTTGGGGTTGGCCAGTGCGTTGGCGGCACCCACGCAGACCACGATCGAGGCCAGCCGCATGCCGTCGTAGAGCCCCGCCAGCACCGACTCCAGCGTGACCGCTCCGAGCAGCGTGATGCCGGTGGTCCACTCCGGCAGCGGGATCGCGGGCAGGTCCAGCAGCACCGTGCCCGGGTACCCGCCACCGAGCAGCAGCCGGAACACCACCCGCAGCACCACGATCGCGAGCCCCAGCCACAGGTAGAGCCGGAACGAACGCGACCACGGCTGGTCGGAGCGTCGCGCCGCCACCACGACGGCTGCGGCGCCGACCAGCAGCAGCAGCGAGAAGGGGTTGGTCGTCATGGACGCGGCGGCCGCGAGCCCGAGCGCCCACACCCACCACGCGACCGGGTGCAGGTCGCGTGGGAGGCGTGCGGTGCGCAGGCTCCTGGCCGCCGTCGTCACGGGATCGCCCTCCGGCGCAGCCAGACGGCAGCGCCGCCACCGGTGGCCAGCACCAGCAGCGCGACCGGCGCGACCCACACGGGCAGGCCGTCGGCCTCGGCCGCGGCCGCCTCCGTCGTACGACGCTCCGCGGCGGTGTCCGCGGACGGCTCGACCTCCGGGGTCGCCGAGTCGGTGGGCGTGGCGCTCGCGGTCGCCTCGTCGGAGTCACGACCCTTGCGGGCCCGCTTGCGCTCCGTGGCCGACTCGTCGGTGGTGCTCGTGGCGCTGGGCCCCGCCGTCGCGCTCGAGGAGGCCTCGGCCGAGGACGAGGAGCCACCCGACGGGCTGTCCGACGTGCCACCGCCGCCCGCGGCGGGCGTGGCCTTCTTCGTCGGGGAGGCTGCCGGACTGCTGGCCGGCGCGCTCGACGGGCTGGAGGCCGCCGCCTTCGGCGGCGTGGCGCTCGGTGGCGCGGAGCCGTCGACGTCGTCCCACGACAGCGCGACCGAGCCGCCGTCGGGGATGGTCAGGCCGTCCACGCCGACGGTGGAGTAGGTCCACGTTCCCGAGGTGCCGTTGGACCACCACAGGCCCCAGTAGGCGTCGGCCGGAGGCGTCTTGACGCAGGCCTCCTGCTCCGCGGAGGGCAGGCCGTCGACCCGGCACACGAAGCCGGGCTGCTGCTGCACCCGGCCCAACGTGTGCCCGGCGGCACCGAAGATCGCGGACGCCTTGTCCCCTCCGCCCCCGGCCACGCACGCGGTCTGCACGCCGCCGCCGAGGGAGTTGAAGTCGACCACCACGCTCACCCCGCCGCCGGCCGCGCAGGTGGCGGCGGTGGCGGACGTGGCCCCGAGGCCCCCGACGGGCAGCACGACGGTGGCCGTTGCCAGGGCGACGACCACCGCGCGTGCGATGCGGCTCACTGCTTGCACGTGGCCTTCGAGAGGTTCTGCAGCGACGGCGCGGCCTGGGTCGCCGCCCGGCGCCACTGGTCGTTGGCGGACGCGGTGATGCCCTCGCTCTTGCCGGTCTTGAAGGCGGCACGGTTGAAGGCGATCGCGCCGACCTCGTCGGCCAGGGCGGTGTCGGAGTGCTTGCCGGCGACCTGCAGCTTCTTGACCCAGCGGGCGGCCTTGCGGGCCTTGCCGCACGAGCCGACCGAGGCCAGCGCCCAGCCGGCCAGGCCGGTGGAGTTGGTGTTCGATCCCTCACCGTCGACGCCGGTGCCGAAGGAGCCGTTGTCCTTCTGGAGGTCGCCCAGCCAGGCCGCGGCGGCGTCGACCGCGGCGGTGACGTCCTCGGTGGCGTCCAGCTCGAGCAGCTGGTTGAGCACGAGCGCGGTGGTGTCGACGCTCGGCTGCCCCTCGGCGCCGTCGCAGCTCTGGTCCGCGGCGTCGGTGTCGGCGGTCAGCGGCAGGCGGAAGTAGCCCGCCTCGCACTGCTGCTGCAGCAGGAACGACACCGCGCTGCCGCCCTCGTCGGAGCCGCTGCGCGACAGCGCGACGGCGGCGAAGGCCTGGCCGATGGTGTTGGCGTAGTCGCCGTAGATGCTCTGGTCGACGATGCGACCCGCCGAGGGGCCCTCGTCGGTGGTGACGCCCTCGAGCTGGGCGACCAGGTCGATGCCGTCGACGTCGGTGGCGTCGCCGCCGACGAGGAGGGTGAACGCGGCCAGCTTGGCCGTGGCGCCCGCGTAGACGCCGCCCTCGTCATCTCCGCTGCCCTGGGTGTAGGAGGCCACCTGGCCGGCCGCGGCGGTCGCGATGTCGCGGGCGACCGCGCCCTTGCGGCCTGCGCCCTTGAGCGCGAAGCCGGCGTCGAGGCTCAACCCGACGTCGGCGAAGTCGTACTGCTCGTTGACCAGCAGGTCGCCCTCGCCGAGCTCGCCGGCCAGCCACTGGACGGCCTTCTTCTCCTCGCGGACGCCGGCGCGGGCGGCGTCGGCCGGGGCGACGGTGCCGAGCGCGAGCGCCGCGGTGCCGGTGAGCGCGACGGCGCCGCGCAGGATGGTGTGCTTCACAAGGTGTCCTCTCCGCTGCTCAGCGGGAGGGCACGGCGCGGGCCGGGTCCCCCGCTGCTTTCCTCGACAGCGCGTGTGGGGGTACGTCGCCTCGCGGGTGCTCCGGCTCGCACGTCCCTGGGCGGGACGCGCCTACGGTTGCGGGTCAGCGCCGGACTTCGACCGGCTTCCCCCAGCAGGGCGCGTGTGGATGGGTGTCGGCGGCAGCCTACGCCCTGTCGGTCAGGAGAGCTTCTCCAGGATCAGCTCACGGACCCGAGCGGCGTCGGCCTGGCCGCGCATCTCCTTCATGACCGCACCGATCAGGGCACCGGCCGCGGCCACCTTGCCGTCGCGGATCTTGTCGGCCACGTCGGGGTTGGCGGCGATCGCGTTGTCGACGGCGGTGGAGAGCGCTCCGTCGTCGGAGACCACGGCCAGGCCGCGCTTCTCGACGATCTCGGCGGGCGTGCCCTCACCGGCGAGCAGGCCGTCGAAGACCTGGCGGGCCAGCTTGTCGTTGACCACCTTGTCGTCGACGAGCCTCTGCACCGCCGCGACCTGGGCCGGGGTGACGCCGAGCTCGGTGATCTCCACGCCGGCGTCGTTGGCGCGACGCGAGAGCTCCGAGAGCCACCACTTGCGGGCGGCCTGCGGGGCGGCGCCCTCGGCGACGGTCTCCTCGATGGCCTCCACGACCCCGGCGGCGACGACGTCGCGCATCTCGAGGTCGGTGAAGCCCCAGGCCTCCTGGAGCCGGGCCCGGCGCTCGACCGGGTTCTCCGGCAGGGTGCCGCGCAGCTCCTCGACCCACTCCCGCGACGGCGCCACGGGCACCAGGTCCGGCTCGGGGAAGTAGCGGTAGTCGTCGGCGTCGGACTTCGGGCGACCGCTGGTGGTGATCCCGGTGTCCTCGTGCCAGTGGCGGGTCTCCTGGAAGATCGCCTCGCCCGCGTCGAGGATCGCGGCGTGCCGCTGCATCTCGAAGCGCACCGCCCGCTCGACGGAGCGGAACGAGTTGACGTTCTTGGTCTCGGTGCGGGTGCCGAGCACGCCGCTGCCCTTCGGGGACAGCGAGAGGTTCACGTCGGCACGCAGGTTGCCCTGGTCCATCCGGGCCTCGGAGACGCCGAGGGCCACGATCAGGTCGCGCAGCTGCTGCACGTAGGCGCGGGCGACGGCCGGAGCCTTCTCCCCCGCGCCGAGGATCGGGCGGGTGACGATCTCGATGAGGGGGATGCCGGCGCGGTTGTAGTCGACCAGGGAGTAGTCGGCGCCGTGGATGCGACCCGTGGCCCCACCGACGTGCGTGGACTTCCCGGTGTCCTCCTCCATGTGCGCGCGCTCGATCTCCACGCGGAAGGTCTCCCCGTCGACCTCGACGTCCATGTACCCGTCGAAGGCGATGGGCTCGTCGTACTGGCTGGTCTGGAAGTTCTTCGGCATGTCCGGGTAGAAGTAGTTCTTCCGGGCGAAGCGGCACCACTCGGCGATGTCGCAGTTCAGCGCGAGGCCGATGCGGATCGCGGACTCGACCGCCTTGCCGTTGACCACCGGCATCGCGCCGGGCAGGCCCAGGCAGGTCGGGCACACGTGGGTGTTGGGCTCCCCGCCGAAGGCGGCCGGGCAGCCGCAGAACATCTTGGTGGCGGTGTTGAGCTCGACGTGGACCTCCAGGCCCAGCGCCGGGTCGTACGCCGCCAGTACGTCCTCGAACGGGACGAGGGTCTCGCTCGTCGCACTCATCGGGCCACACCTTCCAACGCAGGGACCTTGTCCAGGAGGGGGCCGCCCCACCGGTCGTGCAGCGCGGCCTCGAGGGCGGCGCCGACGCGGTAGAGGCGGTCGTCGGCCATCGCCGGGGCGAGGACCTGGAAGCCGGCCGGCAGGCCGTCCTCGTCGGCCAGCCCGCTGGGCAGCGAGATGCCGGGGACGCCGGCGAGGTTGGCCGGGATGGTGGCGAGGTCGTTGAGGTACATCGCCAGGGGGTCGTCGAGCTTCTCGCCCAGCTTGAACGCCGTGGTGGGCGCCGTGGGGCTCACCAGCACGTCGACCTGGCCGAAGGCGGCCTCGAAGTCGCGCGAGATCAGCGTGCGCACCCGCTGGGCGGTGCCGTAGTAGGCGTCGTAGTAGCCGCTGGACAGCGCGTAGGTGCCCAGGATGATGCGGCGCTTGACCTCGTCGCCGAAGCCGGCGTCGCGGGTGGCCCGCATGACCTGCTCGGCCGAGGGGGCGTCCACGCCCTCCGGCAGCACCCGCAGGCCGTAGCGCATCGCGTCGAACTTCGCGAGGTTGGAGGACGCCTCGCACGGCATCACGAGGTAGTAGGTCGCCAGCGCGTGCACGAAGCTGGGGCAGGAGACCTCGACGACCTCGGCGCCCGCCGCGGTCAGCAGCTCCAGCGACTCGTGGAAGCGGGCCAGCACGCCGGCCTGGTAGCCCTCGCCCTGCAGCTCGGTGATGACACCGACGCGCAGGCCCGACAGGTCGCCGGTGGCGCCCTGGCGGGCGGCCTCGACCAGGCCGGGGACCGGCTGGTCGACCGAGGTGGAGTCGAGCGGGTCGTGGCCGCCGATCAGCTCGTGCAGCAGCGCGGCGTCCAGGACGGTGCGGGTGACCGGGCCGACCTGGTCCAGGGAGTTGGCCATCGCGACGAGGCCGTAGCGCGACACGCCGCCGTACGTCGGCTTGACCCCGACCGTGCCGGTGACCGCGCCGGGCTGGCGGATCGAGCCGCCGGTGTCGGTGCCGAGGGCCAGCGGCGCCTCGAAGGCCGCGACGGCCGCGGCCGAGCCACCGCCGGAGCCGCCGGGGATGCGCTCGAGGTCCCACGGGTTGCGGGTGGGGCCGTAGGCGGAGTGCTCGGTGGAGGAGCCCATCGCGAACTCGTCCATGTTGGTCTTGCCCAGGATCGGCAGGCCGGCGTCCTTGAGACGGCGCACGACGGTGGCGTCGTAGGGCGGGATCCAGCCCTCGAGGATCTTCGAGCCGCAGGTGGTGGGCAGCCCGGTCGTGGCCAGCACGTCCTTGACCGCCACCGGCACGCCGTCCAGCGCGTGCAGCGGCGCACCCGCGGCGCGGCGCTCGTCGGAGGCGACGGCCGCGGCCAGCGCGCCCTCGGTGTCGACGTGGAGGAAGGCGTGGACGCCGGCGTCGGCGGAGCCGTCGACGGCCGCGATCCGGTCGAGGTGGGCCTGGGTCAGTGCCACCGAGGTGGTCTCGCCGGCGGCGAGCGCGGCGGCCAGGTCGGCCGCGGTGGTGCGGGTCAGGTCGGGGGTCGGGTCGCTCACTGCTCGTCCCCCAGGATCCGCGGCACGGCGAAGCGCTGCTCCTCGGCGGCCGGCGCCATCGCCAGGGCCTGCTCGGCGGTCAGGCCGGGCACCACGACGTCCTCGCGGAAGACGTTGGTCAGGGGCATCGGGTGCGAGGTCGGCGGCACGTCGGCGCCGGCCACCCCGCTGATGGAGGCGACCGACTCGAGGATGACCGACAGCTGCGGAGCCAGGTGGTCCAGCTCGGCGTCGGACAGGTCGATCCGGGCCAGGGTCGCCAGGTGGGCGACCTCGTCTCGGGAGATCTCGGGCATGGCGCCCATCCTAGGAGCGGCCACCCGCGTGGGTGACCCCGGTCCCTCACCCGTCCGTAGGCTGGTGGTTGAACTGTCAACCGCACCCCATCACGCCACTCGGGAGGCCGCACCATGACCAACGTCGCGATCGTCTACTACTCCAGCTACGGCTCCACCCACGCCATGGCCCAGCGCCTGGCCGAGACCGCCGCCAAGCAGGGCGCCGAGGTCCGTCTGCGCCACGTCCGCGAGACCGCCCCGGCCGAGGCCTACGAGTCGCAGGACGCCTGGAAGGCGCACGTGCAGGAGATGGCCGGCGAGCCCGTCGCCGCCCCCGAGGACCTCGAGTGGGCCGACGTCGTCGTGATGGGCTCCCCGACCCGCTACGGCCACGTGACCAGCCAGATGCAGGGCTTCCTCGACACGCTCGGTCCGCTGTGGGCCGAGGGCAAGCTGGCCGACAAGGTCTACACCGCGTTCACGGCCTCCCAGACCCGCCACGGCGGGCAGGAGACGACGCTGCAGGCGTTCCACACGACCTTCGCGCACCTCGGCGGCATCATCGTCCCGCCGGGCTACACCGACCCGGTGAAGTTCACCGACGGCAACCCGTACGGCGTCGGCAAGGTGACCGGTGCGTCGTCCGAGCTCGACGACGACGACCACGCCGTCCTCGACCACCTGGTGACGCGGGCCATCGCGATCTCCGAGCGGCTCACCGGCAGCGCCGCCGCCTGAGCCCCTCCCGCTCCACCGCTACTCCTCGGCGGGGCCGGCCTCGAGCAGCTGCTTGAAGCCGTCCTCGTCGAGGATCGCGACGCCGAGCTGCTCGGCCTTCTCGGCCTTGGACCCGGCGTTGTCCCCGACGACGACGTAGTCGGTCTTCTTCGACACCGAGCCAGCGGCCTTGCCGCCGCGGCTGAGGATCGCTTCCTTGGCGGAGTCGCGGGAGAAGTCGACCAGGCTGCCGGTGACCACGATCGTGAGGCCCTCGAGGGTGCGGGGCGTGGACTCGTCGCGCTCGTCGGCCATCGAGACCCCGGCGCGTTCCCACTTGTCCACGATCTCGCGGTGCCAGTCGACCTCGAACCACGCGGTCACGGCCTCGGCGATGGTGGGGCCCACGCCCTCGGTCGCGGCCAGCTGCTCCTCGGACGCCTGGCGGATCGCGGCCATCGAGCCGAACTCCTGGGCCAGCGCCCGGGCCGCGGTCGGCCCGACGTGCCGGATCGAGAGCGAGACCAGCACCCGCCACAGCGGGACGTCCAAGCGGTCGGCGAGCTTGCCCAGCAGGGCGCGGCCGTTGGCGTTGAGCACCCGATCTCCCGCACCGCCCTCCTGCTCGGACTTCTTCGCGGCGCGGGTGTAGAGGTCGGTGCGCAGCAGCTTGGCCTCGTCGAGGTCGAAGACGTCGCCCTCGTTGACCACGACGCCGGCCTCGAGCAGCGACACGACGCCCTCGTAGCCGAGGTGGTCGATGTCGAAGGCGGATCGCCCGGCCACGAACGAGAGCCGCTCGCGGACCTGACCGGGGCACGCCTCGTGGTTGGGGCAGCGCAGGTCCTTGTCGCCCTCCTTCTGCTCGGCCAGCGGGGTGCCGCACGAGGGGCACTCGGTGGGCATCACCCACTCCGGCAGGCCCTCGGGCCGCAGCGGCAGCACCGGGCCGAGCACCTCGGGGATCACGTCGCCGGCCTTGCGCAGGATGACGGTGTCGCCGGGGCGGACGTCCTTGCGCTTGACCTCGTGGGCGTTGTGGAGCGTGGCGTTCTCGACCGTCGAGCCGGCCACCCGGGTCGGCTCCATGACGGCGTACGGCGTCACCCGGCCGGTGCGGCCGACGTTGACCCGGATGTCGAGGAGCTTGGCGTTGACCTCCTCGGGCGGGTACTTGAACGCGATCGCCCACCGCGGCGCGCGACTCGTCGAGCCCAGGCGACGCTGCGCGGCGACGTCGTCGACCTTCACCACCACGCCGTCGATCTCGTGCTCGACGTCGTGGCGGTGCTCGCCGTAGTAGGTGATGAACTCCTCGACCTCGGCCAGCGAGCCCAGCACCTTCGCCCGGTCGGAGGTCGGCAGCCCCCAGGCCTGTAGCGCGGCGTAGGCCTCGGACTGCGCGGCCGGCTCGAAACCCTCGCGCGCGCCCAGTCCGTGGCAGACCATGCCCAGCGCACGGGTCGCGGTGACGCGCGGGTCCTTCTGGCGCAGCGACCCGGCCGCGGCGTTGCGCGGGTTGGCGAAGACCGGCTTGCCGGCCTCGGTCATCGACTCGTTCAGCCGCTCGAAGGCCTCGGTGGGCAGGAAGACCTCGCCGCGCACCTCCACCAGCGCCGGCACCGGGAACTCGTCGGTGCCGGTGAGGCGGTGCGGGATGGAGTCGATCGTCTTGACGTTGGGGGTGACGTCCTCGCCGGTGCTGCCGTCGCCGCGGGTCAGCGCACGCACGAGCCGGCCGTCCTCGTAGAGCAGGTTGATGGCCAGGCCGTCGACCTTGAGCTCGCACAGCAGCGCGGGCGACTCGACACCGTCGCGGCCGAGCCGGGCGTGCCAGGCCTCGAGCTCCTCGAGGGAGAAGGCGTTGTCGAGGCTCTCCATCCGCTGCAGGTGGTCGACCGGGGTGAACTCCGTCGAGACCGCCCCGCCGACCTTCTGCGTCGGGGAGTCGGGGGTGCGCAGCTCCGGGTGCGCCTCCTCCAGCTCCTCCAGGCGCCGCATCCGGGCGTCGAAGTCGGCGTCGTCGATGCTGGGCGAGTCGAGCACGTAGTAGCGCCAGCGCGCCTCCTCGACCTCCTCGACGAGCTGCTTGTGCTCCTCGCGCGCGGCGTCGGTGGCGGCGTCGGGCGACGGGGCGTCGGGCGAGCTGGTCATGGGCCGCATTGTGCCCGGCGGCACCGACAGCCGAGCCACACCCCGGCGCAGGCCGGTCCCACCCATCCGGACCTGGGGCCGGCGACGAAGATGGAGACGTGAGCACCCCCTCGCTGACCCGCCTCGACCCGCCCCTGGACGGGGGCGCCGCCCCGCGCGCGGTCGCCCTGATGCTGCACGGCGGCACCCAACGCTCCACCGACCCCGTGGGCTCGCGCAGCGCCTCGTGGCACCGGATGGCCGCGATCCAGCGCCGCATCGCCCCGCGGCTCCACGCGGAGGGCGTCGCGAGCTGGCTGCTGCGCTACCGCGTGCGCGGCTGGAACGGCGACGGCTCCGGGCCGCGCGAGGACGCCCGGTGGGCCATGGAGCAGGTCCGCGCGACGTACGGCGAGGTCCCCCTCGTGCTGCTGGGCCACTCCATGGGCGCGCGCACGGCGGCGTACGTCGCTGACGACCCGCAGGTCGCCGGCGTGGTCGCCCTGGCCCCCTGGTGGCAGCCCGACGACCCGGTGCACGCGCTGCGCGGGCGTCACGTCGTCGCTGCCCACGGGCGCACCGACAAGATCACCTCGGCCCGGATGACGCGCGCGTTCCTGGCGCGTGCGGCCGGCGTGGCCGCGAGCACCGACTACGTCGACATGGGCCGCATCGGCCACTACATGCTGCGCCGCGTCGATCGCTGGAACGACGTGGCCGCCGACGGCGTGCTGCGCGTCGCGGCCACCGCCACCGTCTAGGGCCCTCTGGTCCAGACAGCTCCGCCGGACTCGGGAATGTCGGCGGCGTGTGTCATCGTTGCCACCGGATGGAACGGAACCGTTTCGTTTCATCGAGGTGAACGGAGGGCCACGCATGACGCCACGTCAGGCCCGATCCCCCGAGACCCAGGCCGGCGACTCCCCCACCCGGCCCCGGGTGGAGGGTGACCGGGAACGGGAGATCCTCGAGGCGACCCTCGACGTCCTGGTCGAGGTCGGCTACGACCGACTGACCCTCGACGCCGTCGCCACGGCGGCGAAGGCCTCCAAGGCCACGCTCTACCGACGGTGGAACGGCAAGGCCAGCCTCGTGGTCGAGGCGCTCGCCCACGACAAGGGCCCGTCCCCCGAGCCGCCGGACACCGGCAGCCTGCGCGAGGACCTGCGCGAGGCCTACTGCGGGCTCGGCGGACTGGCCACGCCGCGCCAGACCGCGCTGTTCGGCAGCATCATCACCGCGATCACCACCGACACCGAGTTCGCCGAGATGTTCCGGGAAGTGGTGGTCGGGGCCAAGATCGCCACCGCCCGCGTGATCTGGGAGCGCGCCGCCGCCCGCGGCGAGGTCTCCCCCGACGCCGACCTGCAGGTCCTCGAGCCCGCACTCGCCGGCATCCTCATGCACCGCGCCCACCTGCTCGGCCAACCGCCGACCCCCGACATGGTCACCCGCGTCATCGACGCCGTGATCCTCCCGGCCGCCCGCGCCACCACCGACTCCTCGACGACTCCCGACCAGAAGGACCTCTCGTGACCGACCTGACCACCGACCCGCCCGCGTCCGGGCCCGAGGCGCCGCGCGACTCCGCGTCGAAGGCGCCCCGCCACGCCGCCTGGGCCCTGGTGCTGATCTGCACCGCCCAGCTGATGGTGGTGCTCGACAGCACCATCGCCAACATCGCCCTGCCCAAGATCCAGGCCAGCCTGGACATCGACTTCGCCAACCTCAGCTGGGTCGTCACCGGCTACGCGCTGGCCTTCGGCGGCCTGCTGCTGCTCGGCGGTCGGCTCGGCGACCTCTACGGCCGCCGTCGCGTCTTCATGATCGGCGTGACCCTCTTCGCGCTGGCCTCCGCCGTCGGCGGCATCGCCCAGAACGAAGCCATGCTGCTCGGCTCCCGAGGCGTGCAGGGCCTGGCCGCGGCGCTGGCCTCCCCCAGCGCCCTGGCGCTGATCACCACGACCTTCCCGCCCGGTCCGCAGCGCAACCGCGCGTTCTCGGTGTTCGCCGCGATGTCCGGCATCGGTGCCGCCATCGGCCTGGTGCTGGGCGGCTGGCTGACCAACCTCGACCCCGAGTGGGGCTGGCGCCTGACCTTCCTCATCAACGTGCCGATCGGCCTGGCCGCGGCGTTCCTCGCCCCGCGCCTGCTGCCCGACTCCGAGCACCACGACGGCTGGCTCGACGTCCCCGGCGCCATCACCGGCACCATCGGCCTGCTGACGCTGGTCTTCGGCATCACCCGCACCGGCAACACCGACCCCGACACCGTGTCGGCGGCGAACCCGATGGGCACGCCGTACGGCTGGGGCGACCCGGTGGCGCTCACCTTCCTCGGCGTCGGCGTCGTGGCGCTCGTGGCGTTCGTCCTGCTCGAGACGCGCGTCCAGCACCCGCTCATGCCGCTGCGGATCTTCGCCAGCCGCAACCGGGCCGTCGCGTTCGTGTCGATGATGATGACGCCCGCCGCGATGTTCGCGATGTTCTACTTCCTCTCGCTCTACGTGCAGGACGTCATGGGCTACTCCGCGCTGCGCACGGGCTTCGCGTTCCTGCCGTTCGCGTTCGGCATGATCATCGGCGCGACGACGTCCTCGCGGCTGATCGCGCGGATGGACCCGCGCTACCTGACCGGCACCGGCACGCTGCTCGCGGGCTTCAGCCTCTTCATGTTCTCCCACCTGACCCCGGGCCAGGAGAACTACTGGACCGACATCGCGCCGTTCATCGTCACCATGTCGATCGGCATGGGTCTGACCTTCGTGCCGATGACGCTGGTCGCCCTGCACGGCATCCCCGCCTCCGACGCCGGCATCGGCTCGGGCGTGCTCAACACCATGCAGCAGGTCGGCGGTGCGCTGGGCCTGGCGATCCTCTCGACCGTCGCGTCGCACTTCATCCTCGAGCGGGCCGCCGAGCTCGGCGGTCCGGACGCCGACCCCGGCGAGGTCGCGATCCTGTCCTTCGCCGAGGGTGCGACCACCGCCTTCCTCGTGGGGGCCTTCATGATCTGGGCCGCCTCGGCCCTGGTCTGGGCGCTGCTCAACGTCAAGCACACCGAGCTGGCCACCGACGACGCCCCCGAGGGTGCGGCCGTCCACGTCTGATCGACCCTGCTCCATCGCCGGTCCGGCGCATCCTGACCCCAGGGTGCGCCGGTCCGGCGTCTCGGGGGTCGTCAGGAGAGGGCGGCGGCGACCTGGCGGGAGAGCGTGAGGGCCTTGCGGGACCAAGCGGTGGACGCGCCAGCGAGGCCGCAGCCGGGGCCGACGAGCAGGGTGCCCGCCTCGGGGTCGAGGCCGAGCATGTCCAGCCAGCGCTCGACGCGCTGCACGAGGGCCTTGTCAGACGTGCCGCCGGCCGGCTCCAGGGTGGGTACGACGCCGAGCGCGACGCTCACGCCACCCTCGAGCGCCTCGGCGACCGTGTCGTGGTCGGCCGCCGAGAGCACCGAGAGGTCCACGACGAACCCGGTCGCACCGGCGCCGCGCACGAGGCCCCAGGGCACCCCCGGCGCGCACGAGTGCACCCACGGCTCGGCCCCCTCCTCGGCGATCGCCGAGAGCACCGTCTCCAGCAGCGCCGAGGCCTCCGGCGGATGCACCACCCGGTGCTTGCCGAAGCCCGACGCGGTCGGCACCGACCCGGTCAGCACCGCCGGCAGCGCGGGCTCGTCGACCTGCACCACCAGCGAGGTGGCCCCCGGCACCCGGCGGCGCACGTCGCGGATGTGGGAGCGCAGCCCTTCGGCCAGCGACTCGGCGAGGTCGCGCCGGGCCCCGTGGTCGGCCAGCACGCGGTCGCCGCGCGGCTTCTCCACGGTCGCCGCGAGCGTCCACGGCCCGGCGACCTGGGTCTTGAAGGCACCCTCGTAGCCCTGGGTCAGCTCCTCCACGCAGTCGAGGTCCTGGGCCAGCAGGCTGCGCGCACGCCGGTGGTCGACCCCGGGCGCACCGGAGGTCCCGACCAGCCGCCAGCCGGCGGGCTGGAGGTCGACGTCGAGCCCCTCGAGCACCGCCAGCGCGCGCCCGGTCATCGACGCGGTCGACCCGCGCCCGGGCAGTTCGGGCACGTGCGGCAGGTCGGGCAGCTCGCCGAGGACCGCCTTCACGGCCTCGGCGTAGGCCGCGGCGTCCTCGCCGGGCATCGAGCCGACACCGGTCGCCCGGGTCATCGCGCGCTCCCGGCCGGCGAGCGGTCCGTGGAGGCGATCGTGGCCGAGCCGACGACCCGGCTGCCGTCGTACACCACGACGGCCTGACCGGGTGCGATGCCGTACGCCGGGTCGAGCAGCTCCACGCTCACCGACTCCCCTCCCTCGTGCACGCGCAGCCGCGCGCGGTGCTCGTCGCCGTGCGCGCGCAGCTGCACGGTGCAGTCCGACCAGGACTCCAGGGCCGGGACGGTGCCGCACCAGCGCGGACGGATGCCCTGCAGGCCGTGGACCGCCAGCCGCTCACGCGGCCCGACGCGGACGGTGCCCTCGACCGGCTCGATGTCGAGCACGAAGCGCGGCTTGCCGTCGGGCGCGGGCGTCCCGATCCGCAGGCCCTTGCGCTGGCCGATGGTGTAGCCGTAGGTGCCGTCGTGGCGACCGAGCTCCTCGCCGGTCTCGTCGTCGACGATCGCGCCGCCGTGGTTGGGCGCGCGCTCCCCCAGCTTCTCGCGCAGCCAGCCGGCGTTGTCGCCGTCGGCGACGAAGCAGATGTCGTGGCTGTCGGGCTTGTCGGCGACCAGCAGACCGCGCCGGGCGGCCTCCTCGCGCACCTGCGCCTTGGGGGTGTCGCCGAGCGGGAAGAGCGAGTGCCGCAGCTGGTGCTGGTCGAGCACGCCGAGCACGTAGGACTGGTCCTTGCCGGCGTCGACCGAGCGGTGCATCTCCGCCAGCCCGTCGTCACCGTCGCGCAGGAGCGCGTAGTGGCCGGTCGCGACCGCGTCGAAGCCGAGCGCCAGGGCGCGGTCCAGCACCGCGGCGAACTTGATCTTCTCGTTGCAGCGCAGGCACGGGTTGGGGGTGCGCCCGGCGGCGTACTCGTCCATGAAGTCCTCGACCACGTCCTCGTGGAAGCGCTCGGAGAGGTCCCAGACGTAGAACGGGATGCCGATGACGTCGGCAGCGCGCCGGGCGTCGTTGCTGTCCTCGATCGTGCAGCAGCCGCGGGCGCCGGAGCGGTACGACGCGGGGTTGCGCGACAGCGCGAGGTGCACCCCGGTCACGTCGTGACCGGCCTCGTGGGCGCGCGCGGCGGCCACGGCGGAGTCGACCCCGCCGGACATCGCGGCCAGCACCTTCACAGCAGCACCTTCATCGCAGTCCATCCACAGCCGGTCGCATCAGAGCTTCGCGGCGCGGGCCCGCTCGACGGCAGGAGCGATCGCCTCGACCACGGCATCGACGTCGGACTCGACCGACGTGCGACCGAGGGTGAAGCGCAGCGAGGACCGGGCCCCATCGTCGTCGCGCCCCATCGCCAGCAGCACGTGCGAGGCCTGCGGCACGCCGGCGGAGCATGCCGACCCGGTGGAGCACTCGATGCCGCGGGCGTCGAGCAGCATCAGCAGGGAGTCGCCCTCGCAGCCGGGGAAGGACACGTGGACGTTGCCGGGCAGCCGGGCCTCGTCCCAGCCCGGAGTGCTGTCCGGTCCGGGGCCGTTGAGGACGACGTCGGGCACGACCCGGCGCAGCCCCTCGACGAGCCGGGCGCGCAGCGCGCGCAGGTGGGCGGCGTGCTCGGCCTGCCGGGCGACCGCCAGGTCGAGCGCGGTGGCGAACCCGACGACCGCGGGCGTGTCGAGCGTGCCGGAGCGCACGTCGCGCTCCTGCCCGCCGCCGTGCAGCAACGGCGCGACCGGCAGGTCGCGGCGGACGACGAGGGCCCCGACGCCGTGGGGTCCTCCGATCTTGTGCCCGGAGACCGTCATCGCGTCCACGCCCGAGGCGGCGAAGTCGACCGGGACGGCACCGACGGCCTGCACCGCGTCGGTGTGGACGGGGATGCCGTGCTCGCTCGCGGCTGCGACCACGCGGTCCAGCGGCTGGAGCGTGCCGACCTCGTTGTTGGCCCACATCACCGAGACCAGGCCGACGCCCGAGGGCTCGGCGAGGGCGGCGTCCAGTGCGGCTGGGTCGAGTCGACCGGCCGCGTCGACCGCCAGGTGCTCGACCGCGAAGCCCTGCCGCTCCTCCAGCCACTCCAGCGGGTCGAGCACCGCGTGGTGCTCGACGGCGGTCGTCAGCAACCGGGTGCGGCGGGGCTCGGCGTCGCGCCGGGCCCAGGCCAGGCCCTTGAGCGCGAGGTTGTCGGCCTCGGTGCCACCGGAGGTGAACACCACCTCGCCGGGGCGGCAGCCGAGGGCTGCGGCCACGCGCTCGCGGGCCTCCTCGACCGCGCGCCGCGCGGCCCGGCCGGAGGCGTGCAACGACGAGGGGTTGGCGGCGCGACCGAGCTGCTCGACCATCGCCTCGAGCGCCTCCGGCACCATCGGCGTGGTGGCGGCGTGGTCGAGGTAGACGGGGTCGGTCATGGCGCGGACCAGCGTACGGCGCGGGGCCAGGTCACTCCCAGCCAGCGCTCACCGGCACCCCGACCAGCACCCCGACCGGCCGGGCCGACCCGGTCACGGGACGACGCGCACGCTGCCGATCTTGGTCTTCGCGCCCTTGGCGATCCGGCACGTCAGGTCGTCGTCGAAGGAGAAAGCCCCCGTCACCGAGACCGCCGCGCTGAACCGCGTCGGCAGCTTCACCGGGTAGGTGTCGACCTTGTTCAGCCGCACCGCCTGGGCGGTGCCGGTGCCCTCGAGGACGAGCAGCCCCTCGGCCGGGACCTCGGTCGCCGGGATCTCGAGGCGACGGATCTTGCGCTTCTTCTTCCCCACCTTGTACGTCGCGTCGTCGGAGCGTCCGGAGACCTCCTCGACGCCGTAGTCACGCATCGCCTGGGTCATGTCCTCGGGCACCACGATGGACAGGTCGAGGGGGCGGGCGGCCATCTTCTTGCCGGCCGTCACGGTGCGGGGCAGCTGCACCCGCACGAAGGTCTCGAAGTCGCCGGTGCCCAGCACCTCGGAGGAGCAGGTGTAGACGGTGCGCTTGTCGATCGTCCGTGGGTCCTGGTCGTTGGCGGCCCCGGCAGGGGCGGCGGCCAGCACCGGGAGGACCGGGGCGACGAGGGCGGCGACAACGGCGGGGAGGAGAGGGCGCACGCGTCCAGGGTAGTGCGAGACCGACCCCACACTCCGTCCACACATGTGCCCCACACCTATGGCAGCGCTCAGGAGGTCAGCAGCACCAGGTCGTCGCGGTGCACGACCTCGCGCTCGTAGGCCGACCCCAGCTCCTGCTTCAGCTCCGCGGTGGAGCGCCCGACCAGCGCCGGGACCTCCTCAGCGTCGAAGTTGACCAGCCCGCGCGCCACCACGGCGCCGTCGGGGCCGGTCAGGTCGACCGGGTCACCTGCCACGAAGCTGCCGCTCGCACCCGTCAGGCCGGCGGCCAGCAGGGACGCCCGACGCTCGACCACCGCGCGCACGGCGCCGGCGTCGAGGTGCAGCGCACCGCGCGACTCGGTGGCGTGGGCCAGCCACAGCAGCCGGGTCGGACGCCGCCGACCGGTCGCGTGGAAGAGCGTGCCGACCCCGTCGCCGGCCAGGGCCGCGCCGGCGTTGTCGGCCGAGGTGAGGACGACCGGGATGCCCGCACCGGTCGCGATCCGCGCGGCCTCGACCTTGGTCACCATGCCGCCCGTGCCCACCCCGGCCGCTCCCACCGAGCCGATGGAGACGGCCTCGAGGTCGGCCTCGTCGCGTACGTTGGGGAGCAGGCGCGCCCCCTCACGGGTCGGCGGGCCGTCGTACAGGCCGTCGACGTCGGAGAGCAGCACCAGCAGGTCGGCGTGCACGAGGTGCGCGACCAGGGCGGCGAGGCGGTCGTTGTCGCCGAAGCGGATCTCGGAGGTGGCGACGGTGTCGTTCTCGTTGACGATCGGCAGCACCCCCAGCTCGAGCAGCTGCGCGAGCGTCTGGTGGGCGTTGCGGTAGTGCGCCCGCCGGGTCACGTCGTCGAGCGTCAGCAGCACCTGCCCGGCCACGAGACCGTGGCGGGAGAGCTCCTCGGTGTAGCGGTGCACCAGCAGCCCCTGCCCCACCGAGGCGGCCGCCTGCTGCGCGGCGAGGCCGCGCGGGCGCCGGGCCAGCCCGAGAGGGGCGAGGCCGGCGGCGATGGCGCCGGAGGAGACCAGCACGACCTCCACGCCACGCTCGCGGGCCGCGGCGAGCACGTCGACGAGCGCGCGCACACGGTCGGGGTCGATCCCGCCGGCGGCGGTGGTGAGCGAGGAGGAGCCGACCTTGACGACGACGCGTCGTGCCTCGGTCACCTCCCGGCGCAGGGTCACCCCCGGCCCTCCGGGTCGTCCTCGGCCCAGTCGCGCGCCTGCTCGGACTCGTGGGCCGCGAGCAGGTCCGGGTCGTCCTCGCCGCCGATGTCGTACGACGTGGGGCCGGCCTCCCCACGGCGCTCGAGGTCCAGGCGGCGGGCGACGTCCGCGCGGGTCTCGCCCTCGAGCCGGTCGCCCATCGCGGCGTCGATCTCGCGGCGACGGCGCGAGGCGTCGCGGCGGTCCTCGAAGCGCTGGTCCTCGCCGCGTCGACCCAGCATCTCCGCGCCGGCCTCGATACCGGGCTTGAAGTCGAAGACCACGGAGTTCTCGTCGCGCCCGATGAGGACGGCGTCGCCCTCGATCGCGCCGAGCTCCATGAGCCGGTCCTCGACGCCGAGGCGGTTGAGCCGGTCGGCGAGGAAGCCGACGGCCTCGTCGTTGCTGAAGTCGGTCTGCCGCACCCAGCGCTCGGGCTTGGTGCCGCGCACCCGCCAACCGCGGTGACCGGGCTCGGAGGGGACCTCGTCGCTCTCGGTGACGGTGAAGTCGGCGCCGTCCGCGCTGGCCGGGCGCAGCACGATGCGCTGGGCCTCGACCTCGGGCTTCTCGGTGCGCGACGCGGCGACGATCTCGGCCATCGCGAAGGTGAGCTCCTTGAGCCCCTCCCCCGAGGCGGCGGAGACCGGCATGACCCGCAGCCCGCGGGCGCGGAGGTCCTCGATGGTGATGTCGGAGATGTCGCGACCGTCGGGGACGTCGACCTTGTTCAGCGCCACCAGGCGCGGCCGGTCCTCGAGACCGCCGTACCGGCTGAGCTCGTTCTCGATGACGTCGAGGTCGTCGAGCGGGTTGCGGCCGGGCTCGATGGAGGCGGTGTCGATGACGTGCACGATCGCCGCGCAGCGCTCGACGTGGCGCAGGAAGTCGTGGCCGAGACCGCGCCCCTCGCTGGCGCCCTCGATGAGGCCGGGCACGTCGGCGACGGTGAAGACGGTGTCGCCGGCGGTCACGACGCCGAGGTTGGGCACCAGCGTCGTGAAGGGGTAGTCGGCGATCTTGGGCCGGGCCCGCGAGATCGCGGCGATCAGGCTGGACTTCCCGGCGCTGGGGAACCCGACGAGGCCGATGTCGGCGACGACCTTGAGCTCGAGGACGACCTCGAGCTCGTCGCCGGGCTCGCCGAGCAGCGCGAACCCGGGGGCCTTGCGCTTGGAGGAGGCCAGCGCGGCGTTGCCGAGCCCGCCACGGCCGCCCTCGGCGATGACCAGCTCGGTGCCGGCGCCGACCAGGTCGGCCAGCAGCTCGCCGTCCTTGTCGCGCACGACGGTCCCGTCGGGCACGGTCAGCACCATGTCCTTGCCGTGGGCGCCGTTGCGGTGGCCGCCGGCGCCGTGGCCGCCGTGCTCGGCACGGCGCTTGGGGCTGTGGTGATACTCCAGCAGCGTCGTCACCGCGGGGTCGACGCGCAGGATGACCGAGCCGCCCGGGCCGCCGTTGCCGCCGTCGGGGCCGCCGAGGGGCTTGAACTTCTCGCGATGCACCGAGGCCACGCCGTTGCCGCCGCGGCCGGCGCTGATGTGCAGCGTCACGCGGTCGACGAAGGTCGGCAGTGCCATGGTGGTGCTCCTCGGGGGTCGGTGCTCAGGGTGCCGGGTGGACCGGCGGGAACGACGAAGGGCGCCCCGTGGTCGGGACGCCCTTGGTCGGTGGCCGCGTGGAGCGGCCGGAGTGCTCGGGGAGCGTCAGGTCACTCGCCCGGGACGATGTTGACGACCTTGCGGCCGCGGCGGGTGCCGAACTCGACGGCACCGGCCTGCAGCGCGAACAGCGTGTCGTCGCCGCCACGGCCCACACCCGAACCCGGGTGGAAGTGGGTGCCGCGCTGGCGGACGATGATCTCACCGGCGTTGACCAGCTGGCCGCCGAAGCGCTTGACGCCGAGGCGCTGAGCGTTGGAGTCGCGGCCGTTCTTGGTGGACGCCGCACCCTTCTTGTGTGCCATGGGATGAGTTCCTTCGTGGTTGTCGCTGACGCTGCCTGACGGCGGCTCAGAGGGAGATGTCGGTGACCTTGACCTGGGTGTACTTCTGGCGGTGACCCTGGCGCTTCTTGTAGCCGGTCTTGTTCTTGTACTTCTGGATGACGATCTTCGGGCCCTTGGTGCCGCCGAGGACCTCGACGGTCACGGCGGCCTTGTCGAGCCCGGTCGAGGTGACGGTCTCGCCGTCGACGGCCATGACCACAGGAAGGGTCAGGGTCTCGCCCACCGGCGTGGTGACCTTGTCGATCTCGATGACGTCGCCCACGGCAACCTTCTGCTGGGTGGCGCCAGCGCGCACGATCGCGTACACCGCGGTCTCCTTCGTCGAACTCGTCTACGTCTGGTACTGCTGGGATCTGGGTCCGGGGCACCTGCCCGCGCCGGTGCCTCCGTGGAGGAGGTCGGCGACGCTGCGGGGGCCACGCGGAGAGCGGCGCGCTCCGGGGCGCACCGAACGTCAATAGTACGCACCTGCCGGGCGGCCCCGCAAAACGTCAGCGCTTGCGCGAACCCTTGCGCTTGACCGGCACGTGCTCCACGCTCGGGGCGCTCGCCGGCTCGGTCTCCGCCGTGCCCGGCTCGACCGTGCCGCTGACCGGGGGCTCACCGACGCCGCTGGGGGCGTCGGCCTGCTCCATGGTCGGCACGGCGCCCTGCGAGGCACTGCGCGTCGAGCGGCTCGAACGGGTCCGGGTGACCACCTTCGGCGCCTCCGTGGGCGCCGGGGCGGCCGGCTCGGGCGTGCTGGGCTGCGTCGTCGGGTCCACGACCACGGCCGCGGCCTCCCCGGTCGTCAGGGGCGCCGTACGCCGAGCGGCGCGACGCGTCCGCGTCACGACTCCCTGGCTGCCGGCGGGCCTGTCGGCCTCCTTGTCGGCCGGCTTCTCCACGGGCTGCTCGGCAGGCTGCTCAGCGGCGGGCGTGGGCTCCTCGGCCACCGGCTCGGACGCAGTCTCCTGCGCCGGCTCGGTCGTCCCGGTCGTTTCGGTCGTCTCGGTCGCCTCGACGGCCTCGGCGGCAGGCGCCTTCGGCTGCGAGCTGCGCCTGCGCTGGCGCTGCTGGACCTGCGGCTTCTCGGGCGCCGGCTCCGGAGCCTTACCAGGAGCCTTCTCAGGAGCCTTGTCAGGCGCGTCCTGGGTGCTCGTCAGCTCCTCGGTGGGCGTGTCCTGCGACTGGTCCTCGGCGGGCTCCGCGCCCTGGGCCGCCTTGTCGGCTCGCGCCATGGCGGCGACGTCCTTGGGCGAGGGAGCCCCACCCTGGTTGCCGCCCTGGTTGCCGCCCTGGTTGCCGTTCTGGGACTGGTCGCCACCGCCCTTGCCCTTGCCGCCGCGCGAGCGACGTCCGCGGCCACCGCGGTCGTCGTCGTTGCCGCCGCCCTTGGGCTCCACCGGGTGGTCGTGGACGACCAGGCCGCGGCCCTGGCAGTGGGTGCAGTTCTCGCTGAAGGCCTCGAGCAGGCCGGTGCCGATCCGCTTGCGGGTCATCTGCACCAGGCCCAGCGAGGTCACCTCGGCGACCTGGTGACGGGTCCGGTCACGGCCCAGGCACTCGACCAGGCGCCGCAGCACCAGGTCGCGGTTGGACTCCAGGACCATGTCGATGAAGTCGACGACGATGATGCCGCCGATGTCGCGCAGCCGCAGCTGGCGCACGATCTCCTCGGCCGCCTCCAGGTTGTTCTTGGTGACGGTCTCCTCCAGGTTGCCCCCGGAGCCGGTGAACTTGCCGGTGTTGACGTCGACCACGGTCATCGCCTCGGTGCGGTCGATGACCAGCGAGCCGCCCGAGGGCAGCCAGACCTTGCGGTCCAGGCCCTTGGCGATCTGCTCGTCGACGCGGTACGCCGCGAAGACGTCCTTGCCGGCGTCGCGACCCTCCGTGGCCGGCTCGAAGCGCTCGAGGCGGTCGGCCAGGTCCGGGGCGACGTGCTGGACGTAGTCCTGCACGGTCGACCAGGAGTCGTCGCCCTGGATGACGAGCTTGGCGAAGTCCTCGGTGAAGAGGTCACGGACGACCTTGAGGGTCAGGTCCGGCTCGCCGTACAGCAGCTGGGGCGCGGAGCCCTTGGACTTCTTCTCGATGTCCTCCCAGCGGGCCTTGAGCCGCTCGACGTCGCGGGTCAGCTCCTCCTCGCTGGCGCCCTCGGCCGCGGTGCGCACGATGACGCCGGCGGAGTCGGGGACGATCTCCTTGAGCAGCGCCTTGAGGCGGGCCCGCTCGGTGTCGGGCAGCTTGCGGGAGATGCCGGAGGTGGTGCCGTCGGGCACGTAGACCAGGAAGCGGCCGGCCAGGCTGACCTGGCTGGTCAGGCGGGCACCCTTGTGACCGATCGGGTCCTTGGTGACCTGCACCAGGACCGACTGGCCCGAGGAGAGCACCGACTCGATCTTGCGCGGCTGGCCCTCCTTGTGACCGAGCGCGGACCAGTTGACCTCGCCGGCGTACAGCACGGCGTTGCGGCCCTTGCCGATGTCGATGAAGGCGGCCTCCATCGAGGGCAGGACGTTCTGCACCCGCCCGAGGTAGACGTTGCCGATCAGCGAGGTCTGCGACTCGCGGGCGACGTAGTGCTCGACGAGCACCTTGTCCTCCAGCACGCCGATCTGGGTGAGGTCCTCGCGCTCGCGGATGACCATGACCCGCTCGACGGACTCGCGGCGGGCGAGGAACTCGGCCTCGGAGACGATCGGGGCGCGGCGACGGCCGGCCTCGCGGCCCTCGCGGCGGCGCTGCTTCTTGGCCTCGAGCCGGGTCGACCCGCTCAGTGCGGTGATCTGGTCCTCGCCGGTGCGCGAGCTGCGGACCTTGGTGACGGTGTTGGCCGGGTCGTCCCCGCCGCCCCCGTCGCCCTCACCGGAGCGACGGCGACGCCGACGACGGCGCGAGCTGCTCGAGCCCTCGCCCTGCTCGCCCTGGTCGTCCTTGCCGCCCTGGTCGTCCTTGCCGCCCTGATCGTCCTTGGCGCCCTGGCCATCACCGGACTGGTCACCCTGGTCACCGGACTGCTGGTCCTTGCCGCCGTCCTGGCCCTTGCCCTGGCCGCCGGACTGGCCGCCGGACTGGCCGCCGGACTGGCCGCCGGACTGGTCGTCACCCTGGTCGTTGCCACCCTGGCCACCACCGCCACCGCGGCGGCGACGACGGCCGCCCCGACGACGCCGGCGACGACCGGAGGACGAGCCGCCCTCGCCGGAGTCGTCCCCGTCCTCGTCGTCGCTGTCGTCGGCGTCCTGGGACTCGACGTCCTGTCCGTCCTGCTCCTCGGCGTCCGCGGCGGTGGACTCGTCGTCCTCGTCCTCCTCCTCGGCGGCCGGCTCGGCCTGCTTCGGCTTCGTCGACTTCTTCGCCTTGGTGGCCTTCGAGGCGTCGGGGGCCTGGAAGAGCGGGACCGTTGCGCCGGTGCCGGCGGCCTCGGTGGACTCCTCCGTGGGCTCCTCGGCAGTCTCCTCGGCGACGGCGGTCGGCTCGGCCGGGGCCTGCGCCTTCTTGCTGCGCGAGGTGGTCTTCTTCGCGGCGGCCTTCTTGGCCGGCTTCGCGGGTGCGGTCTCGCCGGCCTCCGCCTCGGCGCTGGGCTCGGTCCTGGCCTCGGCAGGCGCCTCGGCGGCGGGAGCCGCCTTCTTGGCGGCGCGCTTGGCGGGCGCCTTCTTCGCGGGAGCGGCCTGCGCCGTCTCCTCCGCAGCCTGACCAGCCTCGGGGGCGGGAGCGGCCTTGGCGGCGGTCTTGCGGGTGCGGGTCGTCTTCTTCACCACGGGAGCGGTCTCGGCGGCAGCCTCGTCGAGCGGTAGCTGCTGGTCACCGCCCGCGTCGGTCGCCTCGACGGCCTTGGCGGCGGTCTTCTTCGCGGCCGTCTTCTTGGCCGCGGTCTTCTTCGCCGCCGTCTTCTTCGCGGCGGTCTTCTTCGCGGCCGTCTTCTTGGCCGCGGTCTTCTTCGCCGGCTTCTCGGCGGGTGCCTCGGCGGCGGCCTCGGTGGCCTCGCCGCCCGGGGCGCTGGTGGTGTCGACGGCAGGGGTGATCGGCTCGTCGCCGACCTGGAACTCGTCGGGCATGTGCTGCTCCTCGGCCCGGGCGCGGGATGCGCAGCGTCCGGGCAGGTCCATCGCCTCGACCACGGTGGGCCGGGCGCAAGTCTTGTCGTGGCGGCGACTTCCTCCGTCGGTGCGTCACCTCGGCCGGCCCTCGCCTGCCGCGGTCGCAGGGCCACAGGGCGGCTCGCTGTCACCGAACCCGCCTGGCCGCGTCGCGGTCTGGCGACGACCTGTCCTCGGTGTGCCGGCCCTTGCGCGGGACCGGCGAGAACGTCGTCGGGTCGTCGGCCGCCGCGCGGTCCCAGCGGGCACCGGGGTGACCGTCGGGCTCGTGCAGCGGTCGGAGACCGTGGCGAGTATCGCACACGGCTCCCCGGGCGGTGGTGTTCCCGCGCACCCCGGCGCGGCCCCGCGGACCGGTCACCGGCCCCATGAGGGGTCAGGCCAGGGGGTCGCCGACCTCACCGGTGTCGGGGTCGAGCGGGCCCTGGGCCTGCCGGGTGAGCAGCGGCGCGGGGCCGGCCTCCAGGCCCGAGACCTGGGTGAGCCCGCGCAGCACGTCGTCGGGTCGCACGGCCGGGGTGGTCGCGTGGCGGAGCACCAGCTCCAGCCGGGCGCCCTGGTCGTGCGGGGCGACGGTGAGGGAGACGACGGCGGCGCGGCAGTCGAACTCGCGCAGCCCCTTCTTGGTCATCCGCTCGACCAGGACGCTGTCGTGGGCCAAGAAGCCCTCGACAGCGGCGGCGGTGACGTCGGGGGCGCTCACGACGTCGATGGTCCAGCGGCTCGCGTCGAGCCGGTCGGCCAACGACCCGCCGGGCGACTCCACGACCTGCAGGACATCCAGACCCGGGGGCAGCGCCTCCTCGAGCTCGGCGTGCACGTCGGCGGGGTCGACGACCTGGGCGAGGGCGATCTCGAGGTACTCCGCCTCGCTGGCCGAGCCGGTCGGTGCCGCGCCCGCGTAGGAGATACGCGGGTGCGGGTTGAACCCCGAGGAGTAGGCCATCGGGATCCGGGCCCGGAAGACCGCGCGCTCGAAGGCGCGCGAGAAGTCCCGGTGGCTGGTGAACCGGAGCCGGCCGCGCTTGGCGTACCGGATCCTCAGACGCTGGACCGGAGGGGCCTGCTGCTCGGGCTGCTCACGCACGGAGCACAGGGTAGGTGAGGTCACCGGGGTCGCACCGCATCGCCGGCGAGGGGTAGACGGTGCCGACCCGCTCCCCCGCCAGCCACGCGGTGAGCCGCGCCGCCTCTCCTCGCAGCGCCTCCCGGCCGGCAGCCGGGACGTCCTCGAGCAGCCTGACGGCCACGGTGGCGTCGTCGTCCTGCACCCAGCAGCCGACGACGCGTCCGTCCCACCACGCCGTGGTGCCGGCGTTGCCGTTACGGTCGAAGAGCGCCGGCCCGTGCTCCCCCAGGTGGAAGGCCCGCTCCTTCCAGCCCATCACGGTGGGGTCGAGCACCGGCAGCAGCGCCGCCCACGGCTCGACCGGGTCGACGGGCTCGACGTCGTCGGGCAGGAGGTACGCCGGGGCGCCGGACTCCAGGGAGACCTCGACGGCCCCGACCTCGGCCAGGGCCACGCGGACCGCTCCCTTGGTCGCACCCAGCCACCACACCAGGTCGGTCTCGGTGCCGGGGCCGAACCGGGCCAGCCAGCGGCGGACCAGCTCGGCGTAGCCGTCCGCCGACGACAGGGGCGCCTGCACCTCGCCGAGCCACGAGGAGGTCGTGCGCCAGCGGGGACGGAAGACCCGCCAGTGGCTGGTGTTGGCCCCGCGGACCACGCGCGCTCGCGCCCCGAGCTCGGTCAGGAAGCGACCCGGGTTGAGCTGGGAGGGACCGAGGTCGGCGCGGATGTCGATGGTCGGCACCGCGGCCCGCAGCTCGGTCATCGTCAGCCCCTCCGGGGCGGCGGCAAGGGCGTCGAGCACCTCGGCCTCGGCCGCCAGCAGCCACTCCTCCGGGTCGGTGGCCACCCCGGCGGCCAGGAGGTCCTTGCGCAGCCGCGCCCGCTCCGAGCCTGCGGTCCTGGCTGAGGCGCTCCCCCACGCGGCCGGCAGCAGGTCGCGCGGGAACACGAACAGGGTGCGGCGCATCGCCAGCTGCTTGACCAGGCTGCGCTCGGTCTCCAGGGCGGCGACGACCTGCTCGCGGGTGACCCCGTCGACGCGGGCGTGCACCGAGAGGAAGACGGTGGCCGGCTCGGTGGAGTGCAGCACCACGACCGACCGGGTCGCCTCGACCGGGTCGGCGGCCCGGTGGGCGGGGTGGATCGCGTGCCGGGCGGCCAGCCGCGCCCGGCGCTCGTCGTCGGGGACGGTGCGGGCGCTCATGGGCCGCCATCCTGCCCCCACCCACCGACAGCACCACCCGCCCCCCGTGGCCGGCCGGTCCGGGTGCGAGCATCGGCCGGTGACCCGTCGTACCTCTGTGCTGTTCTGGGTCGGCCTGGTCCTGCTCTCGGTCAACCTGCGCCCGGCCGCGGTGAGCGTCGGACCGGTCCTGGAGGAGGTCCGTGCGGGCCTGGCGATGTCGAGCCCGGAGGCGGCGCTCCTGACCTCGCTGCCGGTCCTGGCGTTCGCGGTGGTCGGCGCCCTGGCGCCGCTGGCCGCCCGACGGGTGGGGCTGCACCGCGTGACCCTGCTGGCGATGCTCGCCGTCACGGCCGGGCTCCTGGCGCGAGCCCTGACCGACAGCGACGAGCTCTTCCTCGTGCTCTCGTTCGTGGCCGTCGCCGGTGCGGCGCTCGCGAACGTGCTGATCCCCTCGCTGGTCAAGCAGCACGCCCCGGACCGGATCGGCCCCGCGACCGCGCTCTACTCGACCGTGCTGGCGGTCGGCCTGACCGGTGCGCTCATGCTGACGGTCCCGCTCAGCAGCGCCCTCGCCAGCACCGGCGACGTCGAGGACGGGTGGCGGTGGGGCCTGGGGTCGTGGACCGTGTTGGCCGCCCTCGCCGTCCTCCCCTGGCTGGCGTTGGCCCGCCACGACCGGATCACCGCGTCCGCAGGTCACGCCGTGCGGTTCCTGGCTGTCGCCCGCACGCCGGTGGGGGCCTCGTTGGCGGTCTACTTCGGGCTGCAGTCGCTGCAGGCCTACGCGATCTTCGGCTGGTTCGCCCAGCTGTGGCGCGACGCGGGGTTCTCGCCGGCGGAGGCCGGGCTGCTCGTCGGCCTGCTCACCGGCACCACCATCCCGTTGTCCTTCGTGCTCCCCCGTCTCCTGGTGCGCGCGAAGCGTCCCGCGACGCTGCTGCTGGGGGTCGCAGCCTGCTACCCGGTGGCCTACGTGGGGCTGATGGTCGACCCGGTCTCGCTCGCCCTGGTCTGGGCCGTGCTGACCGGGATCGGCACCACCACCTTCCCGCTGGCGCTCACGTTGATCGGGCTGCGGGCGCGCACCCCCGAGGGGACGGCCGCCCTGTCGGCCTTCTCCCAGTCCGTGGGCTACCTGATCGCGGTCGCGGGACCCTTCGTCGTCGGCAGCCTGTACGCCGCCACCGACGGGTGGACGGTCCCCCTGTGCTTCCTCCTGGCACTGGTGGCACCGATGGCCTGGCTCTCGGTCGGGCTGGCGCGACCGGCGTACGTCGAGGACCAGCTGCCCACCGCCCGCCGCTGAGGGGCGGCGGGCGACGGGCGCCGGTCGTCGTCGGTCGGGTCAGGAGACCGTCAGCGAGGTGTCGTCGACGACGAAGCTGGTGCCGAGGGCGGAGTCCTCGGCACCGAGGAGCTTGACGGTGACGGTCCTGCCGGTGAACGCACCCAGGTCGAAGCTGCGGGTGACGAAGCCGGTGCCCTCGTCGAGGTTGGAGTACGTCGCCAGCGTCGTGGTCGAGCCCCCGGAGACGACCTGCACCTTGAGCGTGTCGTAGGCGATCGTCGTGGTGGTCTCCGCGCTGCTGATGTAGAGCTTCATCGACAGGGTCGCACCGCTCGCGGCAGGGATGGTGACCTGCTGGCTCACGGTGTCGGTGCGAGTGGTGCCGTACCCGTTGAGCCAGGCCTTCCAGCTGCCGCTGGCAGCCGGTGCGCCGGAGTCGTCGGTGATGACACCGGAGCTGGCCGACCAGGAGACCGCGCCGGACTCGAAGCCGGGGTTGGCCAGCAGGTTGCCGGAGCCGACCGGCGGCTCGGTGGTGCCGCCAGTGACCAGGGAGTGGAGCAGCCGGTTGGGCGAGCCGCTGCCGGCGCCGGTGACCTTGCCGGAGGTGGCACCGCCCACGATCGCGCTGGTCACCGTGCTCGGCGAGGCGCTCGGCGAGCCCTGGAGGTAGAGCGCGGCGACGCCGGCGACGTGCGGGGTGGCCATCGAGGTGCCGGAGATGGTGTGGGTGGCGGTGGTGGAGGTGTACCAGGCCGAGGTGATGCTCGAGCCGGGAGCGAACAGGTCCAGGCACGAGCCGTAGTTGGAGAACGAGGAGCGCGCGTCGGTGCTGGTGGTGGAGCCGACGGTGATGGCGGCGGGCACGCGCGAGGGCGAGCCGTTGCAGGCGTTGGTGTTCTCGTTGCCGGCCGCGACGGCGTAGGTGACGCCGTCGGCGATCGAGTTGTTGACCGCCGCGTCGAGGGCCGAGGAGACGCCGCCGCCCAGGCTCATGTTGGCCACGGCGGGGGCGCCCGCGGCGTGGTGGGAGGTCACCCAGTCCACGCCGGCGATGACGCCGGAGGTCGACCCGCTGCCTGCGCAGTCCAGGACCCGCACCGGTCGCAGCGTGACCTGCTTGGCGACGCCGTACGTCGAGCCGCCCACGGTGCCGGCGACGTGGGTGCCGTGGCCGTTGCAGTCGCTGGTGCCGCGGCCGTCGCTGATGGCGGTGTAGCCGGACTGCACGCGGCCGCCGAACTCGCTGTGCCCGGCCAGGATGCCGGTGTCGATGATGTAGGCGGTGACCCCGCTACCGGTCCTGTCGTAGGTGTAGGAGCCGTTCAACGGCAGGTCGCGCTGGTCGATGCGGTCCAGGCCCCAGGTCGCCCCGGTCTGCGTCGCGTCGATGCTCAGGGTCTGGTCGGCCTCGATGAAGGCGACGCCCGGACGGTGCTGCAGGGCCTCGAGGGCGCGCTGCGGCAGTCGGGCGGAGAAGCCGTTGAGCGCACGGTCGAAGCGCTGCAGGACCTGACCGCCGTGGCCGCGGGCGGTCTGCCGGGCGTCGGCGGCGGCCGAGGAGTCGGTGCGGTCCTCGAGCACGACGATGTACTGCCCCGGCACGGCTGAGGCGCGCTGCTCGCCGAGCACGGGAGCGGGTCGGTCGGCGCCGCGGCCGCCGGGTCGGTCGGGGGCCGACTGCGCGGGGCTGCTCGTGGCGAGGGCGGCCAGGCCGGAGAGGGCCAGGACGGCGGCGGTGCCGGCGCCGAGGCGGCGCAGGCGGGACGGACTGGTGGTCATGGATGGACTCCCGAGTGTGGTCTGTCGCCGCCGGGCACGACCCTGCGGCTGCCACGCCGATCGGCGCGGTGCGCAGGACACTAGGACCGGAAGATCACCCGCGGTGGGGCTGCGCCGCCTCACATTCGTGCGTTGCAACAACCTGCATCTTTACGTCGTCCTGCGGCGCTACGGCAGTGTGTGGTCAACGCTCCGCCCACCGGGAACGGTTCAGGACTCACCGCCCCCGCGACACCCAGGGCGAGCGGTGCGTGGTCACCCGCCCCGGCCACCGGAACGGTTCGACATTCACCGCTCCCGCCGGGACGGGGCGAACAGCGGTGCGTGGTCGACCGTCCCCGCCGCCGGAACGGTTGAGGGCTCACCGCCCCCACGGCACCGACGCGGGGAGCAACGACGTCAGACGACGCTGAGAGGCAGCAGCTTCTGACCCGTGGGGCCGACCTGGATCTCGGTGCCCATCTCCGGGCAGACCCCGCAGTCGTAGCAGGGGGTCCAGCGGCAGTCCTCGACCTCGATGTCGGCCGAGCCGTCGGCCACGGCGAGCGCGTCCTCCCAGTCGCCCCACAGCCAGTCCTTGTCGAGACCGGAGTCGAGGTGGTCCCAGGGCAGGACCTCGTCGTAGTCGCGCTCACGGGTGGTGAACCAGTCCAGGTCGACGCCGGTGCCGGCCAGGCCACGCTCGGCGGCGGCGATCCAGCGGTCGTAGGAGAAGTGCTCGGACCAGCCGTCGAAGCGGCCGCCGTCGCGCCAGACCTCCTCGATGACCCGGCCCACGCGACGGTCGCCGCGCGAGAGCAGTCCCTCGATGATCCCGGGCTTGCCGTCGTGGTAGCGGAAGCCGATGGCGCGGCCGAACTTCTTGTCGGCGCGCACGACGTCGCGCAGCTGCTTGAGCCGCTCGTCGGTGGTCTCCACGTCGAGCTGAGCGGCCCACTGGAACGGGGTGTGCGGCTTGGGCACGAACCCGCCGATCGAGACCGTGCAGCGGATGTCGTTGTGGCCGGCGACCTCGCGACCCTTGGCGATGACCGCCTTGGCCAGCTCGGCGACCTGCAGGACGTCCTCGTCGGTCTCGGTCGGCAGGCCCACCATGAAGTAGAGCTTCACCTGGCGCCAGCCGTGGGAGTACGCCGTCGCGACGGTGCGGATGAGGTCCTCCTCGGTCACCATCTTGTTGATGACCTTGCGCATCCGCTCCGAGCCGCCCTCGGGGGCGAACGTCAGGCCGGAGCGACGACCGTTACGGGAGAACTCGTTGGCCAGGGTGATGTTGAAGGCGTCGACGCGGGTCGAGGGCAGCGACAGCGAGACGTTGGAGCCCTCGTAGCGGTCCGCCAGCCCCTTGGCGACGTCGCCGATCTCGGTGTGGTCGGCGCTGGAGAGCGAGAGCAGGCCGACCTCCTCGAAGCCGGACTTGCGGATGCCGTTCTCGACCATGTTGCCGATGGTCTCGATCGAGCGCTCGCGCACGGGACGGGTGATCATCCCGGCCTGGCAGAAGCGGCAACCACGCGTGCAGCCGCGGAAGATCTCGACGCTGAAGCGCTCGTGGACGGTCTCGGCCAGCGGCACCAGCGGCTTGGCCGGGTAGGGCCAGGCGTCGAGGTCCATCAGGGTGTGCTTGCGCACCCGGAACGGGATGCCGGGACGGTTCGGCACGACGGCCTCGATCGAGCCGTCCGCGGCGTACGTGACGTCGTAGAAGCGCGGGACGTAGACGTTGCCGGTGACCGCGAGGCGCCGCAGCAGCTCCTCGCGCCCGCCGGGCCGGTCCTCGGCCTTCCACTCGCGCACGATGTCGGAGATCGCGAGCACGACCTCCTCGCCGTCACCGAGGACGGCGGCGTCGAGGAACTCCGCGATCGGCTCGGGGTTGAAGGCCGCGTGCCCGCCGGCGAGGACGACCGGGTGGTCCTCGGTGCGGTCGACCGCGCGCAGCGGGATGCCGGCGAGGTCGAGGGCGTTGATCATGTTGGTGTAGCCGAGCTCGGTGGAGAAGCTCAGGCCGAACAGGTCGAAGTCGCCGACCGGGCGGTGGGCGTCGACGGTGAACTGCGGGATCGACTGCTCGCGCAGCACCGCCTCCATGTCCTTCCAGACCGCGTAGGTGCGCTCGGCGACGATCCAGTCGCGCTCGTTGAGCACCTCGTAGAGGATCTGGACGCCCTGGTTGGGCAGGCCGACCTCGTAGGCGTCGGGGTACATCAGAGCCCAGCGCACCGTCTGGCCGCCGGACTCCTCCGACGTCGCGCCGCAGTCCCAGTCCTTGACCGTCGAGTTCAGCTCTCCGCCGACGTACTGGATCGGCTTGGAGACTCCCGGCAGGTGCGGCTCGAGGAGCTCGAAGACGGACTGTCCTCGGCGCAGGGCGGCGGGGGCGGACATGGACTCACCTCGGCGGCTCGGGTGCGGTCAGGGCAAGGGACCAATGTACGGCGCCGGGCGCGACCTCACCCAGTCCACGACCGCCCGCGCGCTACTCGCGCGGCGCGGCCGGCGTGCTGGTCGGGGAGGGGGTGGCTGCCGCCGCCGCGGTGTCGGAGGCCCGTGCCGCCGACGCCGAGGTGGCCCGCAGCTCGACCGGTGGCAGGAGCAGCAGGATGAGGAAGGCGAGCACACCGACGCCTGCGGCGCTGAGGAAGACCAGGTCCATCGACTCCGCGAAGCCGACCCGGAAGGGGTGCGCGACGGCGTCGGGCAGGGTCTCGAGGACCGAGGAGTCGTCCTGGATGCCCTCGACGACGCTCTCGTCGAGCCCGCCCACCTGGGCGACGCCCTGCTGGAACTCCGGCGTCGCCGACGCCTCGTCGAGCGCGGTGGAGATGTTGGGCCCGACGGTCGAGAAGAGGATCGAGAGGAAGATCGCCACGCCGAGGGTGCCACCCATCTGGCGGAAGAAGGTGGCCGAGGCGGTGGCGACACCGATCTCGGTGGGTGGCACGGCGCTCTGGACGGTGAGCAGCAGCGGCTGCATGCACGAGCCCAGCCCCAGCCCGAGGACGAACATCGAGACGCTGACCAGCGGCAGCGGGGTGTCGGCGGTGGTGAAGGAGAGCAGGAACAGGCCCACCACGATCACGGCCGAGCCGATGATCGGGAACAGCCGGACGTGACCGGTGCGGGAGATGACCCGCCCGGAGCTGATCGAGGCCGCCATCATCCCGGCGACCATCGGCAGCATCAGGATGCCGGCCTTCGTGGGGCTCGCACCGTGCACGATCTGCATGTAGAGCGGCAGGATCATGATGCCGCCGAACATCGCCATGCCGATGATCACGCTGGCGGCGATGGTCACGGCCGCGACCCGGATCCGGAACATCCGCAGCGGGATCAGCGCGGCCTCGCCCATCGCGTGCTCGGCCAGCACGAAGAGCACGACACCGAGGGCACCGAGCGCGTAGCAGGCCAGAGCGAGGCCGGAGGACCAGCCCCACTCTCGGCCCTGCTCGGCCACCGTCAGCAGCGGCACCAGCGCCAGGACCAGCGCGGACGCGCCCCACCAGTCCACGCGCACGTCGCGACGCTCGGCGCTCACGTTGAGGGTGCGGGCGACCACCACCAGGGCGATCAGGCCGACGGGCACGTTGACCAGGAAGACCCACCGCCACCCGGTGACGCCCAGGATCTCCTCCCGGCCGGCGAGCAGGCCGCCCAGGACCGGTCCGAGGACCGAGGAGGTGGCGAAGGTGGCCATGAAGTAGCCGGTGTACTTCGCACGCTCACGCGGGCTGACGATGTCGCCGATGATGGCGAGCACCAGCGTCATCAGGCCGCCCGCCCCGAGCCCCTGGACGGCACGGAACGCCGCGAGCATGTACATCGAGTCGGCGAACGAGCACAGCGCCGAGGCGACCACGAACAGCGAGATCGCGAACATGAAGAGCTTCTTGCGCCCGTAGTTGTCCCCGAGCTTGCCGTAGATCGGCGTGGTGATCGTCGCGGTGATCAGGTACGCCGTGGTCACCCACGCCTGGATGGACAGGCCGTTGAGGTCGTCGGCGATCGTCCGGATCGACGTGCTCACGATCGTCTGGTCCAGCGAGGCCAGGAACATGCCGAGAATCAGCCCGGAGAGGATCGTGAGGACCTGGGCGTGGGTGTACTCGCCGGACGCGGGAGCGGACGAGGCTGCGGGGGACGTGTTCGTTGCCATTGACAACCATCGTACGCCGGGGGCCGGCGCCGGGGGAACCGCTCAGGAGCGTGACGTGCCGGACACCGCCCCCGGCACCACCTCAGGCAGGTCCTCCACCAGCTCGCGGAACGCCTGCTCGAGGCTGACCTGCGGCTGCCAGCCCCACGCCCGCGCGCGCTCCGAGACGACGCGGCCCTGCCAGGCCGGGCCGTCGTCCCACGTCGGCTCCACGCCGAGCGCGGTCGTGACGGTCTCGAGGTAGTGGCGGAAGGTGCTGGCGCCGGCCGCCGCGTTGACCGCGGTGACCTCGCCCGCCACCGGCCCCGCCTCGGGGTCCTCGCCGATCGGCACCGCCCCGGTCACGACGTCGCCGACGAGCCGGGCCAGGTCGGTCACGTGCACCCAGGCGAAGGTGAGGTCCGGGGTGGCGTGCGCCTCCGCGGGGTCCTCGGCCATCGCGCGCGGGCGCAGGGTGTTCCACAGCGAGCTCTCCCCCGGGCCGAGGATCACCGGCGGCCGCACGAGCACCCGGGTCGGTCCGTCGAGCACCTCGAGGCGGGCGTCGGTGTCGCGCTTGGTGACCGGGTAGTCGCCGGCGTCGTCCGGCACCGGGTCGGCGGACTCGTCCACGTCCCCCACCCCGGCACGGCGGTCGTAGACCGACGCGGTCGACACGTGCACCAACAGGCCGACCCCTGCCTCGCGCGCCGCGGTGGCGATGGTGGTGGTGCCCTCGACGCCGACCTGCTCCTGGGTGGCGCGGTCGGTGCCCATCGGGTGCACCGTGGTCACCAGGGCGGCCGCCCCCTCCACCAGTCCGGGGGCCTGGGCCGGGTCGGTGAACTCCCCGACGACCTCGGTGACCCCGTCGAGTGCGGGCGCGGTGCCGCTGCGGCGTACGACGGCGCGGACCGCGACCCCGCGCTCCGCGAGGGCGGCGCACACGTGCGACCCCACGAGGCCGTTGGCCCCGGTCACCACGACGGGCTGGTCGATGCGCTGCTCAGTCATGTCCCCCACCGTGCCAGGGCGCGGCTGCCTGTTGGACCGCTCCCTAGGGTGAGGACATGAGCTCCCCCGCGCGGCGCGGCCCCCTGCAGTGGACCGTCGCGGTCCCCCTCCTCGGTCTGCTCCTGCTGGCCGTGTCCTGGCCCAAGACCGAGCAGCCGCTGCTGCTGGCCCTGGTCGCGGTCGTGCTGGTCGGGGCCGTGCTGGCTGCGGTCCACCACGCCGAGGTGGTGGCGCACCGGGTGGGCGAGCCGTTCGGGTCCCTGGTGCTGGCCGTGTCGGTCACGGTCATCGAGGTGGGCCTGATCGTGATGCTGACCCTCGGGGGAGGTGAGGGCGCTGCGACGTACGCCCGCGACACCGTGTTCGCGGCGCTGATGATCTCCCTCAACGGCATCGTCGGCATCTCGCTGCTGCTGGGCGCGATGCGGCACGGCGTGGTGGCGTTCAACGCCTCCGGCAGCGGGGCGGCACTGTCCACCGTGGTCGCGCTGGCCTCGGTGTGCCTGGTGCTGCCCGGCTTCACCGTCTCCGAGGCCGGGCTGGAGTACACCGGCTCCCAGCTGGCCTTCGCCGCGGTGGCCTCGCTGGTGCTCTACGCCGCCTTCGTCTTCACCCAGACCGTGCAGCACCGCGACTTCTTCCTGCCGGTGCGCTCGGACTCCCAGGGCCGGGTCACCGGGGTCCTGGAGGTCGAGGACGAGGACGGCGACGGACACGCCGACCCGCCCAGCGACCGCGAGACGCTGCTGTCCATCGCGCTGCTGCTGGTCTCCCTGGTCTCCGTCGTCGGCCTGGCCAAGGTGCTCTCCCCCACCATCGAGTCCACCGTGAGCTCGCTGGGGCTGCCCTACGCCGTGGTCGGTGTGGTCATCGCGCTGCTGGTGCTGGCACCCGAGTCGATCGCCGCGGCGCTCAACGCCGCGCGGGACCGCGTGCAGGTCAGCCTCAACCTGGCCTTCGGCTCCTCGATGGCCTCGATCGGCCTGACCATCCCCACCATCGCCGTGGCGTCGATCTGGCTCGAGGGCGACCTGCTGCTCGGGCTGGAGCCGATGCAGATCGTGCTGCTGCTCATCACCGTCGTGGTCGCCACGCTCACCGTCGTGCCGGGCCGTGCCAAGCCGATCCAGGGAGTGGTGCACCTGGCGCTGATGGCGACGTTCCTGTTCTTCTCGCTGGTGCCCTGAGGTCGCGCCCGCGCGGGCGTCAGCGCACGCGTGGCGCGGAGGCGCGCAGGTGGATGTTCTGCAGCAGCCCCACGGCCAGCAGCACGGCGAACATCGAGGAGCCGCCGTACGACACGAACGGCAGGGGGACGCCGGTGACCGGCATGATCCCCAGGCACATCCCGACGTTCTGGAAGCCCTGGAAGCCGAACCAGCTGGCGATCCCCGCCGCAGCGACGCGGCCGAACACGTCGTCGGTGTGCGTGGCGATGACCAGCGCGCGCCACACGACCAGGCCGAGCATCGCGATCAGCAGTCCGGCGCCGACCAGCCCGAGCTCCTCCCCGGCGACGGTGAAGACGAAGTCGGTGTGCTGCTCGGGGACGAAGCCCGATCGGGTCTGGGAGCCGTCGAAGAGGCCCTGGCCCCAGACGCCGCCGTTGCCGACGGCGATGCGGGCCTGCTCGACGTTGTAACCGGCGCCGCGGGGGTCGAGGTCGGGGTTGGTGAAGGCCAGGAAGCGGTCGACCTGGTAGGGCTTGAGCACGCCGCCCGCGACCGCGACCAGCGCCGCGGTCACTCCTCCGCCCGCCAGCAGCGCCAGCCAGCGGCGCGGGGCACCGGAGACGGCCAGCACGCCGGTGACCGTGGCGGTCAGCACCAGCATCGTGCCGAGGTCGGGCTGCAGCAGGATCAGCACCGCCGGCACGGCCGCGATCGCGAGCATCAGCACCACCTCGACCAGCCCGACCCTGGGCCGCCAGCGACCCTGGGCGCGGTGGGCCAGGACCAGCGCCATCCCGATGACCACGGCCAGCTTGGCCAGCTCGGCGGGCTGGATCGACATCCCCCCGACCACGATCCACGAGCGCGAGCCGTTGATCGTCGAGCCCGCGACCAGCACGAGCACGAGCCCGCCGACCGAGGCGAGGTAGGCCACCGGGGCCGCCACGCGCACCCACCGGTGGTCGGCGACCAGCACGATGCTCATCAGCACCAGGCCGATGGCGATGTTGGTGACCTGCTTGTAGAGGTAGGCCCGCGGGTCGCCGCCGGTCAGGTCGTCGCGGGTGGTCGTGGCCGACCACACCAGCAGCGTCCCGAGCACCAGCAGGCCGGCGACGGCGGCCATCAGCCACCAGTCGACGCCGCTCCACCGCAGCATCGGGCGGGTGCCCAGCGAGGAGGTGGGGCGTACGCCGGCGGCCCGGCCGGACCGGGCACCGGCGACGGTTCTGGTGGCCATGGTGGTCATCGCGCGGTCCCCTTCCGGCCCGAGCGCCGGTCGGCACGCTTCGTGCGCGCCGGCGGGAGGATCGACCCGTCGGCCTGGAACTCCGGGAGCCGCCCCGGGGGCACCGTGCCGGGGATGGCCGCGCGGTCGGGGCGGACCGTGTCGCCCTCCACGCCGTACAACGCCTCCCAGATCGCGCGGACCGCGGGGCCGGAGGTGCCCGAGCCGGTGCCGCCCTGGCTGACCATCATGATCACGACGTAGTCGTCGGAGTAGGAGGCGACCCACGACGTCGACTGCTTGCCGTAGACCTCCGCCGAGCCGGTCTTGGAGCGGATCTCCACCTCGTCGAGCGGGAAGCCACCCATCCGCCAGGCCATCGTGCCCTGCCGGGTCACGCCCTTGAGCGCGTCGTCGATGTAGCCGATCGTCGAGGCCGGAAGCT
>Ga0208057_1000010_pt1 | contig 63464 bp, 57 predicted proteins | sample DeeseametaMP1649_FD_184183 | JGI IMG/M metagenome (GOLD analysis project Ga0208057, IMG submission 184183) | Marine microbial communities from the Deep Pacific Ocean - MP1649 (SPAdes) | ecosystem: Environmental > Aquatic > Marine > Oceanic | place: North of Tokelau, South Pacific Ocean...
AAATGATCCGTCTTGAGAACATGTCCAAATCCTTCCCGGATGGCGACTTATTTAATCATGTAAATATATTTATAAAGCGCGGAATGCGTATTGGGCTTGTGGGACCTAACGGATCGGGGAAAACCACATTGCTCCGAATAATGCTGGGAAAAGAATCCCCCGATTCAGGAAGTATACAAGTAGATAAATCCATCTCCATTGGATATCTTGCCCAGGATATTGTTGCTGGCACCGGACGATCCATTTTAGAAGAAGTGTTGAATACTTATCCGGAAGTACGTGATCTGGAAGGAAAAATTCTTACCTTGTCTGAAGCGATTTCCAAAGACCATAACAACATGGAATTGATAAATAAGTTGGGCGATGCTCAGCATCGCTTTGAATCCTTGGGTGGTTGGAATCTTGAAGACAAGGCAAAAAAAATATTGAGTGGTCTCGGATTTTCTGATGAAAAATTTACACAGCCCATGGATGTCTTTAGTGGCGGCTGGCGAATGCGCGTGGCGCTGGCGTCTATTCTTTTACAGGAACCGGATATCCTTTTTTTGGATGAACCCACTAACCATTTAGATTTGGAGGCGACCATTTGGCTGGAATTATTTTTGTCCAATTGGAGAGGTGGGTTGGTTATGATTAGCCATGATAGAGCTTTTTTAGATCGGTCCATAAATAATATTCTTGAAATTGATCTAAAAAAAATCACCCTATATTACGGGAATTATACAAAGTTCACTGAAGAAAAAGCATTGCGGATGGAGCAGCACAAAAATGCCTATCGTAATCAGCAAAAACAGATTAAAGATACAGAACGCTTCATAGAGAGATTTCGATCAAAAAATACCAAAGCAACTCAAGTTCAAAGCCGAGTAAAAATGCTGGATAAATTGGAAAAGATCGAAGCACCTACTGAACAAAAGCATACCATGAATTTGAGATTACCCCAGCCAAAACGATTGCCCTTGAATGTGGCATCCTGCCGAAATGTGACCAAACACTACGGGAATATTGAAGTGTTTAATAATATGGACATGTTGGTGGAACGGGGACAAAAGATTGGATTGGTTGGGCATAATGGTGCGGGGAAATCAACACTATTAAAAATGTTAGCCGGCGTTGAATCCGTTTCCTCCGGTGCAATTCGCATGGGTTCCAATATAGATAGGGCCTATTATGCGCAGCATCAATTGGAAACATTAGACCCCGATGATACCGTTTTTGAATCCATCCAAAAAGTAAGTCCGGGTTGGAGCGAGACAGAAATGAGAACTTATTTGGGGAGCTTCATGTTTTCTGGGGATGAAATTGAAAAATATGTAAAAGTGATTTCCGGTGGTGAAAAAGCGAGGGTGGCTTTGGCAAGGATGCTGGTAGAGCCATCCCATTTACTCTTATTGGATGAACCTACAAACCATCTGGATATGATGACTCGAAATGTGGTGGAACGAGCACTCATTCAATTCTCCGGATCCATTGTTTGTATTTCCCATGATCGCCACTTTTTGAATAATGTGACAAATCTCACCTGTGAAGTGGGTGGTGGTGGCATCCGCTTATTTGAGGGGAATTACGAATATTACGCATGGAAAAAACAGGAAGAAAAATCAGAAAAAACTTTCTCTCGAACAGTGAAAGTCGAACGCAAGGGAAAGTCTGATTATGAAGAAAGAAAGAAAACTCGTAATCGGCTGGCGTGGATTGAGAAACGATTTAAAGTCATTGAAAAAGAGATTAATGAACAGCGTGGGATAACTCAAGATTCATCTACTGGGGATGATTATGAATTGTTACAAAAAGCAATGGGAATCATGAATCGTTTAGAAAATGAGTATTTAGAATTGATGGAAGAGCAGGAAAAGTTAAGCACTATCCACGTGTAAAAACCCAATCGGACTCTGATGAGTGTTGTTGATTAAACGTATAGCCATCTTGATTAAATTTTTTCAATAAAATCGAATCGGTAATTTGATTTGTGATTAAATAATTTACCATTGCTCCACGTGCCTGTTTCGCAAAAACCCCAATCGTTTTATACATGTTAATTTTCTTTTCTCTGAAATGAATCGTTATCACTTTTGCCTTTAATCGATTCTTTTTAATCGATTTGAAATATTCATTAGATGCCAAATTAATTATTATTTCATTTTCATCTTGATTGAGTATATCCGTAATAGTGTTTTCCCAAAAATCGTAAATATTCCTTCCATTTTTATTGGCAAGTTTTGTCGCCATTTCTAATCGATAAGACTGTATTAAATCCAAAGGACGAAGCACACCATATAATCCGGAAATAATGCGTAAATGAGATTGAGCAAAAATTAAATTTGTTGACGAAAAACTTTTTGCATCAATGTGATTAAACGCTTCACCTTTAAAAGCGAATAATGCTTGTTTTGTATTTTGTGGATTATCTTTGAATTCAAAATTTTGAGTCTTTTTATAAGTTTGTTCTGATAAAGTTTTACTTAACGACATTAATTCTGCAAGTTTGGGTTTAGACATTTTCTGCATCAATACCATCAATTGATTTGTTTGATTAATCTGTCTTGGGTAGGATGATGCTACGCCAGAAAGAAGAGAAAAATCTTGCGTTTTTGACGGAGAAAGAATGGTGAGCATTTTATTATTTCATTCAGTTATTGGGATTCGCCAACTGTTAAAGGGCAATAAAGTATTATTTTTTATAGGCTTCAACTGGAGGACAAGTACACATAAGATTCCGATCACCGTATGCATTATCAATTCTTCCCACAGACGGCCAATATTTATGATTTTTTAAATAAGGCGCAGGGTAGGCTGCTTTTTGTCTTGAATATGGGTGATCCCATTCGTCTGATGCAATAGCATGGGCAGTGTGCGGGGCGTTTTTTAGCGGATTATCCTCAGCATCCATTTTCCCATTGATGACATCATCTATTTCATTTTTGATTGAAATCATGGCATCACAAAAACGATCCAGCTCCTTCTTCGATTCACTTTCTGTCGGTTCAATCATGAGTGTCCCCGGCACTGGAAAAGACATGGTGGGTGCATGGTAACCATAATCAATCAATCGTTTGGCAACATCTTCATCAGAAATGCCTGATTTTTTTTTGAGGGGGCGCAAATCCAGGATGAACTCATGGGCTGAATATCCTTGAGTCCCACGGTAAAGAATAGGAAAATAGTCCTGTAATTTATGGGCCATATAGTTCGCATTTAATATGGCAATTTCTGTAGAAGCTTTGAGTCCATCATCCCCGAGCATAGCAATATAGGCCCAGGAGATCGGGAGGATTCCTGCACTACCCAATGGTGCGGCAGATACAGCATGAATTGCTGTTTCACTATTATTTAAAATCGGATGTCCAGGTAAAAATGGGATTAAGTGATTGGCCACACAGATGGGTCCCATCCCGGGGCCGCCGCCGCCATGGGGGATGGCAAATGTTTTGTGTAGGTTAATATGACAGACATCCGCGCCGAATTCTCCAATTCGAGCCAAACCCACCATGGCGTTTAAATTGGCGCCATCCAGATACACCTGTCCACCATTTTCGTGAACAATATTACAAATATCCCCGATGGCTTCTTCAAATACACCGTGAGTGGAGGGGTAGGTGACCATAATCGCCGCAAGGGTTTCTTGATGCTGTTCTGCTTTCGCTTTTAAATCTTTAACATCAATATTCCCATTGTCATCACATTCAACCACAACAACCTTCATTCCGCACATGACAGCACTGGCGGGGTTTGTCCCATGGGCAGACGCAGGAATCAGACAAATATTTCGATGATTATTTCCATTATCTAAATGGAATGCACGGATAATCAGAAGGCCTGCATATTCGCCTTGGGCACCGGAATTGGGTTGGAGCGAACACCCCTGCAATCCAGTCATATCCATGAGCCAATCCGAAAGGGTCTTAGCTAATGCTGAATAACCTTGCGTTTGATCTGCCGGTGCAAAAGGGTGGAGATAGGCAAACTCCGGCCAGGTGATGGGCATCATTTCAGCGGCAGCGTTGAGTTTCATGGTGCAGGAACCCAAAGAAATCATGCTGGTATTCAGGGTTAAATCTTTGGTTTCCAACCGATGGAGATACCGCATCATTTCTGTTTCAGTATGATAGTTGCTAAATACCGAATGAGTGAGGAAATCATTGGCCCGTGTATCCTGTAAATCAAACCCATTGGTTCTACTTGATTTTTCCGTCTTAAAAACAGTTAAGATATCTGAGAGGTCTCCGGGGGAAACCGTTTCATCCAAAGCAATACCCACGTCACCATTATCATAATAACGGAAATTCATATTGCTGAATTCTGCCCGATTTTTTATTTCATCATCAAGTATGTTATTTAATCCAATTCTTATCGTATCAAAAAATTGGTCATGAACAATATGATAACCACCTGCCGAGAGTGCTGTGGCTAAATCTTTTGTTTTACCATGAATACGTTTGGCAATGGCGCGAATACCCTCCGCCCCATGATATACAGCGTACATTCCTGCCATAACGGCGAGTAAAACCTGAGATGTACATATATTGGATGTGGCCCGATCCCGACGAATATGCTGTTCCCGAGTCTGGAGTGCCATGCGATAGGCTGGATTGCCATGGCGGTCCACCGAAACGCCGATGATTCGTCCGGGCATTTTACGTTTATATTTTTCTTTTGCTGCCATGAAAGCAGCGTGGGGCCCCCCAAATCCCATGGGAACACCAAACCGCTGTGAACTCCCAATAGCCACATCTGCACCCATATCTCCCGGTGAAGGGAGGAGGGCTAAACTTAATAAATCGGTGGCCATTGCAATAGCCACACCTTGGTCATGGGCTTTTTGACAAAGGTCAGAATAGTTGACCACTTTTCCATCCGTGGCAGGGTACTGGATTAAGGCACCGAAAACATCATCACTAAAATCAAATGTGTCAGTGGATTGAATCGAGAGTTCAATGCCAATGTGGTTCGCCCGTGTTTTCAGGACATCAATGGTTTGGGGATGGCAATTTTCGGCTACGAGAAATCGATTTCTTTTTTGGGCTGAATGAAAAAGCATAATCATGGCTTCTGCCGCAGCTGTGGCTTCGTCCAGAAGTGAACTATTGGCAATATCTAAACCAGTCATATCTGTCACCATGGTCTGAAAGTTCACCAACGCTTCCAGGCGCCCTTGAGAAATTTCAGCCTGATAGGGGGTATAAGCTGTATACCAACCAGGATTTTCTAAAATATTTCGTTGAATAACGGGCGGTGTAATGGTGCCGTAATATCCCATCCCAATATAAGATCTGGCAACAATATTTTTTGATGCAATCCCCTTTATTTTTTTCAGGAGAGAAAATTCATCAAGCCCTTGTCCAATATGGAGTCCGAATTTAGTCTGGATTGTTTTTGGGATTGTTTTATCAATTAACGCATTAATGGACTTCAATCCCAATTGGGAAAGCATTTCCTGCTGCTCTGCCAAGTTGGGACCAATATGCCGACGTGAAAAATCTTGGGTAATATCTTTTAACAATGAATTATCTTTATGATTCTATTAAATAAATTGGATTAAAATATGCCAATAAATTAAGGATGACCCATTGGTTTCCCCATTAATAATTTAAGAATAAAAAGTTAATTGCACCCTCATAATGGAGGTGCCTTTTATCCAGCAACATTACTTGATAATGTAAAACCAGGAATGCCAGCTTTTGATGATGAAATCTTTGGACCGATTGCTTCCATTATTCCAGTGAAAGATGAAGCTGAAGCCATTAAATTGGCGAACCAGACTCCCTTCGGATTAGGTGGTGCAGTTTTCACCAGAGATGTAGAAAAAGGGGAAAGAATTGCAGCAAATGAGATTGAAGCAGGATGCTGCTTTGTGAATGATTTTGTCCGCTCGGATCCCCGATTACCCTTTGGTGGAATTAAAGAATCAGGCTATGGTCGAGAACTATCTGAAGTAGGGATTCGGGAGTTTACCAATATGAAAACAGTTTATATTCGGTAGATTTTAAACTGGATCGATTATTTATTAAGTTCGCTCAAATAATATTTATCAAAAGCAGCGAGCAAACTTTCCTGTCCTGAATATGGAGCAGGGGAATATTTTTTAGACTGGATTCCCAATTGAGATAATTCAGATATGTACCAGTCTTGCTTATTAGTCATATCCCAGAAATGCACCGCATCTTTTGTATTGTATTTGCCTGAATTCACTACATCTTTTGTAAATAACCACGAACAATTCACTTTGCATTTATCTACACCATCAGGCCAAACTGTATGGTACATGACATATTCCGGGTGGAGACTCAAAAGCATATTGGGGAAAATGGCATAATAATACACCCGGTTTAAGTTTTCATCTGTTATACCACTTAATGGAGGGCAACATAAATCACCGCTGGCGGTGATACTGTCTTTGTCATCATTGAAATCCATATAGCCACCTAAAAAAGGGCCTTCGTGAAAATCATTTCTACCGCCCATATAATTGTGAATGGCAGCCAGTTCGGGATGAAGAATAGGGCAGTGGTAACATTCGCAATAATTTTGGACAACTAATTTCCAGTTACCTTTTACGTTGTACTCGATCGTTTTCTGAATAACCAATTTAGAAATATTCCAGGGGTTAAAATGATCTTTTAAGGGCGCAAAAACAGAATCAAAGTCTTCAGCATCATCAGATAAATTGATAAAAATAAATCCTTCCCATTCTGCCAGCGGGACCGAATGAAGCGGGTAATCTTTTTTATCAAATCCATCCACTGCATCCATGTGTGGGGCTCCAATGAGTTTACCCTTTAAATTGTAAGTCCAGCCGTGGTAACCACATTGAATGGATTTTGAAAATTGTCCCGATTCATTTTTACAAATCCGCGTTCCACGGTGGCGGCATACATTATAATGGGCTTTCAATTCTCCATTTTCATCTCGCAGAACAATAACGCTTTCCGTATCAATTTTGATCACTTTATATTGGCCATTTTCTGCTAAATCCATTGATCGACCAGCGCAAATCCAATTATTCAGGAATAGATTCTCATACTCTTTTTGGAGAACGTCCGAACTGGTATAATATTCCCGCTCTAATGTATGAGCACCCGGTTCCAGAGTTTCGGCTGTCTTTTTGAAGGTCATCTTTTCAATATTTCTTTAGCTGCATTAAATCCATTGGCGCCATGGAGACCGCCGCCGGGATGGGTGCCCGGTCCGCAAAGATATAGATTTTCAATGGGTGATTTATATTGGGCTGTACTTATGGTTGGCCTCATAAACATGAATTGATCCAAAGTCATTTCTCCATGATTCAAGTTTCCTTCTGTGAGCCCAAATTGACTTTCTAAATCCAAAGGGGAAAGGACCAATGACGATTCAATCAGTGTTGAAATCCCGGGAGCATAATTCTTCAATACATTAACCACATTATTTTTTAATTGGACTTTCAATTCTTCAGACCAATTCATTCCCCGTAAATGATAGGGCGCATATTGAACTGTAGCAGAAAGAACATGTTTTCCATCTGGCGCAAATTCAGGGTTTATTACCGATGGAATGGTGAATTCCACATAAGGATCTTCAGCGAGCCGTCCATATTTAACCGAATCAGACGTTCGTTCTAAATATTCAATAGAAGGGCTGACAGAAAAAACAGTACCCATTTGATCTTCTTGAATACCGTTTATTTTTGGCAATCCATTTAAGGCAAAATGGATTCGGGCTGTGCTGCCCCGGTATTTAATATTTCGAAGTTGTGTGGCGAAAGATGGATTCAGTTTTGACGGTCCCACCAATTTTATAAATGTATTCTGTGGATCCAATCCGGATACGACTTGGTCTGCTTGAATTGATTCGCCACTTTCCAAGGTCACACCGTTGCAAACACCATTTTCCACATTGATGGCACTAACTTTTGAATTTGTTCGAATTTCTACATTTACAGATTCAGCGGATAGTTTTAAAGCATTGGCCAATTCACTCGTCCCGCCTTTTACAAAATGAGCATTTTGAAATACGCCTTCACTATGGACATGCTGATGCAAAAGATTTAGCCCTGTAGCCGCAGCGAATGGACCAAATGAAAGGTGGTGAATCCCCGCCGTAGAGACAGCGGCCCGGAGCAATTCATTTTCGAACCACTCGTCAACCAACTCCGGCATCATCATGGGTGCTACCCGCATAAAATCAACCAAACCACGGGTGCCGTGTTTCCGGATAGGGGATAACATTGAGCGCATGGAGAATGCTTCTTTTAATCCGATGTTGGGCAATTTGGGCGGTGTCAATTCATAGAGTTTTTCTATAAAGTAAGTCAGGTTATCAATGTATTCCGTGAAGGCTTTCCACACTTTTGCATCTTTTTCTGAATGATTCGCAATGGAGCCTGCCGTTTCATTCGGGTCACGATGAAAACTAATATGCTGGCCTTGAGTGTCCAACGCGATTCGGACTAAATCGGGGGAATGAAGTTCCAATCCATGAGACTCAAGATTCAATTGCTTCATGACTCGTGGATCAATCCATTTCACTACATCATATATATCATTGCATTTAAATCCCGGCGCGAATTCTGAAGTGGAAGCCAATCCGCCAACTTGGTCGCGTGCTTCAAAGACCAAAACTTTCTTTCCAGCTTTTCCCAGCATGGATGCGGTAACAAGGCTATTTATTCCGCCGCCAACAACGATGACATCAAATCGGTTCATGACCAAATTCCTAAAATCTTTTTCGCCGCCATTTCACCGGGAGATCCAGTGATTCCGCCACCGGGATGCGTCCCCGATCCACATTGAAAATAATTTTTGATTGGTGTTGTATAATCTGCCCATTTTACCGCAGGTCGCATGGTAAATAATTGCTGTAGCGAAAGTTCACCATGAAAAATATTTCCTTCTGTAAGACCGAAAGTGGATTCTAAATCCGCCGGCGTGAGCACCTGTCGATGCAAAATAATATCTTTAATATTAGGCGCATACTGGGCAATGGTATTAATAACAGCATCACCGAAGGCTTCACGTTTCTGGTCGTTCCAGCCACCTTTTATATCGTATGGCGCATACTGAACAAAACAGGACATAACGTGTTTCCCCGGCGGCGCCATATCGGGATCTAAAACTGATGGCAAAATAATATCCATATAGGGTTCTTGAGAAAAATTGCCATATTTGGCATCATCGTAGGCCTTTTCCAAATGGTCATAACTGGGACTAATTGAAATGGCACCACGGAGATGGTGACCTTCACCGGGGAGACAGGTGAAATTCGGGAGAGCATCCAATGCCAAATTCACTTTCCCTGATGAACCACGAATACGGAAGTTTTTAATATCGGTGACAAAATCGGATGGCAAGTCATTTTCATCCACCATTTTCAAAAAGGTTAGTTTTGGATCCAGACCTGAAATAACAATGTCCGAACTGTATTCATCGCCATTGTCTAAAGCAACCCCAACTGCTTTTCCATTTTTGACGATAACTTTTTCAACCGGTGCTTCCGTCATAATATCGGCGCCAAAATGTTCTGCCGATCGGGCAATGGCCATACTAACGGCACCGGTGCCGCCCCGCTGAAATCCCCATGCGCGGAAAGCGCCATCAATATCACCCATATAATGGTGGAGCATCACATAAGCCGAACCGGGAGATCGGGGACCCATGAATGTGCCAATAATTCCGCTGGCAGCCATGGATGCTTTCAGGGGCTCGAACTCGAACCATTCATCCAAAAAGTCCGCAGAACTCATGGTCATTAGTTTGGTCAAATATTCAAATTGTTCACTGCTCAAGGATTTAAAATGATCTAATAATTTTTTCATGGCGCCCATATCAGACAAGCTGGGACGAATGGCGTTGGGAGCCACTGTTTCTAATATGGGACGCACTGCCATGCCGATCTGCCCCATGGCTGGGCCAAAGCGCATATATGTTTCCGCATCTTTTCGAGAATGACGTGCAATTTCACGATAGGTTTGATCGGCGTCTGCGGTTCGCAACAAATAATCATTATCCAAAGGTGTGAATGTGCTTTCCAGCGGAAGCAGCTCTAAACCAAATTTGGGCAGCATCAATTCCCGCATTACATTGGGCTTCATAAGACTCACTACATAAGAGCAGACCGAAAATTTGAATCCGGGATAAATTTCTTCCGTAACAGCAGCACCGCCCAGAATATATCGTCGTTCTAACACCAGAACTTTTTTCCCAGCGCGACCCAAATATGCCGCAGCAGTCAGGCCATTATGTCCACCACCAATGACAATGGCATCGTATTTTTTTACTGTGGACATGAGCGTTTCCTTTCCGGATCGAAAAAGGGCGTTTTTACGATTCGTGCCGGAGTGAGTTTTCTAAAATGTTCTACTTTCAATTCGAAATCTAATTGTGTGTTTTCTTTCGCATATTCAGTTTTTACATGAGCCAATGCAATATATCTTTTTAAGATGGGTGACCAGGTTCCGCTTGTGGCATAGCCTACTTGCTTATTTCCATTATATAAAGGTGTGCTTGTTCGCCATGCGGTGCAGGGAAGTCCAGGTGCCAGCCCAGCTTCTCTATGCAGTTTTTCAAAGGGGTCCCATTCAATTTCGATTCCCACAAATTCCCATTCCGGTCCCCGGGTCACTTCAGCTTCTAATGCCTTTTTACCGATAAAATCCTTTTTCTTCATCTTCACTGCCCAGCCCAAACCCAATTCGTAAGGTGATGATTTTCTCGATTCAATTATGGCGTGGCGCGTGGATATATAATCAATATCAAGCAGGATGAGCCCCGCTTCAATTCGGGCAATGTCTAACGCTTGAAGCCCTGTAGGCGTAATGCCGTAAGGTTTTCCTTTTTCTAAAAGCAGATCCCAAACATCCAATGCATCTTTCGGATCCATCCAAATTTCGTATCCTAAATCACCCGTGTATCCCGTACGGGAAATGGATACCGGAATATCACCAAATTGTGTGTCCATCATCCAGAAAAACTTGAGGGAATCTAACGAATCGTTGGCAACCGCATTCAAAATTGTTCTGGAATTGGGTCCTTGTAATGCAAGACTGGCAGTCGTTTTGGAATCGTCTGAAACGGATAAATCCATTCCCGCAGAATTGGTCTCAATCCATTCCAAATTGGGCTCGGCACTGGTAATGCGGAATTTATTTTTGGATAATCTTTGGACTGTACCATCGTCAATTTGTTTGCCGTCTTCATCGCACCAGGGTGTGTACATGACTTGCCCTACTTTGCAGATTTTAATATTCCGCGTCACCAATCGATCCAGAAATCGTTGGGAATCAGGACCTTCAATAATGTATTTGTATAAAGGTGTAATATCCAAAAGTGCAGCCTTGGTGCGAATAGCAAAATATTCATTATCATGGGTGAGTTCATACTGGGTGGCAGAAAGATAACCTGACCAGCGCCGCCATTCCTGGGATTCATTCAGTTTAGATGTGCGCTCAAAAAATGGAGATAATTTGAGTTGTGTTTCTGCTGTGAATGGATTGTTGTAACTCATTCTGCTAATCTCAAAAATGGACGTGTTAAGCAAGTTGGTCCACCGGCACCTTTCAAAGAAATTTCGGCACCATCATACGTATGGACGTCCACCCCTTTCGTTTCCAATCGTTTTTGTGTAATGGGATTGCCTTTTAACATAATTACTTTTCGCGGTGCCACTGCCAATACGTTACATCCCATTGACTCATATTCTTCATCTGGGACTTCTATAAGTTTAATTTGGCGGTCGAGAAGATATTGCCGAAATGAAACGGGGAGCAATCTGGAATACACCAAATATAAATCATGATCGATTGGAGAAATATTGCTCATGAGATGAAGACAGTCAGCAGGCCCGGTCCAATGGGGGAGCGGGACGGTAATCACTTTATCCACGTGTTGACCTAATAATGTTTTGAATTGGCGAATCCCTTCAGCATTGGTACGATAACCTTCCCCAACAGCCACGGTACGTTCATCGATCCAAACGACATCGCCACCTTCTAAAGTCCCGGGTAATTCAATTCGCCCAAGAATAGGGACGCCAATGGATTCAAAGTAGGCTTCCACGGCTTTTGATTCGGGCACCCGAACAGCCTTGCCCATGGTGCAAAGAATGACACCACCGTTGGAAACAACACAGGGGTCATGGGTGTAAACTGAATCTAACGAAGTGGTATCCTTTTCCGGTAAAAAATGAATTTCTATATTACATGATTCAAAGAATTCCAAGAATTTATCATAGTCGGAAATTGCTTTTTTAAAATCCGGTACATCGAAATAATTTAGTTGTGGTGATTCTTGATCAACCTTGGATTGGTTTTTATAAGCGTCCTTGGGGTGTTTGATTAAAACCCGTTTGATAGGGTCCACCATACTCTGGCAGCCGAAATTTTTATTCATGGGGGCTTCCACACCAAGACACAATCATATTTGCAATAATTTTCACAGTTGTGATTACCTCATCAATTTCTACATATTCGTTGGCCGCATGAGCCAGACGGACATCTCCCGGGCCAAATAGAACGGCGGGAATATGGGCATGATTTGTGAAGAGTCGCAAGTCAGAACCGTAGGTTACACCCTCGATTATAGGTACATCACCGGTTGTTTGATGATAACAATCTGAAAGTGATTGAATGAGCGGATGATTTATGTCAGTTTTCCCCGATTCAAATTGGCCTTCAAACCATTCAACTGTCGGAATATTCTCTTTCAGCCAATCGTCTGTTTCTGAAATAGTTTGAAGGTGGGTCTCGAATGTATCTCGTGCGTCTTGCGCTGACTCACCTGGAAAAACGCCCAAACGTCCTTCTGCAACAACAGTTTCCGGTACGGTGGAATGCCATTCTCCGCCTTTAATGGTTCCAATATTGATGGGTGCCACACGATCTTTGGATTCATAATATTTTATATCGAATGATTGATGGCGTTCTTTTTCAAATTCCAAAATGGACTGATGAATCAAATTGAATTTTTCAATGGCGCTGACACCATCCCACCGCATGGCCGCATGAGTGGCTCTACCTGGAATCGTTAACCGAAAGGTAAGGGCACCAGATTGAATGGGGGAGATCTTTAACGATGTGGGCTCCAAGATGACAGCCGCATCGGCGGAGTATTCTTTTACAATATTGGTCAGTGTGCCGCAACCGCCGGATTCTTCTCCAACAACACTTTGAACCATCACATTGCCATTGGGTTTAAAACCGATTTTTTGGAGTATCTGAACAGCAAAAATAGCAGCACTTAGTCCCCCCTTCATATCAGTAGATCCCCGACCATAGATTTTTCCATTCTTAATTGCACCAGACCAAGGCGATTCATGCCACAATTCTTCCGGACCTGTAGGCACCACATCCACATGTCCATTCAGGATCAAGGATTTCCCGCCCCCATCATTATTCCACTGGCCAATAACATTCACGCGGGTATTGGGAGAAAACCCATCATCACAAAAGGCAGGATGATCTTTTATTGCATCAAATATAACCGGGATTCTTCGTGTTATTAGCCCAAGTGAATCAAGTTTATTCTGCACCAATTCTTGAACCGGACCTTCATTGTTGGCCAAGCTGGGAGATTGCACCGATGTCTGGATGAAAGAAACAATTTCTTCCCAGGCAGCATCAACAGCGGAATCGATTTGGTGTTTTATATCAGTCATTCTTTTTCCAGTAATAATATAGTGGAAGTCCCGCCAGAATAATCCCGGTACCGATGGCTGCATCCCTTGGCGCTTCCATAATTGTATTAAAGGTTAACAATATAGCGAACAAAATAAAAATGATTGGTATCCATGGATAAAATGGTGTTTTGTATGGACGATCCATATCGGGTTTTTTCTTACGAAGAATAATTACAGCGCCGGCAGACATGCCATAAAATATCCACGATGCAAAAATGATGTATGTGATTAGTTGGTTGAACGTACCGCTAAATGTCAGGATGCATGCCCACACACATTGAATGATTAACGCATTGGCTGGGGATTGGAATTTTGGGTGGATGGCCGCAGCCATTTTAAAAAAACGTTTATCTTTTGCCATGGCATAATTAATCCGGGCGCTGGTTAATACATTTCCGTTATTGGCGCCCATAAGTGAAATCAAGATGATAATGGTAACAATGGCAGCACCCTTTCCCCCAAGAAATTTAGATGCGGCATCGGCCATGACCAACTCAGACCCTATCATTTGATCAAACCCAAGGACATAAACCAAAACAGTGTTGAGCGCCAAGTAAACGGATACAACAATGGCCATACAGAAAATAAGAGATAGGGGTATATTTCGTTTCGGATCCTTGACCTCGCCCGCCACGTAGGTGACAAAGATCCATCCGTCAAATGTCCAAAGGACGGCCACCATAGCCAAACCCAATGGGCCGATCAACGATTGGGCCGATTTATCCGTGAAAAGGGGAGAAAAGTTCTGAGCTGAGCCACCTTCGAGAAATAATCCCAATAAAATCACACCAAGGATTGCCCCAAGTTTTGCAAATGTGAATACGTTTTGAAACCGGGCACCAGATTTCACATCAACAATATTGATAATTGTGAGAAGAATAATGGAAAAAATCGCTATTCCTTTGACCGTCAAATCTGAAATGGAATAGAAAAACCGAAGATATTCAGCAAAGGCAACGCCCACCGCCGCCATGGATGCGGTATTGATCACAGCCACTGCGGACCAGCCATAGAGGTATCCCCAAACTGGGCCATAGGCTTCATTAAGGTAAACATACTGACCGCCGGCTTTGGGCATGGCGGCACCCAGTTCCGCTACGGATAAAGCGCCAAACAGGCTTATAATACCTCCAAAGATCCAGACCATAAAGAAGAGGGAAGAGGAAGCCGTATAAAGGGCCACAGTTGCAGGGACCATGAAAATGCCCGAACCGATAATTCCCCCCGCATTGATCATGGTGGCATCCATGAGGGACAGGACACGTTTTAAACGAGGTTGATCAGCCATGGTTTATTTCTTATACCAATAATCTTCCAAGTCGACACCAAGGCCATCAGCGATTCGATTCACATATGCAAAATAGGCCACAATCTGGTTGATGTCCAAAATAGCACGATCTTTGTAGCCCGTATCCCGCAGTCGTTCCACATCTTCAGCAATCATATCGGCCGGCCGCTCGGTGAGTTTTGCCGCATAGTTGAGCATCTCCATTTGGGCCGGTGAAATATCCGCCAATGTATAGTCGGACTTCAGTTGGTTAACCAGTGCTTCATTTTTTGTTAGTTTGAGGAGCCCCTCCCCGTGATGTATCATTCAGTAATGACACTGGTTAATAGTGGAAACAACCACAGCAATCATTTCACGATCGGTCCGCCGGATGGGTGACTTGCCATACATAATTGTTTTATAGAGCTGTACATGGGCAGCAAGAGATTCGGGGTTATGGCTGTGAATTTTGAGAATATTATCCACCCCACCCCACGGTTCGGTTAATTTTTCATACTGATCTTTTAGGGATCCGTCTGCATTATTTTCATCTATTACATCAATCCATGCCATAGTTTCACTTTCATTTGATAGTCCAATATAATGCAAGTCATATGGAATCTTGAAGTACTTATCTTATTAAAGAATTAGATTAATGATATGAAAAAGATTGTAGTACTCACCGGGGCAGGCATGAGTGCGGAAAGCGGTCTCAAAACATTTCGGGACAGCGATGGATTATGGGAAAATCATAATGTTTATGATGTGGCAACGCCTGAAGCTTGGGAACGAGATCCAGAAATGGTTCTCAAGTTTTATAATGAACGTCGAAAACAAGTTCGGGATGCGAAACCAAATAAAGCACATGTTGTCTTGGGAAAACTTGAGGAAAAATATGATGTTCATATCATCACCCAGAATATCGATGACCTCCATGAAAGGGGTGGATCCACACAGGTGATTCATCTCCATGGTGAAATTAATAAAGTAAGGAGTACGGTTGATCCCGGTTTAATTAATGAACTCGATCATTGGGAAATGAAATTGGGTGATTTGTGTGAAAAGGGTTCTCAACTGAGACCGCACATTGTTTGGTTTGGTGAAGCAGTACCTATGATTGAAAAAGCAATTCCTATTGTTAAAATGGCAGATGTTGTAATGGTGATCGGTACGTCTCTGTCCGTTTACCCGGCGGCGGGATTGGTCAATTATGCGCCGCCTTTTGCGGAGAAATATTATATTGACCCGAAAGAATTGGAAGGCGCAAATATTTATGATTTTAAAATCATAAAAGAGAAGGCAGGGGTGGGGGTGCCGGATTTAGTTGAACAATTAATAAAATAAAAAAGCCCCATCGTGGGACAGGGCTTCAAGTCAGAGATGTATGGTATTCTGAGAGTGATCCGGGTGAGACTCGAACTCACGACCAATGGCTTAAAAGGCCACTGCTCTACCAACTGAGCTACCGGATCTCCAAATGGTTGGAATCGCTTAAAAAAGCGGTGGAAAAATTAAGTTAATATCCCTGCGATTCACAGGGAAAAAGTGTTAATTTAATTTGCCCTCAATGCAGGTGGTATCAAATCCCCCCCGAGTATTATAAACCGTTGTAATTCGAATTTTTTCTATATCTAATACATTTTTTAAATCATTGTAAATGCGTTGTGTAGCGCCCTCTTGATAAATGCCGACATTTCGGAAACTTACAAAATAATATTTTAATGATTTTAATTCTATACATTTACCTCCGGTAGGATAATATTCAATTTTGACATAAGCTAGATCTGGTAGGCCGCTAAATGGGCAAACAGCACTGAATTCATCAGTTTCTGTCATGATATATTGATCTGGGCTATCAAAAGGGAAAGTCTCTAGAAAATCAGAATTAATTTGATCTTCTCCATCAAATTCAAAATATTTTCCGTCGGATTTAATCATTTTTACCTCGATATATACATCCAGTAGTGCAGGTTTCTTTTACCTCAATTGCGGATAGAAAATCCAATTTTGGTTTTAATCGATCCCAAATCCATTTCACCAGATTTTCGCTGGTTGGGTTTTCAAGACCTTCGATCTCATTTAAATAGTGGTGATCCAATTGATCATAGATAGGGTCGAATGCTTTTTTAACCGCAGCAAAATCAACAACCCAACCAATGGAATCATCTACAGGGCCATTTAGGGTAAGGCGTACTTTAAAAGAATGGCCGTGGAGCCGTCGGCATTTATGATCTTCTGGTACGTTGGGCAGGAGATGGGCAGCCTCGAATGTAATGTCTTTATAAATTTCCAATTTTAACCTTAGGGTATACCCAAAAATTTATGGGTTTGGAGGCTCAACCTCCAATGGGGATGTGTACGACAGTAAGATAATGTTTTGTCTGTATTTTTTGCCCGATTAGGCCCGTCCATGGGCTGGAGGGAAAAATATTCAAAATCCAAATTCTCAAATTGCTTTGGGTCACCATTGTTCTGTGGATAAACTAATTTAAGTTCCTGTCCTTTTTCCAAAATGAGTTCACTCCCAATTTTAGGACTGACACAGATCCAGTCAATTCCATCCGGGGGCAAAACTGTGCCATTGGTCTCGATGGCAATCTCAAATCGCGCTTGATGAAATGCTATTACAAAATCGTCGTCCATTTGTAGGAGAGGCTCACCACCTGTACATACAACGAATGGTTTTGATTTTGATGTGTGTGGCCAAAACGAGGTGGCATGGGTAGCCAGTTCATCAGCAGAGATAAACTTTCCGCCGCCGGGCCCATCGATTCCCACAAAGTCCGTGTCACAAAAATTACAGGCTGCTTTGTCCCGATCTTTCTCTAATCCGGACCAAAGGTTACATCCTGAAAAACGGATAAATACTGCTGGCCGGCCTGAATGATAGCCTTCACCCTGAATGGTATAATATACTTCTTTAACGGAGTACATATCAATCTGAATAGGTGAGTGGGTCTGTGAGGCCGACTTCTTTAAACCCCTTGAGGCGAAGAAGGCACGCATCACAATGTCCACAGGATGTACCATCCACTTTTGGATCATAACAGGAATGCGTTAAACTGTAATCCACACCCAATTGGGTTCCTTTTCGAATGATTTCAGCCTTGGTCATATTGATCAACGGTGTATGAATTATGATTGAACCATCACCTTCAACACCGGCTCTCGTAGCCAGGTTAGCCATGTTTTGAAATGAATTAATATACTCTGGCCGGCAATCGGGGTAACCGCTATAATCCAAGGCATTAACGCCAATATATATATCATTGGCGCCAATTACCTCTGCATAAGCCAGGGAAAAGGAAAGAAAAATGGTGTTCCTGGCCGGGACGTATGTAATGGGTATATCTTCGGTAATTGAAAATTCATCGCTGTCTTTTGGCACATCAATATCATCAGTGAGGGCAGAACCGCCGAAGGCCCGCAAATCAATGTTCGTAATCACGTGGCCACTGACACCCAGGGAACTGGCTACAGCTTTTGCTGAATCCAATTCGAATTCATGACGCTGACCATAACGAAAGGAGAGGGCATAAGGAGAGAAACCTTCCTTTCTTGCTAGGGCCAAACAGGTTGCAGAATCCAATCCGCCCGATAATAAAATAACTGCTTTCTTCATAATTCCGATCCCGAAATTACGCATGATTACTATGTTGAAACCGAATCCAGAATCACCTATTTTCTCCATATAAATTTTCAACGAAGGGATAACTTACAACATGAAAAAATGGATATTACTATTCAGCCTTTTTTGGGGATGTCAAGAAGATCAGCCTGAACCATTTGATGAAACGTTGCCAAAAGTTGATTTTACCAAATTCAGTATTGTTGAATCGGGTGGCGGATTTGGCATGCCAACAACTTATGCTTTATCATTTTCTGCCACAATAATAAATCAAACTGATAACGTATTTAAAACCTATCGCCAGAATGTTAGTTTTACCGCAGTCAATGGGAATCAGGTTAATGGACAAATCACATTACCCATGTTTCGATGGCTCTGCCCCTTTGATACGCTGAACGGTGGTGGGAAATCAGTTAGTTTTGAAGAGGGATTTATTGATTCTGTCATTACTTGGGAAATGATTGAAACTGGTACAATTATAACATATGGGGTTGGAAACGAATGTGATGACTAAGGTCGCTGAGCCACCATCATAATTTCTACCAGAGCGTCTCGGGGGATTCGTGCTGCTTCAACCACAGCTCTTGCCGGAGGCCTTCCATCAAAATAGGTAGCATATACCGAATTCATGGCCTTATAGTGATTTAAATTCGATAGAAACACTTGGGTCTGGACCACATCATCGAACCGATACCCGGCCGCATCCAAAACAGCATTTAAATTTTGCATCACACGGTGGGTCTGAACTTCTATACCGCCTTCAACCAATTTTCCTGATGAAGGATCCAAGGCGATTTGACCGGCAAGATAAAGGGTGCCATCCACCAATATTGCTTGGGAATATGGCCCGATAGCCTTGGGTGCCTGATCGGTGGCAATCACTTTTTTTAACCCATTTGATTCACTTTTACATGCTGTAAAAAGTACAACTCCCATGAAGAGTATTTTTTTTATCATCAAACGCCGTTTTTCAATATAGTCTCCATGGCATCGGAAAAACGGTCGATTTCTTCAAGGGTGGTATATACATGTGGTGTGACGCGGCATCCAGTGAATTCTTTATGGTTGATAGCCACAACAAAAATACGATATTTACTCCAAAGGTGTTTCGCCACATCAGATGTTTCAATCCCTTCAACCTGAACAGTAGCAATGGCACATCCTTTTTTTGGTTTTAAACTTGTATGGAGTGTAATGCCATCGTGTTTTAGCAATCTTTTCGCCCAACGATCCCTCAAATAGGTTAGACGTGCTTCCTTATTTTTACTGCCGATTCCCTGGTGAAAAGTTAGGGCATCACCAATAGCGAGATAGTTGGCTGCAGGATGCGTTCCAATTTCTTCAAATTTTCGAATATCATCTTTTCCGCATTCATTTGATGCCTGTAGCGGCCACAAGCCGGGAATTTTATTTTTCCGGACATATAGCATGCCAGTACCATGGGGAGCACAAAGCCATTTATGCAGGCTGGTTGCATAATAATCACATTCTAAATCTGTCACGTCAAAGTCAAAATGTGCAAAGGCGTGGGCCCCGTCAACAATTACAGGGATATCGTATTTTCGCGCCATGCGGACTACTTTTTTCACTGGGAGTATCTGCCCGGTAAGGTTAATCATGTGGCACATGAGAATCATTTTCGTTTTAGGTGTAATATTTTTTTCAAACAAACGAACGATCTCATTATCATTTTCGGCCGGCACCGGAATTTTAAACTGCTTCATCACAATACCATCCCGGCATTCCCGCTGCTTAAATGTATTAATCATACGCCCGTAATCCTGAGTCGTGGTGAGCACTTCATCACCAGAGGATAAGTCCAGCCCATTTTGTAAAATCTGCAGTCCTTCTGATGCATTCCGTGTGAGAGCAATTTCCTCAGGACTGCATTTAAAAAACCGGGCCATCCTTCGACGGACGGGTTCACGTTGGGGTTCCAGGATTTGCCACATGGAATAGGCAGGTGACGTGTTGGAAAAATCGAGATGCCTTTTCATGGCTTCCTGCACCACCCTAGGTGCGGGGCTAACACCGCCATTATTCAAGTTAATCATACTGCGGTCAGCCGTATACCCTTGCTGGATTTCGCGCCAGAAGGATTCATCTCTGGCAATATCTTTTGGATTTCCGGCTGTACTTCGAATTCCTGATAATGCTTTAGCCATTAATGTGGGATTGGTCATGACTACTGAGGCTACAGCGGCCGGTTTGGCGATGGTACCTAAAAATTGACGTCGATCGATATTCTGCATAAGACCTCCAATAAATATGTAATTAAGGTAGGGGTAAGTTTAATGCCTGTATGAATAAAAAGCAAACTTGAGAGTTGTTAACAAACAATGTGCCCGCGGGAGGATTTTCTGCCTGCCGCAATAAATATTATAGTGGGACAGGCGGGGAATCCCCGGCCAAGTGATTATGAGTCACTTGTGCTACTCTCGATAAGGATTGTGACCCTGGAAGGACTCGAACCTTCAACCAATGGCTTAAGAGGCCACTGCTCTACCAATTGAGCTACAGGGCCATGGAGTCCTCCTGTCGGGAAGCTAAACGGCCAAAAAATGGGTCAAAAAATTATGGTTTTATCTTTTATTCGCAAAGAAAAATCGCTACTTAAAGTTGTACTTTAGGTCTTGCAGAAAAAAAGTTTAAAAAAGGAAGAATCCCTATTGCGTTCAATTTTTCTATGCGGTTATATTGGGGTACCTCTTTGGATGGATTCATGGAAGAATTCGAATAAAAGGGGTTGGTAAAAGAAAAAGTGATAGGGCTCTGGGTTGGCGTTCGGAGCCTTAATTTTGGGAATTAGCCGCAGCATTTTCACCCAATATTGAAGATTTTGCGGCATTTCCTTTTTTAGGGGTAAATTCCCAATGTTAATTGAAAATGGGGGCGATCGGTTTCGACGGGATATGCGTCGTGGTAAATGGCATATCGAGGCCCAGGCATCTCGTTAATCACCTGGAAAAACCATAAATGCCGATTACGGCTACATGGCCGCTGCTTAATTAAGCTGGCCCGTCCTGGATTTGGTGCGCCTATGGCCGGATTCAAGGACGTCAATTTCATAGGCTGGTTCTGATTGTTGTCTGTGATATCAGAATAAGACATTAACAGACTTTGCTCATAATGGCTGTGTCAACGGAGCAGTTATGGGTAAGCCTAATCCGCTTGACTAAATATGTAGATGTTTATTGTGATTCTATTTCGGACGGGAGTTCGATTCTCCCCGCCTCCACTTCATTTAAGCGATCACGATCGCTTTCATTCCGTTCCGGAGGCCAAGTTCCATAATATTTTATAATCTATTAAAGATTGTTACGACACCGTTTATCACAAACTGCACGGCAATTACCATGAGCATGAGTCCCATAATACGTTGAATAACACGCATACCAGCAAGTCCAATTTTAATACTTAATCGATCCCCCGTTCTCAGGATATAATAAAATAAAGTCATGGTAATTAAGACGGCGACCAACAACGTACCAAGACTATAAGTTGTAGGTGTTTTTGCTGATAGAAGCATGACACCCGTAATCGCACCAGGACCGGTAATCAATGGAATACCAATAGGACTGATGGCTATTTCATCTGCATCTCCTGATTCTTTGAATTCTTCTTGTTCAGAATCTGTTGTTCTTGTGCGTCCAACTTTAGCTTCCAGCATGCGAATACCACTCCTAAAGAATAAAATACCTCCCATTATCTGAAAGGCTTCAACAGTAATACCGTAAAGCTTAAAAATAATAGATCCGAGAATGGTAAAAACGAGGAGTATAATGGTTCCTGTGCTAACACCTTTTCTCGCAATTTTTAATCTATCCTCAGGTGAAAAGCGTTCTGTCATGACAACGAAAATCGGTGTAATTCCCAACGGATTAACAACTGTAAAGAGTGTCGTGAAACATAGAATAAGAAATTGCAGTTCAGTTTCGATAAAACCAGGCATTTACATTTTTTCCGGCGAAGAAATTCCCAACAACCCCAATCCATTGGCGAGGATGATTCGAGTGGCACTCACTAAGGCGATGCGTGCATTTGTCAATTCAGCGTCATCAGTAATCACGCGACATTCAGCATAAAATTTATGGAAGAAAATAGCTGTATCATGCAAATAAGTTGCGATAGTTTGGGGTTCCAGAGTCTGGAGAACATTTTCGACCATGGATGGAAACTTATCCAAATTTTTCAACAATCGAATCTCAGCCGGATTATCCAATAATGTTGGATTGTAATTACTGTTAGTTGATATGCCCATGGTTTCACCATGCTTAATTATGTTGCATATTCTCGCATGGGCATATTGCAAATAATATACCGGGTTTTTTTCAGATTGGTCCGCTGCCACATCTAAATCAAAATTTAGATGTGTATTCATACCACGCATAATAAAAAAGTAACGGACCACATCGGCACCGACTTCATCCACCAGATCATCCATAGTGACAAAGTTGGCTTTTCGCGTGGACATTTTTACTTTTTCTCCACCACGAAGCAAAGTAACAAATTGGTAAATAAGGACGCGAATATTGTCTGTGTTTTCACCAAGCGCATTCAACGCCAATAATACATCCGGATATGTATCTGTGTGGTCCGAACCAAAAATATCAATAATGAGATCAAAACCACGGGCAATTTTATTTCTGTGATAAGCTGTGTCCGGTACACGATAGGTAGGTTCACTTGAACTTTTGATATATACACGATCTTGATCTTTACCTAAAGCAGTGGCTCGAAACCAGGTAGCACCTTCTTTTTCGTAGATGAGGTCTTTTGCTTTGAGTTCTTCAAGAAATCGGTCAATGTCGCCATTCTCATAAAATGTTTTTTCATTGGTGAACTGATCAAAATGGATACCAAGATTATTTAAACTTTTTTTGATATCAGCAAAAATGGTTTTTTCAGCTTGATCCTTAAAAACAGGGTCCGATGCCGAGAGGCTTTTCCCCTTTTTATCCAAAATGGTTTGTGCAATATCTTTAATATAATTCCCTTGATAACCATTTTCCGGAAATACAATATCATGACCTAAAATTTGAAAATAACGCGTTTCAACTGATTTCCCCAGTATTCGCATTTGTCGGCCCGCATCGTTGAAATAATATTCCCGGGTAACATCATATCCATGCCATTCAAGAATATTTGAAACGGTATCACCCAAGACAGCATTCCGCCCATGCCCTACAGTAAGAGGTCCAGTTGGATTTGCACTCACAAATTCTACATTGGCTTTTTTACCGTTTCCGGATATTCCACGCCCAAATTGTTTGTTTGTTAATATCTCGGATAAAATTTGGTAGTAATAGGTCGGTGCTATTTTGAAATTGATAAATCCAGGTGTTGTAACGGTAATTTCTTCAATAAGCGTTAATGAAACACCAAGATGATCCTTGATATTATTTGCAATTTGAATAGGGGGTATGCCGGCTTCTTTGGTTAGCGTCAATGCCACATTGGTTGCAAAATCACCAAAATCAGGATTATTTGGAGGAGTTAGCTTTATATCCCGCTTTGGAAGCCCAAGGGCGGAAAGGGAATCAGCCAGTGATTGAATTAACTGTGGTAAAATTGTCATCTGAATATTCAATAGTGGGCGCATCAGCCCAAAGTTTTTCAATCTGGTAATAATTTCGTTCGGTGGTTCGAAAAATATGGACTATCACATCAATATAATCAAGCAATACCCAATTTAATTGTTCATGCCCCTCGATACGGATAGGTTTATGATCCGTGTTTTTCCGAATGGAATCAGCAATTCCTTTCACTTGAATATCCGTATCTGCTGAACAAATAATAAAGTAATCGGTAATGCTTGTCAATTTTCTCACATCAAGGCTGAGGATTTGATCCCCCTTCATATCCAATGATAATTGTGCAATTTGTTCTGCCAAATCACTGGAAGTGACAGCGGCAACAGGTGAAGTATTTGTCAATGGACTAAGTTTAATAATTTAAATAAGATTGAATCGGCAATATCGAATGATAATCTTTACCAATAATCAAGGTGAGATCAACATCTATATTTGGATCAATTGACGTTATAATATGTTCATTATTTTCAATATCAAAACCCAATGCATCTGCAACATATCTCATGCCTTCTACATTTTCGTTTCTTTGTATGAGTATTGTTTTTTCATATTCAAAATGATCCGCATTCTCAGAACGGACTACATCCACTTGTTTTTTTCTTAATAAATCTGAAAATTTTGCTGCAAGGCCTGGTTCACCACAGCCATTTAATATTTCAATTTCAACCTCAAATACTGGATTTTCTTCATAGATATCAAGAGCCAATTTGGGAGTGTCTGGTAGGGCAGGGAATTTAATTTCTATGGGGACACCACTTTGGGTTTGTCTTCCAGAAAAAGAAAATATAAATGCAACCAATAAAAGAGACATGACAGCAATCCCTGTATTGACCAAGCCCATTCGTTGTTTTCCTCCCCGGGATTTTTTAGGGGGACGTGAAAATAATTTGGATGATTTACGGCGTTTTAACTTGGCCACTATCGCGTATGATATAGGCTGGAGTATGGTCTGGCATAACCATATCGGGGATAATTATTCATGCTGAATTTCACAAAGATATTTTCTGTGGGTTGATAATCTAAGCTGGCTCCATAGTAAATCTGAGACCCACCGAATCCGTTTTTTGCATAGGGGTTAACACCACCCATAGGTGAAGCTAAGCTAAATTGGGTAGACAGATTCAAATTATCCTTTATCATATAATTCATTTGATTGGTATAAGCACCAACTGACATCGATTGGCCTCCAAAACTCGTCATACTCATACCAAAATTATGATTCATGGAAAAGCGACTAGGGTCCAGTAAGGATAATCCCTGGGCGTGGGATAGCCCACGTGTGTTTACCGGAACACTCTGGATTGGCAATTGCGAACGAAATTGTCCGAGCGCCAAAGCAGAAAGTAGGGCAAAAGTCGTTATTCCTTTAATGATTGGCTTCATAGTTACATTTAAAATACAAAGAAAAGATAGTATTTGTTCCAGTCAATTTTTAATTTTTTCAATGAAAACTTCTATTCTCGATTACGGCTCCCCCAAGACATTCATTCCCATGATAAAAGACAATAGACTGTCCCGGAGTGATTGCAAATTGCGGTTTATCAAATCGCACGGTACATCGGTTTACTGATAAATCAGTTATTTCACATATTTGATCAGCTTGACGATATCTAATTTTAGCGGATATCTCTGACAAATTTTCGGGGACGGATCCATTAATCCAATGAACCTGATCTGCCACTAACTGTTTGTGATAGAGGGAAGAATGATCGTGCCCCTGAGCCACAATAAGGACATTTCGCTTTAAATCTTTTTCCGCCACGAACCAGGGCGCTTCCTGTTTGCCATATCCACCGCCGATGCCCAGTCCTTTTCGCTGACCCATGGTATAATACATGAGACCATCATGCTTTCCGCACTCCTTTCCATCGGTTGTTTCAATTAAACCGGGATTTGTAGGGATATATTTTTTCAAAAATTCTTTGAAAAATTTCTGCTCCCCGATAAAACATACACCGGTACTATCTTTTTTAGCATGATTTACTAACCCCGATTCTTCTGCCAGTTTACGAACGTCTATTTTCTCAATTCCACCGATAGGAAACATACTTTTTGACAACGCGTCTTGATCGAGTAAATAAAGGAAATAACTTTGATCCTTTCCCGGATCCAATCCTTTGAGAAGTTTAAAACCGCTATTCGATTCATCTATGATCGAATAATGTCCCGTGGCAATTTTTTCTGCCCCCAATTCTAAGGAATAATCCATGAAAGCCTTGAATTTGACTTCACGGTTGCACAACACATCCGGATTCGGCGTACGTCCTCTTTTATACTCATCAATAAAATATTTGAATACTGTATCCCAGTATTCCTGAGAAAAACTCACACTACGAAGAGACAATCCTAAATGATCGCACACTGTAAGGGCGTCTTTATAATCTTCCTCAGCCGTGCAAAATTCGTCCTCATCTCCCTCCCAATTTTTCATAAAAACACATTCCACGTCATAGCCTTGTCTTTGAAGAAGAAGGGCGGTGACAGAACTGTCTACGCCGCCACTGATTCCAACGATGATTCGGTCACCCATTGGCGAATTGACCCAAGGCCTTCACAAGTTCGATCACTTCTTTTTCGGTGTTATCACGGCCGAAACTGAATCGAAGGGTGGAAATGTTTTGTGAGTCAGAAATACCCATTGCTTCCAAAACATGCGATGGTTTGATGGATCCCGATCCACAAGCAGAACCATTGGAAACTTCCATGCCTAAGCGATCTAACTTTGCCAACAGGATATCGCTTTTATAACCGGGGAAGGATACACTGATAACGCCAGACAAATGATGGTTTGGGCATCCATTAATTACAGCATTGTGGCATTCACGGTTCAAATGTGTGATGAATACAGTTTCTAATGCTTCAAGATGGCTCATGCGTTTGGATAAATTTTCTGAAGCCAGTCGAACCGCTTCTCCCATCCCTGAAATCCCTGAAATATTTTCCGTCCCAGCACGGTGCTTGCCTTCCTGCCCACCGCCTATAATAAGAGGATTGAGAGACCGTCCCCTTTTTTTATATAAAAACCCAACCCCCTTGGGTCCATAGAGTTTATGAGCTGAAAAACTCATAAAGTCTGCCTCTATATTTTGAACCGAAAGAGGAATCTTTCCAAGTGTTTGCACTGTATCGGAGTGAAATGGGATATCATGCTTTTGGGCGATACCGATGAGTTCCATAATAGGTTGTATGGTACCTACTTCATTATTAGCCATCATGATCGATATGAGTCCTGTATTGGATTGAATAGACTTTTCTAATATTTTCGGGTCAACTCGACCTTGGTCATTTACGGGGAGAACCGTACAGGATATTCCCATGGGTTCCAGTTTTTCCAATACGGTGAGAATAGCCGGATGTTCAATAGAAGAGGTTACTATATGTTTTTTCTCCGATTGAATTAAAGTCCACAATACCATATTATTTGCTTCAGTGCCGCCACCGGTAAAAATAATTTCAGATGGAGATGCAAGGATGGCAACGGCAATTGTTCGCCGAGCTTTTTCTATGATGGCTTTGGATTTTCTCCCGGAAGCATGAACGCTGGATGGATTCCCAAAATGCTGTTGAGCCACATCCATCATTTTTTTCAAAACTTTCGGATGAATTGGCGTGGTGGCACTATGATCGAAATATGGCATAATTTTATGACAATTGAGAAAAAGAAATTACATGGAAATAAGGTTGACCTTAAAGGTCGTTTCGTATGGAAGCGTATCGAACGGTATTTTGTAAATTTTGGTAAAATGGCGGTTGCCGTTTTTCCAGTAAATCAATGGTATCCGATTTATTATAATCATATCGAATAACATCCCACTGAAAGTTATCTCCAACAGAAAGAAAGGCAACGGCGCCCCGGGGATCTTCATCGAATGGCAATCCTGTGGCTCCTTGGCAAAGAATTGTTAAATTTTCTTTTGTTTCATTTCGAGGAATATGGATATGGCCATGTATAAAAATATATTGTTCAATTTCCGGATGGGCCACTGCCACATGATTCCGCCAAGCTAAAGCTTCGTCCATAGATGGTGGTTGATCGTCCCGTTGATACCATGCGTGGGTGAATTCAACTAAAGTATTTCCAATGATTTCACGATGGGCAATATGCATGGCGGAACAAAAATCAACACCGGCATCTCCCAGTTCATTGGCTGTCCATTCTTCATTGGCTACAATAGCTTGGCAAATAGGATCATCGGGAGACATACCTTCGAGGTTTGGTCTTTCTTGAGTCCATAATTTTTCCAATAGGTATCGATCGTGATTGCCTCGAATAAAAATACAATTGGGAAGTGTTTTTAATAATTCTAATGTGTTAATTGGGTCTGGGCCCAGGGCGAAGCAATCACCCAAACAAATGATTTGGTCAATATTTTCCCGTTCATTGATAATTGAAATTGAATGCTTCAATGAATCAACATTAGAATGTACATCCGTGATTATTGCAAAGGTTTTGGAGCCCATTATATCACAATATACCGTTTATGCCCGCCATTAGGCAAGAAAATATAAATCATAAATTGAATCAAATTAATCATCGGTAGAAATCTCAAATTCTAGCTTGAAGTCAGTTATCCAAGCCATGTAAACTAATCGGAATGGAAAGTAGGTTTCTGAGACAAGTGCAGTAACCATTTCCTAAATTATAATAATTCTTTATCCAGATTAACATAAGCATAATAAATGAAATTAAGTAAGGCCGCCATTTTCGGGATTGGAAACCCATTGATAGATGTTGTTATTAATGTTGAGGACAACGATTTAAAAAACCTTGGTGTAGACAAGGGAATTATGCATCTCGTTGATGAAAATAGACAAAAAGAAATTATGAGTTATTTTAAAAATATGTCGCCCATCTATCATCCTGGAGGGTCCGCACCAAACACACTTGTCGCTTGTGCTGGATTAGAAATCACAGGCGTCATCTCCGGTAAAATAGGGAATGATAAATTTGGGGAAATATATAAATCTCAAGTTGAAAAATATGGAATTACCTCGCGGTTAGTTATAGGTGATGGACCGACTGGTTCCAGTATAATTCTTGTGACACCGGATGGTGAAAGAACCATGAATACTCATTTGGGTATGTGTCAGGATTTTTCAATTGCAGATATTGATGAATCATTATTGACAAAGGCAGATATTTTTTATTTTACAGGATATATGTGGGATACAGATTCTCAAAAATTTGCTATTAAGCATGCACTGTCAATCGCCAAAGAGAATAGAATAAAGGTAATTTTTGATGTAGCTGATCCATTCGCAGTCCAGCGATATAGGGATGCATTTTTAACCTTAATAGAAGAGGAAGCAGACGTCGTTTTCGCCAACCAGGCAGAACTATCAATTTTGTTTGATACAAAGGATATAAATGTAGCAGCGAATTCATTGGGGCGAATTGTGAATATAGCCGCTGTCAAATTAGGGAAAGAAGGATGTTTAGTTATTGAGAATGGTAATCTATGCAAAATTACATCCCGCCCGATCATTGCGAAAGATTCAACAGGCGCAGGTGATATGTTCGCAGCCGGATTCATAGCTGCCTTATCTAAAGGATATAGTGGGAAGGCGGCAGGGGAAATTGGTGGATATTTAGCTGAAGAAATTATTCAGATTCCGGGTGCACAGTTTGAAAAATCTGTTATAAAACAGTTAAATGTTGATCTTCCCTGGCCAAAATAAAAATTGAAGTGGTTTCCTCTTGAAAAAAGTAGAAACCAACCCTAATTTTCGGGGCTATTTTCAAAAATAAATATAGAGGAATCCATGTCTTTAAACATTCGTACACGAATATTATTATTACCCGTTTTGAGTTTAGCATTTTGGGGGTGCCCATCTCAAGAGTACACATCTGCTAAACTATACATCCAGAATGAAGATTGGGAGAAAGCGGAAGAGTTTCTTTTTAAAGCGCTTGAAGTTGAACCGGATAATCCTGAAGTGATGGTTCAAATTGGATATCATGTTCATGCTAAAAAAGGGGAATGGGATCAAATGAATGAAATGTTTGATCAGGCAATAGCAACAGATCCTGATAAAAAAATACCCGACCGGCCTGTCAGTGAAATGGTTCGTAATTACCGAGCTATGTTTTGGGCAGATAACTATAATTCAGCTGTCCAGTTATTTAATGAATATAAAGCATCCAAAGAAAAATCAACGTTAGAAAAAGCCGTTCAGAAGTTTGAAGAAACAGCAAATGTTGATGCGACTCAAGGGCAAACCTACTCAATATTAGCCACTTGTTATTTCGAATTGGGAAATGAAGAATTAGCGGTATACAATGCAAGGAAAGCAACGGAGATAATGCCAGATGACTTTCAATCTAATTTAGCGCTGGGACAAATTCTATCTCGAACTGGGAACAAGGAGGAATCAGTCACTTTTGTAAAAAAAGCAATTGATATTGATCCTTCCAACAGGGTAGCCATTCGTCAATTAGCCACATTATATTATGATTTGGGTGAAAAAGAAAAATCGGTTGAAACCTTTGAGGCTGCAATCAAGACCGAAACAGATAAAATGCGGAAATCTGACCTTTATTTCAACCTAGGTGTACTGAATATGCAATTGGATCATTTCCAGGAAGCTGAAGATGCTTTTATGTATGCCTATGATCTTAATCCTGAGGATTCGGAAGCTTTGGTGGGTATGGCCCAAACATTTGAAAATGCAGAGAAATGGCGTAGGGCTTCCAAGTTCTATCGTGAACTCATTGCGCTGGAACCGGATAATCCGGCACATTACAAAGGCATGGCGCGTGTGTTAATTAAGCAAGGCGATATGGATGGGGCGACCCGCTATTTTGAGAAGTCAAAAAAGTTGGGTGAATGATTATTTAACCAACACTATTTGATATTTAAATCCCCATAATTTTTATATTTAGGGGATTTTTTTATCCGGTTCTTTTCCGTTTATTTAAATATTCATTCAGGGCAATATCCAGGGGCTGATCTGTAAATAGGGGGACATAATCTATTCGCTGGTTTCGGCATCCCAATTGATATTTTCGCTGAAATGATTCAACGACTTTCTGGTATGCCGATCGAATGTACCAGGGTTCAGTTGTGATTGTTTCGCCCGTTTCCAAATCCCTGAATTTTGTTCGGTTTCCAAATTGAAAAACCTGTTCCTGGCGATCCAAAAGATGAAAAACTATCATTTCCTGTTTATTATGCCTAAAGTGATTCAAGCCCATCAAAACCTGTTCCGGATCATCTAATAAATCAGAAATCAATATAACCAAACCGCGTTTTTTTATCCGTTCTGCCATATGATCTAAAGTGGAGCGAATTTGCGTATCTTTTCCGGTGTGTATATTGTCTAATGCACCCATGATTATATTGGCATGGGATGGTGCGGCGCGAGGAGGGATAAACTTTCGTATCTTTTCGTCGAATAAAACCAAACCCATTCCATCTCTTTGATTGAGCATTAAATGAGTAATAGCCGCAGATAAATAACTGGCGTATTCCAGTTTTGATATGGACCCACTTCCATAGGTCATGGATAGACTGGTATCGAGTAAAATATATGATCGGAGATTTGTTTCTTCTTCATAACGTTTCACGTAATACCGATCCGTTTTTCCATATAACTTCCAATCAATATGACGAATTTCATCTCCATGCCCGTAAGCGCGATGTTCCGCAAATTCCACACTGAACCCATGATAAGGACTTTTATGCTGGCCAATCAAATATCCTTCAACGACTAACCGGGCTCGAAGAGCCATATTATCAATTTTTGCAAGAATTGTCGGGTCGAGATATTTTCGTTTATCCATAACGTGAATCGTTTAACTTCAACCGTTTAACTTATTACGCGGTTAATAATATCATCCACACTCACACCTTCTGCTTCTGCATTGAAATTTGGTAAGACGCGATGACGTAAAACGGGTAAGGATAGTGATTTAACATCATCAATATCTGCAGTGGGGCGGCCATCTAAAATGGCTTTTGCTTTGGCACCGAGAATTAAAAATTGAGATGCTCTCGGCCCGGCTCCCCAATCAACCAATTCGTTTATAAAATCTTGTGCATTTTCTCCAGGACGTGTTGCACTAACCAAATTTACTGCATATTCAATGACATTATCTGCCACAGGGACTCGCCGGACCAAATCCTGAAATTTCAGGATTTCTTCTCGGGAGATAACTTGATTTAATTTTGATTTTTTATGGGCAGTTGTTACCTTGACGATTGAGACTTCGTCCTCATGGGTAGGATAATCAATTAATATATTAAACATAAAGCGATCCAATTGTGCTTCCGGAAGCGGATAGGTTCCTTCCTGTTCGATGGGGTTTTGAGTGGCCAAGACAAAGAAAGGTTCCTCTAAATCATAGGTGTTTCCTGCCGCAGTAACCTTAGTTTCCTGCATCGCTTCGAGTAACGCTGCTTGTGTTTTAGGCGGTGTACGGTTGATTTCATCGGCCAAAATAATATTGCCGAAAACGGGACCTTTAAAAAAACGGAAACTGCGTTTTCCCGTCGTTTGATCCTCTTCAATCACCTCTGTCCCGGTGATATCACTGGGCATTAAATCTGGTGTAAACTGAATCCGACTAAAACTTAAATCCAGCAAATCAGCCATGGATTTAATCATAAGTGTTTTCGCTAATCCAGGTACACCAACAATTAAAGTATGCCCTTTACACAGGAGGGCTATCAGGATATGGTTCAACACATTTTTTTGGCCAATGATAGATTTAGCAATTTCGCTGAAGAAGCGACTTTTAACATCATCTAATTTTTCGAGTAATTGTAAATCGGTTTGGTTTTCCATCTGCGTCCTTGTTTAAATAAAATGGGGCGAAAAATTACTAGACGTCTCCGGATGAAACAACACGAATGTCTTGCGAGACTATTGTGGAAGATAGAAATTCGAACCCATATCTCAGCCAAATAATCCAGTGAAAAAATCATATTTAGAATTGAATACAAATGAAATTGATTCGCTCCTGACAGTATTGGGTGAATCATCCTTCCGTGCAGAGCAAATCCACAATTGGATTTATGATCATGGTGTGGTCAGTTGGGGTGAAATGGAAAACCTTCCCCAATCATTGCGGGATAACCTTGAAAATATGATTGCGCTTCATCCATTGAGAATCATCAAAATAAGTGGATCAGACTCCAAATCTACCCGAAAATATTTATTTGAGACATTAGATGGACAAAAAATAGAATCGGTATTGATGAACGATAGAAAGCGAACAACCGTTTGTATTTCGAGCCAGGTGGGGTGTGCAGTTGATTGCAAATTCTGCGCCACAGCATCCATGGGGTTTATTAAAAATCTAAGTGTTGGTGAAATAGTGGATCAGGTGATTCATCTACAAAGCCAGTCAAAATCTCGAATCACAAATGTTGTTTTTATGGGAATGGGAGAGCCCTTTTTAAACTATAAAAGTGTCATAGAAGCCGCCAAAATATTGAGCCAAGAAATGGGATTTGGTGCCAGAAGAATTACCATATCTACAGCGGGAATAGTACCAAAAATCCGACAATTGGCTGATGAGGATCATAAATATAAATTAGCAATCAGTTTAAATGGAACGGATGAAAGAAGTAGAAATACCATAATGCCATTAACAAAGACGCATTCTTTAAAATCACTTATTGAATCCGCCCATTATTACTATAAAAAAATTCGCCGGTTTATTACATTTGAATATGTACTTCTTAAAGATGTGAATGATTCTCCAAAAGATGGTGAACGACTTATTGATTTACTTCGTTCACTGCCCTGTAAAGTGAATGTGATTCCTTATAATGAAATCGGGGGAAAGTACAACCGTCCAAAAGAAGATAAAATTCAAGCTTTTCTACATTCGCTCAAACATGCTCCATTTACGGTGACAGTACGATGGAGTAAGGGAACCGACATTGATGCCGGATGTGGCCAATTGGCAGTAAAGGATTTAGCTTAAAATATTAATAGCCAATCGCAATATTTTCCCCACGGGAATCAGCTCCGCCCCAATATCCCTTTTCATTAATCATTATTCCGTTAGCTTCACCAATATTACCGCGGAGTTTCATATCGTGACCCCGGACTTTTAAATTCTCAATAATATCACTGGATAATCCATACTTTTCATAAAATACCATATCCGGTAGCCACTGGGAATGGAATCGCGGTGAGGATACGGCCTCTTTAATATTCATACCATGAAGTGTGACGTTGAGGATGTTCTGTAGAACAGTGGTAATAATGGTTGATCCGCCTGGGGTACCCAGAATTAAAAAGGGTTTATCATTTTTTAAAACAATTGTTGGTGTCATGGAACTGAGGGGTCTCTTTTTACCTTGGATTTTATTTGCCTCATTACCCACCAACCCAAACACATTGGGGACTCCGGGTTTGATAGAAAAATCATCCATTTCATTATTCAAGAGGAAACCAGCACCGGTGACGGTAACACCATTACCATACCCCCAGTTTATGGTTGTAGTTACAGACACAGCATTTCCCTCTTTATCTACCACAGAATAATGAGTGGTTTCTTCGCTTTCTTTGGTTGGCCCATTTCCATGCTTCACATCATCGGAGGATGTTGCATGGGTTAAATCAATTCCTTTTGCACGGGTTTTTGCATATACATTGGAAAGCAACTTATCAGTAGGTACATCCCAAAAGTCAATATCACCCAGATGCTCAGCCCGATCGGCGTAGGCTCGGCGTTCAATTTCAGTCAGCACATGGATATAATCAGAAGAATTCCAACTGAGATCCAGTGGGAATTCTATGGAGCGACGCTGCATTTCTTGAAACATATTCAGCATATGGACTAATAAAAGCCCACCGGAGCTCGGTGGCCCCATGGAAATGATATCAATATCTTCAAAGGATCCCTTGATTGGATCTCGATACTTAGATTCATAATTTTCCAAATCTTTATGGGTAATCCATCCGCCGCCTGTTTCCATTTCCGCTACAATCAGATCAGCCGTTTTTCCCATATAAAAACCATTTCGACCTTTTTTGGAAATGCGTTTCAAAGTTTTAGCCAAATCCTTCTGAATAAAAAAATCGCCAATTTCCCATACTCGATCATCCCGTGTAAAAATTCTTTTTGTTTCAGGATGCTGGCTTAACCGCTCTTTACTCCGATTAAATCGTTCTGCTTCATAATAGGATAAATCAAATCCTTTGTCTGCTAATTTGATGGCCGGAGCTAATACTTGTTTCAAGGATATATTCCCGGAACCATGATCGCGCCAGGCTTTGAGGAGTCCATCGACAGATCCCGGTACACCAGATGCCAAATGGCCAAACAGGGATTTTCCCTTTATGGGATCCCCTTTTTCATCAAGGTACATATCCCGGTGGGCCTTGGCCGGTGCCATTTCCCGGTAATCCAACGTAAAGGTTTTTCCATCGGCGAATCGAGCAACCATAAAGCCGCCACCGCCAATATTCCCATTTGAGGAGGACGTAACAGCTAAAGCAAAACCAACCGCAACAGCTGCATCCACCGCATTCCCCCCCTTCTTAAGGATATCAATCCCCACTTGAGCTGCATGGCGGCTGGTTGAAACCACCATACCGTTTTTCGCATAGACAGGGCGGGGGTGAGACCCCAAACCTGCTGTTATGAGCAAGAGTAGGGTCATAATGATTCTAATTAATTTTCTTTTATTCATGTCTTTTTAATACCTTTCCGGATAAAATTTTTGTCCATTCTCCATGATCAATGGCAACTTTACCATTCACAATCACCCAAGAAATTCCCGATGGGTATTGATGGGGTTCATCCCACGTTGCCTTATCCATAATGGTTTCAGGATTAAAAATTACCAAATCAGCCACATATTCTTTCTTTATTTGCCCACGATTTGATAAGCCCAAGATTGAAGCAGGGAGACTGGTCATTTTCCGTATGGCTTCTACCAAAGAAATTACATTAAGTTTTCGAACATACAATCCAAGTACACGAGGGAAGGTCCCATAATTTCTCGGATGAGGCTGCGCATGGTTTAATTGAATTGTACTTCCATCTGAGGCATGCATGACTTGGGGGTGGGCCATGATTCTCCGGACATCATTTTCATTAAGACAGTGATAAATTCCGGATCCATTGCCAGCATATACCATATCCATCAAAACTTCAGCTGCATTTACCGGCGTGGGGTCAAATCCTTTCGATTGGGTAATTTTAGCCAGATTCATTCCATTCAAACGAGGTTCGGTTGGATAACTTGCGACCACAATACTGGCTGGATCGCCGCCGCCTCGATCATAAACGATATTCCACACAATACCATCTTTTATTTTTTTCCGTTGAATGGGATCATCTAGTCGTTCTTTTAATTTTTCATGTCCGCCGGCTAATGACCAAGCAGGGAATACCACTTTAAGGGTCGTACTTGTGGCCGTATATGGGTATTGATCCAGGGAAATTTCCAATCCTTCTTTACGTGCATTATCTACCATATCAAGTGTTTTAATACTTTGGCCCCACATAGACTTACCTACTGCTTTGTGGTGAGAGATTTGCACGGGTAAGTTTGCTTGTTTTCCAATATCAATCGCTTCTTTCACTGATTCAAGTAATCCAATTCCTTCTTCCCGCATATGGGTTGCATAAAACCCATCATTCTCAGATACGACTGAAGCAAGAGCCACAACCTCATCCAAATTGGAATAGGCCCCGGGGATATACTTTAATCCCGTAGACATCCCAAAAGCACCATCCTCCATGGCGGACTGAACCAACGATTGCATCTCCTTTATTTCTGTTTCTGTAGCCAAACGGTTTTCAGTGCCCATAACTTCACGGCGTATGGTATTATGCCCAACAAGGAGTGCTAAATTGGGACCAATACCGGTAGAATCTGTTTTGGCAAAGAAATCACCGATTGGGAAAGGAGAGGAACCGCAATTACCACCTACCATGGTTGTGACACCCTGCTGAAGATAATTTTCAACAGGTGGAAAATCTAAACTTTTTCGCTCAGTATGAGTATGCATATCGATAAATCCAGGGGAAACCACCAATCCGGTAGCATCTATGATTTCGAACGCTGTAGCATTGGGTTGATCTCCCACCAAAACAATCTTCCCATTCCGAATATAAAGGTTGGCATATATAAGATCACCCCCACTTCCATCAGCAATTTCTCCGTTATTGATTATAATATCATATGTGGGCGCGGCACATGAAATCATAAAACAAACTAATAATGAAATAATATATTTCATTATTTTAAATTACGTTTCCATTTAATAGTATAGGGTAAAATCAACATATAAACACCTGTGATCCATAAAATAAAGAGAACAATTCCTGTCGGGAGAAAAATCCAGAGTTTCACTTTATCATGGAACCAGGATCCATCATGAATGGATTCAATAATATCGGATCGTCGATAAGCATGCTGAAGGATTGTGCCCGATTGGGTATCAATTTGAATTTCCCAATTATTTTTACTGCGAACCTTTACCATTCCTGCCTGAATTCGGACATCTAAGCGATCAATATCTTCCCAACTGTGAATTTCCGCGTCTGGAACCGTTTTTGCAATGGTAAGAATTTCATCAAAAGAAATGGAGGGATTATTTTTTATCTTACCAATGGTTGTTGTTGGCTGAATCCAATTAATCTCTTTTTTAACCTGAAGTAAAATCCCCGTTCCAATAATAATAATAATGGGAATAAAAATAACGAAAGCACCCCAATAATGGGTTTTGCGCGTCCACTTATTCCAGTGAAATCCGTATTTCAAGAGAGGCCTCGTAGTATTATGCGGTTTAGAATGGAGTATTAATCTTTTTTATAAATTAAAGTAACGGCCTTTCCATCACTTTTGATATAGCCCCGGTACATGCCTTTGGTATTGAATGGCATTGCAATATTTCCTTTGGCATCAATACAGATTACACCACCGGAACCGCCCAGTTTACCCACTTTTTGTATCACCTTCTTTGATGCTTTAATCAAGGAATAGTGTTTATATTCCATGAGGGCAGAAATATCGTGGGCCGCCGCCGCGCGGATGAAATATTCTCCCGTCCCCGTTGCGGAAACAGCGCAGGTCTCATTGTTGGCATAGGTCCCGGCGCCTATGATAGGCACATCGCCAACACGGCCCCAGCGTTTGTTTGTCATGCCCCCGGTGGATGTGCCGGCGGCTAAATTGCCATCTTTATCCAAAGCCACACAACCCACAGTGCCATATTTTTTTTGTTCATTCTTTTTCATTTTTTGGATGGCTTTCCACCGTCGTTCAGTGTGAAAGTATTTGGGGTCTACAATTTCAAGGCCTTGTTCTTCGGCAAATTTATCGGCCCCTTCTCCCGCCAATAGCACATGCCATGTTTCTTCCATGACTTTCCGTGCGGCAGAAATAGGATTTTTTACTGTTTTTACACCGGCAACAGCCCCGGCCTTTAGGTTGCTTCCATCCATGATAGAGGCATCCATTTCATTGGTCCCTGCGTTGGTGAATACGGCGCCCTTTCCCGCATTAAAAAGGGGAGAGTCTTCCATGACGTGAATGGTGGCTTCCACTGCATCCATAGCTGTGCCGCCGGTGTTTAAAATTTTGTATCCTGTTTGAAGTGCTTCATCTAATTTGGCACGGTATGCTGCTTCTCTTTCCGCTGTCATATTCTTTTTCAGGATTGTGCCGGCGCCACCGTGGATGACCAGTGCGAACTTTTCTTTTGGTTTCGCTTCGGCTACTTGGATAATAGATAAAACCAAAACAACTATGGTGCCCAATGCATTTCTAATTTTTTTCACAGATTAATTCCTCCGCGAAGCTAGTTTGGCTAATAACCGTAAAATTTCTAAATAGAGCCAGACCAAGGTGACCAGAAGTCCGAAGGCACCATACCACTCCATATATTTTGGGGCACCATTTTCTGCTGCTTCTTCAATAAAATCAAAATCAAGAACGAGATTTAATGCGGCAATAATGACCACACCAATACTGAATAAAATGCTCATGTTTGAATTACCATGAATCATGGGGACTCCAACGCCAAACATACCCAATATCCAACTGATGAGATAAACAAAAGCAATGCCACCCGTAGCCGCCACCACACCCAGTTTGAAGTTTTCCGTTGCCTTAATCAGTCCGGAACGATAGGCTAAAAGTAAAGCACCAAGTGTACCAAAAGTCAGCATAACCGCCTGGTTCACAATTCCAGGATAACGCATTTCAAAATATTTGGAAATACCACCTAAAGCCAATCCCTGCAAGAGGGCGTATGCAGGTACCGTGTACTTTGCGAGATGGTGCTTAAAAGCGGTCAAAATGGCCACACCAAATCCGCCAAAAATGCCGATCATCATGAACATATTTGTTCTGGGGTCTCCTAAGGGCAGATTCCAGGTATAAAGGGCTGTAGTCATGAGTAAAAGCAATCCCAGTGCTGTTTTATGCACCGTACCCATGATGGTCATAGTGGCACCAGTGGTTATGTCAAATCCGGAAAATGTTTTTGCATTCAAAGTGGGGTTTCCGGAACGAAATGTTAAATGGCGATTCATGAATAATTCTCCATGCTATCATTTATGGCTTTTACCAATTGATCGATGGCAATGCGGTTTTGCTGCTGTGAATCCCGATGGCGAAGCGTCACGGTTTGGTCTTCTACGGATTGGTGGTCAATCGTAATGCCGTAAGGGGTGCCCGCTTCATCTTGGCGGTAGTATCGTTTTCCGATAGATCCTTGCTGATCGTAAATCACTTTGAAATGAGGTTTTAAAATATCCATTACATTCCGACCAATTTCCGGTAATCCATCCTTTTTCACTAATGGACAAACTACAGCAGTTACCGGTGCAATTCGGGGATGGAGTTTCATCACCACGCGATTGTTTTCTTCATCTTCCCAATAGGCATCTGATAATACAGCCAGCATCATGCGATTTAATCCCGCTGATGTTTCAATAATATAAGGGAGGAACCGCTCATTGTTCGGTTGGTCAAATATTTCCATTTTCTTCCCAGAGAATTCTTGATGACGGCGGAGATCAAAGTCCGTTCGGTTGTGGATGCCTTCAATCTCGGACCACCCAAATGGAAATTCAAATTCAATGTCCCAGGCTTCTTTGGCATAGTGAGCCAATTCACCTTCACCATGTTCATGAAAACGGAGTTTTTTTGCATCGACCCCCAACTGATTATAAAAATCCAACCGTTCTGCTTTCCAATCTGCCATGGATTGGTCATCGGTCCCGGGTTTTACAAAATACTGCATTTCCATTTGTTCAAATTCACGGGTACGAAAGATAAAGTTTCTTGCCACAATTTCATTTCGAAATGCCTTCCCAATCTGGGCAATGCCAAAAGGAACTTTAAGACGCATGGCATTTTGAGTGAGAAGATAATTCACATAAATACCCTGGGCAGTTTCCGGTCTTAAATATGCAATATTGGCTTCTTCTTCTACCGGGCCGATATGGGTTTTAAACATGAGGTTGAACTGGCGCGGTTCCGTAAGATTACCTGTAGTCCCGCATTTAGGGCATTGGATTTCATCCCATTTGCCATCTTCCGGATTTCCATCAAATAATTCATCGGCACGGTATCGCGCTTTACATTGTTTACAATCCACTAATGGATCATTAAATGCATCCAAATGCCCTGAGGCTTCCCATATTTTGGGATGCATTAAGATACCGCTATCTAACCCAACAATATTTTCATGAAGTTGGGTCATGGCCCGCCACCAGAGTTGGGAAATATTATTTTTTAGGGCAATACCCAATGGGCCATAATCATAAACAGCTCCGAAGCCACCATAAATTTCAGAACTTTGAAATACAAACCCTCTGCGTTTGCAAAGGGAAACAATTTTTTCCATACTCATAAGGTTGAGTTAAATCTCCGTTAATTATTAAGACGGGAAATTAGGAAATTATTTAGATAAATAAATGGTGTGAAATGATGAAAGAATTGAATCCTTTCTAATGTTATAAAATAATGAGATTGCGTCAGTTTGGCTTTGCAACGACAGTTTGGGTTTAATCCATTTCTTTGAGTTCACGCTCAATCTGATCGCTATAGGTAACAGTCGCATCGAGCGTTTCGATGATTGCGGGCGTTTCCTTCGTTGTTCGGATATAAACAAAAATAATGGTTATGCCTAATAATCCCATAAAGATTGGGGCAATCCAGGCAAAATAATTAAACCCTTCCGCTACGGGGATTGCCAATACACGTTCTCCATATTTTCCTTTATAATAATCGAGAATTTCGGTTTTTGTTTTCCCTGTATTCACCATGCCTGCAATTTCAATTTCCATTTCTTTATTTCCGTGGTCATACACCGTTCCGCTCCAACAGCATGTGGCCATGAGGCTTTGTTCCAAATCGTCAATAAGTTTTCCTTTTTCATCGGCCCATGCCAGGCTCAATAGGATTAAAATGGGGAGGAGTTTTTTCATTTTTTAGCCTTCTTTTTTGGTTTCTTTTTGGCCTTTCGGCGTTTTTTTCTTGGAGGAGCCGCCCGCTTTTTATTGATGAGCTCTACCCCTTCTTCTAATGTCATTTTTTCCGGATCTGTATCTCGAGGCAGAGAAGCATTAAATTTTCCATCCGTGAGATAAGGGCCATATCGTCCGGTTTTTAATACCAAAGATTCGCCGGTTTGTGGATGATCGCCCAATGTACGTAATTTTTGGGGACCGCTATTTCGATTTTTGATCAGTTCCAACGCTTCTGCCAGTTCGATGGTTAACGGCGACATAGTGGGAGGGATGGTGCCGTTTTTTCCTTTCCCTGCAGTCACGTAGGATCCGAATCGGCCATAGTCAGCTTTCACATCTTCGTCAGAATCAGGAAATTTTCCTAATATTCTGGGGAGTGATAATAGTTTAAGCGCCATTTCAAGATCAATATCATCGTCTGGTGTTCCTTTTGGAATCCCTTTTCGTTTACTGGTTTCTCCCAATTGAACATAGGGTCCGTAAGGTCCATTTTTAACTAAGACCATTTCACCGGAATCCGAATCTTTACCCAATTCTCGATCTTCATTGATTTCCTGATTCAAAATTTCCAATGCTTTATCCACATTCAAATCACCGAGATATACATCTGCAGGAACAGATTTCCGCGTTTCACCCTGTTGCACAAATGGACCATATTGCCCCACGCGAATTTCAATGGGGTCGCCGTCATAATCCAATTGGACCGAACAGGCTTTCCCAATATCTATTTTATCATCTAACATACCCTCCAATCCAATTTGGTCATCAGAGCCAAAATAGAATTCTTTCATAAATGGGACTGCATCCAATTCTCCGCGGGAAATCGCATCAAGGCCGTCTTCCATATTGGCTGTGAATTGACTGTCCACCAGAGAAGTAAAATGGTTTTCTAAAAGTTGGGTGACCGCAATCCCTAAAAAGGTCGGTGTCAATTGTCCTCGGTTATTGGTCACATAGGTTCGGTAGATGATGGTATCAATAATGTTGGCAAAAGTGGAAGGACGTCCAATTCCCTGTGCTTCCAATTCTTTCACCAGAGATGCTTCCGTAAATCTCGCTGGCGGTTTGGTTGCATGTGTATCTGCCGTTAATTCATTGCATGTGAGAGGTTGGCCTTTGGCCAAATCCGGCAAAATTGATTCTTGATCTTCTGTGATTCCGCTTCGACGATCCGTACTTTCTACATAGGCAGCCATGTATCCGGGGAAAAGTATCACTTTTCCATTGGCGCGAAATTCCGTTTTTTGATTTTCAATCGTTACAGCTATTTGTTTCACTTTGGCTGATTTCATTTGAGATGCCAAAGTTCGCTTTCGAATAAGGTCATATAATTTTGCTGCATCTTCATCAATGGCTGCACGCACTTTATCCACGGTGGTAAATGTAACACCAGCGGGGCGGATGGCTTCGTGAGCTTCCTGGGCATTTTTCACTTTTGTAGCATAAGTCCGTGCTTGTTCCGGTAAATATTCTTGACCAAAACGAGAGACAATTTCGTTCCGCGCCCCATTGATGCCTTCCGCCGAAAGGGTGGTGGAGTCCGTCCGCATGTAGGTAATAAATCCCTGTTCATAAAGGCGCTGGGATGTGCGCATGGTTTTACGTGCGGAGGATCGCAGTTTCCGCGCTGCTTCCTGCTGAAGCGTGGATGTGGTAAATGGTGGTTTGGGATCAGAATTTTTGATCTTTTCTTCCACATCTTTAACCGTCCAGGGACCGTCTTTTAATTCTTTTACCAATTCATCTGCCTGTGCTTTGGATAATAGTAGTGCATCGTGTTTTTTTAACTGACCTGTGTTGGGATCAAAATCTTTTCCGGTGGCAAGGCGTTTACCATCCACGCGGATGAGCGTCGCTGAAAATGGATTATCTTTCGTTTGTAAGTTCGCCTTTAAATCATAATATAATGCAGAATGGAATGCCTGACGGAGCCGTTCTCTTTCCACAATGATTCGAAGGGCAGAGGACTGTACCCGTCCGGCGGAAAGACTAACTTTCACAAATTTCATATTCTTTTTCAATGTGCTCCAAAGTACACGGGAAACTTTATATCCCACAAGTCGGTCAATGATGCGTCTGGTTTGGCGGGCTGCCACTAAATCGCTATCAATTTCTCGGGGGTTATTCATACCCTCTTCAACACCTTCTTTGGTGATTTCTGTAAACTGAACACGAGAAAGTTTTGAGGCTTCCACTTCGCTGGCAATGTGTGCCGCTATGGCTTCACCTTCACGATCCGGGTCAGTGGCGATAACGATTCGGTCGGTCTTCTTCGCCAAAGATTTAAATTTTTTCATGAATTGCTTTTTATCGGGTAGCACATCTTCCACTGTGGCAAAGTCGTTATCCACATCCACACCCAATTCTTTTTTGGGTAAATCTTTTATATGGCCAACGCTGGCCATGACTTCATATTCACCACCAAGGTATTTCGAAATGGTTTTTGCCTTAGAAGGCGATTCAACAATTAATATTGGTTTTGAGCTCATTAGTTCTCTTTTTTTCTGTAATCAGTGGCAATGCCGCAATATCGCGCGCGTATATTAATGTAAAAGAAAATTTTATAATGTCAAAGAATTGATATGATCTACCAACGCTTTTATTTTTACTGGTTCCTGATCTCCCGTTTTCAAATCCTTAATTTCGGCCTGTCCCGACTCTAATTCTTTATCTCCAATAATGATCGCAATGGTTGCACCACATTTATTGGCCTCCCGCATTTGGGCTTTCATGGATCGGCGCAATGGATCAAAATCGGTACGAACATTATTTTGTCTCAAATCTTCTGCTAATTTTGCCACTGTTGGCCGGACACGATCTCCAAGGCCTACAATATATACTTGTGTGGTTTTACCGCTTAAATCGTCATCACCCAAGGCCAAAAGGATTCGTTCCATACCGGCGGCGAAACCGATGCCCGGCGTGGGTTTGCCACCCAATCTTTCTACGAGGCCATCATAACGGCCACCCCCACAAATAGCATCCTGGGCGCCCAATTCAGTAGAGGTAATTTCAAATGTGGTCCGGGTATAATAATCCAATCCACGCACAAGATTCGACTCAATCAAATATTGAGTTCCCATGGCATCCAGAAGGGAACAAACCTCCTCAAAATGGGCTTTGTCTTCTGCTGTCAATGAATCAGAAATATTGGGTGCTTCTTTCAATATTTCAATTTCGTGGGGTATTTTTGTATCCAAAATGCGCATTGGATTATTTTCAAATCTTTTCTGACTGGTTTCGCTTAGGTCGTTGAAATGGGGTTTTAAAAAATCACGAAGTGCATTGCGATAATTATCTCTGCATTCCGGTGAGCCGATTGAATTCAACTTTAAGTTTAGGCCTGTTAATCCAATATCATTGAAAACAGACATGGCCAGGGCAATGACTTCCGCATCAATTTCCGGATGTTCAGATCCAAACGTTTCAATCCCGAATTGGTGGAATTGGCGGTAGCGCCCTTTCTGGGGCCGTTCTCTTCGAAATAATGCGTCAATATAATACAGTTTATTAATGGGACTTTGACCACCCAGATTGTGCTGGATGAATGACCGTACCACTGGTGCCGTCAATTCCGGTTTCAGGGTGAGGTTCTCACCCCCTTGGTCCGTCCAACTATACATTTCTTTCGAAACAATATCGGTTTCTTCGCCTACACCTCTGGAAAAAAGTTCCGTTCGTTCGAAGGCAGGGGTACGAATTTCACTATATCCATAGGTATCCATGGTGTTGTGGATGACGGCTTCCAGCACCTGCCAGCGGTGGCTTTGGCTCGGGAGAATATCTTGGGTGCCTTTAATTGATCGGATAAATTCTTCAGTCATTTTATGATATAATATCTTTCAATAAGTTTTCTGCTTTTGCCTTAAATGAGTCAGGAATATACAATTTTACAGAGCCGCCGGGCAGGCTCAATGCATTAATTCCGAAAGCAGAACTGATAAAATCACCTTTAGTGTAGCAGGGGACATCATTATCTTTTAAAATTTCTACAGCCATGTCAGCCATGATGTTTCCATCAAAATCTGCAATGGAAACCCAAGTCATATTCTCCAACGGTTCAGACTCTGGTTTAAGTTCAACCAAGGATACGCCACAGTCCTGACAGACGTTTATTGCTTCAACATATTCACTTTTACATTCAGGACAAAACATAATAGGGCTCCATAGTTGTTGCGGAATTTACAGCATATCATCTTATGCTAACTAATCTTGACCTAAAATTTATTGTTGAACAATGTCAGATCACTATTACTCACACCGGTTTCTAATGCATTAAACTGTTGAGATGAAATACAAATATGGCTGTGTTACTCCCAATGACATAAATTTTAATTATCGGTCAAACAAAGATGGTCGGCTGAATGCTCCCCCGCGTCGTTCCAGTTTCAGGTCTCGGAGATTTGGTGATTTTACATTCAGTTTTAAATAAAGTCCTGAAGCATATCCATTCGGTGTCCAGTTTACACTCATTTCCCAGCAGTGGAGATCCCGATAAATAGAAAAAGTATGACTAACTAAATTTTGTTTAATAAGATCAAACCGTGCATTATACTTTACCTTCCAATTTTCAGTCACATTGATGGTGGAGTTGGTAGACATCCAGAATGTTTTCAGGGGATTATTAGGGTTGAAATTATTGTAGGCAAAACTAAAACTGGCTGAGGTAGACCAAAGTTCACCGGTCGGTTTTTTATCACCCTCTGATTTTAATCCAAAACCGGTAAACATGCCAGCCAGGTTGGCGCCATCGACTCTTTCCACTGATTCAGTAGTGTCTTCATCCGTGGTTTCATCTTCTTCCCGCTCAAAAGAAAAACGCTTCCCGGAAAATCGGAATCCAGTAGAAAATCGAGCGTTCACCAGTCGTGGTGTGGGCATACCGCCACTGGTTTTGAACTGGTTAATACGCATATTTTTTTCTGTATCATAATCGTACCAGTCGTGAACCGTACTAAAATCTAAATTTAACTTTCGACTTACATTGGCGCGAATCGATGAACTGATATTACTCCATTGGAATGCATCTGCCACAAAATTCCGACTGGTACTCATGCGCCAGGAAAATAAATCCTGTTTTCTATCTTTATCTCCATTTACGATCTTCGCTTGAAAACTGTTGGTCATGGAAAAATTCATGGATTGGCTTTCCCCCCGCGGTGTGCCACCAGCCAGGGTACCGGAGAAGCGGTCAAAGTACACCACCTCTCCATTATCCTGTTGAATCACTTCATAATAACCGGGGTTGGTGCCAAATACCTCCCGGGAGAAATCGGGTCGATAAGAATAACCGATGGATGGGGCAATCACGTGGCGAATCGATTCCATCTTGCCTATTTTGACAGGAAAAAGTCCATAGATTTGGGTATTCATGGAGATGTTAAAAGAGCCAGTGGTTCGGGCTGCAAAGCCCTTCACTTCATTGCGGTTAATAGTTCCGGCGGAATCGATAGCTCCGGTGAATGACCGATTCACCCAATCGGATTTCAATGAAAGGCTGGGCGTCACATTAATATATTTAAAAATTTTGGATGACATGCTCAGTCCAGAGGAATGGGTCATAAAATAATCTGTAAAGGTCTGAGTAAAAGGGTCTTCATTCTCATTCATCATCCACCGATATCCTGTGGTGGTATCATCCATGGCATAAGCTTCCGATTCATAATAATTTTTTAAATTGTTGGTAAATCGAGAGGAATAGCGGTAGTTGATATTATGATACCATTTTTTCTTTTTTGCCTTGGTGGGGAAGAGGGCTCTTTGGGAGTGAGTAAAAGCCAATTGCGGCAATGTATTATTGGTGATATTTATTTGCTGCCCAGCTCGGGTAGCTCGGGAATAAAATACGGAATTCTGGTCAATTTTTTTCTCTGCCATAAGGTCCCGTCGGGATGAGAGATTCAAACTGAGGCTGTTCTTGGATTTGGGCCAGCGCTTGGAATAGGTGGCGTTTGAAACGGCCTGTTGGTTCAGCCGCTGGCTTTGTTCGATGCCGGTCCGACGATTATAATCTCCGCTGGAATAATAACTGGCATTCACGGCAGCAGACTGGTTATTTCGTAATTGTTGCCGATGGTTCCATCGAACCACATAGTCACTCTGGCGGTTGTCCCATAAATTGTAAATGTCACGATCTTCATTTGGGACGGAACCTGAAAACCGCTGTTTCGTCTCCAAATCCAAATTGCCTGAATAGTCATATCGCTTCACATAATTATTCTTGACTCGAAGGGTAATCCCATCCCTATCGTAAAGGCTCATGGTAAATTTCGAATCAAAATATTCACTGGCTGCCCAATAATAACCTAACCCGTTAATGTACCCGCCCCAGCGGGCGTCTGTACCATATGATGGCATAATCCAACCTGAATGTCTCCGACCTTTTTGATGGGGAAATATCCCAAAGGGTAAACCAAATACAGGAATATTGGCAATGTATAGAACGATGGGACGGGCGATGACTTTATCTTCATTTATCATTTTCATTCTGCGGCTTTTAAAATGAAAATGGGGATTATCCAAATCACAGGTTGTATAGGCCGCATCATCGATATAAAATATATCCATATCTTGATTGCGGATTTCCTGCCCATGATAATACCCATCTTCTGCTTTGGTCGTGCCTTGAATCACCTTTCCGTGGCGGGTTTCCAGATTATAAATCATCGTATCACCTACCATGGGTTCTTCCCCATTTTCCACCATAGACGGGCGAATCCACCCGTAGGAGGAATCTCTTTCGGATTCAGGGAAAGCCTTCAGCAGGTTGTACCGCCAGGCCACATTGATAAATCCTGCTTTAAGATTTATATTGGTATAATCGATGACCGCATCACCATGGAGGTCCGTGAATTCATTAACCACATCATAGTCAATATCTTCTGATTCATAATGAATTGGTCCATCCACATCCGCGCCGGTGGAGTCGGGGGTGTAAGTACCCCTGGATCCACCATTCACAAATATTTTCTGTAAATCATTATCAGCAAAATTCATGATAATCGTATCTCCGGATGCTTCATTTTTCCCCTGATATACTGAATCTTCAAAAATGTGATACAGGGTGGTGGCCATGCCTTCCAGCCGCATGGAATCCATTATACCATCGGTGAAAAATCCACGGAGAATTGATCCGGTCATATCATCGGTAAAAGATAAGGAATCCTCAAACGTAAGAGTATCCCCATCTACAATTTCTGTCCATTGACGAATGCCCGTAGATGGATGGGTGGCGTGAGCTTCGCTGGGAATAAATAGACTTTTCAGTACATCTTCATCATATTCTAAAAATATTTCACTCCCGGTAATGGTCTGATTATTATCCAGGATTTTTGGTTTGATTCGAAGGGTGGTTTTGCCATTTTCCCGGTCATAAATGGCTTCACCGCATGTGGCCAAACGCCCCTCTTCTGTAATGGATACATTTCCCCTCGCTGCATAGGATACACCATCTGATTCAGGAATTTCAAAATATTCAATCCGATCACCCTTAATGGTTTGTTTGTCTTGTATAAGGGTGGCATTTCCATTGGCAGAACCGCTATCTAATTCCGAAAAATAAAATAATGTATCAGCCACCAGACTGTAAGTAGTATCCCAAACATGGGTGTTGCTATAGGCAATCATGATATCTTTTGGAGAATCAACAAAGAGGGAATCGCAGGTGAGGTTTTGCACATCTTCTACCATGGATACATTCCCGAACAGAAACCCCTGTTCCGTTTTTTGGTCGAAGCGGGCCCAGTCACAATTCATGACCATGTCCCCCTTTTTAAAAATAACATTTCCCCTTAAAAATTGCATGGATTGACCATCAATAGTGATGTTTTCTAATAGGTCCGCCTGTTTGAGACGCAACCGATTATCCTGGGCATAAATTTGGGAAAAAAGGATAAATAATATTAACAGACCACTTCCCCATCGGCTTTTTTGCCAGTGGCGTAAAGGCAATACCCCTTCTCGTATAAGGGGGGGATTAAGGTGTGGTGAAAAAATAAATTGGATTAGATTAATCAATAGATTTATGGGAAACCATTGAAAAAAGTCTGAACGATTGATATTTAGGGACCGCATTAATCAGAATAACGTTTTGGCCAAAGTTTTTTTAGCCGACCTCGGATGTATTCCTCATATCCTAACTCAGTCGGATGGTAAAATGTTTCCGATTTTCCTTCCGGGAAATAATCGGCATCCACAAAATGATCTGGATGATTGTGGGGATATTGATAATCTTTACCATAATCCAATGATTTCATAAGACCAGTGGGTGCATTCCTTAAGTTGAGCGGCACACTTGGGGACCCTTCTGATGCAATTTTTTTCATGGCTGAATTTATGGCCATATAACTGGCATTGGATTTGGGCGCACTGGCCAGATAGGTGGTTATCTGGGAGAGAATAATAGATGCCTCCGGCATTCCGATCATGTGGACTGCCTGAAATCCGGACGTAGCTATAGTAAGACCTTGAGGATCTGCATTCCCAATATCCTCCGATGCAAGAATGATGAGCCGCCGTGCAATAAATTCGGGTTTTTCGCCACCTTCCAACATGAGCGCAAGCCAATAAACGGATGCATCCGGATCACTCCCCCGAACGGATTTAATAAAGGCACTAATGGCGTCATAATGGTAGTCCCCGGTTTTATCATAAAGTTGTGTTTTACTTTGAAGTGCTTCATCCAATATATCCGATGAGATTTTGCCATCGTTTTCAACCAGGCTGGCAGCCAGCTCAATGGTATTGAGCATTTTTCGTGCATCCCCACCTGCAGATTGTATTAATTTTAATTTTATGTCATCATCTAAATGCATTTTTCCTTTAGATAAAATAATATCTTTTTTAAAAGCGCGATCTAATACCAATGCCAGCTGATTTTCGCCTAATGGTTTCAGGGTTAGTACACGGCATCGCGAGAGGAGGGGAGATATGACCTCGAATGATGGATTTTCTGTGGTGGCGCCAATCAAAGTGACCACCCCTTCTTCTACGGCATGGAGGAGTGCATCCTGCTGAGATTTACTGAACCGATGAATTTCATCAATAAAGAGAATCGTTGGCCGACCTAAATCCCGATTGGCCTTCCCCTTTTTGATTACGTTTCGCAAATCCTTTACCCCACTCGACACGGCTGATAATTCATGCATTTCCGCTTTGAGATTATTAGCGATAATTCGGGCTAATGTGGTTTTACCTGTCCCGGGAGGTCCCCAGAAAAGGAGTGAAAATAATTGTTCTTTTTCTAAAAGTTTAGATAAAATTTTATCGGGGTCAATGAGATGAGATTGTCCAATAAATCCGGACAAGGACTGGGGGCGAACGCGGTCTGCCAGAGGCGGCAAATGCTGATTAAATAGAGATGGTGTGGCTAACATGATAGAATTTACCCTAATTCATGCAGGGAAATTTACAGTAAATCTATTCCGTCAATTGATGTAAACTCCGGCCTTTGTATTGGAGACATAAAATGAAATTAAAATGGCAAATATTTGCGTTAGCACTATTCATGTTAATGGCGGGCTGCAGTAAGGAAGACAAAGTAATGGATGGTGAATTAATTATAGAAGATATCATTGTTGGAGAAGGGACAGAAGCTGTTAAACATAGTATTGTAACAGTGAATTACACTGGTTGGCTGGAAGATGGTAGCAAATTTGACTCCTCTTTAAATCCCGGCCGGGAACCATATCGTTTTACCGTTGGCGCTGGTCAGGTAATTCAAGGTTGGGATCAGGGTATTCCCGGGATGAAAATTGGGGGTAAACGAAAATTAACCATTCCACCTAGCATGGGGTATGGAAACCGTGCTATGGGTGCCATCCCTGCAAATTCTGTCCTCATATTTGAGGTGGATTTATTAGTCGTGGAATAGGTACACTTTGCTCTATGGTGCAGTAGACTATTAACCCATTAGGCAACCATGGACTTATGATTGTCAAAAAGAGCTTAGCTAAATGAAACGCCTCTGGCCCAAATAGCCTCCGTAATTGGAGGCTTTCTTGTCTATAAAACGTATTGTTTCTTCTTGAGCCACTGAGGAGAGTCGAACTCCTGACCTACGCATTACGAATGCGTTGCTCTACCAGCTGAGCTACAGTGGCCTAAAATTGGGGCAGATTTTACGGTAATCCGCTTATTCTTAGAATCAGTTATTTTTCAGCGATCACTTCTACCATCATTGGGCAGGACAGTGTTGTATATGAAAGTTTTTCAAGCGATCCCAAATCTCTAATAGCATTTTTTACATCTTGGGTATTTAAATAGCCCATGGTCACCAATCGGGGAAAATAACTATGATACCATGTTTTAGGCCATTCCCACTCCATGGAACCGGGCCTCGCCAATTTCGGCATAAGACGAATATGAGTTACTTTCATATTTAGTGCTTCAACAAATTGGGGTATATAACTGCCAACATTAATCTCACAATCAGATTCATTAAAACTTTTTAATGCAGCACCAATCGCTTTTTTTAACGCCGGTCGCTCAGGCTTGGTTTGGTGGGTGGAAAAATTATAATACTCATGAATGACCATCTGACCTCCTGGCCTTAAGGCATCTTTTATTTTTTTTAATATTTCTTTTGGGTTAGGAACCCAAGCCAAGGCCCACCGGCAATACATCCCATCAAGAGATTCAGTGTCCAATGATAACGTATCAAAATCAGCTAAACATGGTTCTATAGAAAGCTGGGTTGATTCCCTGATATGGTGTAAGTATTTAATAAAAGCTTCCGATCGATCCACGCCAATTACTTTGCCGGTTTTACCGACAATTTTGGCTAATTCTGTTGTACAGTATCCAGGTCCACAACCCAGATCCAAAATAGTTTGTCCTATTTTAAAACCAGCCAAATCCCATCCGCGTTTTGCTTCGGATGACCATACCATATGCTGTATCTTTAATCGGGTAAGTTCTTCTTGGTCTGTACCTAAAATATAGGTGTTTTGTTCACTCAATGTTTAAGTGCCGGGTCGATCATGTTTTTTAATGAAGTAACACCATAAGGTCGTAGCCACCATTAAGATAAAAGCGCTAAAATAAAATGTACCGCCATATCTGTGATTTATCTTATACCACCAACAAATTGTGTTTTTTAATGAAGTAATACCAGGTGGCGGTTGAAATAAGAAGAATCACCCCGCCCGTAAAGGTAGTGATTAGTGCAGTATTTACACCGTTTAATAAAATATGGGGTGCAATTTTTGAAATGTCCGGAATAGCGCTTAAAGCACTATTTACGCCTATCCAAGTGGCCAGAATGCCTACAAATGCAGTCAAAATTCCCAGCAGGATTATGCCATTTGTATGGAAAGGCTCTTTCATGTTTTTTACTGCAATAAAGATTATAGCAGCGAACAAAATAAAAAGGACCATCATAAATGGTCCGCCGTTTAGGAGTGATTGAAACATTTTACACCTCTTTTAATTGTTGATAATTATTTATTCGATCCGAATGCATCATCATTAGATCGATATTCCAGGATGTCTCCCGGTTGGCAGGCCAATACAATACAGATTTTTTCTAATGTTTTATATCGCACACCTCTCACATTGCCATTTTTTAATAAGGACAAATTGGTCAGAGAAAGTCCAATTGCTTTTGAAAGTTGCGTTAGTGACATTTTCCGCTTAGCGAGCATCACATCAAGATTTGTAATAATTGGCATTTTAAAAGTTGAATGAATTCCTTTTATTCGTTGGTAAATTATAAAAAATAGAAATCATCGTAACAAGTAAAATATTTTATGATATACATTAAAATATAAATGATTTACATAAAAATTTATTTCTGATAGTATTTTGCTGTTCGATATGCGCCATAAGTTTCTCCCCCATAAAATGTAATAGCCATACCAACATATAATGGCGCAAAGACATTTTTATTTTTTACGGAAATAGCGCCGGCACGAATGGCCATGGCTGATAGAAGAAAACCATAAAACCCATCTATAGGACGCCCTGCATATGCCCGCCCCAACCCTGGAATGACCATAGACAATCCTGCAGCCACGATTGGCGATTTTGTAGAATGGATGGTGGGTGAATATTGAATGGGATCAAACAATCTTCCATCTTTGTGAAATTGACCTCCCATTTTCTGGTGGGATTGAAACGCATTGGGGTTACAGCGTATAATCCGATCCGAAGCCATAAAAATACCCTTTATCCCACCATGGGTATGAATGGTCTGGGCACCATAATTGGAACAGCTGGGCGCAAACTGGCAGTTGAGATTTGTTTCATTGTAGGATAACCGCTGCCATTTGACGATAGGGTAAAGAAATATTTTTTGGAGTACCGAATTATTGGGGTCAGCATAAAGTGAATCCGCTGGATATTGTGCGAAGGAACATCCTGTGAGTAGAATTAGAATAAATATATTGTGGATCATTTGCTTGGAAAATAACATGCAATTTTCTCTTGGAAGATTGATTGAATACATTCAATTTTAGGTACGATGGGATATGTAAAACCATCCATTCTTCGATTGATCCTGACCGTTTTTCTATCGGCCGGCCTATTTGCACAGGATCAAACACTCTATATTCTCCATACCAATAATACCAATGGTGCGCTAGAAAATTGTTATTGCCCTGATCATCCTTTTGGTTCTGTCGAAAAACGGACTATTTTTGTGAAGGATTTCATCAACGAACACCCCAATACGGTTTTGGTGGATGCGGGCGATTTTTTTACCATAACCCATCAATCCTATAAAGACAGTCTTATGGCGGAAGCATATGCCCTATTGCCCTATGATGCCATTCTTCCAGGAGACCAGGAACTCACAATGGATGGTGATAAAATCGATCCACTTCTGGGCCTAATGAATACAAAGATTGTGGGGACCAATATTACCATGGATGGTGTAAATAGTTTAGTCAGTTCCCATCTTGTTGATCGAGGTGGGTTTAGCATAGCCATTATGGGAATTATGGATCCCTATGCGGTAAAATATTATTCTGAAGAATTAAAGGAAAAGATTGAACTGAGTGACCCAGTGAAAGCGGTAGAAGCAGAAATGGAAATTCTGAAAGATAAAGCAGATATATTTATACTACTTACCCACCAGGGTGCGGATTTGGATGAAGCTTTCGCTGAAAAAGTAAAGGGTCTCCATGTGATCGTAGGTTCCCATAGTCAATCCACTATGGATGAACCGAAAGAGGTCAATGGAACCCTTATTGTTCAAGCTGGAAAAGAAGGATATTATGTAGGTACTGTAGCATTAATCTTAAATAAAGAGACCATTGAAGCTAAATCTGGACGAATTGATACCATGACTTTTGACATGCCGGATGATGATCGGGTGATGGAAATGATTCATGAATACGAGTCCAAAACGGGCAAAATAAACCGGCAAAAATTAAAAATGAAAGAAGAGAAAGAATGGATCAACCCATTGAAATATTAGCATCTAATCCTGTATATATGGCCGTGGCGGTTGTCCTAGCCATTATCATTTTACTGGGCATTATTAAAAAATTGATCAAACTTGTGATGGTGGTAAGTGCTATTCTGGTTTTATGGGTGGCCTATATGGTTTATACCGGTCAGGAAGTGAATATTGAATCGGCACAAAAATCCTATGAAACAGCGAAAGAAACAGTGATAGAAGCAGTATCTACAGCGGGGGAAAAAGCGAAAAAATCAGCGGGAGAAAAGATGGAAGAAAAAGCAAAAGAAAATTTGGATAAGTTATTACCGAAAAAAGATTAGAAAACTTTACTTTGCCATGAGTTTATCGTTGGCCACACGGAGGCGGCCCGTGAGTAGTTTAATGATACCTTCCATAATATCGCTTTGGCTTCCCATGACTTCATAAAACCCTTCCTGCTCAATTCTAAACAGAACAGAATCTTCTGTTACAGTGGCATCTGCAGAACGGGGTTCGTCATCCAAAAGAGCCATTTCACCGAGGCAAGTGCCTTTACCCAGCATGGCCAATTCCTGTTCCCCTTTGTGAATTTTCACATTACCATTCACCACGATAAATAAGGAATCACCATAATCCCCCTCAGCAAAAATGGGTTCATTGGCATCATATTGAACTTCTTCCGTGATTTGAGCCACACGGGATAAGTTTTCCGCCGGAATGCTTTTAAACAAATCAACGGATTTTAAGATAATTATTTTTTCTAAAGTAGAATACATACTGAGTTCAACTGCCTCCAATTTAAAACGTTCTGACGGAATGAAGTCAAGATTCGTACCATTTTTTTGAATTCTTCTTGCAAAGAGTTCCTGATTTGCTTTTGAACCGGGGACATTTTCCCAATCTAATTTTTTCATTACATCCAATTTTTCAGACTTTAGTAAATAATCTAAAGCAATAACCGATTCCCATTTATTGGGGGAATATGCCGAATCGGTTAATTCTTGATCCAGACTGCTGGGTAAATCCTTGAAATTGCTGTGACCCACTTCACTTCGTTCCGTCAAAGAAATGGGTTCAATAAGGGGATTAATAATCTCTCTTTCTTCCTTGGAAAAAATATTTTCAAAAAACTCAAGGAGAAAGGGCAGTTTAGCCGGATCACCGGATTTAACCGTATGGATATACGTTTCAATCGGTGTATCGGGTACATGTAACACACCTAATTTTAATAATGTGGGGAGCGTATTTTGAATTTCATTATTCAAATGATCCTGGAGGAAAAACTTATTTTCATCTTCCGGGGTTAAATGAATCGCTTCGTTCAGTGCATAGACTTTATGGGCCATGGCACGGATTTCTTGAGCAATTTCTTCTTTTTTCTCTTCATCAATAGGGTGGATGCGGGCAATCGCTAATAGAGAGTCAACCACTTCGTTATATACATCCTGATCTTCCCGGTTTAGTTGTGTTAATAATAAATTGATTGAATCATCGTTTGGATATTCACGCAGGGTTCGGATTATTCCCAACCGAAGTTTCCGCTTTAAATCAGGATCAGAAAATAAATTTTGGAATGATTCCAAGATTAAATCAGTAGAAAATTTCTTGAGAGATTGGCGTGCCTGAAGCGATGTTTTTGGTAAACTTAAATTTGAAATAATGGCAGGAATCAATTCTGGATTCTGACGTTTTTCAGCAATCGATAAGGCCACATTGCTGATAAGGTAGCCATCATTATACAGGAATGAAATCAGTTTATCCTGGGTAAGTATATTGTTATTATCCACCAACCGATTCAGGGCGATGGCTTGAGTTGATTCATCTGCCCCTTCCAACATTTCAATTAAAATAGATTTTGCTTGATCGGTGGCGCCCTTATCTATGAGCAAGATAGACGCAGCCGCGGCTGCCCGTGTTTCTTCTTGTTCGTGGGTGAGCAATGGTTCCAAATCCGGTAAAACAGTGGCCAATTTTCTTCGGCCAACCACCATGATTGCTTCTGCAGAAATAGCATCGTCTTTTTTCATGGCGGCAATAATATCTTCGTTGGAAAGAATTAATTCTTCATCCCAGGCCATAGATAAAATGCGTTTGCGAACGTCCGCACTTCCCTCAGCAAATAACCGATTAATGGATTTTTTCCATGACGAAAGGGGAAGCCCTTCAATAATTTCCAGGGCAAAGAGCTGCTGAATTTCATCTTCTGAGGATAGGGTTTTTTCAATGGTTTGAACCATGGCTGCATCCTGAACATCCACATTGAGTTCCTCAAAATCAATTTGTCGTTTGGCAATAGCCGATTGTAATTGGGTAACATAGCCGGTTTTAACCCGAATCGCTGTAAAAACCCAAACTGCAATGGAAGCGAGAGAAATTATACTCAAATATTGCAGTGCAATAATTTTCACCAGCAAAAAAGTTATCAAGCCGGCAATGCCCTCAGCGATGGATTTGACCGTACCGGTAATTTGGGGTTTAATGGATTTACGTACATTTGCAGGAACAGGGAGCCACAGTAGTTCTAATGAGGAACTATTGATGGTAAATTTAAAAGTTTGATCAGAGAATTTTGCAATACTGGCACTCATTAAAACAGGTGCAATCAACAATGAAGCGGATCCGGCAATAAGGAAGAATGGGAGCGCCAGCAATCCAATGAGAATACCAAATCTTGAAAGAATAGGTCCTGTTATAAAAAACTGCATGATGATTGAAGCGGCACCGGCAATGGAGTAAAATGTGCCAAAGAATGAAACCAATTCGGCCTCAGTAGGGAAGGCCGTACTGGCGATCATTTTAAATTGGTAATCAATCAAAGTAGTCACCACCGCCGATAGGGCAATTATGGTTCCGATTCCGACTAAAAATGGATCCTGTTTTTCTTTTTTCTTTTTTGCCCCTTTTTTGGTCGGTTTTAACGTCCCTTTTTTGGCAGGTTCTTTTTTAAAATATTGCATAGATGTAAGACCAAAAAAGGCTGCAAGTCCCAAAAACCCGCCCGCAAGAAATAATAACTCATCTGTGCCAAAGGCGCTCACAAATGGTTTAAGGTTCATCCCAATAATCATGACTGCAAATGATCCGCCGCCTGCAATGATACTGAACAAGCGTTTGGCTTGCTGTGGTTCAAATGAGTCACCTGCAAAAGTCCAGAATTGGATCAGCATAATGCCCACCACTACTTCAACCCATATGTACACAACAGGAATGACAGATCCTGTAATCAGGGGCTGAAATAAGATAAAGGATACGATAAAAATGGCGCATGTCATCATAAAAAGAACTCGGGGAGCTAATTTTGTTGACAGCTTGGTATAGTAAGTTAAAATTGGGGCGATAACGACCGCCACAGCCAAAAACATGAGGGGAAGAATTGATTTATCGAACCGGCTTAGAAAGTAGGCATCCCGAGCCGTTTTCGCCACCATTCCCATGGCAACGGTAAAGAAAGAAAAGAAGAAAAATGTGAGGACCATTTTGGCCTCACCCTGTTTAATATTGATTATTCTCTTTAAGAATTTCAACGAATTCTTATTTGATTATGTTTAACATAGCGCTTATGGAATAATCAAAACCACTCTCGTTAAATAGTTCCATAATAGACCCAAAAAAGAAAATAACAAATATGAGGCACAGACCAATGAATGCAATGGTGATCATTAATAAAACACCGTTTATGAGAAAATAGGATCGAAATTGGTCCATAGCAGTCGTAAAACTGATTGAATCCTTATTCTGTACAGCGAATTGCAAATGATTGGCCGCATTGGTCAATTTTGTTCCCATGAATATAGTAATGATTCCCATGATGACTGTGGGGATTGAAAAAACAAAAATAGTCAGGCAATACATGGCGCCGGTAATTATATTCATGATACCCACAAATTTGGTCCACTTCACCAGTTTTTCCAGCGTGAGCAATCCGAAAGAATCCAGATGATAATTGAGCGTATTTTCAGAGGATATTTGATTGATGTCAGTCATTTTATAATAGGTCACTGGCCAAATCAGCCAAATAAGACCGTTCTCCTTTTTCCAGGGTGATGTGTGCAAAGATTTTTTGATGGGTCATTCGATTAATTAAATAACTTAAACCATTGGAAAGCTTATCCAAGTAAGGATGGTCAATCTGATGGATATCACCCGTAATCACAATTTTAGTCCCTTCACCGGCACGGGTAATAATTGTTTTCACTTCATGCGGTGTCAGATTTTGGGCTTCATCCACGATAAAAAATGCTTTTTGAAGACTTCGTCCACGGATATATGCCAGGGGCGTTATAACTAATTTATTCTGCTCCAGCATATCGGTAATTTTTTGTGCTTTTGGATCCTTTTCTTTATACTGGTTTCGAATGACGCCCAAATTATCCCATAGGGGCTGCATATAAGGATCAATCTTAGATTGAATGTCACCTGGAAGAAAACCAATATCTTTATTACTCAAAGGGACGATGGGCCGTGCCAGATAAATTTGCCTGTATTGTTTCCGGCATTCTAATGCACCAGCTAGGGCTAATAATGTTTTCCCTGTCCCCGCTTTTCCGGATAACGTGACCAACTGAATTTTTGGATTAATGAGCGCAGCCAATGCAAAGGCCTGTTCCGAATTGCGAGGTGTTATGCCGTAAGCTGGTGTTTTATCTATTTTATAGTATTGATCTTCCATACTGTCATAAGTGGCTAATGCGGATTTATGTTCGTTGCGTAGAATAAAATTTTCGTTGGGAATGGGAGATTTTATCTCGGGTAACATGTCTCCATCAATATGGTATGGTTGGGTATAAAGTGAATCAATGGTTTCAGTTGGCAGGTTTTCGATCAGTCGTCTTCCCGTATATATTTTATCCAGACTTTCGATTTTATCCGTGGTATAGTCTTGGGCCAACACACCCATTGCTTTTGCTTTCATCCGGAGGTTTGTATCCTTGGTGATAAGAATCACCGTTTTGGATGTTTCCTGTTTTTGCAATCGAATGGCCGTGTTTAAAATTCGGATGTCCGGAATATCATCGCGGAAAACTTCAATCAAATTTTCATCCCAAGTCTGGTTAACAATGACCCTTATTTTTCCGCGACCCTCCCCCAAAGAAACGCCGGATTTAAATAATGTATCTCCCGTTATTTCATCCAGGTCTCTTAAAAAATCTCTGGCGTGATAATTGATCTGCTCATTTCCACGTTTAAAATTATCCAGTTCTTCAAGGACTGTTATTGGGATCGCCACATCATTTTCTTCAAAGTGGTGGATACAACTTGAATCATGGAGAATGACATTTGTATCTAAGACAAGCAATTTTGCTTTTTTCTTGTTAGCCATGATTACCTTTAAGACCGAGGATTTTCGATGTTACTATAAAACATTGATACAATGAAGTTATTTGAGATTGAATTGATTCACAAGGGTTGAACCTCATTCTTCAAAAAATGGAACAGTTATTGTATATTTTAAAAGGTTTCACTTTAACCTAAAAAATGATTACACTTTAGGTACATTGTCCCCGAGGAAAAGGATGAAAACTCATAATATATTACATTTAAGCCCTTCGGCTATGTATCACCTTTTTATGAAGAAGGTGGTGATAATGGGCCTTACCCTGTTCTTTTTTTCCTGCGGTGATACCGTAATTAATACAGAAAAATCTGTTTCCGATTCCAATGATGACTTTAAACTGACATTAACCGTTTCAGATGAAATCGTTCGACTGAATGACAGTATTAAACTCACTGCATTTGTTGAGCGAAAAGTCCATAAAGATTCCATTGATGGTTATGTATCTATGAAAATGATTATAGATGCAGTCGGCGGAACCATCGACGGACATAGTTTCAGTTCTGCTTCGAATATTACTGTTTCAATGGATGATCTTACCAGTTCTCCATTCCAGGCGCTGGCCTTTTTTCTTCCCAAGTATAGTTATAATTCATCCAAAAAAGAATACTATAGCTATATGGAAAAAGGGCATGTTTCCGCATCATTTGACGGGCTGTTCGTATCTATTCCCATTAGTATGGTGGAACCAAGATGATGAGAAAAATTATTTATTTTATATTAATTCTTTCTATTGTTTATACTCAGCAGCGGCCCCCGGCTGCAGCAACGCGACGGCCCCCGTCCAATATTGTCAAGCGTCCTGCCGGTGGTAAAATGACCTCTTTACGTGATCTGGATTATGAAGTAATTAAATTGAGTTATATCGAGACTGACCGTGCGCTAGCTATTTTAAAGACAATAGGTTATTCTGTCGTTGAGTTTAAAGCCGGCAAGGGAGAAATTGCGGGAGAAAATAATTTCATACCGCAATTTTCCAATAAGAATATGGACATTAATGCGCCCGGCACACTTCCGATAATTATCAAGTTCCCAGATACAGAAACCATTTCATTGGTTGAAAAAAGCAAATCTAAATCTTCTAGTAAAAGATCAGTCCTCGGAGTTGATCTCGGTGGCGTTACTTTAGATAATACCACCAGCGGCGACCCAATGCAGCGTCTTTTGGTGGGTTACAAACCGGGGGATTTTAATTCAGTAGCCAGATTACTTGACATTATTCAAAATAAAATTGATACACCGGCGGATCAAATTGTAATTGAAGCATTGGTTCTTGAATTGAATTCCGATCAACTGGATGAACTGGGAATTGATTTTTCCAATGCAGGACAGGGATATTCGGCAGTTTTCCCGCCACCGGAAGGAGGATCCATATCACCTTTCACCGTGGTACTTGATCGCACATTGCTGGGATCCGCATCTAATTTTCGAGCCAATATTGAAGCACTTATTAGTAATAAAGCAGCAGAAATATTATCCAAACCTTCTGTCCTTGTTTTGGATGGGCGTCAAGCGAGGATACAAATTGGCCAGCAAATTCCCATTGTAAAAACAACCGATACTCAGATTTCAACCACAAAATCGGTTGATTATCTCCCTGTGGGGATTGTGCTGAATTTGCGCCCACGCATTAGTGCCGATGGTTCTCGGGTAACCATTCAGGTTGAAACGATTATCAGTGAAACGGAAGAACGGATTGGGTCGGCCACTGGCGGTAATGTGGAATCGGCACCCATTATTAATAATCGTAAAGTGCAGTCTATTGTTCGTGTGGCCAATAATACGCCCTTTATCATTGGCGGATTAATCAATAAGAAAACCACTGAAAATGATGGCGGCATTCCCATTCTTAAAGATTTGCCTTTGATTGGTCGGTTATTTGCAATTTCGTCTGAACAAACGGTAAAAAAGGAAGTGATTGTGGTGATTACTCCCCATATTATTACAGATAATGAAGATAATTTTAGCCGGGTGATTCCTCAGGATTCTGAATTATTTAATGCATTTGGTAATCGCTCATTTCCAAACTCTTATAGGCTGCAGCATTCAGATGTATTTGATTTAAGCTTTATTTTTGAAAGTCCCGTTTTTAAGGAAATCAAGGAAGAAGTCAACAAACGGGCTGAAAAAGACAAAACATTATTGGTACGGGACCCATACAAAAGTTTAATTGAAGGAAAAATACCGGGAGAAAATATCCTGGTTAGACGCATGCTGATTGATGTGATTGAAAGGCTGGAATATCATAAACATATTGATCCGGCCAAGGTTATTTATTTTTTGGATTCAGAGTCTAATCCCGCCGGTTTTCAAGTATCACCATTGGCCAATGATATAATGGGTATGCCCCAGGGGAAAGCACTTCAATTGAGCTATTCTATTAAAGGAAAAGCAACGGTTCAGAAACCATTTGTACGCCCAACGGCTGAAATAAAGTATATCACGGTAAGCGATTCGTATAAGAATGTGTTAAAAGGATTAAATAAACGGGGATCCAGTCCATCAGATGATGTGTTTACCATTTTGATTTCACGGGGTAAAGACGAGCGCCGTTTATACGATGTACTTGTTATGAAAAAGGTGCTTGAAATGAACCCTGATTTAGAGTTAACATTACAATATTTTAAACCGGGGATTGAAATTCTCTTTCCGTCGCCAGATGTACTTTTGAATAACAATCATGTGGTGGATCGGGATGCAGCAAAGTATTTTTATGAAGTGAATGATTATTATGGATCATTCGAACAGGAATTCAACAGATCCACGGCTGAATTGGGTCGGTTAATTCAGGGCCGAAGATAGTGTGAGCAATATCACATGATTGTAGTTCATAAAGGAATAGATTTGAATATTATTTTCGTGGGGGAACACTTGATAAAGGTATCATTTACCTAATTAATAAAGGAGGATGTAATGAAGTTAATCAAGTTAATAATGGCAGTAACTATGACATTTGGAATGGTTGTTGCCCAGGATTTGGCTGCAAATTCTAACTGTGAAGCCTTGTGTTGGGATGTACCCGTATATTTGGTGGATGGTGACCCAATGCAGGCGTATGGTCAAAACCAGGATGGTTCAGATGCTTGCCCAAACCTAGATTGTGCGCAAGTTAGACCACACCCTGCAGTAGCAGGTTTCATGGGTACATTAAATGAAGAAGAAACAA